>Ga0307933_1000163_pt1 | contig 63245 bp, 57 predicted proteins | sample OrgLakmetageno88_FD_201811 | JGI IMG/M metagenome (GOLD analysis project Ga0307933, IMG submission 201811) | Saline water microbial communities from Organic Lake, Antarctica - #88 | ecosystem: Environmental > Aquatic > Non-marine Saline and Alkaline > Saline | place: Antarctica: Organic Lake...
TACACCGTGCTGACCTGCACCCGTCTCAGCGATGACTTCGGTTTTGCCCATGCGCTTGGTTAAAAGCGCTTGACCAAGTACTTGATTGGTTTTATGTGCGCCGCCGTGCAATAAGTCTTCGCGCTTTAGGTAGAGCTTAACTTTTGGATTAGAAACAAGGTTTCTAGAAAGTGTCATAGCAGTTGGTCGGCCTGCATAATCTTTCAGCAGTCCCATGAATTCTTTTTGAAATTCGGGATCATCTTTCGCATCTAAAAATGCTTGCTCGAGCTGGTCAAGCGCTGGAATAAGCAACTCTGGGACATACATGCCGCCGAAGTCGCCAAATTTTGACTCTAACTTATTCATAATAATCGTCCTTCTAAATGCGTAATGAAGCGAACAAACGTTCTATCTTCGCAATATCTTTTTGACCAGGGGCGGATTCAACACCACTATTAACATCAATACCGGCGGCGTAGCTTAGCATAGCTTGCTTGGCGTTTTGCGGGTCTATACCACCAGCTAACATTAAGTTTTGTTTAGTTGACAGGGAGTTTGATAGCGAGCTTATTATACTCCAGTCAAATGTTTTGCCAGTCCCGCCAGAAAGCTCACCTATTTTACAATCAAGCAAGTAGCGCGCAATTGCTTCGTCACAATTTTTAGCAAAGTGACTTATTTGCTCATTTACACTGTTAGCATCTTGTTCTGGTTTTACCGCAATCACTTGCCAAATGACTGTTTGTGAGGTGAGGGCGCTTCGCAGTGCCTGTATATATTCTATAGATTCGTTACCGTGAAGCTGCACCACGCTTAAGTTTAATTTATTGGCGTAGTCAACAACTTGTTCCAGCGGCGCATCAACAAACACACCCACATATTGAAACGATACGTTTTGGGTAATCGCAAGTGCTTGTTCTAAAGATACAAAACGCGGTGAATTCGGCGCAAAAATTAAGCCCATATAGCTTGTGGGTGTTTTAGCAATGGCTTTAGCGTCATCTACACGTGTTATGCCGCAAATCTTTACTTCACCATAAGCTAGTTTATTAACGGCTAGGCGCAAATTCTGTTCGGCCATCAGAGAGCTACCCACCAAATAGCCATCTACCAGCGGATTTAAACGCAATAAATCTTGATGATAGTAAATGCCAGACTCGGAAATAATCACGCCGTCAAAGTCACTGGCTCGGATAATCGGTACGAGCTTTTCAGTAGTGGCTAAATCGGTAGATAAGTCGCGTAAGTCACGGTTATTAATGCCTATGATTTTTGCGCCTAATGCCAGTGCTCTGTGGGTTTCTTCTTCGTTACTTACTTCGGTAAGTACCTGCATATTCAAGGCGTGGGTAATATCACTTAAAGTTAGATATTCATCATCGCTAAGAACCGAAAGCATAAGTAATACAGCATCGGCATTATGATAACGCGCCAAGTAAATTTGGTACGGAACTACAAAAAAATCTTTGTTTAATACTGGCTGGCTAACCCTACTGGTAACATAGCTTAGATATTCAAAGCGTCCTTGGAAATATTTTTCGTCGGTCAGCACAGAATAGCAAGCAACTTCGCTTTGGTAACCACTCACAATGTCGTCTAAATCAAAATGTTCTCTGATCAATCCTTTTGAAGGTGAGGCTTTTTTACATTCAAAAATGAAGCCTGCAGTAGGTTTGTTGAGTGCATCAATAAATGATTTAGCGCTAGGTTTTAGTTCGTCTTTAAAGCTACTCAGTGGAAAATCAATCTCACGCTGAGCAATTTCAACACGTTTATCTTCTACTATTTTGGCTAATACATCTGCCACACTACACCTCTTGTTTACTGAGTTTTGCGGCCTTTTCTATGGTGCGCATTGGCGCACCGGCCTCTAAAGTATCCATTACTTGGTCAAAACATTCTGTTTGTTTACGGTCGGGAGAATTAACCCATAGGAGAGCCGCAGCATTCAAAGCAATAGCTTGCTGATGTGCCTCTTCACCCTTACCGCTTAGCACTTGCGCAATCAAGTCAACATTGTGCTGAGGCTCACCACCTTCAATAGCCTCAATGGGCGCTGTTTTTGCACCAAAAGACTCAGGACTGAGTGTTAGCTCACTAATCTTACCGTCTTGTATATGACGTGCTTCGGTTGGGCCATGCAAGGCAAGTTCATCGAGCCCTGAGCCATGCACAACAAGAGCATTTTGGTGTCCGAGTTTGAGTAATACCTGTGCATAGACATCTAATAAATCTGGCGTGTATACGCCATAAACGCCGTGAGTTGCTTGCGCGGGGTTTGCCAAAGGACCTAAGATATTAAATAAAGTACGGGTTTTAAGTGTGGTGCGCACTGGCATCGCATGGGCAACACCGCTGTGATAGTTAGGTGCCGCTAAAAAACAAATATTAGCTTCATCCAAACAGCGCTTAGCCGTGTGCGGTGACATCATAAGCTCCATACCAAAGCCAGCGAATAAATCAGACGAGCCAGACTTGCTCGATACACTCCTATTACCATGCTTTGCGACTTTTATCCCACAAGCCGCCGCCACAATAGCAGCGGCGCTTGACACATTAATAGTGTTATGGCCGTCGCCGCCAGTGCCAACAATATCGCTAAATGCGTAATCAGGTTTTGGAAATGGCTTTGCATTGTTAATCATTGCCGAGGCTGCCCCCGCAATTTCATCAATATGCTCACCTTTGATTTTTAAGGCAATGAGCAGTGCTGTTAAACTAATGTCTCCTAGTTTACCTTGCATTGCGTCATTAAATATCGATTGGCTTTGCGAAAAAGATAAGTTCTTACCTTGATAAAGAGCATTAAGTGCATTGAGAATGGTGTTAGTCATTGGCCTTCCTTATTGCCTAATTGAGCATGCCCTACCAAATATTGCATTGCCTGGCGTAGTAACAAACTTCCTTCGCTAGATAGCACTGACTCAGGATGAAACTGAAAGCCGAGCATATTATCAGCCTCATGGAGAATGGCCATAGGTAAGTCAGCTATTTGAGCTATGACTTGCAAACAATTGGGTACGGAGGTTGCTACTAATGAATGATATCGAGCAATAGACAATGGCTGAGGCAATGCCTGAAAAACACCCTCAAATTGATGCGTCATATACGAAGCTTTGCCATGCATCACATCATTAGCTCGTCCTACCAATCCGCCATAAGCTTCTACAATCGCTTGGTGACCCAAACAAATACCTAATACAGGAAAGCGACCTTTGACGGCTTCAATCAGGGCGGGCATATTACCCGCATGCTTTGGTGCACCTGGTCCAGGGGACAGCATTAATAAACACGGACCCTGTTCTTGATAATACTCCAGCTGCTTGACTATATATTCTAGCGCAACAGTGTTTCTAAAGACTTTTAGTTCAACACCCATCACGCGTAGTTCGTCTACTAAGTTGTAGGTAAAACTGTCATGATTATCAATCAGTACTACTTTAATTTGAGCTATGCTGCTAGCTGCGTCAACCATTGAGCGACCTGTTGATTTAAGCATGCTCACCTCCATCTGCTGCGATATTGGCAGTTAATATTGCCTGAATCACCGCTTGTGCTTTAACGCGAGTTTCATCTGCTTCTGACTGCGGGACAGAGTCTTTTACAACACCTGCACCAGCTTGAATATAAGCGATATTGTCGCTCACAAAGGCGCTGCGGATAACAATGCAAGTATCAAAGTCGCCTACACCGTTTAGATAACCTACGGCGCCACCATAGCTGCCACGGGTACATTTTTCAGTATGTCGGATTAAAGACGCTGCGCTGATTTTAGGGGCGCCCACTAAAGTGCCCATGTTCATGCAGGCTTGATAAGCATGTAAGGCATCTAAATCGCCTCTTAGCTGTCCTACCACTCTAGACACTAAGTGCATGACATGAGAGTAGCGGTCGACTTTAAGTAAGTCTTTTACATATCTGGTGCCGGGCTCACAAACCTTTGCTACATCATTACGCGCTAAATCTACAAGCATAATATGTTCGGCTTTTTCTTTTTCGTCTTGCTGCAAATTAAGCTCTAAACGACTATCGAGATCTAAATCAATACTGCCATCTGCCCGTTTTCCTCTTGGGCGAGTGCCAGCAATCGGGTAGATTTCAACCTGATTAGAGTTTGTCTCATATTTGAGCGCGGATTCGGGAGATGCACCAAAAATCGCAAAATCATGGTCTTGTAGATAGAACATGTAGGGTGAGGGATTGGTTTGTTTTAAGCGTTTGTAAGCAAGTAACGAGTCTTTGCATGGCAAGGAAAAACTACGAGATGGAACAACTTGGAAAATATCGCCGTCAAGTATGTGCTCTTGCAAATCTTTCACATCTTTACAGTATTGTGTGTCGTCTTTATCTACTTTTAAGTCGCTAACTAAAGCTTCCTCGCTAGGCGGGAATGCAATGGTATCAAGTTCGCCTAGTTGCTTTTTAATGTCTTCGAGGCGCTGTTGTTTTTCAAAATATTGATGAGCCACATTCTGTGAGCTAAACACGCTACCGAGAATACTAGTGGTCTTGCTCTGATGGTCAATTAAAATAAGAGATTCAGCTAGATAAAACACATAGTCAGGGCAATGGTTTAGGCCTTGCGGTACTTCGGGTAGCTGTTCAAAACTAGCCAATAGATCATAGGCGAACACCCCTCCTAAAAATACCGCTTGGGGATGTTGACGAAGCGCTTCTAATTGCTGTTGCAGGGTGCGCAGTACGTCAAATACTGAAGGCTGCTTTAGGCGACTGTCTTCATCTAGCCCTTTATGATGAGAAGAAAAACACAATACCAAAACGTCATCGCTACAACTTTTTTTATGTTCGCTTAACTTATTGTGTAAAAAATTAATTAGAGGCAAGCCATTTTTGGATAGGGCGGTAACCACTACCTCTTGTTGTTGGCATTCAATTCTTAGTGCTGCATCGACTAAAATTAAGCTCTTTAAATTGTCTTTGCTGTCTATTTCGGCTGACTCAAGCAAAATAGAGTGTGGTCTCGCAAGTGCTTTGTATGCGCTCAATGGATCAGCAACATATGGTGCATCAACTTGAATCGTTTCTACCTTCCCGGGCTCGGTACCTAATTCCGACAAACTCATATCTAATTCCTGTTACGCTCTATTGGGTTTCAAGTGGGGCTTATTTGATACTGATTTTTAACACCAATAAAAAAGACCCGATTAACGGGCCTTTTTTACATGCACACAAATGCAGGCAGCCCTAAAGTTGCTTGCTCCACCACCAAGTAATGTTTGTGAATGTTGTTTGCATGTTTAATTCCTAAGTTTTCAAACGCACAGTCTTTAAGAAATGCGTTGAAGTATTATCATTGATTCGACTGAACCAGAAAAAGTATGCATAGGAGATAACAAAAGCACATTGTTGTCAATAAAAAATGTGAACAATATATTTTAGATTACAGGTATAATCTTGCCATTAGCTTTGAATTCCGCAGCTTACTGTGGGCTAAGTAAAGCGCAAAATTAGGTTGTAGCATTGAAAATAGATTTACACTCACACACTACATTTTCCGACGGTAAATTATCACCTAAAGAACTTATCATGCGGGCACAGACAATGCAGGTCGATGTACTAGCGATTACCGACCACGACACAGTCAATGGCATTAGTGTCGCTAGGAGCGAAGCGAAAGCAATTGCGCCAAAACTAAAGATTATCAGCGGTACAGAGATTTCCACTCGATGGCATGGTTTTGAAATACATATTTTGGGCTTGAATGTAGATGAGACCGATAAGCAGTTTTTGGCCCGTCTAGAATCCCAACAAGAGACCCGCGCACAGCGTTCGCTGGATATTTTAGAAAAGCTAAAAAAAGCTGGCGTTAATGTCGAGTATGAAGAGGTAAAGCAACTTGCTAGCGGCGTGATTTCACGCGGCCACTTTGCGCAGTTGTTGGTGAATAAAGGGATTGTATCCCATCACCAACAGGCGTTTAGTGAATATTTAGGAAAAGGCAAGAAAGCTTATGCAACGCCGAAATGGATTGATATTCAAACAGCAGTTGCTTGGATAAAAGAGGCCGGTGGTCAAGCCGTAATTGCGCATCCTTACCATTATGACATGACCACTAAATGGCTACGTCGGTTGGCCGCAGAATTTTGTCAGGCCGGAGGCGAGGGAATAGAGGTACAGCATCCTAATTTAGCTAAGGCAAAGCAAACTCTGATGATTGAAATTGCCCTTGAGCATGGCTTGCTCGGGAGTGCGGGCTCTGACTTTCATGCGCCAGGTCCCTGGACAGAATTGGGGAAACGCCTCACCCTTCCACAGAGCATTGCGCCCATTTGGCATAACTGGGATGTTTAAAAGGAAATGAATTGCAAAATTAGCCACATTTCTTTACGACTTTGTCGCTTAAGTAATCATAACTTTGGTATACTGCGTCCATAGCACCGCTGCTTTAATCACAGGAAATATCGTTACATGAGCCAGTTTTTTTACATTCACCCCGATAACCCCCAAGTGCGCTTAGTGCGGCAAGCTTGTGAGCTGATTAAGCAGGGTGAAGTGGTGGTATACCCTACCGATTCCGGTTACGCCATTGGTTGCCAAATGGAAAACAAACAGGCAATGGAACAGATTTGTCGTATAAGAGATATCGACAAAGATCATAATTTCACCTTAGTGTGTCGCGACATGTCTGAGCTTTCGGTGTATGCGAGAGTAAATAATACGGCTTTCAGACAGATTAAAAACAATACACCAGGTCCTTATACTTTTATTTTAAAAGCCACAAAAGAAGTACCAAAGCGTTTGCAAAACCCTAAGCGTAAAACTATTGGCATAAGAGTGCCGAATAATCCAATTGCGCTTGCAATATTAGAGGAGCTTGGCGAGCCTTTGATGTCGACCACACTTATTTTACCCAACGAAATAGTTGCTGAGAGCGATCCAGATGAGATACGTGAAAAGTTAGAAAAGCGTGTGGGTTTGATCATACACGGCGGGTTCTTAGGAGAGCATCCCACCACCGTTATAGATATGTCTGAAGGCGAAACGACTATTATTCGTCACGGTAGTGGCGATCCCACCCCCTTCGAGTAAACGGCTCTCACACCGTGGAAGATAAAACTAAAGCTCAGCTCTCGCCAACTATGCAGCAGCCATTAGCGCTGGCGTTTGTTCATGGTGAAGCTTTAATTGAAAAACCTGAAGACTTATATATTCCTCCGGATGCTCTTGAAGTTATTCTTGAAACTTTTGAAGGGCCCCTAGACTTATTGCTTTATCTTATTCGCAAGCAAAAATTTGACATACTTGAGCTTCCAGTACTGCAAGTTACCCAACAATATATGCAATACGTTGAAACCCTCAGTCTAGTAAAACTCGAGTTGGCCGGTGAGTACTTGGTGATGGCGGCAATGCTTGCAGAAATTAAATCAAGATTGCTGCTCCCAAAAGCTCCCAGTGATGCTGAAGAAGAAGATGACCCACGCGCAGAACTTATTAGACGTTTAAAAGAGTATGAACGCATTAAAGCGGCAGCTCAGGATTTAGATAATGCGCCTAGGGTCATGCGCGATGTGTTTATTGCTCATGCCGACACTAGCGAGAATGTGCAACCAATAAAACACATACCACAAGTTCAGTTGCAAGAGTTAGTATTAGCATTCAGCCAAGCGATGCAGCGAGCCAATGCATTTGAACATCATCATATTGCCAAAGAAGTGCTGTCTACCCGTGAGCGCATGAGCATGCTTCTTAGTCGCCTGAGCCTTGACCAATACCAAGGTATAGATAGCCTATTTATTGTTTCAGAGGGTAAATCGGGAATAGTTGTGACCTTTATTGCCATATTAGAATTGGTCAAAGAAGGTTTAGTGGTGCTACAACAAGCGCATCCTTTCAGTAACATTCATGTTAAACTTGGCGCCTATGAGCAAGATTAACGATACCCAACTCGCACAACTACTAGAGGCCGCTATATTTGTAGCTGACGAGCCTCTTTCTATCGAAAAAATGCGCGCAACTATTTTACTCGAACTGGACGTATCATCTCGTCAGTTAAATAAAGTGCTTAAAGAGCTAGAACTTGATTATGCTCCCCGTGGTATTCAATTATTAAAAGTGGCCTCAGGTTATCGCTTTCAGTCTAATTCTGGCCTCGGGCAATTACTCAGTCGCTTATGGCAAGAAACGGTGCCAAAGTACTCCAGAGCGATGCTAGAAACCTTATCTTTAATCGCTTATAAGCAACCCATTACCCGCGGTGAAATTGAAGAGATTAGAGGCGTGGTTGTGAGCAGCCAAATGATAAAAGCGCTAGAAGAGCGCGAATGGATTAAAGTAATTGGTCATAAAGAAGTACCCGGGCGGCCAGCACTATTTGCTACCACGTCAAAATTTTTAGATTATTTTTCAATTTCATCCTTGGCTGAGTTGCCATCTGCGGCGGCCTTTGACGACGCCTTATTGGCTGCTCAAACCGCAGCGCAGAGTCCAGCAATGGATGAAAACGCAAAGGATACGCAGCAATCCCTACTAGAACCTGCCATTGGCAATGAGAACGCAACAGATGATAACAATACAACCCTTCACTAGCGCCTGAGCAAATGCAAAGCGATAGAAAATATAAGGTCTACAGGTGTCAACATGAGTGAAAAGTTACAAAAAGTACTTGCCAATAACGGTATTGGTTCGCGTCGTGAGATGGAAAAATGGATAGAGCAGGGACGTGTCTCAGTAAACGGAAATGTTGCAAAATTAGGCGACAGAGTTGAAGAAAAAGACCAAATTAGAGTTGATGGAAATCCCATTTCACGCGCTAATGAAAAAGCGGCCTGTCGAGTTTTGATGTACAACAAGCCAGAAGGCGAGTTGTGCTCAAGAACTGACCCAGAAGGCCGTGCTACCGTTTTCGACCGTCTCCCCGCGATTGCTGGCGAACGTTGGATAGCGGTTGGACGTTTGGACATCAATACCAGTGGCCTGTTGTTATTTACGAACGACGGAGAATTAGCAAACCGACTCATGCATCCCTCACATGAAGTTGAGCGGGAGTATGCGGTGCGAGTATTTGGTGAGGTGACCCCAGCAATTTTAAGAACCTTATGCAAAGGCGTTGAGCTGGATGACGGCATTGCAAAGTTTAACCATATTAACGTGCGTCCAGCGGACGATGAAGCAGTAAATCAGTGGTTTAACGTGACACTCTCTGAAGGGCGTAATCGTGAGGTCCGTCGATTGTGGGAATCTCAAGGTCTGCAAGTCAGCCGTCTTATTCGTGTCCGTTACGGTAATCTAGAAATGTTCAAACGTTTGCCGCAAGGTGCATGGATTGAATTAGATTTAGAAAACGTTAATACCCTTCGCAAAATGGTGCAATTGTCGGATGAGACGGTCACAAAAGTGCTTGTACAAGATAAGCTGGATCATACTAAACTCAGCCGTATGCGTCGTTCTGTGCGTAAGCATAAAACGAATAAAGTGACTCAGCATCGCCAGAGAGTTAAAACCAAAGTAAGAAAATAAGAATATGCGAATAGCGCTAGGCCTTGAGTATCAAGGCAATGTTTACAAAGGTTGGCAACGCCAGAGCACAGCAAGCAGTGTACAACAAAAAGTAGAAGATGCTTTGTCAGCGATTTTAAGTTGTCCAATGAATGTTACATCTGCCGGAAGAACCGATGCCGGTGTGCATGCCACAGGCCAAGTCGTGCATTTTGACACTGACATAATTCGCCCAGATAAAGCCTACACTCGTGGCATGAACACAATAATGCCGAAAGATATTGCGGTAAGGTGGGTTAAAAAGGTACCAGAAGATTTTCATGCACGCTATAGCCCCACCTCTCGACGATATCGTTATGTTATTTACAGTTCAGCGCTGCGCCCTGGTATATTGAACGCCGGCGTAACTCATATATATCAAGAGCTAGATGCCGACTTAATGCATCAGGCTGCGCAGTATTTGCTTGGTGAGCATGACTTTAGTAGTTTCAGAGCAGCTCATTGTCAGGCTAAAACACCGGTTAGAACAATGCACGCAATATCGGTGGTGCGTAAAGGCAGTTATGTATTGCTGGATGTTGAAGCAAATGCCTTTTTACACCACATGATTCGCAATATCGTCGGAGCACTTTTGTTGGTAGGACAAAAAGAGCGTCCGCCCCTGTGGTTGAGTGAGTTACTTTCGCTGCATGATCGCAGCCAAGCGCCAGCAACAGCCAAACCGAATGGTTTATATTTGGTCAAAGTCATCTATCCCGAGAGGTTTGACCTGCCGGAAATCCCGCTAGGGCCCTTGTTTATAGACGGATAGTGAAATAAGCATAAAATTCACTTGGTGCTTTTTAGTTTTGTCGGGCCGCGGAATATGGTTTAATGCCTACAGTGAACTAAGCTTCTGTATATTAAGCCTTAAAATAAAGAATAGGACCTGCTAGATGAGCTGGATTCAAAAGATTCTACCTAAGACCCAATCTTCGATAAAAAGTAATGTACCTGAGGGTATTTGGACGAAATGTAGTTCGTGTAATGCGGTGCTTTATAAAACCGAACTCGAAAAAATGTTAGAAGTATGCCCTAAGTGTGATCATCACATGCGCATCACTGCTCGTGCTCGTATTAATTCTATCTTAGATAGTCAAGACCGCATTGAGCTAGGTGGGGATTTAGAGCCGCAAGATATACTCAAATTTAAAGATTCAAAAAAATATAAAGATCGTTTAACTGCCGCACAAAAAAACACTAATGAAAAAGATGCTTTAGTTGTCATGAAGGGCACTATGAACGGCATGCCAGTAGTAGTTGCAGCATTTGAGTTCGCATTTTTAGGTGGTTCAATGGCATCTGTAGTAGGTGCGCGATTTGTGGCTGCAGTTAATTCTTGCATCGAAAATAATACGCCACTCGTGTGCTTTTCTACCAGTGGTGGTGCGCGCATGCAAGAAGCCTTGCTTTCACTTATGCAAATGGCAAAAACCAGTGCAGCATTAGCGAAATTGAGTGAAAAAGGTTTGCCTTATATCTCGGTATTGACTGACCCAACTATGGGCGGCGTATCCGCTAGTTTAGCGATGTTAGGGGATATTAATATTGCTGAGCCAAAAGCTTTGATCGGTTTTGCAGGTCCCCGAGTGATTGAGCAAACCGTTCGAGAAAAACTGCCAGAGGGCTTTCAGCGCAGCGAGTTTTTACTTGATAAAGGTGCGGTTGACATGATCGTGGACCGCCGTGAAATGCGCGATACCTTGTATCGTATTTTGTCTAAGCTTCAGGGCAATAGTACTGCTCAAGAGCCACTGAAAATAGAATAGAGCTTTGTTAGAAAGATACTTCCAGTGCGCAGCTTAGCAACATGGCTTGCCGCCATTGAGGCAGGCCATCCTACCGAAATCGACATGGGTTTAGAACGTGTTGCCACTGTTGCTCAGCTTCTTAATATCGATTTTGGTAAGCTCACGGTTATTACGGTAGCAGGCACCAACGGCAAAGGTACAACCTGCGCAATGATTGAAGCCACATGCATCGAAGCTGGCCTCTCAGTTGGCGTCTATGGCTCACCCCACATCATTGCTTTTAACGAACGTATTAGGCTTAATGGTAATGATGCCAGCGATCAACAAATCTGTAATGCCTTTGAGCAAATCTGTGAAGTCAAAAAGCTTATCAGCCTAACGTATTTTGAATACGCAACGCTTGCTGCTTTGCTCTTATTTGTGAAGGCTAAGCTCGATATTGTGATATTGGAGGTGGGTTTAGGCGGACGTTTAGATGCCACAAATATTGTAGATGCGGATATCAGTGTGCTGACCAGTATTGGGCTCGATCACCAAGATTATTTGGGCGATACCTTAGAGCAGATTGCAAGTGAAAAAGCCGGTATTGTTAAAGCCCATAAACGCTGCGTGATTGGTTATGCTGAAGAATATAATAACGCGGCAAAAAATATCGACGCACTGCAAAACCAAGTGCTCAAGCGAAGCGCAGACTTTGATTTCGCCGTTAATAATGCCTCAAGCTCTGGTGCTACAAGCAGTCAAGCTAGGTATAATGGCTGGGTAGAATATCGACATCAGCGTAGAGATTTTTACTGGAATGTAGGTCATATCCCCGCGGCAAACATTATGACAGCTTTAGCTAGTTTAACGTTTTTAAGCGGCGTGCTGGCAGAGAAACCACGTAAAAATGACGCAGCCCAACAAAGACTTGAAGTTTTGTTGAGTGAGCCTGAGCGCATTAGCACTTTAATAAATCAGGTTAAGCTGCCAGGTAGGGCCCAAATGGTTAATGCTTCACCGTTAATTATGTTAGATGTTGCACATAATGAAGCCGCTGCCCAATACTTGTGTGAAAAAATTGGCACCTTTGATTTTTCGCGTTGTCACATTGTGATAGGCATGCTTAAAGATAAAAACATAGAACAAACGATAGCCGCGCTTAGTTCAATAAAAGCGAAATGGTATTGTGCCGACTTACCAGGTGCACGCGGTGAGAAAGGGACTCGTTTGTTAAACGCTTTACCGCAAGTAAGTAAGGTTGGACATGCACAATATGCGAGTGTTGAACTTGCTTTACAAAGCGCTATCGAACAGGCATCGAATACTGATATGATAGTGGTCCTTGGGTCATTTTTAACTGTAGCGGGTGCTACGCAGTATTTATCATCCATCGGTCTTATCGAACATAACAAATTGGTTAAGTCGCAATGAATGCAGCGTTACAAAACAGGTTAGTCGGCACCATTATTGTGGTTGCATTGGTAGTTATATTATTACCAGAGTGGCTTGACGGTGAAAAACGAGAGAGCACGCAAAGTTTTGCTGAGGTGCCACCGCGCCCTGCAGAGTTGGTAGTTGAACAGCTAGGAGACTTTCCCCAACAAACCTTAGACGAGCAAGCTAATCGGCCTGTAGAATTGGTTGATACAGTTGCATTAGATGACCCAAATAACGACGCTGCAGAACCCTCAGCGCAAAATCCGCCGTCTTCAGAGCCGCCTCAGCAAGCCGAAGCGCAAACTTCCCCCGTACAAAATAACGAGCCTGAAATTGATATTAAAGATTCTGGTTGGGTGGTTCAATTAGGTAGCTTTCGTTATGAAAAAAACGTCAATGAACTTATCGCTATACTAAAAAACGCTGGGTACAGAGCTTATAGCCAGCCAGTGAAAACTAAGGTAGGCGTACTCAATAAAGTCTTTGTTGGCCCCGAGCTAGAGCGTGAAAAACTTGAACAAGCGCTTTCGCACTTGGAAGAATTAACCAAGCTAAAAGGTAAAATAACCGCATTTGAAGTTAGCGCTGAATAAGTTATTTTGCTAAACTGCGCGCCAAATCAAATAGTGCTATCACTGTTGCATTGGAATCAAGCTCGCCTATGAACTGGTTTGACTTTACTATCCTGGGTATTATCGTGTTTTCTGCGGTTATCAGCGTTGTCAGAGGCTTTGTTAAAGAGGCAATCTCTCTTATCATTTGGCTCGCTGCATTTTTTATTGCCAGTCAGTTTTATCTTAACCTTGCTCAATACCTTACCCAAATAGAAGACACGCTTATTCGTAACGGTGTTGCTATCGCTATTTTGTTTATCGGTACTCTTATAACGGGCGCGCTGATAAATTATGTCATTTCACAATTAGTAAAAGCGACTGGCTTATCTGGCACAGACAGAGTTCTTGGTGCGGTGTTTGGAGCATTAAGAGGTGTACTGATTGTGAGCGCCGCGTTATTCTTTCTCGACACATTTACGCCTTCGGCGTCTTCCTCATGGTGGACACAGTCTGTTTTGGTGCCCGAGTTCACATTTATTATTGAATGGTTTTTTGAATATGTGAAAGAAGGTTCAAGCTTTCTTTCCGACTCAGTATAAGGGTTTAATTGTATGTGCGGTATTGTTGGTATAGTGGGAAAGGAATATGTGAATCAGTCGATTTATGATGCCCTAATGGTGCTTCAACACCGTGGACAGGATGCCGCGGGGATTATGACGATTGAAAACAACATGTTTAATTTACGCAAAGACAACGGTTTGGTGCGTGACGTATTTCATACGCGCCACATGAAGCGCTTAAGTGGAAACATGGGGATTGGGCACTGTCGTTATCCAACCGCAGGGTCATCTAGCTCGGCCGAAGCTCAGCCATTTTATGTAAATTCCCCCTTTGGTATCGCTTTTGCACACAATGGCAATTTAACAAATTCACGCGACCTGCAAGAAGAAGTATTTCGCATTGCTCGTCGCCATATCAATACCACCTCAGACTCAGAGTTGTTGCTCAATATATTTGCTCACGCGCTTCATCAAACTGCAGAGCTAACCATCCGACCGGATGAAATATTTGAAGCGGTAGAAAAAGTACATAACAAAATTCGCGGTGCATATGCCGTAGTCGCGGCCATTATTGGTCAAGGTATGGTGGCATTTAGAGACCCACATGGGATTCGTCCTTTAGTGCTCGGCAAGCGCACCACTGCCTTAGGCGACGAGTATATGGTTGCCTCAGAAAGCGTAGCCCTAGACGCTGTAGGCTTTCAGTTTATTCGCGATGTAGCGCCCGGAGAAGCGGTTTACGTAACCGAAGAAGGCGAACTGCATACCAGACAGTGTTCAGCTAAAGCGGTTTTAAATCCCTGTATTTTTGAATTTGTGTATTTTGCACGACCTGACTCATTCATCGATGGCGTTTCTGTGTATGCTTCGCGCGTTAATATGGGCAAAAAACTCGGCGAAAAAATTAAACGAGAATGGTCGCATTTAGATATTGATGTGGTTATTCCTATTCCTGAAACTTCCATGGATGTTGCGCTGCAAATTGCCAATACCTTAGAGCTTCCTTATCGCCAAGGCTTTGTGAAAAATCGCTATATTGGTCGTACCTTTATTATGCCCGGTCAAACAATGCGCAGAAAATCAGTGCGCCGTAAGCTAAACGCGATATCGTCTGAGTTTAAAGGTAAAAATGTGCTCTTGGTGGACGATTCAATTGTGCGCGGTACTACCTCAGAACAAATTATAGAGATGGCCAGAGAGTCGGGGGCTAACAAGGTATACTTTGCCTCTGCAGCGCCTGAAATTCGTTTCCCAAATGTGTATGGCATTGATATGCCATCGGCAAATGAATTGATTGCCTATGGTCGTGAAATTGATCAAATCTGTGAGTGTATAAAAGCAGACGGCTTAATCTTTCAAGATATTCAAGATTTAGTGGATGCCGTAAGAGAAGAAAACCCTGCTATTACGCGTTTTGAAACATCAGTGTTTGACGGTGACTATGTAACTGGGGATATCGATCAAAGCTATTTAGAGCGTATTGATAAGGCCAGAGGTGAGTCAGAAAAAGCCTTGTCTATGTTTCAGGCTGAACTGAGCAATCTTGAAATGCACAATATGGAAAACTAAGAAGTTAAACCTAAAGTTAATGACTATTGAAAAGACCTAGCTTGCTAGGTCTTTTCAATTCGATATTAAGGCTTGCTGGGATTAAACAGACCAGATGATAAATAGCGGTCACCGCGATCGCAAATGATTGCGACGATAACCGCATTTTCAAGCTCTTTACTGAGTTGCAAGGCCGCCGCTACTGAGCCGCCTGAAGATACACCCGCAAATATACCTTCCTCTATAGCAAGAGCTCGCATAGTATTCTCAGCTTCTTCTTGACCAATATCCATTACCTTATCCACCCGGTCGGCCTCAAAAATCGTGGGCAAGTAGGCCTGTGGCCAACGCCTGATGCCGGGGATAGAAGCGCCGTCTTTTGGTTGTAGTCCTATTATTTGAATATCTGGATTTTGCTCTTTAAAGTATTTCGAACATCCCATTATGGTGCCCGTGGTGCCCATTGAGCTCACAAAGTGGGTTATTTTTCCTTGTGTTTGTCGATAAATTTCTGGGCCCGTACCAACGTAATGAGCCAGTGGGTTGTCAAGGTTACCAAATTGATTGAGTACTAAGCCTAAACCGTCGGCCTGCATTTTTGAGGCTAAATCTCTAGCGCCCTCCATACCTTCAGCACGAGTGACCGGAATAAGTTTTGCACCATAAGCAGACATAGATGCCTTGCGCTCCTCTGTGGCGTTATCAGGCATGATAAGAATCATTTTATAACCTTTTATTGCAGCCGCCATAGCTAGTGCAATTCCGGTATTGCCGCTGGTCGCTTCAATCAGTGTGTCGCCAGGTTTAATTTTACCGCTGCTCTCGGCTTGTTGGATCATGCTAAGTGCAGGTCTATCTTTAACGGAGCCTGCTGGATTGTTGCCCTCGAGTTTACCTAAGATAATATTTGAGGTATTGCCTGGCAAACGTTGTAATCTAACAAGAGGGGTGCCGCCAACGTAATCTTCTATTGTGTTAAAGGTCATAGTAAGTTTTAAGGTATTCCTAAGAAATTAATAGACTGAGCTTGCATGATAATGTCTATTTTGACAACTCTTAAACATTTATAAGATATTTAAATTTGCGATGAGCCTATTAAATTTTATATTGCCGCACAAAGTGTTACAAAATAAGGTCAGTCATTTATCAACAACCCGCGGTATGATATATAAACAGAACGCCATTAATAGTATGGTGTGAGCTTAATTTATTACAATGAAAGTATTTACAATTACATGGAATTTAAAATGAAAAAATTACTGATATTAAGTGGCTTGTCACTGGCATTGCTTGTTGGATGTAGCACCGAAAATACAACAAATAACGCACAACCAGCTACGCCTGAAAGCTTAGTGCCAGACCAGCTTGTGATTAGCCCAAATGATCAACGCGATTATCGTACATTACAACTAGAAAATAGTATTGAAGTAATACTAGTTTCAGACGAGAGTGTTGAGAAATCAGCAGCAGCGCTTAGCGTCAGCGTTGGTCTGCTACAAGACCCAATGACGCAGCAAGGTATGGCGCACTATTTAGAGCACATGTTGTTTTTAGGCACTGAGCGCTTTCCCGATCCTAAAGAATACGCAGAGTTTATGACCCAAAATGGTGGTGCGCGTAACGCTTATACTTGGTTAGATATTACAAACTATATGTTTTCAATAAATAACGATGCTTATACTGAGGCACTAGACCGTTTCTCAGACTTTTTCAAAGCGCCTCAGTTATATCCTGAGTATACTGAAAAAGAAAAAAGCGCGGTAAACGCCGAATGGTCAATGCGTCGTGAAACGGATTTTTTTGGTCAGTTTAAACTTGCACGTAAAATGATGGGAGAGCATCCTGCTAATCGATTCTTAATTGGTAATCTAGAAACTTTAGGTGATAAAGAGAATAGTAATTTACACGCTGAAACGGTTGCCTTTTTTGAGCAATATTATTCAGCCAATATAATGAAAGTCGCTATGATCTCCAACCGTCCGCTAGATGAGATGGAAGCATTGGCGGTGCAATACTTTGGTAATATTGAGAATAAAAATATTGAGCCACCGATGGTGGATGCTCAACTAGACTTTAGCCAAGTTGGCAAAAAGAAAGTTTTTTATAAGCCAAACGAAGACGTCAAAACCCTGCAGCTCGATTTCACTATCAAAAACAACAACGATGATTTTGCCGTTAAACCAAATAGTTTCTTAGCATATTTATTATATTCAGAAATGCCGGGCACCCCCGCTCAAATTTTACGGGAAAATGGTTGGATTTCTAATTTGAGCGCAGGTGCAAACCCAGCTCATTATGGTAATTATGGTAACTTTTATGTGGATATTAGCCTTACTGATTTAGGCATGCAGCACCGCGATGAAATTGTTGCTACGGTAATGCAATACATCGAGTTAATTAAAGAGCAGGGTGTAGACGCAAAATATTTCGATGAGATTAGAACGTCATTAAATAATCAGTTCCAGTTTTTAGAAAAAGGTGATGAGTTTGGCTATGTCTCTAATCTTGCCGCTGCTATGCAAAATTATCCGCTGAACAATGCTATTAATGCACCGTTTTTCTACGGCAAATTTGATCAAGACGCGATTACAAATCTACTTGCACAACTTAAACCTGAAACCTTAAAAATATGGTACACCAGTAAACAAGAAGAAACGGATAGCGAACTGTATTTTTACGATGGTAAATATAGGATTGCCGACTTAACCCAAGCTGAAATAGATAGTTGGAAAACACCTTCAGAGTTTGCTTTACAGTTACCTAAAGTGAATGAACTACTTCCACAGAGCTTTGCATTAAAAGTCCCTGAAGCAAAAATGCAAGAAGCGCCGCAGCTTGTCAAAGACAACAACGGTATCAAGGTATGGCAATTTGCCAGTAAAGATTTTGGTAATCAACCCAAAGGCTTTATGGAAGTGTATGTAAATAACTCAGCGACACAGTCGGATATTGACACTGCGATTTTATTAGAATTGTGGGAAGACTTGTTCAGCCTTAACAATGCAGCACTTAGCACTGAAGCGAGCATTGCTGGTATGAGTATGCGCTTTAATGCAGCCATAGGCTTCAGGTTTACTATCAATGGCTTTACCGATAAGCAAGCTGAGCTATTGAGTCAAGGTATGTCTAACTTACAATTTGCTGTATCTGAACAAGACTTTGAGCAAGCCGTTGACCGTTATGTTCGTCGGTTAGCCAATGCTGGCAAACAGTTTCCGTTTAGACAAGCTTTTAGTATGTATCAAAAAATGATCCGCGATGGCAGCTATGAAACCGAAGCGCTGATTGCGAAAGCGAAAACACTTAAAGCAGAACAGCTCGAAGCACTTATGCAGAGTACCTTGAGTAACAACGAAATTCGTGCGTTTGTATTTGGTAACTATGACAGCGCAGACATAGACAGCCTGGTGGCTAAAATTGAAGGGGCTTTGCCACAACAGCGCAACATTACAAGCTTCACACGTAGTAAAATGTGGATGCCGCAAGCCGGCGAAACACTTGTACTACAGCGTGATATCGATGTTGCAGACGTTGCTGTGATTGATATCCATGTACACCCTCAAATGGGGTATGCACAGCGCGCTCAAGGCCTGGTGTTACAAAGTCACTTTAGCACGGTTGCGTTTGACAAAATGCGTACCGAAGAGCAATTGGCTTATGCAGTGGGTGGCTTCTCACCTAACATAGATGAATATGCGGGCTTAGGCTTGTATATCCAGACGCCAGAGAAAAGCACAACAGAGATGCAAGCCCGTTTTGATGCATTCAAGCAAGAGTATAAGCTTGAACTTGATAAAATGACGCCTGAGTCGTTTGAGCAACTTAAAAATTCAGCGCTTGTAGGTTTGAAAGAGCCGGCAAAGAACTTGAGCGAAGAGGTATCTCCGTATTTATCTGATTGGTATCAAGAGAAGTTTGACTTTGATTCGAGAGACAAGTTAATCGCAGCGGTTGAAAACGTTGAGCTTGCTGATATTCAAAGCTTTTATGCGCAAACTATGCTGAACCCTGATGCAGCCCGCTTAAATATTCAATTACGCGGAACTAAATTTACCGGTGAAGACTTTGCAAGTTTTGATAAGCAAATAACAGTCGACGACGTATCAACCTTATCTGAGGCAGTAAAACATCAGTAGTTGTTTGATGCGGTATTTACTGCTCTTGATGTTTATTGAGTGGTAAATTGTGTATTAGTTAACATATTCAAAGCGCTGTTTTTACAGCGCTTTTTTATAGGCACAGAAGTAATATTTAGCATTATTGTTATGAATCAAGCTTAAAATCGATAGAGATATATTGTGGTAGTTAGTATGGTGCGTGGCAAATATTCCTCACTCTAGCTTTATTCACTTCATATCACCTTAGATATGGGGGGCCTCTGATACTATCCAAAAGTCTAAATTTGCGAATATAGCGTATACTAGTCTCATATAAAAATTTGGTCTTTCGTGAAATGAAAAATCCGTCATCAGTCATTTGTAGCTTTAGCGCAGCATTGTTATTTTTGGTGTTTTGTATTGAATCCCATGCGAGTCAAAAAAGTATCAACGTTGTTACTGAGATAGATTGGTCTGACAGTGAAGTTATCGAAGGTGGTGAAGGTAGCTTAACCACTCAAATATCCGTTTTAGTGTTAGAGCAGATGGGTTATGAAGTGAAACTTTCATTTCATCCCTGGGCGCGAGCGAAAAGAATGACCTTAGATGGTGTGGCTGCTGGCGTGTCGGGTATTTATTTTACTGAGCAACGAACTGAATTATTAGCCTTTACTGACCCGATAATCACCACCCAACAAGTATTATTTAAATTAAAAGAGAGTGATATTCAGTATTCTGGCGATTTAAAAACATTAACTCCCTACAGTATCGGTGTTGTCAGAAATTACACATATGGCGATTTGTTTGACCAAGACACGCAACTAAAAAAAGTTGTTTCGATTAAGCCTAGCAATAATCTGAATATGCTATTAGCAAAAAGGGTAGATTTAATTGTCGGCTCGACCAAATCGATTGAATTTTTGCTTAAAGAAACGTTTCCACAGAGGGTAAACGACATCGTTTCTTTTGGCCCACCAATTTATGAGCAGAATGTACATTTTGCGTTTTCAAAGACATTGCCAAATCATCAAGAACTGACAAAACTGTTTAACCAAAAACTATCTGAGATTAGGGCGGATGGCACTTTTCAAAAACTAGAAGAAAGTTTCAGAGCCTCGCTCAGTGAATAAACTAAGGCGTTAAATGAACCAGTTCAGTCTCTCTATTTTGACTAATGAATATCAGTGAACTATCTTGGTACTTAAAATCTAATGTGAATCACATTATAGCGGTTGTGAGAAAAGACGTAATATATGTATGAAATCGACGTAAAAGCTATAACGAATAAAATCGAGAATGAACGCAAGGCGTTGATAATATACAGTTTTACTTCTGTCGGCGGTGCAGTATTAGCCGTTTTTTGCAGCCTGGCCCTTTTACAACCACAACCTAGCTTTAGCGGCAGTGCTTTCCGCAGTCATTATCCTTATAGTAATTGCTGCATTTCTCACTTATAGATTTCAATGGGTGAACGAAGTGACAGTGGGCCTCGCTATCCTGATGTTACTATTTGCGAACTATTTGGTAATTACAGGTAGTGTAGAGGGTACAGGACCTTATTTTGCTTTTCTCATTGCAACATTCATGGTGTTGAGTTTGGGCCCGTACATGGCAATTTTATTTATTGTTTTTATATCTAGGGTCTCAAACCTACTTCCTTTTATCAGATTTTTCATTTGTCTATGCTTATCCGCCATCTCATATGCTCAGAATTATAGTGGGACAAACGGCTTTATTATTTATGATTTGCGCTTCTGAATGGGTTAGAAGACGCTCCTATTACCAAATGCAGTTAAGTTCAGAAACCCACTTTAAAATTGCAGTAACCGACGCATTAACTGGTATTACTAATCGTGTTGGTGTTGAGCAATATATTGAACAATGGCAAAAAGACGGTACATCGGGAGCACTTATCCTAGTTGACCTAGATCATTTCAAGCAAGTCAATGATGAGTTTGGTCACGATGCAGGTGACAGGGCATTGGTAAAGTTTGCGCATACTTTGCGCGAAAATATAAAAGGTCGCGACACCGTAGCACGTTGGGGCGGCGAGGAATTTATTGTGTTGTTGCCTGAGACCACATTAGAAAATGCAGCACAAGTTATGAATGACCTTAGATTGCTGTTTGCTCATACCTCGATAAAGACGCCTAAGCGAGAGTTTAAAGTGACCTTCAGCGCTGGTATTTCTGAACTAAAGCAAGCCGGCGATTTTGAAGCTGCTTTAAAACACGCTGATGATCTTTTATACAAAGCAAAGGCAGCGGGCAGAAATCGTGTGCTGTATGAATCCTCGGATACCAAAGAGAATGCAAAATCGGAAGATTAATAAAAAACGAACCACGCTAAACGATAGATAAAATTATTTTACAATCATAGTATATTTATAACCTTTCACCATTTGTTCTGCCGACATACCCATCAAGGAGTCACAATGCGCCCGCAGGAGCTCAACCTACTCATCATTTTTGACGCCATAATGACTGAAGGAAGCATTAGTCGAGCAGCTGACAGGCTTGCTATGACGCAGCCCGCAGTATCTAACGCGGTAAGCCGAATGCGCGTAGCTTGGAAAGATGATTTATTTGTAAAAAGTGGTCGAAATATCAAACCTACTTTAAAAGCCTCAAATATGTGGGAGCAAATAAAAAAGCCGATTAGTGACTTGTCGAGCGTAATTAAGCCCAGCGATTTTGATCCCGCCACCTCTACCCGAACCTTTAGGATTTCGGCTGCCGATATTGTGGTGAATATGATGATGCTACCTTTACGTAAGGTTATAGAGCAACATGCCCCCAATATTAATTTACACATGATCCCCTATACCATTATCAATACCGAGCAAGTGCTTGATGATGCTACGGTAGACTTAGTGATTGGTGGCGGTAATAGCCAAGCAAAAAATATTAGAGCTGAACATCTATTTCATCCACACTATATATGCGCTATGCGTCCAGGCCATCCTTTAGCTAAAGACGATATGACGGTAACAGAGTTTGCTAACGCACAACACTTATTGGTTTCGTTGTCTGGAGATATTGTAGGGGTTACGGACGAAGTATTAGCCCACCAAGGTTTGAGCCGGCGTATTGCTATGTCGGTGAATCAATTTAGTATGGTAACGCCCTTATTAGCGAATAGTGATTTAATTTGTGTAGCCCCACTAGGTGCGATTGCTAATGGTTTAATATCGGGCGAAATAACGGGAACATTGCCACCTATTGACTTAGCGCCGCCAGGGGCGAATATCTTCTGGCATATTCGTCAAGACAAAGACCAAGGCTTGGTGTGGTTACGAGACCAAGTTAGACGCATAGTAAAAGAAGCTGAAGTACGCAACATAAATGATTCAATGGCAAAGCTTTGTGGTAATAACAAAGTTCTGTGTGAAAAATTAAGCTTGCCAAGTTAAGTAGCTGAACTCAATCACGTTGCGATTAAGATATTTTTGGAGGCTTGTTACGTTTATAAGTGCTGTGGCCCCAAACCAGAACTCCATAAAATGACCGTGCCTGCCATAAGAATAACCATGAGCACAAGACCGCCAGTTACTACAGAGCTTGAGAAAATAAAGCCTTTTTCTTCAGGAATATGCAGCATAATTGGTACGCCGGTATAGAGTAGGTAAATCGAATACGAGATACCAATTAATACTACCGTCATAATAAACCAGAGCTCTGGGTAAAATGCACTAAAGCCGGCCATAAATAGTGGGGTAGCGGTATATCCCGCAATTTCTAGGCTCTGAGTGTAGCTTGGTGTAACGTCAAAGGCTTTAGCTAGTTCTCGTGTCAAGGCAGCTAATGCCACTACGCCAAAGATCAGACCAAAATACATTGCAACTGCCATCGCCATTGCACTTTGTTCAGTAAGCTTAACGGTTTCAGCCGACACTCCTGCGCCAATGTCCCAACCTAAATAGGCCGATGCGTAAAAGGCCATAAAACTTGGAATAAGGGCAATAATTAAAATATGGCTTAAGGCATAAAAATAGCTTTCATGCTTGCTATCAATTATTTGCCATTCTTGTTTTGGTGAGGTGTAAATACCCCAAACATGGTTCAAAATCACGAGTGATGTTCCTTGTAGTGCATAATGCTATTGCTAAAATATATGCTATTAACATTTATTTAACAATAAAAAGAAAGGAAAAACCTGATAAATATCAAATATCATCAATTTTTTTATATTTATAATGGTTCGACGCTATTTACTACACACTTATATTGACCCAAGCATAGAAAAGGGCAGCTTTCGCTGCCCTTCTATTTAGCTCGACTACTCGTCGCCAAACGACTAGTTTTCTATGTCTTTCATCATCACTTCAATTGAGCGCTCTAACTGCTGGTCACGTCCAAAATCAATCACGCCAGGCTCGTTTTTGATGATAATGCCCGGTGCAGTCTCATTATTTTCAAGCCATTCGCCCGCTTTATTTTTGGCGCTAACCGGTACAACTCCCCAGTAACCGCCACCTGGGAGGCCTTCCCAGCCAGCAAAACTGCATGTACCCGGTACTGGCATGCCTACAGACTTACCAATGTTAAGATCCGTATAGCCGCTTGCATAGCAATGCCCGTCGCTATACATCGATTCATTAAACAAAGAGATAACTGGCTTGGTATAGCGTGAAGTCGGCTCACCGCCCACAACTTTGTCGGCAGTGGCATAGCTTAAGAAAGCTTCGCCGGTAAAGAACATGGCTAAGTCGGCCACTAAATCGCCGCCGCCATTAAAACGAGCGTCTACTACCATGCCTTTTTTATCAAAAAAGCGACCCATCATGTCATTGTAAATATCGCGATAAGGGCCGTCTGCCATGTTTGGAATGTGTACGTATCCTAATTGGCCATTACTTTTTTCAATGACTTCACGTTCGTTTGTTTTCACAAAGCGATTGTAAAGCAGGCGTCGTTCAGCGCCGTCAGAAATTGGTTTGACGGTAATTTGTTCAACATCTTCTCCATTGCTATCACTAAGCTCGAGTAAAACAAATTTGTCAGCTTTACGATTAAGTAAGCTGGCCCAATCCATATCATTGCTGACACTTGTGCCATCAATTTTTTGAATGATCATGCCAGCACTTACGTCAAAGGCGGCTCGGTCTAGCGGTCCACCTTGGATCACCTCGGTAATTTTGATGCCATCGCCCTTATGCTTGAAATCGTAAAAGATGCCTAAGGAAGCAGTAGCATCGGCGCTTTCCATGCCGCCACGATAACCTGCACCAGCATGGGAAACGTTTAGCTCACCGAGCATTTCGCTCAGAAGCTCAGTGAATTCATATGCATTTGCAACATGGGCAACTTTGGGCGCATATTCACTGCGCATTTTGTTCCAATCGATGCCATGAAATGTCGGTTCGTAAAATATTTGAGAGGTTCTTAACCACACGTGTTCAAACGACTCTTCTCTTACAGCATCATGGTTAATCATGACTTTTTCAGAAATACTCACACCTTCTTTAGAGCCTTTGTCGAGATCTAATTTGCTAATGCGGCCACTGCTTAATAGATACAGGTGCTCCATTTTAGGATCCCACATCAAGCTGCCATTACTGGCACCCAATGACATGGTCTTCTTGGTTTCTTTGGTTCTTAAGTCGGTCTCCCACAAGTCAAAGTCTTCTTCAAAGCGGGTAAGGTAGTAAAGTTTATCTGCGTCTTTGTTTAGCACTGCATCGCGCAAGCGTGAGGAGTGAATAGTGAAACGTGCAATACGTTGGTCAAGCTCATCCCACTCGATTTCAAGTGGTTCAACCGCTTTATCGACTTCTTCGTCTTTATCTGATTTATCTTTGCCGTCTTCTGAATCAGCATCATCCGACTCTTCATCGTCCTCTTTCATCGCTTCTTCAATGGCTTCCATAAGCTTGAAGTCATCTTCGCTCATATTAAATTTATCCCACTCTTTTTGAGTAAGAAATAGGGAATAAACATCGTTTTCACTCGCGCCACTCGTCGCATAGCTTTTTAGGCCTTCGCGATTGCTCAGCCACATCACCTGCTTGCCACCGTTTACCCATTGGGGCTGGCTGTCATAATAGCCGCTAGGCACAAGGATTCTTTTAGCTTCGCCGCCTGCAGCACTAATTACCGCCACATCAGCATTGTTTAAAAGTTTATTATATTGAAATAAAATCCATGCGCTGTCAGGGCTCCAACTAAAGTTTTGGTCATTGTCGCGCATATGAATAGTGCTTTGAGGTGTTAATAAGTTTGTTACCGATTTGCTCACTAAGTCCATCACAGAAAGACTGCGACGGTCTTCTATAAAAGCTAATTTTGTGCCATCCGGCGAAATTGCCGGTTGGTAATTATCTTTCTCATTACTGATTAAGGCACTCTCAGTAATAAGAGTAGCAGCATAAAAGAAGGGCTCTTGCTCGCGCACTTTTTCTGCTTTGAAAATACTCCACTTGCCATCTCGCTCAGAGGCGTAAACAAGGTAATCGCCCTCTGGAGAGAAGCTTACCGAAGCTTCTTGTGCCGGGGTTTGGGTTATTTGTTTGGTGAATGCACCGTCGGTAGAGGATACAAATACTTCGCCTTGAGAGATAAACGCAATTTGTTTGCCATCGGGCGAGATATCCATATCTGAAATATCGCCATTTACCGACAACATTTCTTCTCCATTACTAATATCTTGGGTACGAATGGTAATGGCCACAGGGGATGGCGCACTTCCTTCGGTCATGGTAAATAGTGTGCCGTGCTGAGTGAAGGCGAGGGTGCCATTGCCTTGAGACAAAAAGCGTACAGGGTGCATACTAAATTCGGTAAGTTGCTGATTGGTTGTTGGGTTATCTAAATTAAGCTTGTGCACATTGAAGTTACCGCTTTGTTCACTCAGATAATAGATGGTGTTGTCTTGTCCTGTGTATACAGGGTCGCGGTCTTCGCCAGCAAAAGTTGTAATTTTTGTATGCTTACCACTTCGCACATTATAGCGCCAAATATCTCGGGTAATCGCAGATGTGTGGTGTTTACGCCACTCATTTTCTCCGCCTTTTTTGTCTTGATACACAAATTCGGTACCACGGGCATTAAACTGTACTTGCTCAGCAGGTAGAGTTAACACCTGCTCAACACGGCCTCCGGTGACTGGCACTGAATATAGCTCAGCTTGGCTGCCCGTAGGATATTGACGATGCGCTGCGGTATCCATTCGCAAGCCTTTAAATAGTATTGCGTCGTCGTCTTTGTTAAAGGTATAGGGTTCTTCATTGCTTGAGTGAAAGCTTAGGCGAGTCGCAGTTCCACCGAGGGCGTCCATTACATAAACGTCAAAGTTACCGTGACGGGCAGAAGCGAAAGCAATTTTTTCACCGCTGTTACTCCATATCGGTTTAAAGTCATGGGCTTGATGGAAGGTTAAACGCGTGGCTTGACCACCTTGCGCCGCAACTGAATAGATATCTCCTCTATAGGTAAAGGCAATGGTAGTGCCGTCGGGCGATATTGCAGGATAGCGCACCCATTCAGGTGTAACTTGCGCAATTGCAAGACAGCTAAAGCAAAATAAACTAAAAGTAAGCAATGACTTTTTCATGAAGTTCCTAGATGTTGTATTAAGGCTTTTTTTATTAAAGCTAACCATAACCCATATTTAATAAAATGATCAAAAACAATTAATAAAATGAGCAAAAACAACTAGCTAAACTGTGCATAAAAAGCTTCACTTTGATTAAGGTATTATCTGCAATAACTTGTATCCTTTCGGATACTAATAAACAAATCATTTACTCTATATTGAGGTCATCGCAACGACACACCGTAGGTTTGAAAATGATGACAAGAATGCTCTTATGTACAATCTGCTGCATGCTTTTATCTACCGGTGTGAAATCGAAAACCGACATTCAAACCGATAGCTTTTTTAACAGTTTGAATAATGTGAAATTTGTACAAGACCCTTACATTCCTCTACTGGCAAATACACAATCTCCTATTACTCAAAGCGATCTACGCAGCGAACCTCTGCAAAATGACTTAGACAGAGTATTAGCTCATATTAGTCCCGCTGGTCGAATTGGTGCTTTACCGTCGAAGAGTTACGAATGGCTGCACTTTGCTGATACAAACCAAGTTGAAGCTTTGTTTGAGTCAGAGTTCAAAGTCGGCTTCAGTAAGCCTTTAGCACAAGCAACAAATACCGTATATCAGTTAGGCATTGCGATGATTCGCCCTGCAGTGAACAGTATTGCATGGAATGCACCTTCGCATTCTTTGGTTGACGCAACCGATAAGCGCTCCTCTTTTGTTAGTTTTTCGATTCAATCCAAGTTTTAAACTAACAGACTACAAACAAACAACCGTTTACATTTTGCTTCCCAGCGTTATACTCACAAGCATAAAATCTTTGTAAAAATCATTATTTAAGCGAGTCCCTGGTGCTTAATCGTTTCATTCACATTGCGTTAATTACTTTTATATTGCTCGGGCAAATTGGCGATAAGTTTGCTGTTGCCGCGATGCCATGTGAAGGCAAGGCCAATGGCGAAATGCGTCTTTTGCACGAGAGTATGTTGCATGAAAATATGTCACATGCAAATACGAGCGATGCTGCGATGGATGCACATATGATGATTTCGAATAATATGGACGACAGTTGTTGCGAGCAAGATTGCTGTTGTCCAATGGCAATTGTCCTTGTTGCCGCTTTGATTGAGAACACGCTAAGTACCTCTTTAGATTTTAAAAACCCGTCTGCCATTATTATAGAAAATGGCTTGTACTTCACATTTCTAGCACTTCCTAAACAACCACCAAAATCCTTTTACTCTCTAGCAGGCTAGATCTGCCTGCAGTTTGGTCATTGCACACTTTTTTGCTGGTGCCGACCACTTTGTTTTAACCAATTTTATGGTTTTTGCAGCTATCCCTTTTGTCCGGGCCAGTAATGCAATTTAAGAGTATTGAGAGTAAAAAATAATGTGTACACACAAAGCCACAAAGCCAAGTTGCTTAGTTCTTTTTTTAGCACTAGCACTTCTGCATGCCACAGTGTTTAAAGTAAGTGCGGATAATTTACAGGCAATGCCCCACAATCAACTCGGTCAGCAAGATAAACAAAATCATCGGTATCTAGCCTTGAGGCGAGCACTTGAGCTAGCGGTCAAAAATGACCCTTGGTTGAAGGGCAGTCAGTTTCAACAAGATGCTTTGCTTGCCAATAGCATGGCGGCATCTGAATTACCCAATCCGGTGCTTAGCTTGAGTCTTGCAAATTTACCTACAGATGGCTTTGCTTTTGATCAAGAGCCTATGACGCAGATTAAAGCCGGTGTGTCACAAATGTTTGGACGCGGCGACAGCCTTGCCATTAAACGTGAACAGCTGGAGCGGGTGGCAATGCGTCAACCTTTGTTGCGACAAGACCGGATCGCTGGCACTCAAGTCCAAGTAGCCCTGCTATGGTTTGACTTATTTAAATTCCAGCAAAGCATTGCACTGATAGAAAATGATCGAGCTTTATTTGAACAATTATTTGAAGCAGTGCAAGCAAGCTATGCCTCGGCACTTAACAATGTAAGGCAGCAAGATATTGTACATGCACAGCTGGAGCTTACGCGTTTAGAAGACCGCCTAACGCAGTTACGCTTACAACAAAATATGACAAAGGGACAATTGGCACAATGGCTGGTAGAGCATGAGTTCAGTGCAAGGTCTATTAACTTTGATGAGACATTTATACTTCCGGAACAAGCGCCTAATGTTGCGAATATTTCGCCGCAATTAGGTCAATTTATTAAACAGCGCGATTACACTCAACTGGCACAGTATGTAAGTCAGCATCCGCGCATACAGGCTATTGAGCAAAGCATTCAAGCCAGTCAAAGCGGTATAGAACTAGCAGAACAAGGATATAAGGCGCAGTGGGGCGTGAACGCTAGTTATGCCTATAGAGCTGATGAGCCATCGGGAAGAAGCCGCGCTGATTTCTTTTCTGTAGGAGTCTCGCTCGACTTGCCCCTGTTTACGCAAAATGCACAAGACCAAACACGCGCTGCTGCAATTAGTGAAGCTGAGGCCTTAAAAACTCAAAAGCGACTCGCCATTCGCGCCATGATATCCGAAGTTAAAAGCCTATTTGCAGGCTACCAAGGTTTGCAACAACGACAATCTCTTTATACCCAAAGCCTACTGGTGCAGATGCATGAGCAAGCAGAAACTGCTCTAAGTGCTTATACCAATAATGACGGAGACTTTAGCGATGTGGTAATTGCCCGTATTGATGATTTAAATGCACGTATCGATATGCTGGGAATTAAAACTGAGCTATTAAAATTAAGAGTGCAGTTACATTACTACAGTGCTGGCGATAACAGTCATTCCTCTCATAGTTTTATCAGCGCTTCCACAGCTGATGACATTGCAAACTGGCAATTGGCGCCGATTTCTTTAGGAGGTGATTTATGAAACCCTTACATTCTGCTTTGCTCGGTGTGATTGGCGGTGCGCTTTTTACGGCAATTATCTACACAATGTTTGTTCTGCCGCAACACGTAAATGGTGCGTCAGAACTTGATAACAATAGCACTGCTAATAAGGCAAGTGAGCCGCTTTATTGGGTGGCGCCTATGGACCCAAACTTTAGACGCGATGAACCGGGACTCTCACCTATGGGCATGGATTTAGTGCCCGTGTATCCAAATACAAGTAATGACAGCCCCGGCACAGTGCACATTAACCCTACAGTGATTAATAACCTTGGGGTGAAAACTGCTTTGGCAGAACGCAGAGTTATTCAGCAGCTCATAAAAACCATAGGCTATGTGCAGTATAGCGAAGATACCCTAGTGCATATTCACCCAAGAGTAGAGGGCTGGGTCGAAACACTGTATGTAAAGGCAAGGGGCGACTATGTGGAAAAGGGCGAGCCCTTATATTCGTTGTATTCTCCTGAGTTAGTAAACGCGCAGGAAGAGTATTTAGTCGCCTTAAGTAGAGGCAGTAACAACTTAAGAGAAGCGTCGAGTTCGCGGCTCAACGCGCTGCAAATGCCACAACAAGCCATTTCTAAATTGCTGGAAACTAAAAAAGTACAGCAGACGGTTGTGTTTACCGCTCCGCAGACCGGTTTTATCGACAATTTGAATATTCGCGAGGGCTTTTACGTTGAGCCTGACATCACAATGATGTCTATCGCTGCGCTAGATGAAGTGTGGGTAGACGCTCAAGTGTTTGAGCGAGAGGCGAGTTTTGTGAAAACAGGGCTTGCAGCGAGTATGCGCTTAGATTATCTACCGGGCAAAAAGTGGCAAGGCAAAGTTGATTATATTTATCCAAGCTTAGATGAAAGGACTCGTACCTTGAAGTTGCGGATGCGCTTTGACAATCCGGACTACTTGTTAAAACCCAACATGTTTGCTCAAGTTTTGATTGAAACAGACGATCAACAAGCGCGATTAGTGGTGCCCAAAAATGCCTTGATCAGAACGGGTTCACAAAATCGTGTAGTGCTGGCCTTAGGCGATGGTAAATTTAAGTCAGTCGCAGTTGAACTTGGGCAAGTAATGTCTACAGATATTGAGGTATTGAATGGTATTGAAGAGGGCGATCGCGTAGTAATTTCTGCGCAGTTTTTACTAGATTCAGAGAGCAGTATTAGCTCTGATTTTAAGCGCATGAGCGTGGCAACTGAGCAAGAGCATATGCATGAGGGAATGCATGAGGGAATGGACGAGAGTGTGCATCAACAGCAAGATGAAGCGCTTGAGCCTGTATGGGTATTGGCTAACATCAAAGAGCTTATGAGTGATGAGCGCATGGTTAGGATGGAGCATGAAGCCATTGATGAATGGGGCATGATGGCAATGACCATGAATTTTAAGGTGGCTGCAGATGTTGATTTTACAAGCCTAAAGGTAGGCACAAGCTTACATGCTCAAATAGCCGCTTCTGATTCGGGACCCTATACTATTATTGGCACGCACATCATGGGCTCTGACGGGGAGATGCAGCCATGATTGCACAGATAATCAAATGGTCGGTATATAATCGATTCTTTGTATTGCTGGTCACACTGTTAATCATTGGTGGCGGTCTAATTAGCCTCAAAAAAACGCCAGTTGACGCCATCCCTGACTTGTCAGATGTACAAGTGATTATCAAAACTAGCTTTTCAGGGCAAGCGCCTCAGGTAGTAGAGGACCAAGTGACTTACCCATTGACCACGGCAATGCTCTCTGTGCCAGGGGCAAAGACGGTGCGCGGCTTTTCGTTTTTTGGGGATTCTTATGTTTATGTCATCTTTGATGACAATACCGATTTATACTGGGCGCGTAGCAGAGTGTTAGAGTACCTTTCGCAAGTAGCACCAAGTTTACCCGACAACGCAAAACCACAATTAGGACCTGATGCCACAGGTGTGGGTTGGGTTTATATTTACGCACTGGTTGATAAAACCGGCGATCGCGATATAAGTGACTTACGCTCTTTGCAAGATTGGTTTTTGAAGTTTGAATTACAAACTGTTGAAGGTGTGTCTGAGGTTGCCGCGGTTGGCGGTATGGTTAAGCAATATCAAATTATGCTCGATCCACAAAAGCTGCAGGCTTATTCAATCCCTTTATCGCTAGTGCACACTGCTATTTCCCGCAGTAACCAAGAGATTGGCGCCTCGGTTATTGAAATGGCCGAAGCTGAATATATGGTGCGTGCCACCGGCTACATACAAAATAAACAAGACATTGAAAATATTCCACTGGGCATTGTGAATCAAGGCAGCGCGCTTCTATTAAAAGATGTAGCGAGCATAAGCGAAGGCCCACAAATGCGCAGAGGTATTGCAGAGCTCAACGGAGAGGGCGAGACAGTGGGCGGAATTGTAGTGATGCGCGCCAGTGAAAATGCGCAGACTACCATCGATGGCGTCAAGGCTAAACTTGAAGCACTCAAAAAGGGTCTACCAGATGGAGTAGAAATTATTCCTGTTTATGACCGCTCCGCGCTGATTCAACGCTCGGTCGATAATCTCAGTACGAAGCTTATGCAAGAATTTGCAGTGGTGGCACTGGTGTGTATCGCTTTTTTGTTTCACCTACGTTCATCATTGGTTGCGATTATTGCGCTACCAGTAGGTATTTTAGCTGCTTTTATAATGATGTATGTGCAGGGCATTAATGCAAATATTATGTCATTAGGAGGCATTGCTATTGCTATTGGTGCAATGGTAGACGGTGCTATTGTGATGGTTGAAAACATGCATAAGCATATTGAGCGAACGACACTAACTAATGAAAATCGCTGGCAGGTAGTCATCGACTCTGCAAGTGAGGTTGGGCCAGCGCTATTTTCAAGCTTATTGATTATTACTGTGAGTTTTTTACCGATATTTACGCTTGAAGCGCAAGAGGGAAAATTATTTGCTCCACTTGCCTACACAAAAACTTATGCCATGGCGGCATCAGCGATTTTAGCCATTACCTTAGTGCCGGTTTTATTAGGCTATTTTGTTCGCGGTAAAATAGTGTCTGAGCGACAAAATCCAGTGAATCGCATGTTAGCTTTTGTATATTTACCTGCATTAAGAAGCGTACTGAAATTCCCTAAGCTCACTTTGCTTACCGCATTGGGAATTGTGCTCTTAACACTGTGGCCTATGAGTAAAATTGGGTCTGAGTTTATGCCAGAACTCGACGAGGGCGACTTAATGTATATGCCCACCACCTACGCAGGTGTGTCAGTAGGAAAAGCCAGAGAGATTTTACAGCAAACCAATAAGCTTATTTATACCATACCGGAAGTTGAGACGGTGTTTGGAAAAGTGGGAAGGGCTGAAACCGCAACCGATCCAGCGCCGTTGACCATGATAGAAACCTTTATTCAGCTGAAACCCCGCGACCAATGGCGTGAAGGGATGAGCACCGATAGCTTAATCAAAGAGCTAGACAGTTTAGTATCGTTTCCTGGCTTGACCAATGCTTGGGTCATGCCGATAAAAACGCGCATTGATATGTTGGCGACTGGCATTAAGACTCCAGTAGGTATAAAAATTAGTGGTCAAAGTCTGAGTGAAATTGAAACAGTTGGCCGCCGGCTTGAAACGATTTTAAGCGGTGTCCCGGGCACATCCTCAGTATACGCAGAACGTGTAGCCGGAGGACGCTATATAAAAATAGACATACTACGGGAAAAAGCCGCTCGCTATGGCTTAAATATAGCTGATATACAGCAAGTTATTGCGAGCGCCGTAGGCGGGGTGAATGTGACACAATCGGTGGAGGGTTTAGAGCGATATCCGGTAAACATGCGTTACCCACAATCTTACAGAGACTCTCCTGAAGCGCTGCGCTTGTTGCCAATAGTGACTTCAGACGAACAACATATTGTGCTAGGAGATGTAGCGCGAGTGTTCATCGAAGATGGTCCGCCGGGTATTAAAAGCGAAAACGCGCGACCTAATGGCTGGGTGTTTATCGATATTCAAGATGTAGATGTTGGTACGTATGTGAAAAAGGCGAAAGAGGCTGTTGATAAAGCCTTAGAATTGCCCAACGGTTATGCCATTAATTGGTCTGGGCAGTATGAATATATGCTCAGAGCACAAGAAAAACTCAGCTACGTGGTACCACTAACACTCGCCATCATTATGTTTTTGCTGTATCTGAATTTTAAAAGTGTAGCGCAGGTGGCAATGATTATGGGTACTTTACCTTTGGCAATGGTGGGAAGTTTGTGGCTCATTTATTTTCAGGGTTTTAATTTCTCTGTTGCGGTGGGGGTCGGCTTCATTGCACTTGCAGGCGTGGCAGTAGAAATTGGTGTGTTGATGCTAGTGTATTTAAATCAGTCATTTCACGCTATGATTGATGACTGTGCGACTCAAAATAAAGCGCCCAATTATCATTTATTACTTGAAGCGATAATGCAAGGCGCAGGCAAGCGAGTTCGTCCCATTATGATGACTGCCGCGACTATTATTATTGGCTTGCTGCCAATTTTATATGGCGTCGGAACGGGCTCTGAAGTCATGAGCAGAATAGCCGCTCCTATGGTGGGTGGCATGCTGAGTGTATTAATATTAACCTTGTTGGTATTGCCCGCAATTTACTTACTGTGGCGTAAGAGTCAGATACGAATAGTATTATAAAGAGTAAGTAAGCATAAATGTGGTACTTACTTAAGTGTAAGTCATTTTAAATTAGGTAAAATTACTGTATAACCGCGCCCATGAAGATACCAAAACGATTAGAGCCTCTTGTTGAGGACGGATTAATAGACGAGGTCCTTTACCAGTTAATGAGCGGTAAAGAGGCCACCGTGTACGCGGTAAAAAGCCAAGGCAGCATATGCTGTGCAAAAGTTTATAAAGAGGCGATGAAGCGCAGCTTTAAAAAAGCAGCTCAATATCAAGAGGGGCGTAAGGTTAAAAATTCACGACGTGCTAGAGCGATGGAAAAAGGCTCAAGTTTTGGTCGTAAGCAGTTAGAAGATGCTTGGCAAAATGCCGAAGTGGATGCTTTGTTCACGCTCGCAAAAGCTGGCGTTAGGGTGCCTCAACCTTATGGCTGCTACGATGGCGTGCTGTTGATGGAGCTAATTACTGATGGCGAGGGAAATGTTGCCCCGCGCTTAAATGACGTTGAAATGTCGGCAGAGCAGGCCTTAGAAGATCACGGCGAAGTGATGCATTACACAATGTTAATGCTGTGCGCAGGTTTAGTGCACGGAGATTTGTCGGAATTTAACGTACTTGTAGATGATTATGGTCCCGTAATTATCGATTTACCACAGGTAGTAAACGCTGCCGCTAACAACAATGCTTTTAGTATGTTGCAGCGAGACGTGCGCAATATTACCGAATATTACGGCCAATTCGCTCCTGAGCTACTAGAAACTCACTACGCTGAAGAAATATGGGCATTGTTTGAAGCCGGCGAACTAACGCCAGAAACGGAGTTAAGTGGTTATTTTGAAGCCGATGAGCATATTGCCGATGTTGATAACGTGCTTGAAGAAATCAAAGCCGCCTTTGCTGAAGAACAAGAGCGCCTAGAACGCATTCGTGATGCAAATGCGCCGGATGAAAGATAGAGCCTCCTAAAATCCAAACTTGTGTATGGCTTTGCTTTTGTTGTAGATTGCTAAAGTGAGATAGGGTTCTTAGGGATAAGGTTTATGAAATATTTTTATACTTGCATGGTGTTGCTGGCGCTAATAGTTGTGGGAACTTATTACTACTCCAGTCAGAACGCTGATTTGCCGGAACAGGTCATCGAAAATATTGCGGTGCAAAAAGCACCTGTTCCCTCCGATTCTTCTGTCCCCCAAGAACCTCAAAAATATATCAACGCAAGCTACATTGACAAAGAATCAATCGTCGAACAATTACAAGACTCTGTAAAGCTAGAAGAGATTATATTGACTGAAGAGCAGCAAGAAGCATATGCGCTTTATTCTGAAATATACAATGGCATTTTAGATTTCGACAGTGAGTCAAATAATATCGATGAAAAGTATCGACTTTTACCGCATGAAGTCGATTTTGTGATTGATAATGATATAAATTACATCATGTCTATAGTAATTGAAGATATAGATAATGATTCATTTCCAGACATAGATATTAATGGTCAGAAAATGAATGTTTCCAATTTGCAAGCATTGAGCATGGCGCTGACGATAAAAGGATTAGAACGAGAGGTTCAATATTACTTCCCTGATTATTCACTAGGCGGTGATTTTCCGAGGAAGAAAGATTACGGCAGTAGCAATGATTTTCCAACCACTGTGAGAAAGTATATTAATGATATAGTTTTGCTATCTTTCGTTTCTTTCATTGATGACCCGCGCATCCACCTTTCGAGGGCAAATTTCTTCGAAATCAATGCTGCTCACTATGGTCCTAGTGGCCATCCGCAAATCGTCGAGCTCTACGCAAAAGCACAGCGAACACTAAAATCAAATACCTTGCGTGATTATGTTGCTACCAAGTACCCAGAGCACTTTGAGTCTTTCTTGGAGCAAAGTGCTCAAACGGGTACTGAGTGAATTAATTTCGACAATGTATAAAACAACAACTCTTAAGGCATGCCTAACAGTATGCCTTAATTTTCGTATCTAATAGCTTAAGTAAAAATAAGCTTCAGTATCCATGCTACATAAGGCATTAGGCCAAGTACTACCAATGAAGCAACAACGCCTATCATTTGCCACCAGTTAAACGAATCAATCATTTCATTTTGCGCTTGAGCTTGCATATTATATTCCTCTTGCATGTTGGGGTGCATAAGACCTTTTCGTGTTTTGTATTACAAGAGGCATGCCATATATGAATTGCTTCATCTATCTGATTTATATAGATAAATTTTGATGGATAAAATTAAGAAACATAAGCCCATGTCAAAATTGACAAATATAAAGACAAAACTGACTGGGCGTGTCAGCCGGTAGATGCTTCTTACCATATGCTCAGGTTTTGTTAGCTTTGCTTTATACAAAGCGCGCCAGAGGTGGCGTTTAGGTCTCCAATAATCCAAATTTGCTCAAAGATGTGCTCATTAGGCAAGTTGATACTGCTACTAGCGGCGAGGATTTTATCTGCGTCCCAGCGCGGATGTGCATTTCTAATAACTAACCAGACGCTTTGGCTGTTATAACGTTTATGAGCTTTCTGCTCCAAAATTCGGTTTAATGCAACAATCAGGCGCTGTTCAACAGTGGAGTTGGCCTGTAAACGGGCGAGTTCGTTTTTCATGTGTTCGCTAAGGTCTTTGCCGAGAATAGACATGGCGTCTTGCTGAGTGCCATATAAGTGAGCAATTTCTAAATCCACTTTGCTACCATCGAGTAAACAAGATACATCCGGTTTGGCTGGTCGATTATTGCTAACAAAGCGCAGCTGCTGTTCAAAATGCTGGTTATGCCATGCAATAAACACTTCGGCAGCTTGTTTTTCCCAGTCAGCCTTACTCAGTTCCATGTTAATGCCTATGCCTCATTATTGTTTACATCTCAGCGTTATAGACTACTTAAGAGTGCTCGGTATGCAAAGGAAAAGTTAGAATAAATTCTACCTTATGGTTATAATGAATTCCTTGTATGGGGAGGGTAGTTGATGGTTATGTTCCTCAATGAACGTATGTTTCTTAGTCATCATCTTCAAAATTATCTATAAGTTGGAACGTAAGCTTGAATACTGCTGAATTACTTGCACCTATAAACAATTTCCTTAAATGTCCTACACCACAGAGTTGGATTGATGAGGCAATAAAGCCAGAGAACTTGTCTGTGTTATTAACAGATCATCTGATTTGTGAGCTGAAGGCTGCACAAAGCGCGATGTTTTTAATACGTCGTTATGTGGTTGACGCTGACAGCAGTAAAGCTTTATTAGATTGGTTGCGTCCTTACGAGCAGTTTACTTACAGAATGGAAGGGGATTGGCGCGCGCTTAAAAACCATCAAAAATTGAGTAAGTCGATGTTACCCAAAACGGGCTCTGCTTACGGTCAAGATCTTATCGACAAAATGGTATTGTTGATTAAAGAAGAGCTGCATCACTTTTATCAAGTACTTGAAATGATGCACGAATACGGTATTGAGTATAAAAATATCTCGTCTAGTCGTTATGCCAAGGGTTTGCTGACTGAAGTTCGAACCCATGAGCCAGCAGCGCTCATTGATAAACTGATTTGTGGCGCCCTAATTGAAGCGCGCTCTTGTGAGCGATTCGCAAAAATAGCCCCGCATTTAGACGACAGGCTAAGCCAATTTTATGTTTCGTTGTTGCGCTCGGAGGCACGGCATTTTGAGGATTACTTAACCTTGGCGCGGGATATTGCAAAAGAGGATATAGGGGCGCGTATTGAGCATTTCGCAGCACTTGAGGCTGAGCTAATTAGCGCTCCAGATTCTGACTTTAAGTTTCATTCTGGCAGCCCGCAAAGCATCGAAACTGAGAATGTTTTAAAAGCAACGGCTTAAACAAGCGGATAAGCCCTTGGTGACTATTGGCTAATGGCTAGTGGCTAATAGTGTGACCCTTACTAGCAATTAGTTGTCCTTCTACTTCAAAGGTGGCTCTGAACTCTCCAGCGGCTACTTCCTTGCCGCGCCCTAATGGCAATCTAAATAACTGAGCGCGTTTAGCATTAAATGTGGCCTGAGATACCTCTTTATCATCCGCGGCATACACGGTTACGGTGACATCGGTAGTTGGCGCCTTGCTAAACATGGGTCTGACTAACACTTCTGTTAAACACACGAGTTCTTCAAACTTCGGTTGTTCGCATTTACGTCCAGCAACATATACAGATTTTAAATATATTGGATTTTCGATATCGTCTTTCAACTGTTGGTTTTGGCTTTTTAGCGCTTCTATTTCTTCTAGCAACAATTCAGTATTTTGTTCTGGTACGTTTGCCATGGCTTGCGACAATGACTGATTTTGTGCTTTCAGTTGAATTAAGTCGGCTTGAGCAGTCGCTAGCTCTTGACGAGCAAAGCGAAGGTTAGCGTTTGATTCATTGCAATTAGCAACCGCAACTCCTGCAACAGGACGGTCGAGCTTTAAGGCTTGCTCATTAACCATTTGAATGGCATCGGTGCGTGCTACTTCACAACGCTGAAATTGGCGGTCTCTCACTGAAATTTCGCGCTCTGCGAGACTCAACAACTCTTCAGTTTCAGCAATTTTTGCGGCGACTTGGTCTTTTTCCAATTCCATATCAATTACTGCAATTTGAAGCTCATCGCGCTCTTCTAGCAGGCTTATCACAAACTGAGTGTCAAATAAGCCGCCCTCATTGTTATCGGAGTTATAATAAACAGAGATAAGAATGATGATATTTAGCATCAGTAAGATAATGTATTTTATACTTCGATTGAACAAGTGAAGGTCCTTTTCGATTGCCTAGATAATCGTCACATTACACAAGTGTGAAGATGAGAGTTGAAGATTGCCTACTAGTGTCAGATTATTGACTATTTAACGTCGCTTTTAAACACTAATTTCAAATTAATCTGAGAAGGGTCTTACTTGCAGTAATAATTCGTTGGGGGTTGCCAGCAGAATTGAGCCTTGATCGTACCAGTCGCCTAAGACAATCCGCTCTCTATTAATACCATCTAACTCAAAACGATGAATGTTGGGTCGATGAGTATGTCCATGGATAAACGTCGCCACCTTAAACTCGCGCATCACGCGGTCTACTTCTGATGGAGTAACGTCCATAATTTCTGCAGTCAGCTGTTTTTGATTATTTTGACTGGTAATGCGTCCTCTTTTGGCGATGTGTCTGCGTAAAGCGAGAGGAAGGGCCAGCATAAGTCTTGGCCACCACCAACCGCGGGACTTTTTACGAAAGGCTTGATAAGCAATGTCGCGAGTGCAAATTTCGTCACCATGGCTGATGAGCGTTTTGCGGCCATATAGATCAATCACGCTTTGCTCGGGCAAAATGGTCATATTCGCACGTTTAGCAAAACCTTCACGAATGGCAAAGTCTCTATTACCGTGAATAAAATAAACCGGAACATTTACTGCAAGTTCCGCGATGGTGCTGGCTACTCGTTCACTAAATTCTGTAATATCGTCATCGCCAATCCAGACTTCAAACAAATCGCCTAAAATATACAATGCATCAGCATGCTTGGCTTCGCTTTGCATAAAGCTAATAAAACAATCCGTAATATCTGGGCGTTGAGCGCTTAGATGCAGATCGGAAATGAAATAGGTGAAGGGTGTCGACATGGTTAAATGCGTCTTAGCTAAGTTGGGTCGCTTTCACTGCGACCCAATTCGCTAAAACAAACTAGTCTTCGATACGTGCGGTTTTAATAACAACATCTTCAATCGGTACGTCTTGATGATAACCCGAGTTGCCGGTTGCTACGCCTTTGATTTTTTCAACCACGTCCATGCCATCGACCACATTGGCAAATACACAGTATCCATAACCTTGTGGGTTGGGAGCGCTGAAATCTAAAAAGTTATTGTCTTTTATGTTGATAAAAAACTGCGCCGTAGCTGAATGTGGATCATTGGTGCGCGCCATTGCAATGGCGCCGACTTTATTGCTAAGGCCGTTATCTGCCTCATTCTCGACGGGTGGACGGGTTGTTTTTTCTTCCATACCCGGCTCCATCCCACCGCCTTGCACCATAAAGTTACTGATCACTCTATGAAATATTGTATTGTCGTAAAAGCCTTCTTCTACATATTGAAGGAAGTTAGCGACGGTTTTAGGCGCCTTTTCTGCGTATAGTTCTAGTTTAATATCACCAAAATTTGTTTCTAAAATAACCATAGTAATCCTGTGCGTTGCCAGCTGCTTAATCAGTAATGATACCTATACCGAAAAGCTTGCTTAAAAATGAATGAGTAAATTACTGCTCAATGGTAGCCTAAAAGCGCCAGCAGATGCTAGAATTCCCGCACTTTTATCACCATGAGTCCACTACCTGAATATGACTGATTTACGCATATACAATACCCTAACAAGAAAAAAGGAAATTTTTGAGCCTCTTCACCCCAACAAGATTGGCTTATATGTGTGCGGAATTACGGTTTACGACCTGTGTCATATGGGCCATGCCAGAACTTATTTGAGCTTTGATATTATTGTGCGCTACCTGCGTCATTTAGGCTATGCGGTAAAGTATGTGCGCAATGTTACCGATGTTGACGACAAAATCATTACTCGTGCTATTGAAAATAATGAAAGCCATACTGAGCTAACTACTCGCACCATTGCCATGATGCACGAAGACTTCGCTGCTTTAGGCTTGCTTGAGCCAGATATTGAGCCGAAAGTGACTGATCATATGCCTGAAATCATCGATGTGATTGAACGTTTGATTGCTAAAAACTATGCTTATGTATCTGACTCAGGCGATGTGCTGTTTGATGTTAGTTCCTATGAGCAATATGGGAAGCTGTCAAAACAAGACTTAAGCCAGCTGGAAGCCGGTATTAGAGTACAAACCACTTCTGATAAACAAGACCCACTTGATTTTGTGCTGTGGAAAGGCGCAAAAGCAGACGAACCTAGTTGGCCATCACCATGGGGTGACGGTCGCCCTGGATGGCACATAGAATGTTCAGCAATGAATCACAAGCATCTTGGTGAGCACTTTGACATTCATGGTGGTGGCTCAGACTTAATTTTTCCGCATCATGAAAACGAAGTGGCGCAATCGTGCTGCGCCTTTGACACGCCATATGTCAATACCTGGATGCATACTGGTATGGTGCAGGTAGACAATGAAAAGATGTCCAAGTCTCTAGGCAACTTTTTTACGCTCAGAGATGTGTTAGCAAAGCATGATGCACAAACCTTACGCTTCTTTTTAATGTCAGCGCATTACCGTAGTCAGTTGAGCTATTCACATGACAATATTAATCAGGCGAGAGCCGGTCTTGAGAGACTCTACACGGCCTTGCGCGATGTTGAGCCTGACATGGATATAGATTTAGCGCACGGTGGTTACTTAGCGCGCTTTGAAGATGCTATGAATGATGACTTTAATATGCCTATTGCATTCTCGGTATTGTTTGATGTCGCCAAAGAGATTAATAAACACGACAATCAAAGCGCAGAAGCACGCAAGCTTGCAGGTGTATTGAAAAAGCTCGGCGCGATATTGGGTATCTTGCAAAGCGATCCGCAGGCATTTTTACAAGGCGTGGCTGATGGAGAGGGTATAGAAGCTAATGACTTTGCCCAGCAAGTAGAAGACTTGATCGCCCAACGTAATCAAGCCCGCCAAGATAAGGATTGGGCTGCAGCTGATGCCGCGCGCGATGAACTCGTGGCTTTGGGCGTTGTGCTGGAAGACAGCGCGACCGCGACTACTTGGCGAAAAGGCTAGGGTTTTATTAAACGAAGAGACCGTGGCCTTCGCCACGGTGACGGTATCTTAGCTCATCCGCACCGCTTTACTTTGTGTTACGTCTTAGTCAAATCTACCGTTAGACGCAAACGTTGTCCGGGCTGCAGATATTTCTGTTTGCTAAGACTGTTCCAATCCACAATATCACTCACTTTCACTTTGAATTTACTTGCGATGCGCGACAGCGAGTCGCCGTTGCGGACGCGATAGGTAATAGTGCGCGTTTTGTCGATGTTAGTAACTTGTGAGGCATCATAAACAACCAATTGTTTACCAATGTTCAAAGTACTCTTGGTAGAGATATTATTCCAAGCGACTAAATCCTTTACGCTGACTTTGTGGGTAAGAGCAATCGCTGAAAGCGTATCGCCAGATGAAACAGTGTGGACGGTACGTTGGCCGCTGTTGGCAGTTGACCGGCCATTTTGCGGGTGGGTAAGCATTATCGCTTGAGCATCGGTAGTCGCTACTGGTACAAGTAAATAATCATTTATATAGACGATGTTATTACTCATATTATTGACGCGTTTAATCACGCCAATTGAGGTGCGATACTTTTGCGCTATTTCACCAATACTGTCACCCGATTTGACTCTATGACGAGCCCAACTAATTCGGTCTTGCTCGGGAGTGCCTGCAAGCGCAAGACTAAAACCTTCAACTTTATCAATAGGTAAGACCAATTGGTGTGGGCCATCTGGGTCTGTAGCCCAATGGTTGAAGCCTGGGTTAAGTGCTTTCAGTTCGGCTAAGGTTAATGATGCCATTTGTGAGGCCATTGCTAAATCAAGCTGAGATTCAACATCTACTATTTGAATTACTGGCGCGTAGTCGATGGTGGGCCAATTGAAATTGTATTTTTCGCCGTTTTTTAATATGTCGGCTAAGGCCAGCAGTTTAGGTACGTAAGCCCGAGTTTCACGGGGTAAATCTAATGACCAAAAGTCGGTGCTTTTTCCGGCGCGTTTGTTTTTCCGAATCGCTCTTTGTACACGTCCTTCGCCGCTGTTATAGGCAGCAAGGGCATGCATCCAATCACCATCAAACATCTCGTTTAGGTATTTTAGATAATCAATAGCACCTTGAGTTGATGCAATCACGTCGCGCCGGCCGTCATACCACCACGTTTGTGGCATACCAAATCGCTTCCCGGTAGATGAAATAAACTGCCACATACCTGAAGCTGCGCCGTGCGAGTAAGCCATTGGGTCAAAAGCACTTTCAACAATGGGAAGCAGGGCGATATCTAATGGGATGTCTTGCGTTTCTAATTGCTGCACAATGTAATACAAAAATGGCCTAGCGCGCTCGGATACGCGACGCATGTAGTCGGGGTGTTTTAAGAACCAACGCTTTTGTGACTCGAGTCTTGGTCGGTCAATAGGTACGCTAAACTCAAGATTGTCAGCAATGTATTGCCATACATCTGTTACCTCTTGATCGTCGGCTTCGGCTAATTTTGGCAATGGCACTGCTACCAGCTCTTGTGGATGAATAACCGGCGTGATTCCTTCTTGTTCAGCATCGCATGCGGCAGTGTCGTGAAGCTCAGATTGAGGCTCGCCTGCTTCGCAAGTGATGGTTAAATCACTGAGCGCTGGCGCCTGAGGCTGAACGGTTTCAGTTAGCGAACAGGCGCTAAGCATAAACACTGAAAATGTAATAAATAAGTACTTCATCAAATCCTAATTATTATTGTTCAAGCGGACCGGTGGTAATTGTACGCGATCCTCCTCGGTTTTAAAAATTGTCCTTGGCCGACCTAATCGCCGCGAATGTATCGACAGCGTTATTTAAGTTTTGTTGCAATTTTTCTTTCATTTGTCTTTGAAAATTTGCTTGCTGACACATCAAAAATGGGTTGATTGCGCGCTGTTGGTCAATAGTCGAAGGGAGCGTTATTTTATCTTCGTGACGCTGCTGTTGTGCCCAAGCCTCATAATCTGCTAATTCAGTATGCTTAGGCAATAAATGCCGCGCAAACTTAAGATTAGCAAGCGTATATTCATGAGTGCAAAATACTTTTAAGTGCCCTGGCAGATGAGCAAGCTTATCTAAAGATGTAAGGAAAACCTCGGGAGTCCCTTCAAACATTCTACCGCAACCGGCCGAGAACAAAGTGTCGCCGCAAAATAACCACTGGCCATTGAAAAATACGATGTGATCGAGAGTATGACCAGGGGTTTCTAGTATCTCAAAGCTTAGCTGTTGATTTAGCACACTGATTTTATCGCCCTCGACTACCGTTTTGGTCAGGCCTTTAATTTTCGGATTAGTTGGGCCAGTAACATGAAGGTTGTCAAAGGCGTCCTGCAAATCTGCAATACCGCCGGTGTGATCAAAGTGGTGATGCGTGACTAGGATGTCAGTGAGCGTAAGCCCTTGCGCCTTTATAAAATCTTTTACCGGAGCGGCGTCGCCGGGATCAACCACCACGGCGTATTGCGAATCGTGAATACACCAAATGTAGTTGTCACTGAAGGCTTTGATTGCGCTAACCTGTATGGCCATAAAATTTTCCCTCTGCTTTAAGCTGACATTGGCGTAATGTTAACCTTTCTGAGATCATTTGTAATGTCGATTTAAATAGGCATTTCGTTTAGCATTCAATCAACAATGCTTTACTTCAGCGCCGAAAAGGGTTGACCTTTGCCCGCTTTCAGATAAGTTGAGGTTAATGAGTAGTAAAGAATTATTGGGCACCAATTTATGTTAATGCGCGAAGCCCGAAGCAAAGGGCGCCCAGATTATCCAAAGCACTGGGACTTATTGAGTCAAGGCAGTAATGTACAGCAAGAGCTAGAAAAAGCGCTTGCGCCTATACTTGAACGTATATTTGGGTATTACCTTGTAAAACTGGGCAATTTAAGCTGTGAAATGGACACTAGCGCATGCCCGATTAGAAACCAATTTCACCTCTCGAAAACGACAATTTCGCAATCAAATGTAAATGCTAAGTCTTCTGTATTACCGCTTCAGAATAACAGTGTAGATGCTTTTCTATTGGCTGCTGAGTTAGACTTTGCCCAAGACCCACATCAAATTATCCGCGAAATAGACAGGGCTATTACCTCAAATGGCCATGTGGTAATTGCCGGTTTCAACCCCTTTAGCCTAGCTGGTGTAATGAAGTATTTACCGATTAATCGTAAAAATATCTTACATGAAGGGCGATTTTTCACCGCCGCGCGGATAAAAGATTGGTTGCAGCTACTAGATTTTGAGATTATTCAGCAGGAGCAGGTTATTTATTCTGCTTTATTCATGCGCAATAGTCTCAACCAAGGCAGTCGGTTTCAAGATTACAGTAAACGTTTTTTACCATGGTTTTCGTCAATGTATGTAATTGTGGCAAGAAAACGCGAAGTGCCATTGTCTGCGATCAGGCCATCGTGGAAGGCCAAGCCTAAGTTTTCATCTAGTACTGCAGGTGCCAGTATTCGTGAAACCAGTTTGCGAGAAGAAAGCGAGCGGGTGAGTAGCAAGACTTAATTGTCTACCTTACTCACCGACCCTGTTTTACTTTTGACCAGTCTTAACCTATAAGACTATTTACTTGACACGCATTCCCGCTTTAGCGCCATCATCGGGGCTTAAGATATACAAGTCCTGACCACCAGGGCCAGCCGCTAAGACCATACCCTCTGACATACCAAAACGCATTTTGCGCGGTGCAAGATTAGCTACCATGACGGTTTGTTTGCCAATTAAATCATTTGGGTTGTATGCTGATTTTATACCTGCAAAAACCTGACGAGTTTCGCCGTCCAAGTCTAGCTCTAAGCGAAGTAACTTATCTGCTTTTTCAACGGCTTCAGCATGCACAATAGTCACAATGCGTAGGTCTATTTTTGCAAAATCGTCAAAGCTAATCGTTTCGCTGATAGGATCGCTTTCTAAAGGTGATTTTGTGCTGTTGGAGTCAACTGCGGGTGTTTTCTTGTTAGCCGCAGGCGCTTCTTTGTTTGCCGCAGGCGCAATCGCTTTTTTAGTTTCTTGCAGGTTTTCTTTGCTGGCATCCACCATCGCTTCAATCTGGTCGGTATCAACGCGTGAAATCATTGCTTTGAACTTGTTAATGCTATGGCCTAATTTGACTTCTTTTGCACCTAACCAAGTAAACTCATCATTTAAGAAGCTTTGTGCTTGCTCAGAGAGCTTAGGTAGCACGGGCGTTAAATAAATCATTAGTACGCGAAATAAGTGAATGCCCATAGAGCAAACGTCATGAGTAAACGCCTGTTTGTCTGCATCTTTGATAGTAACCCAAGGTGCTTGGGCATCAATGTACTGATTCGCTTTGTCTGCAAGGCCCATTATTTCTCGAATAGCCTTGTGATATTGACGTGATTCAAAGCAGTGAGCAATTTCGTCTTCTGCTTTTTGAAATTCTTCCAGTAGGCTTGGGTTTTCAATATTCTGTGACAACTTGCCATCAAACTTCTTGGTGATAAATCCAGCGCAGCGCGAGGCAATATTGACCACTTTACCGACTAAATCGGCATTTACTTTTTGCGCTAAATCGGGCAAGTTTAAGTCGATGTCAGCAACGCTCTCATTAAGCTTACTGGCGTAGTAATAACGTAAATATTCGGGGTTTAGGTAGTCAAGGTAAGTACGGGCTTTTATGAAGGTGCCACGAGACTTAGACATTTTTGAACCATTTACCGTTACAAAGCCATGAATGTTTACCGCTGTTGGTTTTCTAAAGCCCGCTCCTTCAAGCATAGCGGGCCAAAATAAGCAGTGAAAATAGCTAATGTCCTTGCCAATAAAGTGATAAAGCTCGGTGTCATTACCGGTTTCCCAATAAATAGAGCCGTCTATTCCATTTGCGTCGCAGTAGTTTTTAAAGCTGGCCATATAGCCAACAGGGGCATCTACCCAGACGTAAAAAAACTTGTTTGGAGCGCCGGGTATTTCAAAGCCAAAGTAAGGTGCGTCGCGGCTTATGTCCCACTGCTGAAGACCTTGATCAAACCACTCATTAAATTTGTTAGCCATTTCTTTTTGCACAACACCAGAGTTAATCCAGGTTTTGAGCATGCTTTCAAACTGAGGTAGGTCAAAAAAGTAGTGTTCCGATTCTTTCATTATCGGCTCTGCACCGGAGACAACCGATTTTGGATTTTTTAGTTCGGTCGGGGAGTAGGTTGCTCCGCACACATCGCAACTGTCCCCGTTTTGGTCTTCTGCGCCGCAGCTTGGGCAGGTGCCCTTGACAAAACGATCGGGTAAAAACATTTGTTTTTCAGGATCAAAAAGCTGATCAATAGAACGCTTTGAAATATAACCACTGTTGTCTAAGCGTTTATAAATCAGTTCACAAAGTTCCTTGTTTTCTTGTGAATGAGTCACATAATAGTTGTTATACTCAACATGGAAGTCCAGCAAGTCTTGGTGGTGCTCAGTACGGGTTTGTTCGACCATTTGCTCAGGCGTAATGCCAAGCTCTTGCGCTTTAAGCATCACCGGGGTGCCGTGGGCATCGTCTGCACATACGCTGTAGCATAAGTTACCGCGCAGGCGCTGGAAGCGCACCCATATGTCGGTTTGAATATGTTCAAGCAAGTGACCTAAGTGAATTGAGCCATTGGCATATGGCAGAGCACTGGTCACCAAAATACGGCGCGGACGTTGTGACATGTAGAGCGTAACCTTTGTTGAATGAATAGAATAATAGGGCGCAGATGTTAGCCCAAACCGGCAATATTTGCACCCGCAAATCGCCGCTAAACGCGATAATTCAAAGATTTTAGGAGTGATATGTTCTTTGGTTCGAAAAAAAACAGCGTCGATGACCCACTAGCGTCACAAATTGCATCCCATACCGCTAAGTTTTTTACACATAGCGATGATTCTTCGATTGCAGTTTTAGCTGGCAAACCTGGGCAGTACATTATTAAAACGCCTTTTGTGTGTAAAAGCATGCATAGCCAGCTTATTGAATACTTAAAGCAACAGCCATCAATGGCGACGCTGGAATTTGTGATTGAGCATAACGTTCCTATTTTTTCGAGTAAGACTGCTCATTTGTCTAACATTAAAAACATAGTGGCTGTGTCTTCTGGTAAAGGCGGGGTGGGTAAATCTGCCACTGCAGTAAATCTTGCGTTAGCACTCAAAGCACAAGGCGCTAGAGTGGGCATATTAGATGCTGATATTTATGGGCCTTCTATTCCTTTGATGCTGGGTACGGTTGACGCATCTCCTGCGAGTCCTGACAACAAGCATATGGTCCCCATCAGCGCTCATGGCTTGGTTTCTAACTCGATCGGCTATCTAGTCAAAAACGACCATGCCTCTATTTGGCGTGGGCCAATGGCTAGTAAAGCATTAACGCAACTGGCAAAAGAGACGCGATGGCCATTATTAGATTACTTGATTGTTGATATGCCGCCAGGTACGGGGGATATACAGCTAACAATGGCGCAGCAGTTACCGCTTACCGCTGCGGTAATTGTGACAACCCCACAAGATATCGCGTTATCAGATGCTGAAAAGGGCATAGCGATGTACAACAAACTCGAACTCCCAGTAATAGGCATGGTTGAGAATATGAGTTATTTTGAATGCCCGCAATGCCATCATCAAACACCCATTTTTGCCAGTCACGGCGCACATCGTTTGTCTAAGAAATACAAACTCCCGATGCTTGCCGAAGTTCCGCTTAACACTCTGGTGCGCGAGTATGCTGACAGCGGTAATTCTTTGATAGATGAACTGCCTGAGCAAGATATTTCTCAGATATATATACAAGCCGCATTGCGTATGTCGATACAAATGAGTCAGCAGTTGTCAGTTTCTGAAGCGGCTAGCGATATGCTTAATAAGATTGATATTACGGAGTTAACGTAAATACGGAGTTAACTTAAATACGGAGTTAACGTAAATACGGAGTTAACGTAAATGCATTAAGGGCCCTCATCAACATTTGCTGTTGCGCCCGATTCAAAGAGTAAGCATAATTCACGCACCGTGCCTCGTTAGCCAATAACTAGGCGATTTACTAGCATATACAAATCTACCGCACACGAGGATGACGCTTTCATGCGATTATGTGACACAGACATTATTAAATATTTAGAAAAGGGCGCGATCGTTATTGAGCCTGCGCCAGTGTCTGAACAAATTAGCGGCGTTACCGTTGATGTAAGATTAGGAAACAAATTTAGAGTATTTCAAGCGCATGCTGCTCCTTATATTGACTTAAGTGGTCCTAAAGTTCAGGTGCAAAAAGCGCTTGATAGAGTGATGAGTGACGAAATCTCTATTGATGAAGACGATTCATTCTTTTTGCATCCTGGTGAGCTGGCGATTGCGGTTACTTTAGAATCTATAAGCTTGCCGAACGATATTGTAGGGTGGCTTGACGGGCGTTCATCGCTTGCTCGGCTTGGTTTGATGGTGCATGTGACAGCGCATAGAATAGACCCAGGTTGGTCGGGTAAGATTGTGCTCGAGTTTTTCAACTCTGGCAAATTACCGCTAGCGCTAAAACCAGGTATGAAAATTGGGGCAATTAGTTTTGAAATGCTGAGTGGTCCAGCACAACGGCCTTATAATGCAAGAGAAGATGCAAAATATCGCAATCAAGACGGCGCTATTGCCAGTCGCATAAGCGGCGACGACCCTGATAATGGCTAGACACTAGATGCTAGCTAAAACAATGAAGCGTAGCTGACTCGCCTATCGCGGCGGGTCGACCTTATCCGCTTTACTGGTATTTACTCTAAACCAACCTGCAACTGAATAACGGTCATTGTGTGTTGGTTTTACCTCGTGCTCAAATTCTTCACTCAAAAACACGGTCAATGTCGCATACTCTGGATTGACACAAACTCCCCTTTGATCTTCAGAGTCTTGATAGATAATTAGCTCACCGCCATCTTCGCTTACCCAATCAGGATTGAGATACAAGACCAAAGAAAGCACTCGGTTCGCTTCACCTTTAAACGAATCTAAATGTCGCTTATAAAAATTTCCCTTGGCATAATGTGCGAAGTGACTTTCAAAAGAGAACAGTCCTAAAAACAAGCGGCGATTCAAGTAGCTTTGTAAGTCTTGCGTCCACTGTAACCACTTTATACCGGCTGGGCTTTCTCCATTTATCCACACTATTTCGTCACGACGCACGCTGTCGTTGAGCTGCTGACTTTGTTGACGACCAATACTGGCCTCAGCAAACTTATGCGCAGGCATATTATCTATGTGGTAGTGAAGGATGTCAGCAATTTCCAAGGGCAATGCTTTGTGCTGAACACTGAAGCCTTTGCTGATGAGATCTGTTGCGATAGATTCAAATAGACTATCTGAAAGACCTGACCCAGTGCTAAATGTGGAAGAAGCCGAAAATGGTTGCACGGGTTTACTCACGTAAAAGTTTAGAAGCGATTTGCTTGTAAGCTTTCTACGCTAATTTGTGGGTTTGTACAATCAAATAAATTATTTTGTATTCAAATACTGATGAATAATTGTGCACTAGTGGACTTAATGGCTAAAAATAGTGGCATTAACAAATAGAATCAATATAATGCCCCACTTCGGTCGGTGTGTGGCGCAGCTTGGTAGCGCACTTCGCTGGGGGTGAAGGGGTCGTAGGTTCGAATCCTATCACACCGACCAATTAATTTATGTTTGTATACGTGACTAGTTACGATTTTTGCATTTGCTGTGTGAAGGTAACTAAAATGAACTCAGCCGGACGGGTAATCGCCACTCCTACACTAACAATTAGAAGCCCATTCAAAACATCCTGACTTGTCATGGTTTCGCCTAAGCCAATCGAAATAGAAAACGCATCTGATGGCGAAGACCCCGCAAGACCTCCTTGCTTCCATATGCTAGTCAAAAAATTAGTGATCATACCTTTAATTGTTACCCAAGTATTACTATCGTTTGGCTCAAATACATAAGCTTTAGTTGCAAGCTTTATTGACTGCTCGAGCATAATTATAGTTCTTAGCACACTTACGTACCGCCAATCTAAACTATTGCTCTCGAGTGTTCGGGCTCCCCAAACTAAAGTGCCCTCGCCAGGAAATGAACGAATCGCGTTGATTGATTTACCGTTTACATCCACATTCAGTGTAACTTGTTCCTCTGAGGAGATTTCAATTACGGGCGAGATGACGCTTGCTATGCTAATGTTTGCTGGAGCTTTCCAAACCCCTCTTGTAATATCAGTCATCGTATACAGACCCGCCATGGCACCTGATGGTGGTAACAAGTTGAGTTTCTGTTTAATTGCTTGGAGAATTTTGACGTATTGTGTACTTGATGCTTTCAGCATTTTATTGACTTTATGCCCAGAATACTCCTGATTTGCATTATCAATAGAGTCAGCAATACCTGAAATGATTATTGAGGTATCCTCGCGCAAATCTGCTCGCTCTTTTTCAACAATAGAGATAAGTGTTTTTCTACTAACCGCGCTAATATTGTTTAAACTGACATTGTCGTCATTCAATACTGCGGTGTTTAACCAAGGGTAATAAGCTGCAGAATATGAAGCATTGGCGGTATTGTTGATTGCCTTGCGAAATTTAGCCACACTATCGACTTTATTTTGATATCCATTGTAAATGTCCAATATCGCAAAACGATTCTTCATTACAGTGCCGCAATGAAGAATCATTTGCTCTTGAACAGCGTAACATTCTGTCGCGGTGAGGCTCATGGCATCTGGTATAACAAGTAAGGTGGGCTCTTGTTCTTTTTCTAATGAAGAAATGCCATCTAAAATCTGCAGTTTTTGAGGTTTCGATGAGTAATCGCCTACTGAAACAATATAACAGGCACCGCCGCCGTTCAAAAAAAATAATTGCACACTTTGATACAATATAAATGCAGGATTTGAACGCTTCAGTTCATAAGCGACATTATCAAATGCTAAGTCGTAAACATTAGGGGCGGTGCTTATTTTTAGGTCAAATTCAGCTTGTGAAGACCCGCCAAAGACAGTTTGAAATTCCTTCAGTGATCTTATTCGAACTGGCTTTTTCAGAGCTGCCCGACCATTAATGATGGCTTTTTGGGTATATCCTATAAACGCCGGTATCGCAGTTGCAACTGCTACTACAGAGTTGGGGAAAGCATTTTTTTCAACAATGTATACACCAGGTGTTTTCATGTTTTCCATTTTATTGTCCAATCTACTGAGTGAGAGTATTAATCACCATTAAAAAATGCCAGTATGAGCCTAACGTTATGGGAGTCAATACAATGCTCGATGAGACAGTGCTCGCGCCGCAACACGAAAAGCTCAATTATGTTGAGTTTGCTGCCAAAGACCTAAAAGCTACAAGCAGCTTTTTTACTGATGCTTTTGCTTGGATTTTTACGTGGTATGGGGATGACTACGTTTCGTTTTCAAATCAAGGCTTAGACGGTGGATTTTATCAAGCTGACTTGAAAACTCGAGAGGCTGATGGTGGTGCCTTGCTCATTTTTTATTCAAAGGATCTTGAGAGCTCTCTTAAGAAAGTGGAAGAGGCCGGTGGTAAGATAACTAAGCAAATATTTGCTTTTCCAGGCGGGCGTCGATTCCATTTTCATGAACCCAGCGGTAATGAATTTGCAGTATGGTCTGACTTGGGCGTAGACTAGACAAACAATCATACTTTGAGAAAAGACATGTCGATTCGACTCATTATTTTGTCCTCTGTCGCCGTTTTGGTCCTCAGTGCTTGCTCTGTCACACCTGCAACAAAAACGACTTCAACACCTAGTGCAAAAACTTCAAATACTAATCAGGCTTCGTTTAACATTTCAGTGTCAGATGAGTTTACTGAAAACTTCGAGCCTAGAGGTCGGGTTTTCTTATTTTTGAGTGAAAGCGATGGTGAGCCGAGGCAACAACTGTGGCCATTAAGCACTCAGCCAAACCATATTTTTGCGACCAATATAGCTAACTTTCCAAGTCAGGGTAAAATTGAACTGAGCAGCAACTCAGCGCTTATTTCAACCGCCTCATTTGATTTAAGTAACATTCCCGATGGCCAATATACCCTGCAAGTATTGTGGGATAGTAATATCTCTGAATCTAATATTAATGCACCGGGTAATTTGTATAGTGAAGCAAAGCTCATTGAAGTGAATAAAGGCTTTGTTGAAAATGTGGTACTTAGCCAGCAAATCGCCCCCAGAGAATTAGTGAGTCACCCCTTGGTAAAAGAGGTAGAAATACAAAGCGCATTATTAAGTGAGTTTTGGGGACGTCCGTACTTTGTAAAAGCGTCGGTGTTGTTGCCCGCAACGTATCTTGAAAATGACCAAATGACTTATCCCATTCGCTACAATGTTGCTGGATACGGAGGTCGCTATAACCGTGTTAATCGACTCCTTGACTCAGAAGAATTTATGCTGTGGTGGATGAGTGACGAAGCGCCTCAAATTATCACCGTTTATTTAGACGGCGAGGGGCCTTTTGGTGACAGTTATCAGCTTGACTCTGATAATAGCGGCCCATTTGGTAGTTCCTTAATAAACGAGCTTATCCCAAGCGTTGAACAACAATTTAGGGCTAAAGGCGAGGCTAAATATCGTTTTACAGACGGTTGCTCTACCGGCGGTTGGGTGTCGTTGGCGCTGCAAATTTTTTATCCAGATAGCTTTAATGGCGCATTTTCATATAGTGCTGATGCGGTCGACTTTTCTGCTTACCAATTAATTAATATTTATGAAGATAGCAATGCTTTCGTGAATGAATGGAACAACTTAAGGCCTGTTGCAAGAGATTTGAGCGGAGATCCTATCGTTACCATGAAAGACTTTGTACAAGTTGAAAATGTATTGGGTGCGAGCAATAACTACCTCTTATCTGGTGGTCAGTTTGGCGCACACACCGCACTTTTTAGTCCAAAAGGTGAAGATGGATTGCCCAAGCCACTGTTTGATCCAACAACTGGCGAGATAGATTCTGAAGTTGCGCAAGCTTGGCAAAAGTATGACTTAAAAATGTATGCTGAAAATAACTGGGAGACTTTGGGCCCTAATTTACAAGATAAAATTTATGTGTGGATGGGGGACATGGACAACTTTTTCCTAAACCCCGCGATGCGCCAATTTGATACATTCTTGCAAGAGGCTCAAAGCCCAGCGTCAAATGCCGTGATAGAGTTTGAGCCCATGGCAGGGCATTGTTTTGCATTTGGCAATACCAGAGTGTTGAAACAAATTCAGCGGCGCTTAGAGCAGATTGATTAAGTAACGGAAACATTGCATGCAAACAAATATCATAGACGCTGAAAATAGTCCTCCTCGAGGTGGTAATCGTTTTAGCGGGTGGTTGGGGCGAAGTTTATTGAAGCTTAGCGCTTGGAAGATTGAAGGTGAGCTGCCTAAACTTCGCAAATTTGTTATCACGGTTGCGCCACACACCTCTAACTGGGATTTCTTTCTAGGCGTCGCCGTATTATTTGCCTTGCGCATTAAAATTAATTTTTTGGGTAAACACAGTATTTTTATTCCGGTGTTTAAGCCTTTATTGGAGTGGATAGGCGGTATTCCAGTCGACCGTCGCACAAAGCACGGTGTTGTGGGGCAAATAGTCAAAAGGTTTGAGCAGCAAGATAAAATGATTCTCGCCATCGCTCCTGAGGGGACCCGCAAGATTATCTATCCATGGAAGACAGGTTTTTTATCAATTGCTTATCAAGCCAAAGTACCTGTTGTGATGATTGCATTCGACTTTGCTCGTAAGGCCGTCATTATAGGGCCCACTCTAGAAACCACAGCTAATGCGGAGCAAGACATGCGTCGCGTTTACGACTTTTATGCCACCGTTACCGCCAAATATCCGAGTAAAGTAAAGTATCACGAATAATCAAAAGCCGCGTTTTTCATCAAAACGCGGCTTTTTTTATACATCTACGCTATCAGCCCTTTGATAGTATCTTAGCTTACTGACGTTTTATCATTGCTGTTTATCCGCAATCGTTTTATCTAACATTTCAACTAGTTGATCGCGACTATAGCTATGCGGTCCCCATTGGTTGAGTTCGACTAATTGGCGTATTTTATCGCCAATTGTAAAAGCCTGTTCGTCTTGATTTGGGGTAACAACATATCTGCGCAAAGGATTCGGGTCAAATAAGGCATGCATAAATGCTGCTGTGACCTCGTCGGGTTGTTTAAGTGACTGCTCGTATGCGGCAGTGGTCTCGAAGCTAGCTTTCATTTCATCGGTGATTTCGCCACCCGCGGCCTCAATTTTTTCGTAGGCCCGTAATACGCTGTTACGACGGATAAAAGATTGATAGTTGCCTGGTTCAATGACACTGACTAATACATTTTGCGGCGTCATTTCTGCTGCTAACGAGTCAGTGAAGGCTTCTATCCAATGTTTGCTGCCGCTGTAGGCGCTCATGCCCGCTCGTGTGACGGTGCCAGCAATAGAGCCGGTGGTAGTAATGCGACCTTCAGACTCTACAATTAATGGCATAAAGGCTTTAGTGATGCGATATACACCTTCAACATTCACCTTAAACAAGATGCTTTGGTCTGCAATATCGGAGGTGCCAACTAATCCGCCGCCGCCAATCCCAGCATTGTTAACTAGAGCGTAAAGTCCAGTACCTTTTCCTTTAACCAAATCGACAGCAGCGTCGACCTCATCTTGTATGGTGACATCTAATCGGATGGCCGTTATGTTTTCAATAGCGTTGAGAGAGGCTAAATCCTTATCTTTACGGGCGCCGGCATATACGTGGTATCCCTCACTTGCAAGTGCTTCTGCTAAGTGGCGACCAATGCCGGTGCTTGCTCCTGTAATTAAAATAGATTTTGTTGTAGTGGCTTTATCTTCTTGGCTGATGGCGTGTGAAGGTAGCACTAGCAAAAATAAAGTGGCTATCATAATGGATAGTAAATATTGGAAGCGAATCATGGTTTCTCCTTATTATGGGCTAGCATTTGCGAATTCTTATATGCTTTGTAATAGGGAAGTGTGAACCGTAGGATGGTGTGGAAATTACTCCCTGTTACAGCATCATAGCATCGGCGTTCATAAACTTACAAACAAACACGGCCTGACCAACTTGTTTATAGGTGATTTCAAACTCCGCCGCTAGCGTAGACATCAGATTATAATGCTCACCCGTAATAAAAGTGCTGGAGGATGTGGTTTTCACTTCAAGTTCAGGGTCGTCACTTATGCGTTCAATAAACGACAAAACGATAGGAGTGAAGTTGTCGTCCAGTGGATATAATGAAAGTTCTACACTTGTTTTCACACAGTTCTCCGAATATTTATTGAGAATTTCACTAAAATTTAGTCTTCCATATTTTCTTATAGTTCGATTTGAAACCCTTAACATTATTAAAAAATTCAAACGCTGAAGCAAGCCGTATGGATCAAAAGATATATATGTACCAAAATCTTTTATGTCGCTTAGCTTAAATTTTCTATGACTTAAGTTTAATCAATAATTTGCTTGTTATTAGTTTGTTAATTAGACTCGAATCACTAGTTTTTCTTATTTAGGTGTTATTTTGAAATCATATTTTTTACTTGTTTGCAGTCTTTTGTTTGTAGCCTGCACGGCAACAAGTCAAAGCTCAGCCCCTGCGTTAGGTATCTCCAGTGACAATATCCAAGGTCTCTCCAAAACACGATTAACGCGCATAGATGCTGCTATGCAAAAATATATAGACGAAGATAAGTTAGCGGGCACGGTAACTTTGGTCGCGCGCAATGGCGAAATTGTGCATTTGTCAGCTAATGGCATGAAAGACAGAGAAGCAGGTGAAGCCATGCGAACCGATTCGCTCTTTCGTATTTATTCGATGACCAAACCTATTACCGCAGTAGCAGCATTGACGCTTTGGGAGCAAGGCAAATTCCACATGAATGATCCGATTGATAAATACTTACCTGAGTTAGCAAACCTTCAGGTATATGTAAGCGGAGAAGGGGAAGCAATGGTACTCGAAGAAGCGAAGAGCCCTATTCGTATTATTGATTTGTTTTTACATACTGCAGGTTTCTCTTACGGATTTACAGGCAGCGAAATAGATAAGCTCTATCGGGCCTTACCTCAACCTGCGAGCACTGACACCCTAGCTTTACAGTTAAGTAGAATCGCAAAGCTGCCATTAAATCATCAACCCGGAACGCAATGGCATTATGGTATAAATACCGATATTTTGGGGTTTATTGTTGAGCGTATTACTGGCAAAAAGCTAGGAGAGTATATGCAAGAGACTATTTTTGACCCGCTTGAAATGAATGACACGGGCTTTTATGTGCCAGCTGAACAAGCGCACAGGCTTGCGCAAATTTATGGCCCTAATCGTGAGGGCCAAACAGTTGTGGTTGAGCAAGAGCCCTTGGGCGACTTCTTATCCGAACCGGCAGTCCATAACGGAGGGGGTGGTTTAGTCTCATCTATTAATGACTTTTATGTATTCTCGCAAATGCTACTAAATGGTGGTGAGTATAAAGGTGTCAGAGTCTTGGGTCGTAAAACCGTTGAGTACTTAACTAATAATCATTTACCAGCGAATTTGATGCCTTACAGAGATGGTGCTCCGGGCGAAGGCTATGCTTTGGCAATGTCGATTACTGTGGACGCTAATCAGTTAATGTATATGGGCTCTGAAGGCGATTATGGTTGGGGCGGGGCCGCATCAACGTATTTTAGAATAGCGCCAGAAGAGAATATGATAATAATATCGATGACACAGTTTTTACCATCTAGCTTTCATCCTTACACGGATGATTTGAGGAACACGGTCTATCAAGCATTAATAGATTAGGCGCAGTTAAACAGTGCTTAATTTGATTATCTTTAAAAGACAAACCAATAAATAGCTACAAAATGACAGGCGGCGCCAGCCACTACGCATAAGTGCCACAACGCATGAGTGTAGTGGTGACTTTTAAGTAGGTAAAGTGGAATACCGGCGCTGTAACACAAGCCACCAATTATCAACCATAAAAACCCACTTAGCGGCAGCGCTTGGTAAATTGGATAGATAAGAAATAAAGCGAGCCAGCCCATAATCGCATAAGTGGAAATACTGATCTTGGGGTGATTGTGGCCTAAAGTGAGTTTAAAAAGTACCCCAGCAAATGCAATCACCCATATTACCACTAAGCCTACGGCGGCTAAGGTTCCGTCTAATGCTAATGCTAAAAACGGGGTATAGGAGCCGGCAATTAAAAAATAAATGGCGATATGGTCAACTTTGCGTAACCACGCCTTTTTTCCTGGATCCTTGGCTAAATGATAGATGCACGATGAGCTGAATAGAAATACTAAGCTTGCCCCATAAATATAAGCGCTGCTGAGCTCTGCAATCACCTCGCTTTTAAGCACTAAAAACAACATGCCAACAATTGATAATGCTGCACCGAAGCCGTGGGTAATCGCGTTCAGCCACTCTTCTCTTACTGAGTATGTATTTTTGTCCATGGACAATGATTTTTGGGGCAACATAATAAAATAACTAGATCGCTTTGGATAGAATTTGCACAATTTACAGGTTCAGCGTACACGTGTACACTGAAATTTTGTAAGCCAATGTTTTATCGATAAATATAGTTTTTATGATTTGCTTATTTTGTTAGATATCGTGGGCTATAACAGTAATAAGGTTCCTAATCCTAAGAAGGCGACAAAGCCAACAATGTCAGTTACGGTAGTCAAAATTACTGAGCCTGCCAAGGCCGGATCAATTTTCAGCTTATGTAATATTACCGGTAAGCTAACACCTGCAATCGCAGCAACGACAATATTTACTAAAATAGCCAAGGCAATAACTACGCCCAACATAGGGTTAGAGAACCAAAAGAAAGCGACTACACCAATGACCACTGCCCATACCACACCATTTAAGCCCCCTACGCGTAGCTCTTTGTCTAATAGCGCTTTTCGGTTAGCGTTGGTCACCTGACCAAGCGCAAGACCTCTCACAATCAGAGTGAGCGTTTGTGAGCCAGCAATACCACCCATACTGGCAACTACAGGCATGAGCACGGCAAGTGCGACAACTTGTTGCAAGGTAGCCTCAAACAAGCCAATAAACCAAGATGCTAAGAAAGCAGTGATAAGGTTTATGCCAAGCCACAGCGCTCGATTTTTTGCGCTTTTGCGCACTGGCGAAAATAAATCTTCTTCTTCATCCATACCAGCGCTAGACATTACTTGACGTTCGTAATATTCATTTACTAGTTCACTGGCAATTAACATGTCAACACAGCCAAGAAGTTTATTGTTCTCGTCAATCACAGGAAGGGCGGCGAGTCCCGAACGCTGCACCGTACGTGCTGCAATGGTGCAGTCATCGTCAGCTTTAAGAATATCGATTTCATCTTCGCTTAAATCGACTAATGGCAAATGTTCCGGCGCACTAAAAAGCTTGGTTATTTTGACCGCCTCTGAAAATTGTCCGGCTCGATTCAGCAAAAATATACAGTCGGTATAGTTCGGTACGTCTCTTCGAATTAAACGCAAAGCGTCGCGCACTTTAGCATTAAGCGGTAAAATCAAGAGTTCATGACTTAGCCAATGTCCAATTTGTGAATCGCTATACTGGCTCGCGTCTTTAAAGTATTGGCGCTGCTGTTTATCCATTGCAGCAAAGGCTTTATCAACAAGATCATTGGGTAATGTGTCGGCAAGCTCTAATAACTGTTCGGCATCAACATCACTAAATAAAGTCGCCCATTCCTGCGGCTCACTATCTTTAATAATAGTTTCGCGTGCGTCAGCGCGCATCTCAACGAGAACATCGAGTTTTTTATGTGTTGGGATATCTTTCCATAAAGCTAAGCGTTGCTCTAGGGGTATAGATTCCAGTAATAAGGCAATGTCGTCTTCGTCTTTTGCGACGATCACACTAATAACTGCGTCTACACTCTGGGCGTCGGGTGCAGAAACAATTTCTTCAATTAAATCAGGCAAATGTTCCGACATGGTATTTCCTTTTGACTCAAACAACGATGTTAGGATGATACAATATGGTGGTCTATTCAAGGCTTAGTAATTGATAGTCGTGTAATAGTTGAAAATAAATATTCATCTAGTGAAAATATTTGTTTATCTATTGAACAAATTCAAGTAAAAAGCCATACAGTTTTACACCCAAGGCTTTTATCTAGATAGCAGTGATTGCGTTTAGACCTGCTGAATAATTAATTATCAAAGTCGTTAAAACGTTTGTGCTTTGTTAGGGTATGGGCGAAGACAATAAAAAATAATTGATAAATATACGTTTACTTAAATGTAACTCAGTAGCGAATGCTATCTGAAAATAAAAGGCCAAATTTTATGAAAATTGCGATTCTGTCACGGAACAAGAGACTATATTCAACCCGCCGTCTAAAAGAGGCAGGGGAAGCGTTAGGGCATGAAGTTGACGTGATTGACACACTTCATTGCTATATGGACATTACTAAGTCTAATCCTGTAGTGCGCTTTAAAGGTGAACCATTACCGCATTACGATGCTGTGATCCCTCGTATTGGCGCCTCTATCTCTTTTTATGGCACCGCCGTTGTGCGTCAGTTTGAAATGACAGGTGCATTTAGCGTAAATGAGTCGGTAGCAATTTCACGCTCCAGAGATAAATTACGCTCGCTTCAATTATTATCACGCAAGGGCATTGGTTTGCCGCGCACTGGCTTTGCTCATAGCCCAGACAATATTAAAGATTTGATTAAAAATGTAGGCGGTGCACCGCTTGTTATTAAATTACTCGAGGGTACTCAAGGCGTTGGCGTCGTATTAGCAGAAACAAGTAAAGCTGCAGAGAGCGTTATTGAGGCATTTATGGGCATCAACACGAACATTTTGGTGCAAGAGTTTATTAAAGAAGCGGGCGGCTCAGACATCCGTTGTTTAGTCGTAGGCGGTAAAGTCGTTGCTGCAATGAAACGCCAAGGTCAAGAAGGCGAGTTTCGCTCTAATTTGCACAGAGGCGGGAGTGCGCAAATTACTAAAATTTCAGCAGACGAGCGAGCGACTGCAGTGGCAGCGGCCAAAGCAATGGGCTTGAACGTTTGTGGCGTAGATTTGTTGCGTTCTAATCGTGGACCAGTAGTAATGGAGGTGAATTCATCTCCGGGTCTTGAGGGCATCGAGAATGCTACAGGTAAAGACGTTGCCAGTATGATTTTTCAGTTTATTGAAAAAACTACGCGTCCTCACAATAATCGTACTAAAGGCCAAGGATAGCCCAAATGTCAACGACTTTGAGTATCGGCGATACGGTCATAAAACCTGGTAGTCGTGTTAAATTAAACCTTCCTATGGCTAGTTTATACACCGACACGGAAGTATCTATTCCCGTTGAAGTGATTAGAGCAAAAAAGCCCGGTCCGGTTGTATTTATAAGTGCGGCTATTCATGGTGATGAACTAAACGGTATTGAAATTATTCGTCGCTTACTTGCGATGAAATCATTTAAGCTGCTCAAAGGGACTTTAATTGCGGTGCCTATCGTGAATGTCTATGGTGTCTTAAATCAGTCGAGGTATATGCCCGACAGGCGAGACCTTAATCGTTGTTTTCCAGGCTCGCCAAAAGGCTCTCTCGCAGGCCGAGTGGCACATTTATTTTTGGATCAAATTGTGAGTAAATGTGACTATGGCATTGATCTGCACACTGGGGCGATTCATCGCAGTAACTTTCCGCAGGTGCGAGCAAACCTTGAAGATCCAGAAACCAAGGACATGGCGCTTACCTTTGGCGTCCCTGTTTTATTAAACTCAAGTCTTCGCGATGGTTCTTTGCGAGAAGCGGCTTCAGAGCTTGGTGCTAAAGTATTGTTGTATGAAGCAGGCCAAGCCTTGCGTTTTGATGAGCTATCTATCAGAGCCGGTCATCGCGGTATTCTGAATGTGTTAGGGCATCTTGGGTTAATTCGTAAACGCAGCTCTAAAACCAGAGCCGTCGACCCCTTTATTGCGAATCATTCCAGCTGGGTCAGAGCCACCGTCAGCGGAATGGTGCGAGATGTAAAAATGTTGGGTGACCACGTAAAGCGAGGCGAGGTCATGGCGGAAATTTGTAGCCCAACGGGTAGCTTTGTAGAACGATTAATTGCGCCTAAATCAGGTGTAATTATTGGTAAGCAAAATATTCCTTTAGTACAAGAGGGTGATGCTATGTATCATGTGGCTAACTTTGAAGAGCCAACAGATGTACGAGAGCATATTGAACAGTTGCAAGATAACTTTGATTCTTCTGACGATAGATTTGAGACGCAAACAGCATGAATAAAAATGACTTACAGTACCTGAATGAGAAAGTCATTGTTGGTGTGGTAGAGAGCATCGACTTGCCTGAACTTGGCCTAACGCAAATCAATACACGCATAGACACGGGAGCGCAAACGTCTGCGCTCCATGTTGACCATATTGTAGTTCATAAAGCGGAAAAACGGGTGAGCTTCGAGTTTCATCCAGACTTCCATGATATTGATAAAACGATTCGATGCAACGCTCCCATACATGATAGACGCTGGATTAAGTCATCTAACGGTGAGCGTGAGCGCCGCTATGTGATAAAAGCGAGCGCGTTGATGAGCACCATTGCTTGGGACATTGAACTGACCCTAACAGACCGTTCATCGATGACACATCTTATGTTACTTGGACGAGAAGCTTTAAGCGGCGTGTTTATAGTAGACCCGGGTGCTGAGTACCTTGCATCGAATCAAAATATACAAAGTAACAGTAACACTTAAATGTGTAAGAATGCCCATGGAAGAAGAACCTAGACCACAAAGTCCTGTCGTAAAGCCACAAAGCTCCTTTAGCTTCAAAGAAGGTATTGATTTATATTTAACGCATAATAATAATCGTATATGCGTAAATATATCCTCTTGGTCTGGAGCTGAACGAATCTATATAAACGGCGAGCTAACAATTAAAGGACGTAATTTGCTAAGCAAAACTAGCAAGCATTACTTTGAAATTGCTGATGCTCGCTATCTTGTCGTCATTAATATCAAGAGTTTGTTGAAGGGCGACATATCGGCTTCGCTTTAC
>Ga0307933_1000164_pt1 | contig 63141 bp, 49 predicted proteins | sample OrgLakmetageno88_FD_201811 | JGI IMG/M metagenome (GOLD analysis project Ga0307933, IMG submission 201811) | Saline water microbial communities from Organic Lake, Antarctica - #88 | ecosystem: Environmental > Aquatic > Non-marine Saline and Alkaline > Saline | place: Antarctica: Organic Lake...
TTGGGAAATAAATGGAGTAGATACCGCTATATTTGAAGCGTATCTGAAGGCATTTTCAATGCATAATCCAAAGGAATATAAAATTGTAGTGATTGATAATGCAGGATTTCATTTTACAAAAAATATAGAGGTACCACAAAATATATTCCTGTTAAGAATCCCACCATACAATCCTGAATTAAATCCGTGTGAACATGTATGGCAATACATTAAAAATCGATTCAAAAATCAAAGATTCGAAACCATGAAGAACTTAAAAGATTGGTTAAGTGAAATGGTCTGCAAAATGAAACCTAAAACAATTAAATTTATAACAGGAAATCATCATTTTCCAAACGCATTTAATAACTAAAATGGCAGTACACATTAGCCGTAATTTTTTTCATTCTTCTGCTCTTTGGCTATTTCAATGCCATTAAGGTTTGATACAAAATAGATATAGTAATCTTCATTACAGCTACTTAATTCAATGTAGCTTTTATTTTCTTCGGGAAATGTATGTATTGCAAAGTGGCTTTCTCCAAGTAACCATAAACAAGTCCACCCAATTGGGTTAAAGTGGTGTTCTTGAAAGTTTAGTATATCAAAACCACTTAACCCTAATAAATCGTGATATGTTTTTTTTAATGCAGTTGGATTTGTCTCATTTACCCAACCTCTTATGTTGTATATCTCAGCTAGCATCTTTTAATTATATAAAGTTGTCTTTTTTTAATGCCAATTTGACTATTAAAGCTTGCCTAGTAGTGAACTCCCAATTCCTTTATGTCTTCTGTTCAATGATCTTAATTTCAAGTAAAATTAGCTGATTATGCAACATCTCAGTTTATAAAAAAAAGGCATCGATTTTACAATCGATGCCTAGATATTTTAGTTCAAGCTTCTTTATCAAAAAGCTTGAGGGGTTTCTGAATAAATCCAACCTGTCAATGGTTCTTCTCCATTGTTTAGATCGAGGATGTAGTAATAAGTTCCGCTAGGCACTCCGTTGCTTGTTTTACCTAAATCAATATCTATTATTCCACCTCTACTCGATTGACCATTCCATCTATTTAATGGATTATCATAATTCTGAGTTTCGTAAATCAAGCTACCCCATCTATTATAAATCTGAATAGAATGGCCTGGGTAATCACCAATGCAATCAATCATTAATTCATCATTATCACCATCATTATTTGGTGAAATTAGGTTATAAACTCTTAAACATGTAGGCGTTAATGTAACCGTTGCTATGTTATCGGAAGGATTACTATCAGTATAAACAGGCGACTCCGAAGAGCTTATAATTTCTGATGAGCTTTCATAACCACTGGTACTTACTACATTACCCCCATTCACATTTACCCTGTATATAAGGGTAGTACTCTCTCCAAAGTTTAGAGATGGTATAGACCAGTCTATTGTGTTGGTTCCTAACAAAGTACTGCCTATGCTTGGTGTTTGTTCAATACCAATAAACGTTAAACCTGAACCAATAATATCTTGCACCATAATATTCGTAGCAGGTATGCCACCTATATTCTCTACAAGAACAGTATATATAACATCATCTCCGGTATTTGGCGACATGTTACTCACAGTTCTTATGATGCGAACATCATAGTTGCAAGGTAAAATAACCTCGGTGGTTGAGTTTGAATTTGCATCTGTAGAAATTGCAGAAATAGAAGTAACCCCATCTGGCTCTAAAGCAAAAGCTGAAGCCGTATTGGAAACCATGCCAGTGCTAAGATCTCCTGATTGCAACGTATACTCAGCCGTAAAAGTAACTGACTGGTTAGGTGCAAGCGTTGTAGCACCCGGAACTGCTATAGGAGCAGTAATTCCTAATAGAGGATCTGTGTACATAATTGTATTTAAGTCGATAAAACTGGTGTTTTTGATTTCAAATGAATACACAATTACATCATCCAAATCTGGACAGCCATCAGTATCAAAACGATCTTCAAAAACACCTGTTTTAACAAGACTCATCGAACCAACAAAACAGGTAGGGCTTACACCAGGAATAGTTGTTAGGTCGTATGACCCTGAGACTATACCACTAGAAGCTTCACTTACAGGAGATGATCCGTAGTTTGCAAGGGCTACAGTACTACTCTCCACTGCTGCTGCATTAATATCTTGCTGAGTAAATGTGTAAGCAATGGGATGATCGTAAGTCCAAACTTCACCAACACCTAGAACACCGTCTTGACCTGTATCCCCCATAAAAATGTTTATGACACTACTAACATTAATTGGATTTCCTGAATTCAACAAAGTATTTGACACGTTAACATTAGACAACGGAGCATTCAAACTGGTATTTTCAATTCTGAATCTAAAAGTAACCTTATCTCCAGCAGCAGGGCAAGCACCAGCTAATACTGGATTTACACCCTCTTTTGTAACCGTAAGGCTCCCTACAAAATCACAAGGTAAAATAACATCGGTGGTTGAAGAACCATTTCCATCCGTAGAAGCTGCAGAGATAGAGGTAACCCCATCTGACTCTAAAGCAAAAGCAGTAGCTGTATTAGAAACATCTCCAGCGCTAAGGTCTACCAATTGCAACGTATATTCAGCCGTAAAACTTACGGAAGCACCAGGAGAAAGGGTCGTTGCACCTGGAACAGCTATGGGAGTAGTAATTCCTAATAGAGGATCTGTGTAAGTAATTGTATTTAAATCAATAGAACTGGTGTTTTTGATTTCAAATAAATAAACAATCACATCGTCTAAATCTGCGCAGCCATTACTATCAAAACGATCTTCAAAAACACCTGTTTTAACAAGGGTCATCGAACCATTGAAACATGAAGGGCTTACGCCAGGAATGGTTGTTAGGTTATACAGAGTTGTAACTAAACCACTAGAAGCTTCGCTTACAGGAGATGATCCGTAATTTGCTATGGCTTCAGTATCACTCGTAATTGTTGCTGCATTGATATCCGATTGACTCAATGCATAGGCAACAGAATGATCGTAAATCCAAATTTCACCAACATCAAGAACCTTATTCTGATTTGTATCTCCCATAGAAAGAGTTATAACACTGCTAACGTTGATTGGATTTCCTGAATTCAACAAAGTGTTTGATACTTTAACATCAGACAACGGAATATCCAAACTATTATTGGTGTTTTCAATTCTAAACCTAAAAGAAACTGTATCTCCGGCAGCTGGGCAAGCAGAAGCGAGTACTGGGTTTACAACCTCTTTTGTAATTGTAAGACTTCCTAAAAAGCATTCAGGACAACAATCATCAGATTGCACACCTGAATTTTGATTATTACCTAACCCTTGACCATCTTTTGTTAGCGGATTATTTGCTACTACATTTGGCAAACCTCTACCATCTACATCAGTGTTGGTAAATATACCTACACTAGTTCCACTTCCATTAGGAGGAGGTCCATCATTAAGAGTTGCTTTTAAATCAGCAGCTGAAAAGACCCCTAAACCATCAAGAGCATCTGGGCAACCGTCATTATCTGAATCTGGATCGATGCTGTTTGGTAATCCATCTCCATCTGTATCTCTACCACAATCTAGCACTGCTAGTAATGAAATATCATCGATTAAAAAGTCATTTGCACCTGCTGCACCCGTTTTATTTAAAACCTGAACCGTTAATGTTGTATTTGTACCACTATTAAACAATATAGAGGCTTCTGTCCAGTCAGATGGTAAAAGATCGGATGGCGAAGACCTGATAATTGCATTTAACTCACCAGTGGTAGCTTCAGCCACAATATTTCCAGCCGTGTTTAATGCACGAATTAAAATATTGGCTGGAAAATCATTCTCTTGTTTATTGGCGTTGATACCCCAAACAGAAAGGTTATATATTTTATTTGGTGTAACGTTAACAATCTGTTCGTAAAAAACAACATCAGGATCAATTGCCCCATTAACTGCCAAGTAAGCATCATCTGATGTGCCTGTTGTATGGCCATATATGTTACTAAAAATAAACGGTATAGAATGTAAATTTGTTGAATTAGCGTAGCTGGAAACAACATATCTCTGCTCAGGATCTAAAGGATCTATTCCATTACCACCGTATGTGTAGTTGACAATAGATGATTGTAAGTCGCGGTTCCCACTCAATATAGTGCCAAAGGTTCCCGAAAACTCATCTGTGTTAATTGCCGAATTACCACATTCAACATTATCCAATATTCCATCATTGTCATCATCAATATCATCTATGTCAAGAACACCATCGCCATCTGTATCCGTAGTCAAATCCCTAGCTTGCAAATTGTAGGCATATCCTTCCATACCCGCAACTGCTACCTTGCCTATCTCTAGGTGCCAGTCGCCGTCTTTACCAGTAATATTGGTGGAGGCTGCAACCTTTATTCCTAATGTTTCCTGTAGCTGCTGCACCGCCGTTTTACCTTTGTTGCCTTTGGCAAATTCACAGCCATAAATGTTTAATAGCTCTAGATTAGAGTACTGGATGATGCTTAATTGATTAATGAGGTAGTCACTCAAAGCATCTCCGCTCAACCAGTTGCCGCCAAGCAACAATTCGCCAGAACGACCATGACTAAACAAATGATAAGTGTCGCTAACTGTTGAATCCAACAAAGCATTTGATAGAAATGACTTGTTTGATAAGGAGGGATCAACATAATGAGCCACCGAACAATCGTTCGCTCGCATCATAAACGTGCTTAAAATAATTAGTAATGAAAGGTTAATACTTTTCATGAGATCGTAATATTTATATTTGTTAGCATTTTTCAGGCTTTGTTTTACAAAAAAAGCAACCTAATACAACAAATATAAACAAATATCGTGCCAAAAACAACTGTAGATTGATTTTTTTTTCACCGTCTTCTTTCGCTCAAAATACACTTAGTACTTCATTAAAAAAATCAGCAAATAATTGAAGAATAGAAGTTTGTTTATCATTTCTTGCACTATTATAACCTATAAACTACAGGGTTTTAATCATTACAAACGGTCTATTTGCAGGGATTATGTAAGGGAATTTTAAACAACAAATTGCAGAGAGGAAGGGATTCGAACCCTCGATACGCTATTAACGCATACACACTTTCCAGGCGTGCGCCTTCAACCACTCGGCCACCTCTCTTTTTAAAAAAATATTCGCAATGAATATTTGAATACAAATATACTTTTTTTGAATTATAAGCTTTTGCCTTTACCAAAAAAAAACACTATTCCATAAATTCTCGATATTTGTAAGAAAAATGAGTGTAAGTTTATGTATAAGACCATTAATCTTTCTTGGTTATTTTTGATAATTTCTAAGTTAGAGAACTTATATTAAAGCTATAAAATATTGAATTAAGAATTGATTTAAATTAATACAACCATGAAATTAGACGCTATACCAAAAATAAAGTACACTGATAGTCATCAGTTTTTTTTAATGTCTGGGCCTTGTGCCATTGAAGGAGAAGAAATGGCGATGCACATTGCGGGTCATCTGGTTAAAATGTCTGAAAAATTTCAAATTCCACTCATTTTCAAAGGAAGCTACAAAAAAGCCAACCGAAGTAGAATCGACAGTTTCACAGGTATTGGTGATTTAAAAGCATTGGAAATACTCGCCAAAGTAGGCAGGGAATTTAACATACCCACGGTAACAGATATTCACGAACCTTCTCATGCAGTAATGGCAGCCGCCTATGTAGATGTATTGCAGATTCCCGCTTTTTTGGTAAGGCAAACAGATTTGGTGGTTGCTGCAGCAAAAACAGGAAAAGTGGTGAATCTAAAAAAAGGTCAATTTATGGCACCCGAAGCGATGAGTTTTGCGGTAAAAAAAGTAACAGATTCTGGAAACCAACAAGTAATGGTTACAGAAAGAGGAAATACTTTTGGCTATCAAGATTTGGTAGTTGACTTTCGTGGCATACCTACCATGCAGCAATATGCAACTACGGTGCTAGACATTACGCATTCACTTCAAAAACCCAATCAAGCAAGTGGTGTTACTGGTGGTAATCCAGCGCTGATTGAAACCATTGCAAAAGCTGGAATTGCTGTGGGGGTAGATGGAATTTTTATAGAAACTCATCACGATCCTGTCAATGCAAAGAGCGATGGTGCAAATATGCTGCCTTTAGATAAACTTGAAGATTTGCTGTATAAATTGGTAACAATAAAAAAAGCAATCAACAGCTTTCCTAAAGGTTAACATTTATATTGTAGTCAATCATGTGGCTTTTTGACTACTTTTGAACTGTATTCAAAAAAATGGGTTGTTCTGAATAAAATTCGTTCAGCCTGATTTTTAATTTTTAAACTAAAAAACTTTAGATGATTCACAAATATATCAAACTGGTAATTGCTTTATTAATTGTTCTTTTTGCTGGCTATCAGTTTTATGAAGAGCAGATTATGAATGGTATTTCACTGATTCTTCTTGCACTGGTATTTGTCTTTTTTTATTTTAAGAATGAATTTATTCTACTAGCTTTTTGGCAACTGCGGAAGCAAGATTTCGAAAAAACGAAAAAGTGGCTTTCTTATATAAAAAATCCAAGCAGTGCACTGGTAAAGAAACAAGAGGGTTATTATAACTTTTTACAGGGAATTATAATCTCTCAAACCAACATTACCCAAGCCGAAAAGTATTTTAAGAAAGCTTTGAAGTTGGGCTTGAGCATGCAGCAAGATGTCGCCATGGTAAAACTGCAACTTGCTGGAATTGCTACTACCAAAAGAAGAAAACGAGAAGCAACTACATTGCTTGCCGAAGCAAAAAAACTGGACAAATACAACATGCTGGCCGAGCAAATTAAAATGATAAAGCAACAGCTAAAGAAAATTTGATTTACAACACTCAAACCAACTAGATTTAACGGTTTTAAATGATTCGTTTTTTTTTATTAAAAAGGTACGGTGTTTATTTCTCTACTAGATAATCAAAAAACAACTAGAATTAAGGCATAACTCATATGAGTTATGCCTTAATTAGAAATGCCTGTTCCATTCTTCAAATTATGTAAACGCTTTGCAAAATCTTATTGTCTTGGAGATTTTCCCCTACTCTGAAATTCAATATTGTCTTGATTTTGAATATTTTCCTCATCATCATCACTGGGTGGTGTAAGATCTTCATCTAAGATGTTAATCGCTTAATCGCTTCTTCAAGGGCTTGCAATGAACGAGCTCTACGTATCTCTGCCTGGTTTGTGTCAGGATTATGGGCTGATTGGGATGAATCTTCACCAGAAGTTAGAAAAGGTAGTGTTCGACTTCCACCATCAGAAGAATTGCTATTTCTTCTCGCCGTTAAACCTTCTGCATTTTCCAAACTCCCTTGATTGTTATTAAAAAAACCCTCCATAAGCTCATTGCTCTTGTTTCGCTGTTATCCTATGTGTTTGAATCTCCACTTTGACTCTGACAGCCATTGGGTTGATTTGAATTACCTGAACCATTATTTGACATATATCATTGTTTTTTTAATTCATCATCTTTTTCGAATCATCAGCTACTACTTCTTGTTTTTTTGCTGCTGTTCTTGGGCATGTTTCATCGCATCCATCAATCTTTGCTTAAACTTGCTTTGTTTTTTAGGCTTGGCTCTTTCCGCTTTCATTTTCGCATGAATTTTATCCTCGTTAAGAACTACTTCTTTGATAAACAACATGATTCCAACAGTTAACAAACTAGAAATAAAGTAGTACAGACTTAAACCACTTGCGTACATATTGAAGAAGAACAACATCATGATAGGAGAAAGATAGGTCATTACTTTCATGATTTCTCGCATGTCAGGCATTCCTTCTTGAGCAGCTGGCTGTTGCATACTCATTTGCTGACCCTGAGTCATTTTCATCTGAAGAAAAATTGCTCCTGAGGCAAGTATGGGAAATAAACTTACATGATCGCCATAAAATGGAATGTTAAAAGGCAACATTAAAATACTATCATAAGAAGCCAAATCATCTGCCCATAAAAAACCTTGTTGACGCAAGTCTATATTTGAGGGAAAAAAACGAAAAAGGGCAAAGAATACTGGCATTTGTAACAATGCTGGAATACAGCCCGCAAGAGGACTTACACCTGCTTTGGATTGCAATGCCATGACTTCCTGCTGTCTTTTAAAGGCATTTTCCTTTCCTTTTAATTTTTCATTGATCTCATTGATTTCAGGTCTTAGCATTTTCATTTTGGCACTAGACAAATACGATTTGTAAACCAATGGCGACATGATGATTCTAACAATGATAGTGAGTAGAATAATAATCAAGCCATAATTGCCAATCCAACCTTGCAAAGTGTTGAATATAGGTATAAACACTACCCTATTGATGCCTCCAAAAATACCCCATCCAAGGTTTACAACTTCTTTTAAATTTCGGTCGTATTTCTTTAGAATTTGATAGTCATTTGGTCCAAAATACCAATGCATGTCATAAGAAAGCTCTCCAGTAGTTAAATTCAATGGGGCATTCAAAGCAAATGATTTAGTGTATGTTTCGTCGTTTTCTTGATTGTTGAGTAATGATTCCGAATTAAGCGATGCTGTTGCAAAAGCTTTTTCAGAAATTAGAATTGAAGAGAAAAAATGTTGTTTGTAAGCAATCCAATTCACGTCTTTTTCCTGCTCTTCATCGTTTCCGCTAATAGATAAATAATCAATCTTTTCCTTTTCTTTTTCATAATACATCTCGGTTTGTTGATTCTCGTAATTGATGCTTTTTTCGTTGCTATATGCTTTTAGCTTCCAGTCTAGTTGAATTTCACGAGAAGTATCAAATACATTGTTAAACCCCTGAGATTTTACCACAAAATCTACCATATACTCATCTGGCTTCAGCTCATATCGGTATTCCAAGAACTTATTTTCAGAAATTTTCAATTTCATAGACAAACCCTGATTGGCTCCATTTACAAAAGTTGCTGGCTCAAAATAAACCTCTTGGGTATTGATTACTTTATTTTCATTAGTTCCAAAGTTGATGTTGAAATAATGGTTGCTGTCTTTAACCAAGTACAACGGCAACCCATTGTGGGTTACATGATTTTTTATCAATGCTTCTTTGATGGTTCCGCCTTTGCTGGAAAAAACCAATTTCAACAAATCATTTTCGAGTGTTACTTCCTGGTATTTATCCACATAAGCATTTGCAAAAATCCCCATAGATTCTTTTGCTCCCTCGCTTATTGCTGATTCAGAAAGCTTTTCATTATAAATTGAAATAGCCCCTGATGGATTGCCTTTATTCTCTTCGATGCTGACCATCTGATCCTCTTTTTTCCCTTCAGTTTCTTCTATTGAAGTTGTTTGAGAATTAGACCACCACAAAAAAATGAGCAGTAGTAAGGCAAATCCAATCAGCGAATTGTAATCTTGTTTTTTTTGTTCCATGTTGATTATAAAGAATGTATTGGCTCTTTTTTGTTTTTTTAATTTATTAAGTAAAAGCTTTAAAGGGTGCTAATTTACTAAAATATAGCTCTTGAAAAAGATGCTTCAACTTTTTAGACGCACTATAAACAAGTTGGCGGAAATTATAAAAGAATTTCTTTTGTGAGTTTTTTTAACTTGAGTAACCTGAATTATTAATTAACTTTGTTTTTTTAAGATTAAAAATGGCTACATATAAAAAAAACCCAAGGAAAGGCGGTAAGTCCTCTCAGAAGAATATAGAAGAAAACTCAACAACTGCTGAGGTTTTTAACTCATTAGACAGTTCAGCCTCTAGGTCTGAGCAATGGGTTTCTAAAAACCAAACAACGCTATTGGGCATTATTGGTGTGGTTGTACTATCACTACTCATCTACATGGCGTACAGTGGTTACATTAAAGAACCAAAGGAAAAAATAGCTGCCAATTTGATGAGTTTTCCAAGACTCCAATTCAATGAAGCTATAAATGCTGAAACAAAATCCAGAGACTCGATACTTAAATTAGCAATCAACGGAAATCAAGAGAAGGTTGGTTTTTTATCAATTTCAAAGAATTACGGATCCACCAGCGCTGGGAACCTAGCTAATTATTATGCTGGCATTAGCTACCAAAAAATGAATAATTATGAGAAGGCGCTTGAGCATTTAAAAAAATTCTCATCGAATGACGAGCTATTAGAACCAATAGCAAAAGGTGCTATGGGAGATATTTATGCTGATCAAAATAAATTAGAAAAAGCACTCAAATTTTATAAAAAAGCTGCAAAAAGCAGGGACAACAACCTTACAACTCCTTTATTTTTGTTTAAGGCAGGAAACATCTCTGTGTCTTTAAAAAAATACAAAGAGGCAGTTTCATATTTTGAAAGAATAAAAAATCAATATCCAGATGCAGAAGAAGCAACTGATATTGATAGCTATTTAAACATTGCAAAATTTTCAATCTAACAAACAAGTAACATGGCAACCATCAACCTATCTGATTACAACAAAAATAAAGTTCCAGATGCATCAAGCTTTAGCTTTGGTATCGTTGTTTCTAACTGGAATTCGGAAATTACCGAAAAACTTTATGAGGGTGCTGTAAAAACCCTGATGGAGAATGGAGCTACCAAAGAAAATATCATTCGGTGGGATGTGCCAGGTAGTTTTGAATTGATATTTGGAAGTAGGCAGATGATTGAAACACAAGAGATTGATGCGGTAATTTCTATTGGTTGTGTTATACAAGGTGAAACCAAACACTTCGACTATGTTTGTCAGGCTGTTACACACGGCATTAAAGATCTTAACCTAGAATACGATGTACCTGTAATTTATTGCGTACTAACAGACGACAATCTAGAGCAGTCAAGAGCTAGGTCTGGAGGAAAGTTAGGAAACAAAGGTGTTGATTGCGCAGTAGCGGCTATTAAAATGGCAAATTTACAGGAGAAAGCTGAAGGAGACTTTTTTATTTAAAAGTTAAAATCAAATTTATAATTTCAATTGACCTCTTGAACCTCGTTTATTCAAAGTAAATTGGTATAGTAAGACTTAAGATGCTACTCTTTTCAAGTAAAAAAAACAAAGAATTTTCATACAGGCCTTACTATTTCAAACCTATTGAAAACCCCTTCAAAATCAAACAAAAATTTGAAGAACATCGAACAACCCTTGACAATAAAAAATTAAAACAACAAATTCAACAAGCTTTTGGTGAAGCAAAGCAGTCCAATCATTTTGGATTCAATAAAATCATTCTCCTCAATATTTTTGTACTAACCTTTATTTTTTTAGTCATTATTGAATTTGATTTCTCCATTTTTAGCTGAAGATTTATTTAAAAGCCATGTCTGATGTAATTCAATTACTGCCCGACCATATTGCCAATCAAATTGCTGCAGGTGAAGTTGTACAGAGACCTGCTTCTGTAGTAAAAGAATTGTTAGAAAACGCTATTGATGCAAGCGCAACTTCTATAAAATTGGTGGTGGTAGATGCTGGCAGAACCTTACTTCAAGTAATAGACAATGGCAAAGGCATGAGCACAACTGATGCGCGACTTTGCTTTGAGCGCCATGCAACTTCAAAAATCAAAAAAGCAGACGATCTATTCAACATCAATACCAAAGGATTTAGAGGAGAAGCATTGGCATCTATTGCTGCAGTGGCTCAGGTTACTTTAAAAACAAAACCTTCCAGCGAAGAACTTGGAACGGTGATCAATATAGAAGGCTCTAAAATTTCAACCCATGAGCCTATAGCAACAGACAAAGGATCTTCTATTGCAGTAAAAAATCTTTTTTTTAACATTCCTGCAAGAAGAAATTTTTTAAAATCTGATAGCGTTGAAACTCGTCATATAAATGATGAATTTCAGCGAGTTGCACTTACCCATCCAGAGATAGCTTTCTCAATGTTTTTGAATCAAAAGGAAGTGTTTAATCTAAAAAGAGGGAATCTTAGGCAGCGGATTGTTGCTGTGCTAGGAAAAAAAACCAATGAAAAATTGGTACCTATCTCCGAAAAAATTGACCAAGCCAACATAGAGGGATATGTTTTCAAACCTGAATTCGCAAAAAAAAAGCAGCCAGATCAATTCTTTTTTGTGAATAATAGATTTATAAAAAGTTCTTATTTGAATCATGCCGTATCAGGTGCTTATGAGGGCATGATTCAAGCTGGTCATAGACCTGGATATTTACTATATCTTACAGTTCCTCAAAACACCATCGACATCAATATTCATCCTACAAAAACAGAAATTAAATTTGAGGATGAGCAAACATTATATGCCGTTATCCGAGCTGCTGTTAAGCATAGTTTGGGGTTGTACAATGTTGCACCCGTGCTTGATTTTGAAAGAGATCCACAACTAGATGTTCCTTACGTCTATAAAGATAAAAAACCTTCTACTCCAAGAATCAATGTAGATCCAACCTTCAATCCTTTTAAAAATGAAGGGGCTATTTCTCAGCAAAATTCTTTTTATAAATCCAATTATGATAAAGGGTCGGAAAATGCATTTCAACAAAAACAAGCAGCTAGTTGGAGAAATATTTATGCCGAAATTGATGAAGCATCCATCGATTTAGAAAAAGCATCACCAACACAAGAGCCAATTCCATTTGATTTCAAACCTGATTTTGATTCTTATCAGATTTTTAATAAATACCTGATAACAAGTATAAAAGGGAATTTGATATATGTTCACCAAAACCTAGCACACCAGAGAATTCTTTACGAACAGTTGCTCAAAAGAATTACTCTTAACGAAATCATGAGTCAGCAATTGGTATTTCCAAAAGAAATATGGCTAAAAAAAACAGATATACTCCTAGTTAAAGACCTAAAAGAGATACTTGAACGTATAGGGTTTACTTTTGGTGATTTTTATGAAGAGTATGTAGAAGTAGTGGGTATTCCTGTGAACATGAATGCGGAAATTTCTCAAGAAATTTTTGAAGATGTAATCACAAATACTAAAGAGAATATTCCCGATGAGCATACTAGGTTTGAAATGATTGCAAAACGACTTGCAGCCAAAATGGCTATTAAAACAGGGGTGAGAATTTCTAAAAATGAGCAGAAAGAAATTTTAAAACAACTTTTTGACTGCAAAGAATTCTCTATTGCTCCATCTGGAAAGAAAACATTTATAACTGTAAAGCCAAATGATGTTGATCGCCTTTTTTAAAATTTATGTTCATCAATATTAGATCAATTAGTATATTGTGGTTATGAATTCGGAAGAAAAGATATTTTTTACAGCTTTGAAGCATCTAATTGTTGGCATTCCGCTACTGGTTGTTGCCCCAATATTGCTTACCATGGGATTTAAAGCTCTTGAAAATTCTTATCTATTATTGGTAGTGGGTGGAATATTATCTATACTTGCCATATTTTTATGTTTTAAAGGACTTCGTATCATCGTTATTTCTTTATTTAACTCAAATTAAACATACATTGAAATTATTCAAAGACTGGGAGTATTGGTCTACCAAATATTTTTACATCCCAAATGTTCCTTATGGTTTATATTTGGCATTGAGGGCAAAAAGCTTGGTATTTTTTTCCATCGCAAATCCATGTATTAGATTTTCTGGAAACGGCACAGAATCTAAGTTTAAAACCTTAGAACTTATTCCAAAAGCTCATATTCCCATCAGCATATTTATTCCAACGCACGAAAAGATCGCTACAGTTTTAGAAAAAATAGTAGAAAAGAATTTAAATTACCCATTGATTATCAAACCAGATATGGGTTCTAGAGGTTTATTAGTGACACAAATAAAAAACGAATCTTCGCTGATTGACTACTTAAATAAAAATAATTCCATCGACCTGATTCTTCAAGAATTTCTGGATTATAAAAACGAATGTGCTATTTTTTACCACCGTTTGCCAAACAACAAAAAAGGAAATATAACTTCACTTACCCTTAAAAAATTCTTAACAGTTATTGGAGATGGAAAATCCAGTTTAAAAAGTTTGGTAATAAATAATGAAAGAGCAAAACATTATTTAAAATTAATTTCTCTAAATCATCCTGAGAAGCTGGATAGCATTCCAGAAAAAGACATAGAAGTTGTGCTAGGAGTAATTGGAAACCACACCAAAGGAACTCAATTTTTTGATGGAAATCACCTAATTACAGAAGAGCTAGAGCAGGCAATGGATCGATTTTTTAATAAAATTTCAGATTTCCACTACGGAAGGCTCGACCTTAAATACAATTCACTAGATGAAATCATTCACCAGAATGAATTTAAAGTGATTGAGTTAAACGGAATTATTTCCGAACCTATTCATGTCTATGACGGTATTTCTGGGAGTTACCCTAGAGCATTGAAATCATTTCGAGAACACTGGAAAATACTTTATGATATTGGCATTCAACAAAAAAAGAATGGTGTTAAGTATCCTTCGGTAGGAAGTTTTATAAAAAGTATACAGGAATTTCGATCTTATCTCAAGAAAATCGAAAACCTATCCAAGTAATCGAAAACAGGTATAAACTTTTATAATACATTCAATCCAACAGTAATCAATGTATCATTTTAATGAATTCTCTACAAGATTCACCAGGATCTTCTGAATTCATAAAGTGCTCTCCAATCAAAAAACCTTTAAAGCCGTATTCTTTAAGACCCGATACAATCAAAGGATCGCTTATGCCGCTTTCAGAAACCTTGATACAGGTAGCTGGAATTTTAGAAGCTAATTCGATTGAATGCTCAAGATTTACTTTAAAAGTCTTGAGGTCTCTATTGTTAACTCCTATAATTTTACCATCCAATAGTCCTATTTTATCCAATTCCTGTTCGGTATGAACTTCATAAAGAACTTCAAGTCCAAGATCTTCTGCAAGTTTACTAAAAACTAGAAGTTCTTTTTCGTTTAAAATTGATGCAATCAGTAAAATAACATCTGCTCCAATAGCTTTGGATTCAATAATCTGAAAAGCATCTACAATAAAGTCTTTTCTTAAAATAGGTTTTTCCTTATTTACATCCCTCGCTTTGATCAAATCAAGCACATCTCCTCCAAAAAAATGAAGATCTGTAAGGATTGATTGCGCGGCTACATTTGCTGATAAATATCCGTGTGTTACTTTGGTAATATCCACCTGATCATTGATGATTCCCTTTGAAGGTGACTGCCGTTTAAATTCCGCAATAATTCCAGATGAATTTTCTGCACTTAAAGCTTTCTTTAACGAAATTGGTGTGTGTTTAAAATTTGGGCTCTTTACAAGTTTTTCCAAAGATATAGACTGCCTAACACGTTCTACTTCATTCTTTTTGCGAGCTACAATTTCATCTAAAATACTCATTTTTAATTTTCTATATTTTTATATGATTACCCTTATCATTCACACTAATATACTCAAACAATTTAATTTTTAAAAAATGAAAGAATACAAACTATTTAAAAAAAAACAAGGGCTCAAGCTTATTTTTTTGCATGAACCCTTGTTGTATTTTTTTTAAATATCAAATGCTACATTGTAAATAGCAAGTTTTAGAAGACTAGTTTCCCTCTTCCATTCTTCTTTTCAACTCTTCTAGGTTAGAACCAAGATCCCCAAAAGTAGACTTACCTGCAGGTTCATTAGTCTGTTTGCTAACTTTAGCAGGTTTCTTAGAAGAAGAAGGTTTGTTGTCCTCTTTACTACCTGATGTATGAGAAGCAGCACATGCTGCAACTATTCTTCTGTACTCTTTTTGAAATTCAATAACCTTGAATTCAACCTTGTCTCCTTTGTTGATTTTAGCACCATCTTCCTTGCTAGAAAATCTATTTGGAACAAAAGCCTCTAAATTGTCATCAAAAGTTACTACAAGACCTTTGTCGCTTCTATCTCGTACTATTGCCATATGAAGAGAACCGATGGCATAGGTCTCTTCATGCTTGTCCCACGGATTATCAAGTGTTTGCTTGTACCCAAGGTTAAGTTTTCTAGCATCAATATCAAGCTCAAGTACTTTTACATTTATTTTTTCACCAACCGATAATACTTCTGATGGATGTTTCACCTTTTTAGTCCAAGATAAATCAGAAATATAAACCAATCCATCAATTCCCACTTCTAGCTCTACAAAAACACCAAAATTGGTGAAATTTCTTACAGTTCCTTGATGCTCTGTTCCAACTGGATATTTTTCACCAATTTTCAACCATGGATCTGGATGTAACTGTTTGATTCCAAGAGATATTTTTCGTTGTTCCTTATCAAGTGTCAATATTTTTGCTTCTACCTCATCACCTACAGATAAAAAGTCTTGAGCTGATCTTAAGTGTGTAGACCAAGACATTTCAGAAACATGTACAAGTCCTTCAATACCTTCAGATACCTCAACAAAAGCTCCGTAATCTGCCATTACCACCACTTTTCCTTTCACCACATCGTCAACTTTCAATGACTCATCAAGAGCCTCCCATGGATGTTTGCTAAGCTGCTTTAGACCTAACTGTATTCTTGTTTTTTCATCGTCAAAATCAAGAATTACTACATTTAATTTTTGATCTACCTCTAGCACTTCGCTAGGGTGATTGATTCTTGACCATGAAAGGTCTGTGATATGAACCAAACCATCGATTCCACCAAGATCTATAAATACGCCATAAGAAGTAATGTTTTTAACAACACCTTCTAGCACTTGACCTTTTTCGAGCTTACCAATGATTTCTTTTTTCTGAATTTCTATATCAGCTTCAATCAGCGCTTTGTGAGAAACTACAATGTTTTTATATTCATGGTTGATTTTGATGACCTTGAATTCCATCGTTTTCTCAACATACAAATCATAATCCTTAATAGGTTTCACATCTATTTGTGATCCAGGCAAGAACGCCTCAATACCAAATACATCTACTATCATACCACCTCGAGTTCTGCACTTTACAAACCCGTTTACTACCTCACCGGTTTCCTGTGCATCATTTACTCTTTTCCATGCTTTTACAACTCTTGCTTTCTTGTGCGATAAAACGAGTTGTCCGTTACTATCCTCTCGTTTGTCAATCATTACCTCAACCATGTCACCTTTCTCAATGCTTGGTCTATATCTAAACTCATTAAGCGAAATCACGCCTTCAGACTTAGATTTGATATCTACAATTACGTCAATATCTGTGATTCTGATTACAATACCTTCTATTAAAGCCTGGCTATCGTTTAGTTGATCTAAAGACTGATTAATTTCAGCATCAAATCCTTCAACTTTAGCGCTAGAACTATTTTCATCCTCATAATCTTCCCAATCAAAATTTTTCAAAAATTCTTCTGGACTTACTTCTGGAGCTTTCTCTTCAGTTACAAAAGCTTTGCTTTGATCATCAGTTGTTGATTCTACTGATTGAACAACTACGTCAACTTCAGTTTTTTCAACATGTTGTGTCGCTTCTGCAGCGTTTGTTGATTCTTGATTTGAAGAAGTAGTTACTTCGTTTGCAGAATTTGCAATTGGCTGGGCATCTTCTTGTGTTGATGCGTTTTTGTTTTCTTCAGACATAGTTATGCTGATTTTTTTTGTATCTCCAAAATTGCACAGATTTTTTAACGAAAACAACTCGAAGAGTTTGTTAAAAATTTAAATTAAAAACCTTTTAAAAATCTGAAATCCGATAAAAGGAAGTACAAAAATACGATTTTTTACTCAAACCAAATAGATTTAAAAGAAAAAATGATCCTGAAAATCTGAAAAGTTAATTAGTTTGAATACAGAGTTAAAATCTGTAATTAAAACTCACACACTTGCTGAATAACAACTATAGTTTTGATTCATCAAAATAAACGCAATTGATCACCCTCTTTAGCTTGACCTTCGGTATCTTCTACATCTTCGGTTAAAAGTTCTAAAGGCTCGTAAGAAAGTGAATCCATCAACTCTAGGTGCTTTATTTTTTCGGAAGACAGTTGATTCCCTATAGCTTTGATGCCTTTAATAGGAATGAACTCTTCAATATTAATAGTGTAATTTTTTAAGCTCTTTTTTATAAACTCAACGCTCACCCTTGGCTTGAAATCTGTGCTTACCAACTGTAATTTAGATTTGGGATGATCTGTTATAAAATTTATTTTTTTATCAATACCATCGATTAAAAATCTTTTTATAAAAAAACGTTCTTTTTCTCCTTCAAAATAAATGGCTGAAACTGGCTTTTCTTTCACCCATTTTTCAACTACTGTAGTATCTTCTTCAAAGTGTATTGACAATTCAGGGCTTAACACCATTAAGGATCCATTTTTTCTGATCACCAATAATTTATCTTCTGGTTTGAACTCACCCAATAGCTTGCCCCTGCCTTCGGTATTGAGCTTAGAAACAACCTCATCAAACCATATTTTACGTGGCGCTAGGGTAGAAACACCAGAAGTTTTAAGTACTATTTTCTTTACAGCAGTCTTGGCTACCAAATTACCCTTAACTGCACGCCCTTTAATGGCTAATTCTGTAAAATCAACATCCCACTTTAGCTTTCTTAAGCTGCTTGATTTGTTAAGATGAATGGTGATTGTTTCAGCTTCTCCGTTTGGATTGGCAGAAAAATATACAACTAAAGACCCCTTGCTTTGATTTGTTAGGTCATATACTCTATCACGGGTAATTCCTTTTACATGAAATCGCTTCATAAAATAGGAACCTTGAGCGCCATCGCGGTACACCATATTATAAACAGTTCGGCTGTCATCTTTTTTAAAAACCGATGCATAGATGATGTCTTTACCAATAAATGCTTTTGCTTCTACCTTGGCTACCAACATCGATCCGTCTTTTCTAAAAACAATCACCTCATCAATGTCTGCACAGTCGCACACGTACTCATCCTTTTTCAAAGAAGTTCCTATAAAACCCTCTTCTCTATTTACATACAATTTTGAGGTTCGCATCACCACCTTCGTCGCAACAATATCTTCAAACACACCTGACTTGGTTTTCCGTTCCTTTCCTTTGCCGTATTTTTTTTTAAGGTTTAGAAAATAGCTGATCGCATAACTCGTTAAATTTTCTAAATGATATTGGGTTTCTTGTATTTGAGCTTCAATATTTTGAATAAATTCTTCCGCTTTGCTAATATCAAATCTTGATATTTTCTTGATTTTGATTTCAGTAAGTCTTACAATGTCATCTTCGTTAATGTCTTTCTTTAAATGTGCTATATAAGGCTCAAGCCCTATTCTGATAGCATTGATCACGCCTTTCCAAGTTTCTTCTTGTTCAATGTTTCGGTAAATCTTATGAACGATAAACAACCTTTCGAGGTTTGAAAAATGCCATTGTTCTTCAAGCTCACTCAGCTTGATTTCAAGCTCTCGCTTTAATAAATAAACGGTATGTTTTGTAGAATCCCTTAAAATATCAGACACCCCAATAAAACATGGTTTGTGATCTGCAATTACACAACATAGAGGTGATATGGTATTTTCGCAAATCGTAAATGCATACAAAGCATCAATGGTTTTATCGGGAGAAACACCTGCAGGCAAATGAACGAGTATCTCTACTTTTGCAGCTGTGTTGTCATCGATTTGCCTGATTTTGATTTTCCCCTTTTCATTTGCTTTCAGTATAGAATCTATTACTATGTTGGTATTCGTTCCAAAAGGAATCTCTGAAATTACCAGCGTTTTTTTGTCAAGTATGCCAATTTTTGCTCTTACAATTACTTTCCCTCCCCTTATTCCGTCTTTGTAGTTCGAAAAATCTGCAACACCAGCACTGCTAAAATCTGGGTATAACGTGAATTCTTCACCCTTTAAACAATTGATAGAAGCATCTATCAGCTCATTGAAATTATGAGGTAATATTTTTGTAGAAAGCCCTACGGCAATTCCCTCTGCCCCTTGAACTAACAGCATCGGAAATTTTACTGGCAAACTAACAGGCTCTTTTTTTCTTCCATCGTAAGAAGCTTGCCATGAGGTAGTTTTGGAATTGAAAGCAACTTCCAAGGCAAATGTTGACAATCTAGCCTCTATATACCTTGCTGCAGCTGCACCATCACCGGTAAAAGTATTTCCCCAGTTTCCTTGGGTATCGATCAATAAGTCTTTTTGACCAATTTGAACCATGGCATCTTTGATGGAAGCATCGCCATGAGGATGGTATTGCATGGTATGCCCAACAACATTTGCAACCTTGTTATACCGCCCATCATCCAAATCTTTCATGGAGTGTAAAATCCTTCTTTGCACAGGTTTGAATCCATCTGCTATGGCAGGAACTGCACGTTCCAAAATCACATACGAAGCATAGTCCAAAAACCATTCTTTGTACATGCCTGTAATACGTACAGTAGTCTCTTCTTCAGAAGTATTAAAGTTTTGATCTGTGGGTTTTAAAAAGTCTGACATTTAGTATAAACACTAGTTTTGTTAGTAATAATTAGGCATTACCTATTTGGTAAACAATATTTTAAATTCAATACATGCTATTTTAAAAATATCTTTAGATTTAATTGATTTTACCAGGGTAGACATAAGTGCTTGTTGATGTTTACTTGAGATATTAGACTTGCCTTTTGTTCCTATTTTAGGATGAATATGTGTTAAATATATTTTACCTTTTATTTCGAATAAATAATAATAAACTCGAAGTGCTTTCTTCCCTCCTATCCTTTTTTTAAACAAGGGAATCGGAGGATTAACACCATTTATTATTGTTGCAGACAAAGGGTTGTCACTAAGAAAAAAATTAATGATAAGTTTTTCGTAGCTTTTGTATTCCTTGTTTTTTAATAAAGATTCTAATTCTTCTTTAAAATCCAGCGTGCAAAAAATATCCATTAAACTAAATCATTAAGTTCTTTGTATAGATTTTCGATTTCAGGAGTGTCTTTATGTTCAAAAATTGAATAAGAGACATCATTTATGGTTTCTTCTAAATCTTCGACAAAACTTAAATTTTCCTGAATAACCTCTGGAAATTTTGAGCCATAAAAATGCTTTAACATTGCGTAGTTAATTTTAAGAGTTGTTAAACTACTTTTACTCATTGCTACAACAGTTTTTAATAAAAAAGCTTCTGAATCATCTACTTTTTTTAACCAAGTTAAACTCTCTAAGGCTTTAATTAAGTTTTCAATACTGTTATTTATGCCTAAAATGGAACTTCTTAAAAAGCTTAGCTTATCTAAAAAAGAATCTATTTCTTCAGAATTAGTTGGTATTTTGATGTTTTCGTTAGCTCGAAAAACATTTTCGATACATTCTTTAACAGCTGTATTCATAATGATTTATTTTGAAATATTGTAGCTATGTAAATGTATTGAAAAGTAGACCTAAAATTAAATCTATTCTTCAATAATTATTTTACATAAAATACGATAAATATATGATATAAAAAATCGCCTATTAACGATGATCATAAGCATCAAAACAAATTTTCATAAACCTACTTACTCCACTTTATCGAGTTCAAACTTCAAGTTATCTATGATAAACTTTTGTCTATCAGGTGTGTTTTTACCCATGTAAAAATTCAGCAACTCTTCAATCGAAGTTTCTTTATCTATCATTATAGGATCTAAGCGAATATTTTTTCCAATAAAATTTGAAAACTCATCGGGTGATATTTCTCCCAAGCCTTTAAATCGGGTAATCTCTGGATTTCCTTTTAGCTTTTTAATGGCATCTTGTTTTTGCTCTTCTGAATAACAGTAAATCGTCTGTTTTTTATTTCGAACTCTAAAAAGGGGAGTTTCTAATATATATAAATGTCCATTTCTTATCAATTCAGGAAAAAATTGCAAGAAAAAAGTGATCAACAGCAGTCGAATGTGCATACCATCTACATCGGCATCTGTAGCAATCACAATATTGTTGTACCTCAGGTTTTCAAGTCCTTGTTCTATGTTTAAGGCAGCTTGCAGCAAATTGAATTCCTCATTTTCATACACGATTTTTTTGTTCATGTTAAAACAATTCAACGGCTTCCCTCTAAGGCTAAATACCGCTTGCGTGTTTACATTCCTAGATTTGGTGATAGAGCCACTTGCAGAATCTCCTTCCGTAATAAACAACGTGCTATTCAGTCTATTTTCTTTTTTTACATCTGTAAGGTGAACCCTACAGTCTCGTAATTTTTTGTTGTGCAAACTCGCCTTTTTTGCGCGTTCTTTTGCCAACTTTCTAATTCCTGAAAGTTCTTTTCTTTCTTTTTCTGCCTGTAGAATTTTTCTTTGAATACTTTCGGCAACTTGCGGGTTTTTATGCAAAAAATTATCTAACTCTTTCTTAATAAAATCAACAATAAAAGTCCTTACAGTAGGTAAATCTCCTCCCATTTCTGTTGAGCCGAGCTTTGTTTTGGTTTGACTTTCAAAAATTGGCTCTAAAACTTTTATGCTGATGGCTGCGACAATGGATTTTCGAATGTCTAGCGTATCGTAATTTTTTCCAAAAAAATCTCGAATGGTTTTTACAAAAGCTTCTTTAAATGCATTTTGATGTGTTCCTCCTTGCGAGGTATGCTGCCCATTTACAAAAGAATAATAATCTTCGCTGTAGTGTGCATTGCTAAAAGTCAAGGCAATTTCAATATCCTCATCCTTTAAATGAATGATTGGAAAAAGCATGGATTCATGGCTTATATGTTCTTCTAGCAAATCCTTCAAGCCGTTTTCCGAAAAGAATTCTTCGCCATTGAATAAAATGGTTAAACCAGGGTTGAGATACACATAGTTTTTAACCATTTTTAAGAGATACTCTCTTCTGAACTTATAGTGAAGAAAAATCTCTTTGTCGGGGGTAAAAGTAATGGTGGTTCCGCTTTTACCTTGGCGGGGTATGGGCGGTTGCTCTTCTATCAAACTTCCTCTTTCAAAACGAGCAATCACCGTTTTTCCTTCACGGCTAGATTGAACCTTAAATGACGAAGACAAAGCATTCACTGCTTTGGTACCCACACCATTAAGCCCCACAGATTTTTTAAATGCTCTGGAATCGTATTTCCCCCCTGTATTCATCTTCGATACTGCATCCACTAGCTTTCCAAGCGGAATTCCCCTACCAAAATCTTTTACAATTACCTCTTCATTGTTTATAACAAGTTCTACCACTTTCCCTGCGCCCATTACAAACTCATCAACAGCATTGTCTAATATTTCTTTAATTAAAATGTAAATACCGTCATCTGCAGAAGATCCGTCGCCAAGCTTTCCAATGTACATGCCAGGACGCATCCTTATGTGCTGTTTCCAGTCTAGCGAACGAATATTATCTTCATTATAGGTAGTTTGGTCTGACATATAGCTTGCAAGGTTATTTTGAGATTGCTAAGATATCGAATTGAAAGAAATTTGATTCTTTAAGTGAGAAAATATATTCTCTTATTTTCTCATCTTCATTATGATATTTTTTTTGTAAAAACGACGGGAATTTTAAAAAATCCTCCAACAAAGACACTCGCTTCCTACAAAGTAGCATTCACCATCGCTACCACCTGAATTATAGATTGAAATTCTCTTTTTGCTCTTGGCAGCAATAGGGGTATTTCTATTTCTATCGTATCTTTGGATAAATTACACATAAAGTTTTGTTTTTAAAATATTTACAATTCAAAAAAGAAAACGTCAACAACTCTTTTTTTAAAAGCTTACATCACTTAAAAATAAAATATGGAATATCCAGTTTCTGAAATTCAATTTAATCAAGACACTTCTTTAATTGAAATTTTAGAAGGATTATTTGCTGCTATCTCTCAAGGTAATAAAGTCGAGTATAAAGACACCACCTACTATCCAGTTTCTACCGATAAAGCACTGAAAATAAATGGAAAAGAGGGTTATCAATTCTCTCTTAATTGCCTTGCTTGCCCTGATAAAACTCCTATAACAATTTGTGATGCAGTCTATAATGTTAATAACCTATTAATTTCGGGTGGTTGGCATGGAATTGAAAATGTTTTTGGCAAGGAAGAAGTAACTGTAGAGATTTCTAGCGGCGATGCAACTGGCATGTTCAGCACTTATGATGAGCTTTTGTCTAGAAGTGAGCGGTATCTAGCTGAATCAACGGATTCGGTTAGATTGGATCATTTACAAAAATTAAAACCCAAGAAGGTTGTTATTGTTGGTAATGGGTTTAGCTCAATAGAAGATAAAGAAGAGCAAGCTACTCTTCTAAAAAAATACAGAAATGAAGAGAATACAATTTTTATAGCTGTAGACGGTGGGGCGAATTTCTTAGAGCACTGTAATATAAATCCCGAAATATGTGTTGGAGATTTTGATACAATAGATGAAAATTTGCTATCCCGGTACTGTTCTAAGCAAAGCTCCGTGATTGTGGTTCCTAAAAAACATAATGAAAATGAAATTGACTTGTCGCTTGCCTTTAATCAACTTAAAAAAATGGGGGAAGTACCAAGCAAAATTTTGGTACACGGATGCTGCGGAAAACCCGACAGACTAGATGTTACACTAGCCAACCTAACAACTATTCGTGATGGTATTGGCTCACTCCCTAACTTCGATTCTGATACTATTGTAGCGCTTTATGCCAAGAATCGTTATTTACAAGTTGTCATATCAAATGATGGTCCTGGCATAGAACTTCGAGATAACAAACGTAATGAGGTGCTAAAAATCTTCCAACCACTCCAAAATAAACTTTGTATTCGTCATTAGTAATATTGAAAGTGATTTAATGGTATAAGTAATACAAAATCAAAGATTTAATTTTTCAAAATCATCCTGAATAATTAGCAATGGATGTGATGATTTGATATTTATTTCTCCAGAACCTATATTACTCAGTCCTCGGGTGGAAAGAGGTGTTAAGGTGATCTCATCACCCGTGTATTTTGCTTCTCCACTTATAGAAATATTTTGTTTATAAAGCGTAAAAATTGAAAATTCACCAAAAATTGTTAGAAAAAAGTCTTCATCATTTATAAGTATCCATTTTTTTTTGGTATGATAGCTATAAATGACTTTTATACTCTGAGAATTCAACAACTTTGAGTGAAGTTCTCCGAGAACTCCAAGTTCATGATCACTCCTACCTCCAAGAAATCCATAAAGGTGAAGTGATTTGCATGAGTCAGGTACATAGTTTAAAGCCAAACTCAAGTCGCTTTCGTCTTTTTCTTTTGGAAAAGTTACATCCAGTTTAGTTTTGCAGCTGTCGTTGTCTCCTATCGAAAGGCTTGTTTGCGCATTGAACAATGATTGAAAATTTGCCCCTCCGTCTACAAAAATAATGTCATGGAAAATTTTATGAGTTTTCAATAGTGATTCCTCAAAAAGAGGTCCGATCAGTGATATCGAAAGCGCTCCTTTAAAATGATTCTTGTTAAATACCATGATGCGAGTTTCTGATTAATCTAATTTATTTGTGCTGTTGTTTTAAAATTACCAAGGTACCGAATTGCGTTAAGCAGAGTTTGAGTAAAAAAACTACTAGAAATGCGTAATTATTTAAAGTTATACTCCAAAAATTATACAACCTCCATTAGATTTTCATTATAAAATGTTAAATTTGCCTTCAAGAATTGATCAATATCTTTGTAAAACTTGACAATTAAATTACTAAAAAATCACTTTAAATGTTTAGAAAAATGGAAATTGACGAAAGCACTCAAAAAAAAATTTATGAAGAAATTGCCATATCTCTTATAAATAACAATCTCGACTTGTCTTACTTATATCTCAACGAAAATGACTTTGAATCCGTTTTTAAGAAACTTGCTAGTGATGAAAGTTTAAAAGAAAGTATCGTTTTTAAGTTAGATGAAATTTTTGAAAAAAAGCACAATGAGATTATAAAGATTTATAATGAGATTAAGAATCAAAGGTCAAAGGGGAATAAAAATAAAACTTCAGAAAAAAAATACCGTGAATTATATAAAGATAATAAAGACTCAAAAGAGAAAATCAATAAAATTGTTGAAATAGTCAATGAACTGCAAGGCGAAGAACTAATAGACTTCTTATTATACAATGTAAGGAGTATTAATTTAAGTAATAATTTTCTTGAAGATTTTCAGTTTTTAGCAAAACACTTCACGTGTTTAAAAGAAATTTATGCCTCTAATAATAGAATTAAGATAGAAAATCTTAAAGATTTCAAGGGGCTTGAAGTGCTCGATGTAAGTAATAATGGTATCAATTCCATCGAATTTGTTGCTACGTCAGAAAATCTATTCACACTAATCGTTATTGACTACAACTGTAACGAAGAGGATTTAAATTTTCTGAGGGCAAAAACCCCTGTAATAGCTGTTAAGTTTGGCGAAAACGAATTTGAATTTTCAGAGCTTGAAAAAAAAGCAGGTCGCGATTTATCAAAAATTCCGAAAATTCCGAATTTATCTGAAGGTTATGAAGAACAAAGACCAACTTTTAGGAGGCGATCTATCTAATATTTTTAAAAAGAGCTTGTCTGTAAAATTAAAAAATGGCTACAAGATATTCCCTGAAAAAACAAAATCCCCAGTAAAGACCGAGGAGAAATGGCGACTAGGAAAAGCCCAATTCTAAAAATTAAATCCAAAAGCACCTCTAATCCCGAAATTATCAGAACCAGGAGTATCTCTATAAGTTCCTCTCCATACAAAATCAACACGTAGAATTTTAAAGATATTGCCTATGCCAAAACCATATTCAACATAAACATCCTCTGGAGCTTTATAGGCAATGTTAGAAGCATTCAAATTAATATTTTTATCTGAAATACTACCCCATACACCTTTGGCAGAAACGATTTCACGAAGGTTTAGCTTTTTTAGCAAAGGTAAACGTGAGAATATGCGTCCATTGAAGTGATGTTCTAAATGCATACTTGCATACGTATCAGTTACAAATTCGTAATAATTAAGTAGGTTGTAGGTCTTCTCAATCACCATAGCAGTCTGGTTTCCTGGCACTACGTTTAGCAGCCCTAACGGAACTTCACCAAAAGTTTTGCCCAACTCTACAGTAGTAAAAAACCGACCAAGTCCGCCAACAGCAACTGGCTGACGATAGTATAGTTGTACTTTTTCATAGTCAAAGTCTTGATTGGTAACACCATTCAGCCCCTTGCTAAACCTAAGATAGGTTGTAGGAAAATGGAATGAAAATAATTTTCGTTCTACACCATAGCCAATCATTTTTCTACCTGGAGTATATTGTGCTGAAAAATTAACTTCGCTTTGTGCTACCTCAGAAGCTGTTTCAACCCTATTTTCATTGGCATAATAATCAAGATTAAAAGTTGAAGAAGCTGATTTTAGTGTTCTGTAAGAACCTCCCATACGCAACTCTAAATTCTTTTTTGGCTCAATTTGAAAAAATAAATTTGACAAGTTGATGGAAGTAAGCTGGTCGTTTGCTCCCCTTGCAAACAATGCCGAAGAAGCAAAACTCCTACCTAAAAGATTATTGGTAGTGGTAAGGCTAACACCGATTTGCTCCACATCTCTTCGGTTTCCGCCACCAATGGTAAAGCGTGTTTTTTGGTCGAGCATCCATTTGCCCGAAAGTCCATATTTGAATTGCTGATCATCGAATCCATAAGCGGTAAATCCTTGTAGTCGCCATGGTTCATTTCCTCCAAAAAAGGTTTTTCCACCAAGTCTCAAACGCCATCCTTCTACATCGTTTTTACCAATAGCAGAATAAACAGATCCAAAATCAAACTTTCCGAACTGAATGTACCCAGACCCAAGTATGGAAACCAAGTTGTAAATTCTTTTGAATTTAGGAACGGTAATCAATGTATCTAGCATTTGATAAATACCTTGATCGTTGCTATTCAATGATTCCTTCCTGTTTTCCGCCCAAAAACTATCTGGTTTTTTATAAATCGATCGATCGTATACATTCGACTCTTTGTTATAAAATTTATCAGGTTTTGGCTCATCAAAAATGTAATCATCATACATGGTAGTTCTTCTGCCATACATGCCTTTTGATTTTTTCTTTTTGCTAAAGCTAAAATCTGTAAGCATATAATCTTTTTTGAGCACAAAAACAGAATCGTTCAGCACCTCAAATTCTTGCTCTATATAAAGGTCTTTAATCCAGTTAATATTGGCACTCTTACTTGCCTGCATACTAATTTCTTTTATGGCATAGGTAGTATCATTAACCCAAAAATCTCCTTTAAAGGCAAGTAAGTTTTTATTTTTTGGATAATAAACAATATTGTAGCACCAACGGTTATTTAGGTAAGCACTATCTGCAAGCACATAATTGTACGTGAGTATTCCAGAAGTTTTGGAGAGCGGGCTTACAAAGCTTTTGTCAAATATTTTGATGTAGTTGTCGTAGATGTTATACTCTGCATACAAGTCTTTTATAAAACTGATTACATTTTGATTGGTTCCAAATCCTGAGTTTTTATTGGCAATCAGGTCTTGTCTTAATTTTTTACTGCCTTCATTTTTGCCATACGATTTGTACACCGACTCGTTTATAAACATAGGCAGGTAGGCTTTTCCAGTGATATCTGAAGTATCTACCTTATCAAAAATAAATTCTATTCCCTTGAAAACCTTACTATTTACAAAAGAGGAATCTAGGTTATTCATGTCAAAAGACACTTTTTCGTACTTATCGTATTCATAATGACCAAACAAATTTGTACCATTTTGCTGCTTTTTTGCCCATATTTTTCTCAGGATAGCAATGGCTGGGTTGCCTTTCTTTTTCACCTTACCTGAGTATACAAATACTTCCTCAAGCTCTGAAGCCTCTTCTTTAAGAATAATGGAAAGTTCTGATGACAAGCCTTCTATATTTACTTTCTGGGTTTCATATCCCATAAACGAAAACTCTATAAACGTTTGGTTTTCTGGCGAAGTAAGGATGAATTTTCCATCAAAGTCAGAAACAGCAGCTATGCTTGATCCTGTAAACAAAACATTGGCAAACGGAATGGGCTGATTGTTACTATCTACAATGGATCCCTGCACTGTTGTTTGTCCAAACACAAAATTGGTATTGAACAAAAAAAAGGTGAAAATGATCAAATAACTGATCAAGTTTAATGTTGGTAATTTTCTCAATGATATTGAATGTTAGTTGTTTGGTTGTAGGAGTTTCAAAAGAGATAAATTGGATTTAAAAAATACGCCTAATAAAAAAATATCAGAAGAAATTTAAAATTGAATTCAAGTCTTTTTTAACAAAAAGACACTGTTAGATTGTAATTAGCCTAACCCAACATCAAGCGTCATCATAATGATAAATCCAGCAATAAAACCTAGGGTAGCAATGTCTGTATATTTATCTCTTTGTGTCTCTGGAATCACCTCTTCTACCACCACAAATATCATTGCACCAGCAGCAAATGACAAAGCATAAGGTAGTATTGGCTGAAATGCCATTACAGCCCATGCACCCAATACGGCTGCAATAGGCTCTACTATTGCAGATGCCTGACCATACATAAAACTTTTTCTTCTACTAAATCCCTGTCTTCTCAAAGGCATGGAAACCGCAAATCCTTCGGGAAAATTTTGAAGCCCAATACCTATTGCAAGTGCCACTGCTGCACCAATGGTAGCTCCTTCAAATCCGGCTGCTACGCCACCAAAAAGAACTCCTATCGCCAAACCTTCTGGAATGTTGTGAAGTGTAATTGCCAATACCAGCAACACTGTTTTGTGCCAGGGTGTTTTTACGCCTTCTTTTTCACTCTCTTTAAAGTTAACATGTAGATGAGGGAGCACTTTGTCCAGACCAAAAAGAAACAATGCACCCATGGCAAAACCAATCGCAGCAGGAATTACTTTTACAAAACCCTCTCCCTCACTCATTTCAATACCTGGAGCAAGCAAACTCCAAAAACTTGCAGCTACCATTACGCCTCCTGTAAATCCGAGCATTCCATCAAATAACGCACGATTCATTCCTTTAAAAAAGAAAACAAGCCCTGCGCCCAAAGCAGTTAAAAACCATGTAAAAAGGGTAGCATAGAGCGCTGCTAATACAGGGTCGATGCTTTCGAAATACTCAATAATGATATCCATTTGATCTACAAATTTCTGCAAATATAAAACTTTGAAACTAAATATTTACAAGCCATTTTTTTACTTTTGGCACACGGGTATCAATTCCCCTTCTATCAAGCAATATTTTACGATTTCTTCTTTTGTCATTCCTTTGGTAAAGTCAATTTTTTCTACTTTGAATCCTATTTCCTCTAGTCTTGTAAAATAGTCTAGTCCATAGATTCTTACATGGTCGTATTGCTCAAAATGAATTGCCCGCTCTTTGGGGGAAGTAATACTCGAATCTTCGTATGTTTTTGACCTATTTAAATCAATAGGGATTTGAAAAACACCTATACCACTTGGTTTAAGAACCCTGTACAGCTCACTCATCGCTTTTTTATCATCTTGTATATGCTCTAAAACATGGTTGCAGAAAATCATATCAAAAGTTTCTTCCTTAAACGGCAGGTCGCAAATATCTGCTTTGATGTCTGCGATTGGAGAATGCAAATCAAGTGTGGTGTAATCTAAATTGGACTGGTTTCTAAATATTTTTAGAAAACACTGCTCTGGCGCAATGTGCAATACTTTTTTGAGTCCTGTAAAAAAATCAGTCTCATTTTTTAGGTAGAGCCAAAGTAACCTGTGGCGCTCTAAAGAAAGTGTACTTGGCGATAATGCATTGTCTCTTTGAATATTATATCCATAGGGCAACAATTTTCTAAAACTTTTGCCATCTATAGGGTCTGTGAATTTTTTTCCTTTTAGAAAAAGTGCAAGTAAAGGTCTTACCCAGTAGCTAATCCTTATAAGAATAGGTCTTGGAACTTTTTTAAGTAGTGTTTTAATCAATTTCATCTATTTGTATTTTAGTCATTTTTTAACAAATTCAGAAAGTATTTGTAGCTTCGAATTAACAAAAATAATTATGCTAAAAACAACATTTTCATTCATATTCAACAAATTCTTTTTTTTGTTCAATGTTATAGTAACTATTTTACTCCTTTCTTCTTACGCAGGAACTTATTTACCACCCAAAACTTTTCAGTACGTTTCAGTCCTAGCAATGTTAATGCCCATTTTTATATTGCTAAATATATTGTGTGTAATTGTTTGGGCAGTCAAATTTAAAATTCGTTTTTTAATCTCTACAGCTGCCTTGGCAATTGTGTTTCCTTTTTTAGGGAAATTCTACGGACTTGGTGAGCAACAAAAAGCAGCCCCTTCAGACATAAAGATGATGAGTTATAATGTTCGGTTGTTTAACGAGTACAAAAATATCGATAAAAAAAATATCGATAAATCCATTGTCGACTTTATCAAAAAAGAAAACCCTGATGTTTTATGTATTCAAGAATATTATGATACAGGCAACATCAATTTAAATTACCCTTACAAGTACATCGCATCTAATAAAAAAGCGGATAAAGTAGGTCAAGCCATTTTTTCGAAATATAAAATTGCAAACAAAGGAGATATCAACTTTTTAAACAAAACAAAAAATCATACAATTTTTGCAGATTTAGTAAAAGGAAAGGATACGATAAGAGTATATAATGCTCACTTACAATCACCAACACTTGATCCAATCACTCAAGAAGTAAATAGAGAAGAACTAGATTTAACGCTTGGAAAGATCGAAAAAACCTTTAGATTACAATCCGAACAAGTAAAACTTATCAAAAAACACGATAGAAATTCCCCTTATAAATCAATAATTTGTGGAGATTTTAACAATACGGCAAGCTCTTGGGTGTACCGTGAACTTTCGGACAGAAAAAAAGATGCTTTTGAAGAGGCTGGATCGGGATTTGGCACAACCTATGATTTTCCAATCGCACCTGTAAGAATAGACTTTATTCTAGCTGACGAAAGCATGAAGGTAAACAACCTTGAAACTTATACCGTAAAGTTTAGCGATCACTTTCCTATCATGGCGGGTATAGAACTGTAAAATAACGAAGGTGTTTTAACAATTGCTTTTTCAAAAGAAAATGATGGAAACTAGAGAAGAAAAACGCAATAAGGCATACATGAGAATGGCAAGGGAATGGAGTCAACTTTCTTATTGCAAGAGAAAGCAAGTTGGTGCGATCATTGTAAAGGATAAAATGATCATTTCCGATGGCTATAACGGAACTCCTGCTGGTTTTGAAAATTGCTGTGAAGATGATGATAAAAAAACTGAATGGTTTGTTTTGCACGCAGAGGCAAATGCCATTCTTAAAGTTGCAGGTTCTACGCAATCTACAATAGGTGCCTCACTTTATGTAACCCTATCTCCTTGCAGAGAATGCAGCAAACTCATTGTGCAATCTGGCATTACCAACGTTTTTTACATAGAAGCTTACAAAGACCAAAGCGGTATTGAATTTCTTCAAAAAGCAGGAATAAAAGTTACTTGGTTAAAAGATATTTAATGACCAAAAACGAATTAAGTTTTCCTATTTTTTTTGGCATTGCCGTTGCGATAGGCATTTTGATTGGCAGCTACTTCGATTTCGAAAATAAATTAGCCTTATTTAAAAACAGCAAAGAAGAGAAAATAAAAAAGCTCATTGGCTATATTCAATACAACTATATAGAAGAAGTAGCAACTGATAGCTTGCTTGATGACGCTATTAAAAACATTGTTTCAAAACTAGACCCTCATTCATACTATATTTCAAAAGAAGAACAAGCGCTAGCTTCAGAAAACATGAATGGTGAATTTGTAGGAATAGGCATCAACTTTATGATACTCAATGACACTGTAGTGGTGAGTAATATAATAGAAGATAGTCCCAGTAGTTTTGCTGGATTAAAACGTGGAGACCGTATCATATCAGCCAATCAGCAACGCCTGTTTAAAGAGGATTTAATCTCTAAAGACCCTAAATCTGAACAAAAAACGATCACCAGCACAATAGTTGATGCCCTTAAAGGAGTAGTAGGCTCCGAAGTAAGCTTAGAAGTTTACAGAAAAACCAGTGGTAAAAAGCTCAATATTCCTGTAAAAAGAGCGCCTGTAACTATCAAAAGTATCAGTGGCTATTACATGATTAACCCACAACTTGGGTATATAAACATTCGTAGATTTTCAAAAAATACTGCTGTAGAGTTCAACGCTGCTTTATGCAACCTCATCGATGAAGGCATGACTTCTCTAGTGCTAGATTTAAGAGGGAATCCTGGAGGGTATATTGGAGTTGCCGAACGCATTGCAGATGAATTTTTAGAAAAAGGACGTTTAATTTTTTCAACAAAAAACAGCAAAGGTGAAGAAGCAAAAGCTTTTGCAACTGACTATGGTGATTTTAAACAAGGTGAACTATATATTTTAATAGATAGAAATTCGGCATCTTCTAGTGAGGTGGTTGCTGGCACACTACAAGATAATGATAGAAGTTTAATTATTGGACGGCGATCTTTTGGAAAAGCACTGGTGCAGGAAGAAATGGACCTGGGAGATGGTTCTGTGGTTAGACTTACCACTTCTCAGTACTTCACAGTATCAGGAAGGTCGATTCAAAAACCTTTTGACAAAAGCAAACCACATGATGATTACTTTAAAGAAACAACCAACCGAATTACAAGCGGAGAACTCTTGAGCAAAGAGCTTATTGAGGTTGATGAAAAACAAGCATTCAGTACTTTTAAAGGAAGAAAAGTCTACGGCGGTAGCGGTATTATACCCGATGTTTTTATACCGCTCAATAAATTTGAAATTGACCAGCTTACTACAGGCTACCACAGAAAAATTAAAAACTTTACCCTCAGATATTTGGATGACGAAAGAGCTCATTTTGAAAAAATAAATCAGCAAGATTTTATAGCCAACTACCGCATTGAAGAAACTGTTCTTGAGGAGTGTATTAAAGAATTAGGTTTTGATTTTACCTACCAAAATCACAAAAAACAAAAGCTCGAGATTGCGATAAAATCTATCCTCGCTCGTAATATTTTTAATGAAACTGCTTACTTTAAAGTTTCGCATACCGAAGATAAAATGATGAACAAAGTAATTGAAATTCACACAAAAAAACAGACAAAACAAGCGTTTTAAACTTGTTTTGTCTGTTTTTTGTTAAAAATATTTATTATTGCCCCCAAGCATTCCTCATTAATTCATAACCAGCAGGATCGTAATTTTTTAGTTGCTCTCTATTAAAAGGATAAAAGTCATTTACACCTAAGTATGCTTCGGAGAGCTCTGCAAAATATTCCCATTTGCTGTAAGAAGCATATGCTTTTTCTTGTTTACTAATGCTTCCATCAAAGTTAGTAAAGTCAACATTGGTATATTTTCCTGAGCTAATAGCTGCATTATATGCATTTTCAACATCGGCATTTTGATATCCATTTACCAATACTTGATCTTGGTAGCCATGTGCTAATTCATGTAATAGCATGTATGGCATATGTGCTTTTGTAAGAGTTACATATGGCACTAGATTACTTATTTCAACACTCCTGTATTTTCCTTGAAAGCGCCCATCAGTAGGTACCCAATTAAAATACGTTCCACCAATTCCTGGTTGAGTTTCCCAATCTAAAAATATTGGCATATTTCTAAGTTTATTTACTACTGAACTACTAAGTCCTAGACCTGAAGCTATTTCCTTCAAATGCTTTCTTATCAAAGAAATTGCCTCATTGGTATCATTACTACTCATTTGAAATGCCTTTTTCTCTACATAAACATCAAATCCTTCCATAGAATACTTGGTATAGATATCAACATATCGATATCCGTTTACATCTTCACTTTCTAAAGGTTCCAATTCTTTTGGTTCTATAGTTTCGATTTCTTGTTGATCAACCTCTTCACTTTCATCAGACACAAATTCAACTATAAATTGTATTGATGCTTCCCAGTTCTTATTGTACTTAGACTCTACTAAGATTCCATAATTACCATTAATTGGACCATCAAAGGAAAGAACACCTTTATAAATATCTGTTCCTTGTGATATATCATTTTTAAAATCAAAACTTTTACCATTCATTGATACTGTTACTTGTTCTACTCCTTCCGATGGGTAGATCTTTGCTACTAGCTCATATTCATTGTTTGTTATTTTTATCAAACCCAATAGTTGTGCTTGAAAAGAATCTACTAGTTTTTTCTTTTCTAGTTCTGCTGCAGCTTTGTCTGCTGCAGCTTTGTCTGCTGCAGCTTTGTCTGCTGCAGCTTTGTCTGCTGCAGCTTTGTCTGCTGCAGCTTTGTCTGCTGCAGCTTTGTCTGCTATGGCTTGTGCTTCTGCTTCTGCTTTGTCTGCTGCGGCTTGTTCTTTTGCATCTATTTCTTGTTGATCAACCTCGGGCACTACACTTTCATCAAACACAAATTCAACTTCAAATTGCATTGATGCCTCCCAATTCTTGTTATACTTAGACTCAACTATGATGATATGAATATCTGTAATAGCTCTTTCAAAGGAAAGAATACCTTTATAAATGTCATTCCCTTCTGTTATATCATTTTCAAAATCAAAACGTTTACCATCCATTAGTACTGTTACTTGTTCAACTCCTTCTGATGGATAGATCTTTGCTACTAGCTCATATTCAGTATTATTTATTTTTTCCAAGCCCAATAATTGTGCTTTAAAAGAAGCTACTAGTTTTTCCTTTTCTAGCTCTGGAGCCTCTACAGGTGGCTCAACTACTACGGGTGGATCAACTACTACAGGTGGATCAACTACTACGGGTGGATCAACTACTACGGGTGGATTAACTACTACGGGTGGATTAACTACTACGGGTGGATCAACTACTACGGGTGGATCAACTACTACGGGTGGATTAACTACTACGGGTGGATCAACTACTACGGGTGGATCAACTACTACGGGTGGATCAACTACTACGGGTGGATCAACTACTACGGGTGGATCAACTACTACGGGTGGATCAACTACTACGGGTGGATCAACTACTACGGGTGGATCAACTACTACGGGTGGTGCTGTTGGATCTTCTTTAACATACACTTCAATACTTTTGCTCAAAACTTCTATTTCTTCATTTTTAATTTTATCTAGGTAAGTCATTTTTGCAACAAAAACATAATCTCCAGCTTCTTCTAATTGGTGATTTAATGAGAATTTTTTGAGTGCTGTAGTAGTGTTAGAGTTATTACCAACAGTAGCTAGTTGTTTTGAATCTTGAGAATTTGTTGACATAAAAAAGTTTACCGATACAAATTCATTGATATAAGGATCTAAATATGACTCAACCTCTAGCTGGTAATTTTCACCAATATTGAATTCAGCTTTTTCTACAGTTTTACTGATATTTATAAAAGGATCTGATGAATTTATTTGAATAGTTGTTTTTGAACTGCTAAGATTATCAAACCCTGATTGACCTTCTAACATTATAGAAAGCTCATAAGAAACATTTTTATCGCTATAATTTTGAGGATAAAAGAAAGATTCTTCGGGTGTAAAATAATTTGAATATTTTTTTAAATCCGATGAAGTGTTAATTGACATTCCGTAAAGAACATTGGTATCTACATTTATTTTTTTCTTTTCAGAATCTCCTTCGGTTTTATAGTAATAGCCTAAATCTACCCCATCAAATATTTTACTATAGGTTACATCAGTTTCAATTCTCATAGGCACTCCTCTTAAAAAGAATAAATTCTCTCCTATTGGCGAAGTGATTTCAGTACATAACTCACATTCTAAGTTTGAGAAAAATCTTTCGTACTCTTCTTCTTCTAATTTTTCGCAACCCGTTGTGAAAATAAATAATATGCTAAAAATCAATAAATTCCTATTGAAATTTGAGAAAAAACCGATGATAATTTTATTAAATAAATATTCCATGACTATGTTTTTAAAAATGTTTAAAAGATCCTTGTCCTGCTGAAAAAGATTTAATTACATAGCATCAAAATATTTATAGATTCTAACTCAAATAAATTGGCACAACTATCTTGTTTAGCGTAGGCTAAAAATCAATAATGATCTTGCTGCTTATTTTACAAACAGCTTTTTATTGGGTTTGGTTTTTTATTCATAGTTTATAAAGCTTAGATAAAAATACCTTTAAGGTTGAATAAACCATGCTATAATTGGCATGACCTTCTCTCTAAGATAGTGATTTTTTTTCAGAAATCAAAAAAAGATTAAAAAAAATTAGGGGGCTGGAGATTGTAAATTGATTAACCAAGCAGTTATAAAAACTTAAAAATGAAAGAAAAATGGCAGCTATACGATTCAAAAAAAAAAGAAAATTGATCGTTATATGTATAGAGGCGATAATGTGCCTGATGGTTGTTACTATCTAACCGTAATTGTTTGGATTCAAAATAGCAAAGAAAAGTACCTGCTACAACAAGCTTCCAAAACAAAAGGAGGAATGTTTGGAACTACTGGAGGGCACCCTGTGTTTGGACAAAGCTCCGTTAAAGGCATTCAAACTGAGGTTGAGGAAGAGCTTGGTTTAAACATCAGCTGCAAAGAGTTCAAACTGTTAAAAACAGTAAAAACCATCGATGACTTTGTAGATGTTTACCTGCTCACAAAAGACTTTAGCACTGCCGATTGCATCCTTCAAAAAGAAGAAGTGAGCGCTGTAAAGTGGTTTTCGCTTAACGGAATGAGAGAAATAATAGAAAAAGGTGTATTTAATAAAGAATATGTTTCTTTATTTCCGCCTGCTATCAGGCTTTAGTGAAGCATTCAAATTTATTTATCTCAACCATAAAATCATTCAATCATTGGCACAAAGATTTTGTAATTTTGAATTATAACTAAAAAAAATGCCACAATATCCAGCCAGTGAACTTGCTCAATTACTGATTTCTCTTTGTGCTGTTCATAAAATTGAGCATATCGTAATTTCGCCAGGTTCTAGGAATGCTCCGCTAATTGTTGGTTTTCATTCTCATCCAAAAATAAAAACTTATAGTATTGTAGATGAGAGATGTGCAGGATTTTTTGCATTGGGCATGGCACAACAAAAAAGAACACCCGTAGCATTGCTATGCACCTCTGGATCTGCATTGGCAAACTACTATCCAGCAATTACAGAAGCTTTTTACTCGCATATTCCATTGCTAATTATTTCGGCAGATAGACCAAAAAAATACCTGGATATTGGTGATGGACAGACCATACGACAGGAAGGATTTTTTAAAAACCATATAGGCTACGAAGCAAATTTACAGGAGAGTGATACTTCTGACATCGCAATAACTAAAATCTCAAGAGCCATCAACACAGCTAATGACTGCTGCTTACCCTCGCATATCAATATTCCTTTTGACGAGCCTTTTTATGAGTTCAAGCCAACATTGGTAAATACGCCCAAACCAGCGTTCAAAAAAAGAAAAACTATTGATGAGGTAAGCAATTTTGCTGCCACATGGAATGAATCCTCAAAAAAAATAGTGTTGATTGGTCAGCATTATCCAAATGATGAACTTACTGCTCTTTTGGAGACACTAGCAAAGGATTCATCGGTTTTGGTAGTGGTAGAACATACTGCCAATATGCAGCATCCATCATTTTTGCACAGCATCGATAAAAATATTTTCCCATTAAACGAAGAAGAGGCAACATCTTTTGTGCCAGATCTATTAATTACCATGGGTAGTTTTGTGGTGTCAAAAATGATAAAGACACACTTTAGAAAACACACGCCTAAACACCATTGGCACATAGATGAAAAAAGAAGTCTTGATACTTTTTTATGTTTAAAAAAACACATTGATTGCTTGCCTATTGTCTTTTTTAAAGCATTGCTACCAAAGATACACATGAAGGAACCTAGCAATTTCCAAAAAACTTTTCTTGATAGAGCTGTAATAAGGTCGAAAAAACATGGTCAGTTTTTAAAAAATTGTGAATTTTCGGATTTAAAGGTGATGGAGATTCTGTTGAATAGCATTCCTAAAAACAGCCAACTTCAACTTGGCAATAGTTCAATTATTAGGTATGCTCAATTATTTAAAATAGCCAAATCAATTCAGGTCTTTTGCAATAGAGGAACAAGTGGCATTGATGGCTGTACTAGCACAGCCATTGGAGCAAGCGTGGCAAATGAGCAACAAACTACCCTAATTACAGGTGATTTAAGTTTTTTTTACGATAGTAATGCATTGTGGAACAACTACATTCCGCCAAACTTCAGAATTATTGTAGTGAACAATGGCGGTGGTGGTATTTTTCGTATGATTTCAGGACCCAAAAACACCCAAGCAATGGATTATTTTGAAACGCCGCACAAACTATCTTGCAAACCAATTTGCGAGTTATATAACTTTGATTACCTAAAAGCTAGTAACAAAACTGAATTGACTTTAACATTGAAAGACTTTTTTGAACCATCTGAAAAACCAAAATTGCTGGAAATCAAAACACCAAGAAGCGTAAACGACCAGATTTTTAATGAGTATATAGAATACCTGAAAAATGGGTTGGATGTTTAAAAAGATCGTTATAAATAATAAACAAAAAATAAGCTTTGAAAATTAAACTCACCTTTCTAGGAACAGGAAATTCTCAGGGAGTCCCTGTAATAGGAGAAGAACATCCTGTTTTTGACTCCACAAACCCTAAAGACAAAAGATGTAGAACTTCAGCATTGGTAGCATGGGAAGGCGCTACATTTGTAATAGATTGCGGTCCAGACTTTAGAACTCAAATGTTAACTGCCAAGCTAAAGCACATCGACGGGGTGTTGCTTACACATGAGCATGCAGATCACACACATGGCATTGATGACCTTCGGTCATTTTCTAACATAAATGGATCTGTTCCGTTGTATGGTCAGGAAAGGGTGTTGAAAGAGCTAGAAAGACGCTTTGAGTACATCTTTGACAAAAACAAAAAATACCCTGGAAAACCAAGCATTACACTCAACCTAATTAAAAATGATCCTTTTGAATTAAAAGGAATAAAAATCATACCAATAATGGTAAATCATGGTATGCTTAAAATATTTGGATACCGATTTGAAAATGTTGCGTATTTAACTGATGTAAAAACAATTGACAAGATAGAGAAAGAAAAACTTAAAAACTTAGATACACTTGTAGTCAATTGTTTGAGAATTACTGAGCACCACGCGCACCTAAACCTAGAAGAAGCACTACAACTTGTGGAAGAGCTAAATCCAAAGCGCACTTATTTTACACATATCAGTCACCTGCTTGGTTTTCATGATGAGGTTGAGAAAGCACTTCCTGAAAATGTTTTTCTTGCGTATGATGGATTGACGATTTAGACACGGAAAGTTGTCTTTATTATCAAATCCCTAAAAAACCTATTTGCTTTGAGTGCCTCTACCGATCACCCGAAAAACGAAATCTTTCTAAAAAAGAGGGTTCTTCTTTTTTAATTTCAACTTTTAAAATCGTTGGTTTTAGGCTTTCATTATATTGCACCAAGTGCACTGATTTATTTTCTGTAGAACCAAACATCTTTTTTGAATAGTCAAATGTAGCAGCTATTCTTTTTGAAACACCTGCTCTCAGTGCTTGTTTATAGGTAAGGCTACTCGCCATTCTCAGCAGAATATCATAAGTAACATCAAATCCTCTAATACTATATTTAGAAGGGTTTGTACCGTATTTATGGTAGTATTGGCTATAAAAAGTTTTCACTGGTTTTGAAGAAATGTATAAATACTCAGATGTTACATAGGTATAGTTCAGTTTTCCCAATAAAAAATTGTCTATTTGATCAAAGCTCTTTAAATCATTCATAGAAAACAGCGTGATTTTTTTATCAGTTCTAAAACTTTTAAAAACATTCAATGCCGAAGCGGTGGTTTCTATCTTATCCGTAAGCAAAATTACCCAGTTGTTGGAATACTTGTCAAGCTCTTTTTTCGTTTTGTAGTAGTTGATTACCGTATTCGTCTTTCTATTCCCTTTTGGCTCATCTGGTCTAATGATTGAAACATTGTCTTCTTCGGCAAACGTTATCATCTGATTATAAAACTGCCAAAGCATGGTTTCAGTAGCTTCGTCTCCATCATTTACAATTACAATTTTTTCGTCATTATAATTGGCTTTTAAATAGTTGATTAATTTTTCTTGCAATGATTTTTGATCGGGCATAGACTTTGTAAGTCTATAAGAATAGAGGGTATCTTGCTTTTTTGAGAAAAAAGGAGCTACCACAGGTGTATTTGTTTCTTTCGAAACCCACACTGCTTTGTCATAAAACATAGGACCAATCACTACTTCTGCCTCTCTGAATTTTCGACTTTCTTCTACAATTTTTTTCACCTTTAGCGTGTCATTTTCGGTATCAAAATAAGTTACATCAACATCGATTCCTTTTTGTTGCAAAGAATCAATGGCTATTCTTGCACCCATATGAAAATCACTCACAATTCTCAATAATTTATTCTTTTTTAAAAATCGCTCATCAATCTTAGCATTGTCAAATTTTTGAAGATGGTAAGGCAACATCAACGCTACTTTTAGAGGCTTGGAACGCCTTATGTTTTCTTTGAATATTTTCTGGTCAGATCCCTGAAACTCTAAAGGTTGGTAATCTTCTTCAAGACCCGAGCCCTCGTAATCATCACGCAATTTTACTTTAAGAAACATTCCTAGCTTCAATCCAAGCTTTAAACCTGGATTCACCTCTCTTAAATAATCGCTACTTACTTCATAATTTTTACAAAGGCTGTAAATAGTATCGTCTTTTATCACTTCGTGAATCACAAACTTTGACTTCTCATTATCTAGCAATCTCACTCTCAAACTCATGTCTTGCTTTAATCCATCTATCAGTGCTGGATTCCAACCATAGAGTTCTTCCTCCAACACATTGTATTTTTGAATAAGGTTATAAATTGTATCGTCTTTTACTACTTTATGAAGCTGGTAATTCTCCCAATCTTGTTCAGCTAATTTCACTTTTAGCTCCATTCCTTTCGCTAAATCTTTTTCATTTAATTCAGGATTAATTCGAAGCAACTCAGCTATGCTAATATTAAACTTTCTTGAAATGCTATCGATCGATTCATCTTCCTTTACCTTGTGTAAATAAAAGGAAGAACCCCCATTAGCATTACCATCAACCACCAATCTATTGGGTATGGTAAGCATAGAGCCTATACTTAGTTGATTTACCTCGGGATTGGCTTGCATCAGTTTTTTGATAGAAATGCTAAACATTTTTGAAATACCATACCAGGTGTCTTTACCCTTTACAGTATACTGGTCATTCTGTAAACCATCGCCTCCTGCTTGTGTTTTTTTGAATCCTCTATTCGGAACAATGATTACCGTATTTACCCTTGGTCTTTTTGGAATTCCAGGATTCAAACTCATCAACTGTTTTCTAGATAGTTTGAACTTTTTAGCAATAGACTTCATGTTTTCTCCATACTCAACAGTGTATGAAACATACCTCTTAGACTGTGAAAAACCCAAAAAACCTATGAACAAAAAGGCGATTAAAAAAACAATTTTTTTCATAGAAAAGTTGTAAGCATATTTTGTAATAGACTCTTTAAAAACGTACTGTTTATAAAATTATTCTGTTATCCTCAAATCATTTAAGTTTTCGAAAAAAAATATGAATTGAAGCGTGTATTATTCCCACTCTATAGTTGCAGGTGGTTTTGAACTAATGTCATAAACAACCCTATTTACACCTTGCACACGATTGATGATTTTATTTGAAACCATTTTAAGAAAGTCGTATGGAAGGTGTACCCAATCTGCAGTCATGCCATCTACAGATTCTACTGCTCTTAACACCACTGCTTTTTGATAAGTTCTTTCGTCTCCCATTACTCCTACCGAGTTTACAGGCAACAGAATAGCTCCTGCTTGCCATACCTCATCGTACAAACCCTCTTCTTTTAAACTATCTATAAAAATAGCATCAACCTCCTGAAGCATTGCTACTTTTGAAGCCGTAATATCACCAAGAATTCTAATTGCCAAACCTGGACCTGGAAAAGGATGTCTTCCTATCAATGATTGTGGGAGTCCAAGTGATTTACCTACCCTTCTTACCTCATCTTTAAACAAGCATTTTAGCGGTTCTACTACTTGTAGCTTCATGTAATCTGGCAATCCACCAACGTTGTGGTGCGATTTAATGGTAACGGAAGAGCCTCCAGTAACCACCGCTGACTCAATAATATCTGGATAAATAGTGCCTTGCGCCAACCACTTCACATCTTTCAATAATTGCGCTTCATGGTCAAATACCTCAATAAAAGTTTTTCCGATGATTTTACGCTTTTCTTCAGGATCTTCAAAACCTTTTAAAGCATCTAAAAATTTACTTGAAGCATCTACGCCTTTTACATTCAGCCCTAAACCCTTGTAATTTTCTAAAACCTCTTGAAATTCATTCTTTCTTAACAATCCATTGTTTACAAAAATACAATAGAGTCGATCGCCAATCGCTTTTGAAATAAGTGTGGCTGCTACAGAAGAATCTACACCTCCCGACAATCCCAATACTACTTGGTCATCTTTTAGTTGTTCTTTTAATGCCGCTACGGTAGTCTGAACAAAGGAGTCTGGTGTCCATGATTGTTCGATTTTTGCAATAGCTACCAAAAAGTTTTTTAAGATTTGGAGTCCATCTTTTGAGTGGTAAACCTCTGGGTGAAATTGCACGCCATAGGTGGCTTCCTCTTTGAATTTAAATGCTGCATTCTCAACATCGTGGGTGCTTGCAATGCACACTGCATTTTCGGGGAGCTCCAAAATGGTGTCGCTATGACTCATCCAAACTTGGCTACCTTCTAAAATGTTTTGAAGAAAAGAATCTTTTGAGTTTACAAACTTTAAATGTGCTCGCCCATACTCTCTTGTGTTAGATTTCCCCACCTTTCCTCCAAAATTTTGGGCTAGGTATTGTGCACCAAAGCATACCCCTAGCAGCGGAATCTTTCCTTTAATTTCTGAAAGCGCTAGCGAAGGAGCATTTCCTTCCCTTACCGATGATGGGCTACCGGAAATAATGACCGCACCATAATCTTGGCTATTAAAATTAGTGCTATTGTAGGGGAATATCTCACAAAATATATTCAACTCTCTTACCCTTCTTGCAATGAGTTGTGTGTATTGCGAACCGCAATCCAAAATCAGTACTTGATGTTTCATACCCCAAAAATATTGATTTATTTTGAAGTAGCGTGAATCTAGCCTGTTTACTTGTAATTCGCAGATTTCATTTTCAATGGCACACTCATCTGAAAAACCTTCTCATGCCTTTCAACCCAAGGTTCTTTCACCTAATTCAACTTACGCTAAATAGAATTTTGCTAATTCTAAAATCAATGACTCCCCACATACAAATGGTAACAAAAATTTCAGCAAATTATCAGGAAGTTCAATTGTAACTTTTACTTGTTTTTTTTTAAAATTTAATTTCATTTTTCTTATTTATTTTCTATTAAATATTAAACACTGTAAGACAAGACGGAAAACGTCATGAATTTTTTTTATAAATCTGTTAAAGTGCTTTTATTGAACTACAAAGCTAGAGAATAAGAGTTTTTTTTTGAAATTTACTTTTTAGAACTTTTCGACAAGAAACACCTAAACAACTGATTAATAAATTATTAATTCATTATTTTGTAAAATAGCTACTATGTAATAGATTCAACCTAAAAGATTAACCTTGTTTGTAATTTTTAAAATCTTAAAAAACATATATTTGTAACCATAACATTTTTTGATTTAAAAAAAGAAACACTGAAACTGTAAAATGGCATCTCACTACGAAGCCCCCATTAGAAAACCGTTAATTTCTGGTAAAAAAAGCTACCACGAAATCACCAAAGACATTGTTGCACCCATTGAGGGAAAGGCAAGTAGGCTGTGGTGGATCGTGTTTTCTATTTCGTTGGCTGCTTTTTTATGGGGAACAGGAGCCATTATATACACTATAGGAACTGGGATTGGGGTTTGGGGATTGAACAAAACCGTTGGTTGGGCGTGGGATATTACAAATTTTGTATGGTGGGTAGGAATTGGGCATGCTGGTACATTGATTTCTGCAGTATTGCTGCTTTTTCGTCAACGATGGCGAATGGCTATTAACCGATCTGCAGAAGCCATGACCATTTTTGCAGTCATGCAAGCAGGCTTGTTTCCGCTAATTCACATGGGACGCGTTTGGAATGCACACTATGTTTTTCCAATTCCTAATCAATACGGAAGCCTCTGGACCAATTTCAACTCTCCTTTGCTTTGGGATGTATTTGCGATTTCTACCTACCTGTCTGTTTCCTTGGTGTTTTGGTGGACTGGTTTGTTGCCAGATTTTGCCATGATTAGAGATCGAGCTGTGAAGCCATTTCAGAAGAAAATTTATGGCTTGCTGAGCTTTGGATGGTCGGGCAGGGCAAAAGATTGGCAAAGATTCGAAGAGGTTTCGCTGGTGCTTGCTGGTTTGGCAACTCCCCTAGTACTTTCTGTTCATACCATTGTTTCGTTTGATTTTGCTACTGCTGTTATTCCTGGTTGGCATACCACTATTTTTCCACCATACTTTGTAGCTGGAGCAGTATTTTCAGGTTTTGCCATGGTAAATACCCTGCTCATTATCATGAGGAAAGTTTGCAATTTGGAAGCCTACATTACGGTAGGGCATATAGAACTCATGAACATTATTATCATGATTACAGGGTCTATTGTTGGTTGCGCCTACATCACAGAATTATTCATTGCTTGGTATTCGGGCGTTGAATACGAACAATATGCTTTTTTAAACAGGGCTACAGGACCTTACTGGTGGGCATATTTGCTTATGATGACTTGCAATGTATTTTCCCCACAATTTATGTGGTTTAAAAAATTAAGGACGAGCATTCTTTTTTCATTCATCATTTCTATTGTAGTGAATATCGGTATGTGGTTCGAGCGTTTTGTAATTATTGTAACCTCTTTACATAGAGATTACTTACCTTCTTCCTGGACCATGTTCTCCCCTACTTTTGTAGATATTTCGATATATATTGGAACCATTGGTTTTTTCTTTGTGCTATTTTTATTGTACGCCAGAACTTTTCCAGTAATTGCCCAAGCCGAAGTAAAATCTATTTTAAAATCTTCGGGAGATCATTTTAAAAGACTGAGAGATGGTGGCGAAAAAACCGAGACTCAACAAAACGAAAAAAAGGAAGAACAATGAGTCAGATAATTATACAAGCGACTTATGATGATGATGATGTGCTGATGAATGCTGTCAAAAAAGTTCGTGCAGAAAATTTCACTATCAAAGAAGTGTATACACCTTTTCCTGTTCATGGTTTAGATGTGGCTATGGGTTTAAAAAAATCTAGGCTTGCCATTACTTCATTCATCTATGGTTTTATTGGGCTATGCTTTGCTGTATGGATGATGAATTATATGATGATAGACGATTGGCCTCAAGATATTGGCGGAAAGCCTAGTTTCTCCTTCGCTGAAAACTCGCCCTCTTTTATTCCTATTATATTTGAGATGTCGGTGTATTTTGCAGCACATTTAATGGTCATTACATTTTATATGAGAAGTAAATTATGGCCATTCAAAAAGGCGGAAAATCCACATCCAAAAACTACAGATGATCAGTTTGTTATGGAGATATATACAGAAGCTGAAAAACAAGAAGCATTGTCCTCTCTTATCGCAAGTACTGGCTCAATTTCAATTCAATCAAACAGCCAATAAATAAGTTACCAATGAAAAAATTGCTGTTTTTGTTATTGATACTTACCCTAGCTGGATCTGTTTCATCTTGTTGGACAGATAAATCCAAGCCAAACTTTCAGTACATGCCAGATATGTACAAACCTGTTGGTTATGAAACTTACTCAGAAAATCCTAATTTCGAAAATGGAATGACCACTCAGTTGCCTGTAAAAGGAACGATTCCTAGAGGCGCTATTCCTTATGAATATGAAAACAACGAACAAGCCTATTTGCTTGCAAAAAAGCAATTGACAAATCCATTGCCAAAGAATGAGGAGAACTTAGCCGCAGGAAAAGCTTTATACACTATATACTGTACCTCCTGTCATGGAAAAAAAGGAGATGGGTATGGAACACTTGTTGAAAGAGAAAAATTTCTGGGAGTTCCTAATTTTAAAGATCGTGATATTACGGAAGGCAGTATTTACCACGTAATCATGCATGGCAGAAATTTAATGGGTTCACATGCCTCTCAACTCACCCAAAAAGAACGCTGGCAAGTAACTGACTATGTTCAGAAATTAAGAGGTGATTTGCTTAAAAATTAACTGAAGTAAGGTTAAACCTACTCAATACGTTTGGCTTTTTCGATTCTCGCAATCATATTTCTTCCTTTCTATCCGTTAAAATTTATCAACATAGCTTAGCTATGCTTCAAAATTTCGCCTTGATAAAGAAAAAAGTATTGCTCCTAAATTCCCCAAAACATATGATTTGAGCACTTTTGAAAAGCAACAAAAGCAGGTTATACCAATTTAACTATCAAAAGTCGTTAAGAAAATAAATTTGCTTTTTCTTTATATAATGCCGTGAATGATTTGCATAGCATTGCTACGTAAATTATGAGCAAGGAAATAGAAAGCAACATGAATGCGTTTTATAGCATCTTTTAATAGTCAAATTGGTATTACTTTTTCCTAAAATAGATAGAAATCGGAACGCCTGTAAAATCAAAATGCTCACGCAACTGATTCTCCACAAATCTTTTGTAAGGTTCTTTTATGTATTGTGGTAGGTTTGCAAAAAAAGCAAACTGAGGTGCATGTGTGGGCAATTGCATACAAAATTTGATGGACATAAACTTTCCTTTGGTAGAAGGCGGAGGCGTATGCTTCAAAATTTCGAGCATTGTATCATTGAGTTTTCTAGTCGGGATTTTTTGTTTTCTATGATGAAAAACCTCCACAGCTGTTTCAATGGCTTTAAAAATTCTTTGTTTGGTTAAGGCACTTACAAACACAATAGGAACATCGGAAAACGGCGCTAATTTTGCCTTGATACTTGCTTGAAATGCAGCAATCGTCTGATGGTTTTTTTCAATGAGATCCCACTTATTTAGTAGAATCACAATGCCTTTTCTATTTCTATGTGCCAGCCAAAAAATATTTTCATCTTGTGCTTCCAAACCTCTAGAAGCATCTATAATCAATAGCACTACATCGGCGTTTTCAACAGCTCGTACTGCCCTCATAACCGAGTAAAACTCAAGATCTTCTTTTACCTTTCCTTTTTTTCGAATACCTGCAGTATCAACCAAATTGAACTCAAAACCAAAACGATTGTATTTCGTATTAATGGTATCACGCGTGGTTCCTGCAATTTCTGTAACAATTGTACGGTCTACACCAAGAAGCGCGTTGATAAAAGATGACTTCCCTGCATTGGGCCTACCTACTACTGCAAATCTTGGTAATTCTTCATCTACATATTCCTCATCATCAAAAACCGCTACCACTGCATCTAGCAACTCGCCAGTACCGCTACCATTGATTGATGAAATAGTGAAATATTCACCTATTCCCAACTCATAAAATTCAACGGCATCTGCTATTCTTGCATTGTTATCAACTTTGTTCACCACTAGAAAAACTGGCTTTTTTACCTTTCTAAGCATTTCTGCCACAGTACGGTCGAGAGGCGTAGTCCCGTCCTCTACATTTACCACAAAAATGATCACGCTTGCCTCATCGATGGCAACCTGCGCTTGTTTTCTAATATCATTTTCAAAAACATCATCGCTACCTTCCGACCATCCACCGGTGTCGATAACGGAGAACTCTTTGCCATTCCAGTCACTTTTTCCGTAATGCCGATCTCTGGTTACACCACTTACAGCATCTACAATAGCCTGACGCTGTTTTGTAAGCCGATTAAACAAGGTAGATTTTCCAACATTTGGCCTACCCACTATCGCAACAATATTACTCATGATTTACTTTTTCTTTTAAAGAAACTTTTAAGAATTTTCTTTAAGCAACTTTGTTATTTTACCCTCAATTTCTTCTGCAAGCTCTGGATTATCCTTGATAAGTTTTTTTACGGCATCTCTTCCTTGTCCGAGTTTAGCATCATTATAGCTAAACCAAGAACCGCTCTTTTTTATGATTTCATACTGAACGCCTAAATCTAGAATCTCACCCTCTTTAGAAATTCCTTCGCCGTACATAATGTCGAATTCAGCAGTTTGAAAAGGCGGGGCTACTTTATTTTTAACCACTTTTACCTTTGTACTGTTTCCAATTACCTTGTCGCCATCTTTTATCTGCGTTCTTCTGCGAATGTCGATCCTTACAGAAGTATAAAATTTTAGTGCATTTCCGCCCGTAGTAGTCTCTGGATTGCCAAACATCACACCGATTTTTTCTCGTAATTGATTGATGAATATCACCGTACAATTTGTTTTATGAATAGTACCTGTAAGTTTTCGCAAAGCTTGAGACATGAGCCTTGCTTGGAGTCCCATTTTAGAATCTCCCATATCACCCTCAATTTCGCTTTTTGGTGTAAGTGCTGCCACAGAATCAATTACCACAATATCTACGGCACCTGAACTGATCAAGTTGTCGGCGATTTCTAATGCCTGCTCACCAAAATCTGGCTGCGACATGATTAAATTATCTACGTCAACTCCTAATTTTTGTGCATAAAACCGATCGAAAGCGTGCTCAGCATCTATAAAAGCAGCAATTCCACCTGCTTTCTGAGCCTCTGCAATCGCATGTAGCGTAAGGGTTGTTTTTCCTGAAGATTCCGGACCAAATATTTCTATGATTCTACCTCTTGGGTAGCCCCCAACGCCCAGTGCCAAATCAACTCCAAGAGAGCCTGAAGAAATGGCTTCGATATCTTGTATTGGCATATCTCCCATCTTCATTACCGAACCCTTTCCGTAGGTTTTATCTAACTTATCTAATGTTAGTTTAAGTGCTTTTAATTTTGCTTCTTGGTCTTTTGCTGCCGCCATCTGAGTGCTTATTTTTAGGTTAACTTTTGGCTAAGTTATGAAATAAGGTTCACTCTTTTTTGGATATGCTTGCTGAAATGACTGTTTTTGAGTTTGTGTTTTTTAATAATTAGCTAAATCGCTACAAATCTCTAAACCAATACCACCATTTTTAAAACATTGGCAGAAATAAAATAGCAAATTAACTAGGCGAGAAATGAGTTATCTCTTCCTATAGAATCACTTTTAATTTAGATACAATTACTTGTAAATGTGATTCAATGAAAAACCTAACAATTAGCACCACTACTAATTCTTTTCTTTATTCTTTTTAAGAATCGTGCTTAGGTAATTGAATCTTACCATAGCTTTAAAATAATCCATAAAAACACATAAAAAGAACCGAATTGTAAATTCCTGTCTTTTTATACTTGATTCTGCTATAAACAGCTAGCGCCCGTTTAAAACGGGCGCTAGCTGTGGTAAATAAATTCAAAGAAATCAACGCTTAAAATTGAAATCCCTAAAAACTAAATGCATTGACTATAGCACTAGTTTATTTTACAATTTATAAGCTATAGATAATAAAACAGAAGTGTTGGAAAGTCCATAATTAAATCCTGAAATATCACTTTTTATTTCTTCTACACCACTAGCATCTTCACTCTCCAAAATAGATTCACCTGTTATGTATATAAAACTAGGTAATAACTCTGCTCCTACCAAAAGGTTCTCTCCTAATAAATAATTAAATCCAAATACTAAATTTACTCCGGGCTGATAGGTTGTGCGCTCATTTAAACTATCAAAATCATTAGCGGTTTTATCATTATAAGCAGTTTGAGAATGAGAATATTTAAAGGCTAAATCTGCTCCAAATCTCATTTCTAGATTATCAACTATGCTTTTTCGATACTCCTTACCTACTTTAACATCAAACCCAAAATCACTTTGTTCATTTACATAACTACCAGCATCACTATCCATTTTATCACCAGAAACAAACAAAGTATTAAACCTCCACAAGGATTTATTAGTTCCCGTTCTAAAGGTCAATCCAAAATTATCAAGATTGCTAAAAACTAGTCCAATTTCTTGTTATTTTACGGTGTCTTGTGCCATTAAAAAATTTGACATAGAAAGACATAACAGTATCAATAACAATTTTCTCATTTTAATTAAGTTTAAATGAATTAATAAAAATATTTAAAAAGTGGATATTCATCAAAAGAATCATTTCCCATTTACATGTCAAATTTAGCGCTAATTTTTTTAATGAAAAAAACATGGAACGTTAAATTTATAAAACGATTAAATACAATTACTTGTAAATTTGATTCAATGAAAAATTCAACAACTAGTACCGCTACTAATTCTTTTCATTATTTTTGGAGAATCGTGCTTAGGTAATTGAATTTTAGCACGGCTTTAAAATAATTCATGAAAAACAAACTTGGGGAAATAGCTAAAAAACAAATGAGTTATAAGTTTCTGTCTTTTCTATGCCTGATACTACTTTTCGCTTGCTCATTAAACGCCCAAGAAATGCAAGTAGGCAAGAGAGATCATTCACTCTATACCATCATTTCGAGTGAGAACGACACTACACAAATTTCAACGGAACTAAACATCAATGAGTACAAGAGATTTAATTTTAAAAGAAAAGATGATTTTGAGCAATTGCCTTTTCACAACCAAGGTCAAACATTTACCAGACTTGGGTATGATTTTGCAAATGGGTCTATCCTTCCTCAGATGGGTTTTACGGCAAAACACCATGATTATAAGAACGCTAGTAGTGTAAATTACTTTAGAGTACCAACACCTACCTCGGGGTTGATGTACCAATCTGGTATGGAGCAAGGGCAGGTGTTGGATGCCTTTGTTACGGTAAATACTTCAAAAAGAATCAACCTTTCTATGGCATATAAAGGACTAGAGTCTGAAGGTAAATACAGAAGTTCGCTCTCTAGAAACGGGAATTTCACGACAACGCTTAGCTACCAAACTCCAAATCAGAAATACCAGGCGCGTGGTCATTTTTCTTCATACAACTACTTCAATCAAGAAAATGGGGGGCTTACAAATACTTCTTTGCTATTCTTTGAGTCAGGAAATAGCGATTATTTAAGAAGATCTAGGCTTGATGTAAATCATACCGATGCAGACAACTTGCTTGAGGGAAAAAGAGTGTTTTTTGAGCATCAATTTTCATTAAAAGACCTATCGATTTTTAATACAAAAAAAACGGATAGTGCGAAGATAGAGAACACAAAAGACAAACTACTCATCGGTCATTCTATTGAATACGAAAGCAAGCATTATCGGTTTGATAAAAGCAGCGACAATGACGTAACCTCATTATATGGCTCAATTTTAGATGCTAAAACCAGTATTCAAGACCATACACATGATAAAAAATTAGAAAACCGCCTTTACTTCCTCGCTACCTCAAAAAAACTAGGAAAACTAAAAGCTGGATTAGGCGCTACCGATTATGATTACCACTATAACAATGAGCGAGCTGTAAATAGTCTAATCATTCCCAAAAGCCTTCAAGGAAGTTCATACGATGTAAAAGCGAATTGGAGCAAGCAATGGAAAGATATAATCGATTTAAAAGCAAGGGCGAAGCACCTAATCTCTGGAGATTTTGAAGGGAATGAATTGACCGTACAAGCAAAAATCTCTTCAAAAAAGCTAGAGAATATCGAGTTTTTTGCAAGTATTTTAGATCACGCTCCCAACCTAAATACCCTTTTGCATCAAAGTGATTATGAGAATTTTAACTGGTTCAATGATTTTAAGAATGAACAAAAAAAGTTGTTTGGCATTAAGCTTGCTAAAAAAAGTTTTGGAAGTTTAGAAACCAGTATGAGCTCTGTTGAAAACTACACTTACTTCAATGAATCTCAAGTTCCCGAACAAGCTGCCAACACGCTCAATTATCTAAAGGTAAAACTGAACCTACCTGTAGATTATCGAAAATTTACACTTGATAGCGACGTACTCTATCAGCATGTTTTTGATGATGGCAGCGACTTCTTTAGAGTTCCAGAATTTCTCATCAGAAGTTCTTTCTTCTTTTCCGACCATGTTTTTGAAGGAGATCCTATGTTTCTGCAAACAGGAATTACAGCAAAATATTTTACAAAATTCAAAGCAAATTCATACAACCCCGTCATCAGTGAATTCTACTTGCAAAACTTTAACGAAATAGGCAATTATGTATTGCTAGATTTCTTTGCAAACGCAAAAATCCAAGATGCACGCATCTTTTTAAAGGTGGAGAATTTATTAGCTCCCCTTATGTCTGAAAGGAATTATTTTTCAGCTCCTTTAAACCCTTACAGGGATTTAACCATTCGTTTTGGCTTGATTTGGAATTTCTTTATTTGAAAACATCAGGTAAAACCTTCTGGCGGTAATTGATCTATGGATTCCTCTAAAGATCCTTTACTACGATCAATATCTTTTCCTTGCTTAAAAATAGCTGCTTTGTTTGATTTACCATCAATATAAGCACATAACGGATCATCGAATCTAACATGCCTAAGGTATTCATCTTCGTAAACTGCTTCAAACTGATTGAGGTAATCAATATCCAAAATTCCATCACCAATAAATGGATTGATGGTGAGGTATCCCACGCTAAAAGAAGTTAAATTTTGAAAGAAATGTGTTCCTTGGCTAGGGTCTATGCGGTAATCCTTCAACCCAGATTCAATAATAATTTTTGCAGAAGATATTTGAGACCAAAATACTGGAATTCCCAACCAAGGATCGCTAGATCCCCAGCGGCCAGGACCTGACAATATATACTGCTCTTCTTTTTGTTCAAACAGTCGGTTGAGTTTTTCTACTGCCAACGCAATTTCTCGGGTATTGGAAGAGTTGAATGTTTCGGGTTTTACATATACAAAGTTTGAAATTCCGTCATATTTACCATTGCCCAAAGCTGAAGATGAGTATGCAATCAAATCTTCCTCTTTTATCTCTTCGGTTAAAAGACTCGTAACACTGTAATTTTCCATCACAGGTCTTATCTGCAAAAAACTGAATTCTTTTGGAGTTCCAGCAGGAACATCAAGCTTTACAGCAAATTCAATTTCAATTGGATTCCTCATTTCTCTTTGCCCAATACGTAGCAGCCTTTGCAGGATTTCGGCAAGTGGAAAAGAGTCGTATTTTAATATATTGTCAAACGTAAGCACCCTCATTCCTTCTTGCATCACTCCCGGTCTGATTACATTATTTTGCAAGTCGTAGGTAGAAGCAACAAATTTTAAAGAATTGTGTTTCTCTGCATTCCGAATACTGATTTTTTTCTTATTGACTGCTTGATTTACAGAAGGTTTAAACTTATCTGGATCCAAGTCTAGTGCGTAAAAATATTTTTGGGTTTGGCGCTGTGCTGTTTCTACCGAAGATAATTGCAGTAGTTTTTTGGGATGATAGGGAGAAAAGCGCAGTGTTTTTCCGCCTTCAACAACAATTTCGCCCAAACCCAATGCAATTTTTGCAATGCCCTCGTTTGGTTTTTCATACCCAAGCGGATAAAAATTTGTAGAACTAGCAACACCCGAGATGTTTGGGTAATAAACATCATCATATTGTACCCCCACTACTTCTTGCAAAATCACTGCCATTTTATCTTCTTCTACCGTTCTAGAAGTTGTTTTGAGGTAAGATTTTGTGGCTTGGTAAAAAGCAGAGGCCATTACTGATTTTATAGCATCGCAAATCATTTGTAGCATCCTTTCCTCGCCAGCAACAGGAACCATATAGGTGGAGAATACACCTGCAAAAGGTTGGTATCTAGAATCTTCCAAAACACTGGAAGACCTTACAGCCACGGGGGATTTTGTAATACTTACAAACGCTTTTAAATCTTCTATCGCCCATTCTGGCAAGGATTTAGAAACAAATCCTTTTAATATTTCTTCATCGCTGCTGGTGTTTTCAACAAAATGAATGAGTTTGTGTTTTTCTATAAATTCATCAAAAACTTCGGTACTAACTACCACTGTTCTAGGAATCGATATTTTTACCCCTTTAAAGTTGTTGAGCATTTTATTCCTCTTTAAAAAAGAATCTATAAATGCCAAACCTCTCCCTTTTCCGCCCAATGCACCATCTCCTATTCTCGTAAAAATTAAATATTTACTATAGTAGCTTCTATTGAATTTAGCAATCACTCCTCGAGATTGATAAATCCGAAATTTTTTAATTGATTCAGATAAAAAGTATCTGATGTGATCGGTATTGTCAAAATCTTCGTAGCTCACTTCCCAAAACAATTTTGCCAACGGAAATAAAGCTCTTGATCTCAACCACTTTGAAAAATCATTTTGACTTAAATGATGAATAAGTGATTCGTCTGTAATTGCTTCCAATGCCTCTTGGAACTCCATGAGATTACGCACAGATTTGATTATTTGCTGTTGTACTGGATCCCAAAAATCAAAAGTACCAAAAGCAAAATACCTTGCTATATACTGCTTAATATCAAAACCTAAGGTGTTTGAATGTTTGTAAAGATATTTACCTCCGAGATCAATAGCTCGTTGTTCGTTTTTTTCGCCTGAAGACTGTATTAAAAAAGGTATTTTTTTATCTATGATTCTAACATATTTTAGCAAATCAAAACCTGCATATTCATTGATAACTCCTTCTTTTTGATACTTAACATCTGAAATAATACCAAGTAAATTTTTGTGGTATTTATTAAATTTTTCCAACCCATCCTCATAACTAGTGGATAGTAATATTTTTGGGCGACCTCTTCTCATCAGCATACTTTGGTTCTGATTCAATCCTTCAGACATAAACCGCTGTGTTTGTTTTAAAATCACCTTGTAAATCATGGGTATGTAGCGAGAGTAAAACTTTAGGGAATCTTCTACCAACAAAATCGCTTTTACACCAATACGCCCAATGTCCTTCTCTGCATTCATCATATCTTCGGTTAGTTTGATGATTGCCAACACAATCTCTACACTCCCATTCCAATGAAAAACAAAATCTATAATGCCCTTGCTTTCTTTTTTAAGTCTTTTGTTCAACTCGTTTGAATAGTAGCTTAGTGCGGCAATTGGCACATTTGGATACAGCTCTTTTATTTGTTTGGAAGTTTCAAGTGTTTTGTGGTTACCAACATCTAGCCAAGTAATTACAAGGTCTATTTGCACATTCTGCATAAGCTTTAGCGCTCTTTTTGCTGAATTGGCATGTATAAAAGTAGGGGCTTCTCTCAGGTTGAGAGAGGTATATTCATTAAACAATCGCTCGTCTATCCTACCATCTTCTTCAAGCGTATAAAAATCGTAATTAGAACATACAATCAACACCTGACTGATGCGATTTTGCATCAACTCATTGAATTCAAACTCTTCAAATTCATAGCTTTTTAAATCTGGAATCTCTTTTTTATTCATGGCTTCATGTCAGTTTGGGGTTCTAAGATAGCTATCTAAACCAAAAGAAGAATCATATATAGGTTAAAAGCACTTGTTAAAATTTAGAAATAAAAAGTACCTTCGTAACAGCTTTAAGGTTACACCTTGGCTCAGTTTTTTAATTAAAAATCTATCAAACAACTCATTATGAACGATGAAATTTCATACAAAAGCGCAGGCGTAGATATTGACAATGCCGATAATACCAAAAGAGGAATTGCCGAAGTTATTGACGGAAAACCTGCGGACGGAACAGTGCTGAATAAAGTAGGGGCATTTGCCTCTTTGATAGACTTAAAATTAGGCAATTATAAAGATCCTATTTTGGTAATGAAAACTGAAGAACCAGGTTCTAAACAGTTGCTGGCACTAAAATACGACAAAGTAGAATCGATTGCTCATGATATGATCAATCATCTTACCAACGATGTGATTGTGATGGGCGCAAAACCAGTGGCTGTTCAGGATGCTATTATTTGCGGAAAATTAGATGCTACCATCGTTAAACGCCTGGTAAAAGGAATGGCTGATGCTTGTGAAAATCAAGAATGTAGATTGGTGGGAGGAGAAACCTCAGAGCAACCTGGTGTAATTGGCGAAGGAACGTATATCCTCACCTCGTGCATGATTGGCGTGGTAGAAAGAGATCGATGTGTAGACGGATCTAAAATAAAGCAAGGCGATAAAATCATTGCCATTCCTTCCAATGGTTTGCATACCAATGGTTATTCTTTGGTTAGAAAATTAATGGAGAAATACCCAGAGCTGGCACAAACTACCATCGATGGTCAATCTTTTATAGATCTTGTACTTAAACCTCACACTGCTTACCACTTTGTAGTAAAAGCATTGATGAATGCTGACCTTGTAAACGGAATGGCGCATATTACAGGAGGGGGCGTGAAGGATAATTTACAAAGAATCCTACCCGAAAATATAGAGGCAACTATAGATTTGAATAAAATTGAAGTGTTGCCCATTTTTAAATTCATCAAAGAAAAAGGAAACATTCCTAACGATGAATTATTTAGGGTTTTTAACTGTGGGGTTGGCTTGACAGTAGTTGTGGATAAAAATTCTGAAAAAGAAGCACTCGAAATCTGCAAAAAACAAGGATTTAACGCAACTACTATAGGCGAAATTTCTGCTGGAAATAAGCAAGTAAATTTAAATGGAACGCTTGAAACTGATTGTTCATGTAATATTGAAATAGCTTAACATCTTTTTAATGGTTTGATCTATTGATTTTAAGATTCAAATTATCTAGAAAAAAGTCGTCATTGCACTTTAGAAATTAAGAACTTTTTGCAACAAAAAATAAACATACAAAACAAAAAGGCCTACTTCGAGTACGAAGTACTGGATCAATACACTGCAGGCATTCAGCTCACTGGCACTGAAATCAAGTCGATTAGGGCTAGCAAGGCAAGAATTACCGAGAGTTTTTGTGAGTTTAACGAGCGTGATGACTTATTTGCTATCAATATGTATGTGGAGACTTATTCTTTTGGAAGTTCCTACAACCACAAAGAAAAAAGAGAACGAAAGCTATTGCTTCATAAAAAAGAACTTAAAAAGCTGCGAAAAGAAGTTCAAAACGAAGGTCTTACCATCATACCTCTCCGTTTGTTTTTAAATGAAAAAGGATGGGCAAAACTTCAAATTGCTCTTTGTAAGGGTAAAAAACTCTACGACAAACGTCAAACCATTAAAGACAGAGACAACAAAAGGAACTTGGCAAAAATCAAAAAAGACAACCTAAACAAAGGGGATTAAACAAAAGAACCTTAAAAATTATTTAATAATAACTTCAATGATATTCACAGGGCAAGCATCTTTTGCTTGCAGGCAAGTATCGTATTGCTGGTTATCTTGAATTTTCTTCACAAAAAAAGCTTTCTTCTTTTCAGATTGCAACAGTATTGACTTCCCATCTTTTTTTGACATTCTAAATTGTTCTGGCGCAAATTCTACACAGTAGTTGCATCCAATACATTTAGCTCTTTGAAGCGTTACAATTACCATTTTTAGCTTTCTTTTCGTTTTAGGCAAATATACTCAAACTACCTGCGTAGCTCACATTATTTCTTTAATAAACGCTGGCATGGATTAATCTAACAACCTAAAATATCTTACAAGCCCAATAACAACCGTAACTGCATAGATTGCAAATATATACATACCCAATGTTGATTCTTTTGTTTCAATGCCAAATTTGTATTTTAGCAAATAATGGACATAAGATTCCGTATCAGGACGAACATGGTATGCTTGCTTTAAATTCCATTGTGCTTCTGTAACCACGCAATGCCCCCATTTTTTGTTGTAGCACCCATAGCCTACCCAAGAACAAAGTATAAGAAGTTGAAATACCAAGTAAAAGCCTAGGTAATCGTAAAAAAGACCGCCAAAAACAGATAGCAAAATAATGAATGAATGCACAAAATGCATCAAGATATTGTAAATTTTGTAACGCAATCAACCGTTTTTTAAGAGTGCTTTTACTGCTAGCTGAGCGCTTCCAACCTTATGAATGGCACAAATATATTCCTCAAGTAACCCTGTATTTGACGTGGTAAAACAGGGGAATTTAATCAACTCATGATTCAATTTGCGCGTTTTTTCAAACCCTCCAGGTGTATACGTTGGGCAAAGTGAATCAGCTAACCGCAACACTTTTTTAAAAGCGCCTTCTGTAAAAAAAGGCTGCTCGTGCAAGAGCGGATATCTTGGTTTAGAAACATTACATCCCTCCGACTCTAGGGCACTTACCCACTCCTCTACACTCAATATATTTTTTGCGTTGAACTGAACTCTTGCTACAAACTCAAAGTAGGTGCGACTCCATGTTATACGATCTACATAACAATCAAATCCATAAATTTCGAGTGCCTCTGACAAACGAATCATATTGGATTTTCTAATCGCATTTTTCTCATCAAGCTTTTTTAATGAATTGAGCCCGATGGAGGCAGATACTGGCGAAATTCTAGTTTTGATACCAAAACTTGTAGCTGCAAACCTTCTATCTGCGGTTTCTAGTTCAAATATTCGGGTAATATCTCCAAGAAGCATCGATCGGTGGTAGTACTCCATATTATTTGTCAATAGCATGCCGCCTTCCCCTGCAGGGGCAAGTTTATCTCCTTGAAGACTAAAAACTGAGATATCTCCAAAACTTCCAACGGGTTTGCCCTTGAATTGAGCACCGTGTGCATGAGAAGCATCTTCAATTATCAATAAGTTCTTTTCTTTTGCAAAGCTTAAAATCGCTTCATAATTTCCTGGTATGCCCCAAAGCGGAACCAATACAATGGCTTTTACATTGGGGTGCCATTTGGCTTTTACATCTTCTATATCAAGACCTAGCTCCACTCCTTCCGACTCGCAAAAAACTGGAACAATCCCATGCCACATCATAGGCACTACACTTGCCCAAAATGTAGCAGTTGGCACCAAAATTTGATCACCTGGTTTTAAATCTAGCGCCCAAAAAGCAGCCATCAATGCAGAGGTACCGTTGTTATGAGCCAGTGCATATTTTAAACCAATTCTTTCACGGTAAGCATTTTCCAACTCTCTGATTACTTTATGAGTAGAAATATTAGCATCTTCAAACAAAGAATTAACAGAAGCCAGTTCTGCGTTGCCTAATTGCGGCCAAAGTGTTTGAGCTTCTTGTGTTTCAGGTAATGATTTCACTGATTTTTCACCCCCTTGTAAAGTTAATTGTCCCATAAATTTCTTTCTTGTCTTTGAGATTCTGTGTATTTATTAAAGTCAATGTTGGCTGCTTCTTTTGAGCAATGAATCAATTCACTTATTTTCATGAGGTCATTAAGATGTTCGTTGTTAAACCCTAGTCCTCCTAAGGGTATCCACTGTGCAATATTGGTTCTTCGCCTTACATAATCTTCTAAACAGGTTACCTGTGTGTTTTTTACAGCCCAATTTACATCCATTAATTCAATTCCACCATAAAACTCTTTTGTTGTTGGTATCTCCTCTTTTGAATTATATTCGATAGGCAGAGGATGCTCTTTAAAAACCTCATCATAAACCTTGTAAGAAAACTCCAACGCCCCAGATAATTTCCCTCCAAAAACCGTATGCCATGGCATCTTTTTATCAGATTCTAGTATTGCTTTTCTACTTAAATTCAAACTGTATTTCACTTCTCTATCATCCTGTTTTACAAGTGGTCGAATACCTGTTCTAACATTTATAACATCCGCTTTTGAAAACTTGCTCGTAAGTTTTGTGTTTAATTTATTCAACAAAAATGTTACATCTTCATTAGTAACAGGAAGATCTTCTTCAGATTTAATAGCTGTTTCGGTTGGTCCCCACATAATTGTTCCCCCCCAAGGTACCCAACAAAGTGTATCGTTGTTTTCTTCCATATCCACCACAAAAGCATCTTTTTGATGCTCCTTATTTTTAAAAAGCAAATACACCCCTTTGCTCAAATAATGTGATGCCTTTGTTTTTAGGTTAAATTGCTTATTTACTTTATCAGCCCAAATGCCACAAGCGTTTACAATTGATTTTGCATAAACTGTTTTAGTAACTTTATAACGATTGACAAACTGAACCTGAAAGTGTTTTTCTTTTTCTATCCAATGGATAGATTCAACAGTTGAATAATTACATACCTTTGATTCCGTGTTGTTTTCACGAAAAATCCAGTTGAGGGTAAATTGCGAATCACTTTGTTTTAGAAAACCTTCTTCGTACGACAAACCACCCTTAAAAAGGTTTTTAGACCATTCCAATGGCAATGCTATATTTGAAAATGAGGTTGTTTTCGCTCGCTCAAAAAATCCAAAAAATCTGTACAAGAACAGTGCAGCACGAACCAGAAAAATATTTCTTTTACTGCTTTTAAGAAATGCGTAGTTAAAACGCCTATTATACACATGGCTGGAATGCTTAATTAACTTATCCCTGGCTTTGCAGAGTTTTCTAACAAGCTTACATTCAAAATTTTGCAAATACAAAATACCACCCCAAATCATCATTCCAGAGGCTTGAGAGGTTCCAGAAGAAAAGTCTTTTTTATCCAATAACAGTACTTTTTTGTGGGAATCTGTAGCTACCCTATACAATATTGACCCATTGATTCCTGCACCCAGTATCAGCAAATCATATTTATTCATTGTATTGATTTAAAAAATTACTCAAAACCGAAACTTAAAATTACAAAATATTTTTTCTGACCTTTCAGTTAATCAACATAAATAACCCTCTTGAATCCTTGATTTGCATAAAATTATACGCAGCAAAAAAATTGACCACGATTTGAATTGAACATCTAATATTTTATCAAAAAAAGGCATCGATTTCGCAATCGATGCCTAAATATTTTAGTTCAATTTAAGAAAGCTCTTTGTTATAAAGATCATTTAGGTGTTTCTAAATAAATCCAACCTGCTAATGGTTCTCTTCCATTGTTTAGATCAAGAATATAATAATAAGTTCCTTTAGAAAGCGAATATGTTTTACCTAGATCACTACTTATTAATCCCGTTGTTTTAATTAGCTCAATATCTATTAAGCTACTTCTGTTTGATTGACCTCTCCATCTATTTAATGGATCATGATAATTCTTGGTTTTATAAATCAACTTACCCGATCTATTGTAAATTTTAATAGAATTACCTGGAAAATCACCAATACAGTCAATGATTAACTCATCATTTTCCCCATCGTTATTTGGTGAAATTAGGTTATTAACAATCACGCAATTAGGAACTAATGTTAAGTCATCTTCATCATTTTCAGGGTCATTGTCTACAAGTACCTCACCTAAAGAGTTCATAATCATAACAGAATTGGTGTATCCATTCGCATCAGCTTCACTATCTGGATTCACTCGTACTCTAATCTCCAATATAGCTGTTTCTCCAAAGTCGAGCGAAGGAATGGTCCACTCTACAGAATTTGTAGTTAGTACGGTTGTTCCTACTGAAGGTATTCCTTCTACACCTATTAAATCAAAGGCAGGTGGAATGTTATCAATCACCACAATATCGGTTGCTTCAAGGCCTCCTACATTTTCAATAGTAAGGGAGAAGACTACTTCTTTACCTACCATTGGATTTAACTCATCAACATCCCTTTCTATAGATAAATCTAGCACACATGGTAGGTCAACTTCTGTAAAGTTATTACCACCTCCATCTGTAGAACTTTCTGTTATTCTGATTGATCTATCAGAATTTGTAGCAGTTACGGTAGCCATATTTGACACAAAACCATTACTGATGTCGAGTGCTACCAATGCATACTCCTCTTCAACTGTTATTGCTGCACCTGGACTAAGAGAAAATGCTACTAATTTATTAGTCGCTGAAGGGAGATCAATAAGTCTTATATCTCTCAATGAAACAAGCCCCTCATTTTTAATTAAGAAAGTATAAACAATCGCATCATCAATATCCTGACAGCCATCATTATCTACCTTATCCTTAAACACTCCTATTTTAGTGATTGAAATATCAGGATCTAAACAACCTGGAAGTAATGCATTAAAGTTTACGTCAACGGTTGAGTAATTACTACTCACTACATCTCCATTGCCATTTTGAGCATCTACTCTTGCCGTATTTGAAACTGTAATTCCATCAATGTCCATTTGTGTCAAGCTATAAGGAACTACAACTGTCCAGATTTCCCCAACACCAAGCTCAAAGTCAGCAACCATATTTTCAGTAATGCTTGAGCCAGCAAAATTTGTGGTTAGTGTTGCGTCTAATAAAATTGCGGAATTGGACAGTCTAATGTCAATCAATGACAAATTTTCAATAGCTACACTACCATCATTGGTGATTAAGAAAGTATAATCTATAAAGTCAGTATCATCAGGACAAAGAGGGTTGCCACCAGCACCTGTAGAATGCCTGAATGCAGCACTCTTGGTGATTTGCATGTCGCCATTGAAACAACTTGGAAGAACACCAGGTAACGCTGTGAGGTCTATATTGCTATTCG
>Ga0307933_1000166_pt1 | contig 63047 bp, 61 predicted proteins | sample OrgLakmetageno88_FD_201811 | JGI IMG/M metagenome (GOLD analysis project Ga0307933, IMG submission 201811) | Saline water microbial communities from Organic Lake, Antarctica - #88 | ecosystem: Environmental > Aquatic > Non-marine Saline and Alkaline > Saline | place: Antarctica: Organic Lake...
TCTTTGATTCAAATAAAAAAAACTTCCTTTCTGGAAAAAAAATAAAATTAATTGATAAGTATTCAGTGATAGCGCGTAAATGATTTCGAAATTTGATACTGATATTTTTCACTTTTTCTTCGCTACCGCAAGATTGTATCGTGTGGTCTATCCAATATTTCTAGCAACCAACACATTATCTAATAAACCTTTTTCTCCAGCATAATCGATGGTACTGCTGCACATGTAATCTTCAGGATTAAACACCAAGCCTACTTCAACTCTAGTAAATACATCTAACCAGTAAACGACTGCAAAAAATACAAACCCTCTGGATGATGAAACTTATAATTTCTACTCATTAAAAAATAACAAACTGTTTTAAAGAAATAAATCTACTCCCTTTTCTACTTTTGCCACACGATACAATCGTGCGGTAGCCGGAGCAATAAATCTAAGCAAAAAACCCTGTGACATCTATTTCTAAAACAGTATTATCGTCTTGAAAGTTTCTTGCACTTGTATATTTCCAATCTATAGCATTCGTTATAAAACCGCTTTCTATTGGATTTTTATGAATATAATCTATTTTCTGTTTGATGACTTTCTCACTCCATAATTCTATTGGCTTATTATGATGTTGCCAAAACTGATATTTACTGGTAGTTGCATTCTTTTTTCCTGCTCGTTTAAACATCCATAATAATCATTCTTTTCGGCTTTCTTGTGGATTATTCTCTATAGCTTCTATAACTTTTTTGGAAGTATGTCGTTTAAAATCTCTTAATAATTCTGATGGCTGTTCGTCAGCACTTCTAAATATAAAATGTATATGACTTGGCATAAAACAGTAACAATACAATTCTGATCCTTTTTCTTTTCGGCAATAATTGACACTGTCTGCTAAAACATCAAAATACATTTGTCTTGTAAATACAAATTATTAATTATGTGTTTATTGGAATTTTCTACACAACTGTATCATCTCCTAAAATAAGATTTGTGTTACAAATGTGTTACAAAACTAAAAATCACTTGCAACATAGAGACTACAAGTGATTGATTTTTAGTGTGATCGCGGAAGGATTCGAACCTTCGACCGTCTGCTTAGAAGGCAGATGCTCTATCCAGCTGAGCTACGCGACCTTATTTTAGAACTCACAAAGAAGGAAGAAAAAAGTGAATTCGAATGACAAAAGTATAAAAAAGATTGATAACCTATCTAACATAATTCTAAATATCTTAAATAATTATAATTTTTTAGACTTTTGTACCTATTTTTTTCTTTCTCTTTATTAAAATTCATCAACATAGCTAGCTACTCATGAATATTTTTTTTGATAAATAAAAATATTGCTCTTAAGATTCCCAAGAACCTGTATGAATTGAGTATACATGAAGAAGTGCTCTTCAACCCGAAATAATGCATACTCTTTCTCAGCTATTTAAGCTACTTAAAACAGTTTTTAAAATTTATAATCTTGAGTTTACAAAAGTAAATTTACGTTAAATGAAGTTTTGAGCTCAGCCTTTGTATTTGAAGTTTGGATTTAATTTTCAACTAAATTTAATGTTATTTAACAACCTTTTTGATATTTTTTATAGATTTGCATTTGCACATGTGCTAAACAATGGATTTTATAAAAAATATATTTAATTTTTCGAAAGATTACTCAACTCAAACATTTGAAAATGCTGAAAACAAGCATCTTTCAGTAGATGAAGTGTTTGTGCAAAAATTCATTCAGAAAAAAGGAAGGTTTCTTTATTGCTTAGATCAGCAAGAGGTATTTGACAATTTGAGGAGAATAGCACTAGAAAACAATTGGAACATATTTAATAGTGTTGATAAATCGGTGCTTTCAGATTTAAAACAAACAAATTTTACTGTTAAAAATAATTTCATCCCTTCTCTTCCAATATTGGTTTCATGTGAGTTTCTAATAGCCGAAAACGGTGGCATCCTACTTTCTTCTAATCAATTAAAAGATCATAAAATCGCTAACCTTTCCGATGATTTTATCGTTTTTGCACGAACCAGTCAAATAGTGCGAACCAAAGACGCTAGCCTACGAGGCATCAACACTAAATACAAAGATCAATTACCGAGCAATATTAGCCCGATCATCAATTTTAAAGAAGGCATTGGCAAACAAAATGATTTTTTGCACCACGGCAGTTCATGTGCTAAAAATGTTTATTTATTGTTATTAGAAGATCTATAAAAATGAATCAATTAATATTAAGAGGACTTTCGGGGGGGTTATTTCTTGCACTGGTTATTTTTTGCACGCTTTACAGTGAAATCACCTTTTTCGCTCTTTTTTATATTTTCATGGTGCTTTGTCTATATGAGTTTTCAGAAATTACAAAATCCAATAAATTCTTCGCCTTCTGTATTGGCAGTATTGTTTTCCTTATTGGAAATCTAGAAATTTCCGAACTTCTGTCATTTAAAATTGAATCTAAATACTTGACTTCTCTATCGCTATTGCTAGTTTTTGGAGCATTTATAGTCAGCCTATTCAGCTCAAATAGACATCAATCGATCGAAAAACTCGGAAAACTTTTTACAAATATTATTTATGTAGCCATTCCGTTTACTTTATTGGGTAGAATTCCATTTTTAGGACAAGTATTTGAAGATGGCAAAACCCTAGTTTTAGGTGTTTTTATATTGATATGGGTAAGCGATACCTTCGCTTTTTTTACAGGGAAGTTAATTGGAAAGCACAAGCTTTTTGAAAATGTTTCGCCTGGAAAAACCATTGAGGGGCTTATTGGAGGTACGCTATTTACATTGCTAGCTGCAATAGTGCTTGCCAAACAGTTCAACGTATGTTCTTTGCACCAATGGGTTTTTATCTCTCTAATTGTTGTTATTTTTGGAGTATTAGGAGACCTCATCGAATCTATGTTTAAAAGACAGTGCAAACAAAAAGATAGCAGTTCGCTATTTCCTGGTCATGGTGGTTTTTTAGATAGATTAGATAGTATTATTTTTACAGCACCATTTTTATACATTTACTTAGAATTAATTCATTAATATGTTTCACAAAGAAGGTTATAAAATTATCACCATTGCAACGATCATTGCAGGAGTAGCAATGATACTTATACATAGATTTTTAGGAGAAGGAATCTTGAACACAGTAGCATCTATTGTTGTATTGATTTTCTACGTCTTAATCCTTCAATTTTTCAGAAATCCGAAAAGAAAGACTGCTTTAGACGATCAAACATTTATAGCACCCGCAGATGGAAAAATTGTAATCATCAAGGAAGTTTATGAAAAAGAGTATTTTAAAGAAAATAGAATACAGGTTTCGATTTTCATGTCTCCCATCAATGTTCATGTTACTAGATATGGTATGAGCGGTACAGTTGCCTATAGTAAATATCATCCAGGAGAATACTTAGTTGCCTGGCATCCAAAATCTTCTGAAAAAAATGAACGAACTACCATTGTTTTAGAAAATCCCACTTTTGGAAAAGTTCTGTATCGTCAAATAGCTGGAGCGCTTGCCAGAAGAATTGTAAATTACGCCAAAGAAGGCATAGAAGTTGTTCAAGGAACAGATGCAGGTTTTATCAAGTTTGGATCTAGAATAGATGTTTTTCTTCCATTAGATGCTAAAATTGAAGTAAAACTCAATGAAAAAGTTAAGGGAGGAGAGCAAGTAATTGCGAGAACATCAAATATTTAAAGGATTTTATTTTTAAGCTGATATTCTATAAATATTTCGGATATACTCAAATCCTTTAGCTTTTCGAGAAATTTTGAAGCAATATCTTTTTATTTATCAAGAGGAAATTTTGAAGCAGCTAGCTATTTTGATAAATTTCAACAAAGAGAAATGAAGAGAGATGATCATAACAAGCCGAAAAGCTATATAGTTTAAGTATTTTATATAAAACTCTTATAGATCGTATTTCTTAGTAAAAATTCAATTAGCAAGAAAAAACCTGCAATTAGCACTAACAGTCTGTATTTTTCTTGATAGTTATAGTATTTGAATTCTTCGATTTCTGTTTTTTCTAGCTTGTTAATTTCCTCATAAATAGCTTTTAGCTTATTGTTATTCGTAGCTCTAAAGTATTTCCCACCTGTTTCAGTTGCAATTTTCTTCAATAGTTTTTCATCAATTTCAACTTTTGCCTGGCGGTATTCAATTTTACCAGACATACGATCTATAAAAGCAGGCGTTGAAGCAGTGCCATTTGTACCTAGGCCAATTGTATAAACCTTGATTTTTAATTCTACTGCAAGCTCGGCAGCAGTAATAGGGTCTACAAACCCAGAATTATTTACCCCATCGGTCAATAATATCACAACTTTGCTTTTTGCCTTGCTGTCTTTTAATCTATTTACCGAAGAGCCAAGCCCCATGCCAATAGCTGTACCCCCATCTAGTTCCCCCCATTTAAGACCCTCGATAGAGGTTCGAATAATTCTTTTATCAGTGGTAAGCGGTGTTTTGGTAAAGCTTTCACCAGCGTAGGCAACAATGCCAATTCGGTCGTTTGGTCTTTGGTTTACAAAAGTAGTGGCAACTTGTTTTAACGCTTCAAGTCTATTAGGTTTAAGATCTTTTGCCAGCATACTAGCCGAAACATCTATGGCCATAATGATATCTATGCCCTTGTTGCTTTTACTTACAGTGCTCACCATTGTATTTCTAGGTCTTGCCAAGGCAAAAATTAGTAGAACAACAGCAAGTATCCTTAGCAAATTCAATAGTGGCTTTAACCTTGCTAACAGTGAGGGGGTAGTTTCAAATCTTCGCAAATCAGGAATAGCTAGAGTTGCACTTCCTGTATTCCGTTTTGCATAAAACCAAAAAAAGAAAAAAGGAACGAGCAGCAACAACCATAAAAAATGAGGATGTGTAAACTCAAAATTCTGGTTCATAGACCCTATGAATGAAATTAGTTTAATTAAATACGATTTTAAGTAAAAAACTTAATTCGTTAATCATTACATAATCAATATTAAAAAAAGCAGGCTAGCTTGTCAATACCTACGCTCTTTTTTATTAATCTTCGCCTAAGTAACTCATCAACACCTTACTTCTAGAAGTATGTTTGAGTCGCTTGATCGCTTTTTCTTTGATTTGTCTTACACGCTCTCGGGTAAGATCAAAAGTTTCACCGATTTCTTCGAGTGTCATGGCTTGTTTGCTTCCTAGTCCAAAATAGAGTCTAATTACATCTGCTTCTCTAGGAGTAAGCGTTTGTAGAACACGTTCTATTTCTACTCTTAGCGATTCTAGTAATAGCGATTTATCTGGGTTTGGAGACTCGCCAGTATTCAGTACATCGTACAAGTTCGAATCTTCCCCCTCAATTAGTGGGGCATCCATAGAAATATGTCTTCCCGAATTCTTAAACGACTCTTTTACATCGTTTACAGTCATATCAAGCTCCTTAGCAATTTCTTCAATGGAAGGTGGTCGCTCGTTTTCTTGCTCTAGGCGAGCATATGTTTTGTTGATCTTGTTGATTGAGCCAATTTTATTTAGCGGTAGTCTAACAATTCTAGATTGTTCAGCCAGCGCTTGAAGAATTGACTGACGAATCCACCAAACGGCGTACGAAATAAACTTGAAACCTCGTGTTTCATCAAACCTTTTTGCAGCTTTTATGAGTCCAAGATTACCCTCGTTGATCAAATCTGGAAGGGTTAAGCCTTGATTTTGATATTGTTTAGCAACTGAAACCACAAATCGCAAGTTTGCCTTCGTAAGCTTTTCAAGTGCAACTTTGCTTCCAGCTCTTATCTGCTGTGCAAGCTCTACTTCTTCATCAGCAGTAATAAGGTCTACTCTGCCAATTTCTTGTAAATACTTCTCCAAAGATACTGTTTCTCTTTTGGTAACCTGTTGTGTAATTTTGAGTTGTCTCATTTAAAAGGCTGAAAGTTTATATGATTGATGAAATGATTCTTCTTTAAAAGACATTTTTTTAAAATGCATAAGTGCAAATGTACAAAATTTGTGGAATTTTGAGTTGTATAAAATCATACTACTAGCGCAGCAATAAGCTAAAGCAAGAAATAGTTATTTGATTTCTTGCTTTAGCTTATTATGATTTTTTAAGCAATCTATCGGCTCTCTTATAAGACTTCTTAATAAATTCTTTTTTTTATGTTGATTGAGTATGACATATGATGAATTTAAGTCAAAATTTATATTTAATTTTGAACGTCTATAATTTTCGGTTCATTAAATACTTTAGCCAATCGCTTTAATAATTATAGTCAAATAATTTTGACAAACTCTATTTTAATAATTTAAGTAAACTAACAATTCATGAAATATTCAAAAAAAATCATCTGCATTTTTTCAATCTTTGTTTTTGCAGCTTGCGCTACAGTTCCAATTACAGGAAGGAAGCAACTTGCATTAATACCTAATTCTACCCTTCTGCCAATGGCGTTAGGTCAATACTCAGAATTTATAAGCACCAATGCGGTTTCTACCAATGAATCACAAACTAAGATGGTGAAAGGAGTTGGGTTGAGAATACAAAAAGCAGTAGAAGCTTACATGACGCAAAAAGGCCTTGAAAAGCGTTTAAAAGGTTACAACTGGGAGTTTAACCTTGTTGATGATAACACGCCCAATGCTTGGGCAATGCCAGGCGGTAAAATCGTTTTTTTTACGGGCATCCTTCCAATTACCAAAAACGAAAATGGACTAGCCGTAGTAATGGGGCATGAAATTGCCCATGCAATTGCAGGTCATGGAAACGAAAGAATGACACAAGGTTTGCTTTCTCAGGCTGGTCAAGTTGGTCTTTCTGTTTATATGAGAGACAAGCCTCAGGCAACACAAAATATGATGATGACTGCTTATGGTGTAGGTACTCAGGTTGGCGTTGCTTTGCCATTTAGTAGAATGCACGAAACAGAGGCTGATAAATTAGGACTTGTATTCATGGCAATGGCTGGCTATGACTTGAACGAAGCTCCAAAATTTTGGGAAAGAATGGCTACATTGAGTGGTGGTCAATCACAACCACAAATCTTATCTACGCACCCTTCTAGCGAATCGAGAACGGCAACATTAAAAAAATATATTCCTGAAGCTATGAAGTTTTACAAACCTTACAAAGGATAATCATTAAGAAAATCATGAAAACAAGCATTAGCGCCATTATTTACGGAATAGCCATTATTGTTTCTTCTGCATTTTTGGGTAAAGCGTATGTAGAAAGATCAGAAACCCAAGGTAAGATACAGGTAACAGGGTTGGGGAAAACCGACTTTGTTTCTGATCTAATCGTTTGGGGTGGAAGCTTTAATGTTATTAATAAAGAACTGAAGAACGCTTACGCCGAACTCAGAAAAAACAAAGAAATTATCAAAGAATACCTAAAAGACAGAGGCATTGCAGATGATGAAATAGTATTTAAAGCCGTATCGGTAAACGATGAAGCAAAAAGTTTATATTCTAATGACGGTAAATACATCGGTCAAGAGTTTGTGGGGTTCAGACTAACACAATCCATAGAAATTGAATCTAAACAGGTTGAGAAATTAGAGAAAATATCTCGAGAAATTACAGAACTCTTAAATAAAGGAATTCAATTTTATTCTGAAACACCACGGTATTTCTACACAAAGTTGTCGGACTTGAAAATAGCTATGATTTCTAAGGCAACCGAAGATGCAAGAATAAGAGCGGAAAATATCGCTTCATTTTCAAAAGGAAAGTTAGGGAAACTTGAATCTGCAAAAATGGGTGTATTTCAAATAACAGGACAAAATTCTAAAGATTCTTATTCTTGGGGCGGAACATTCAATACCACATCAAAAGAAAAAACAGCTTCCATCACCATTAAATTAACTTACAAAACAGATTAGTCATGTTTGCCTTGTCAGAAATTCACTTAAACCAAAGTGTGTTTTAGAGACTCTTCAAAAAGCACTCTAAATAAACCTGTTTTTTGCTCATTCCAATGACTGCTTTATTTTCTTTTGAATTCTTATAAGGACAACATAATCAAACTACATAGCGTTTCAGATTTTTACAATCATTTTTTCTCTTTTTCAAAATTTTGCCTTGATTAAAAATAAATAGCACTCCTAAACTCCCAGAAAACCTCTATGCTTTGAGTATAACACAAATAAAAAAACCTATTTATGAAGAAATAAAGTTTTTCGAGCAGACTTTTAAAGTGTCGATGAACACAAAGGTTCCGCTGTTAAAAAGAATCGTTAGCTATTTGGTAAAGAGAAAAGGGAAACAAATGAGACCTATATTTGTTTTTCTAGTAGCAAAAATGATTTCTTCCGAAAATTTTGGAAGTCGCACCTACCGAGGAGCTTCTCTCATTGAATTGATACATACAGGATCGCTTATTCATGATGATGTGGTAGACGATAGTAACAAAAGAAGAGGATTCTTTTCTTTAAATGCACTTTGGAAAAATAAGATAGCGGTACTGGTAGGAGATTTTTTATTTTCAAAAAGCTTATTACTTTCACTTGAAAATGAGGATTTTGACTTATTAAAAATAGTGTCAGAATCTTTGAGAGACATGACAGAAGGAGAGCTTTTGCAGCTTGAAAAAACCCGCACACTAAAGGTAGATGAAACCACCTACTACGAAATCATTCAAAAGAAAACAGCTACCCTAATTTCATCGTGTTGTGCCATTGGTGCAGCCTCTGTTGGGGGTAGCGAAAAGGTAATTGATGACATGAAGCGTTTTGGTTCGCTGGTGGGAATGGCTTTTCAAATAAAAGATGATTTATTCGATTATACAGTTAACAACCTGCTTGTTGGAAAACCTACAAGTGTAGATATAAAGGAACAGAAGATAACCCTTCCAATGATTTATGTACTGAATAAAGCTTCTAAAGAGGAAAGAAAATGGCTCATCAATAGCATAAAGAAACATCATCATGATAAAAAAAGAGTACGAGCAGTCATGGATTTTGTGCGTGAAAATGGAGGGATTCAATATGCTACTTCAAAAATGAATGAATTTTGTGAAAATGCATTAGCATTATTAAAAAATTACCCGCATTCACCTTACAAAGAGTCACTTGAATCTTTGGTAAACTATGTAGTTGAACGTAAAAAATAGAACTTGTTAGGAACTGGAGTTTACCAATTTATCACACTCATCACTCTTTTTGCCACACAGTCCGCATCCAATTTGATCTTTTGCTGCACTTGCTCGTTGACTAGCACAAGTTCCTGCAAACTTTCCGTCTTTTTTGGATAATATTTTGATTGATATTCCAGCAATTCCAAGTGAGAGTAATAAAATGACAATAAGTAATAGCTCCATATTTCTTTGATGAGTTTCAATTAAAATTACAATTTTTATTACTCAATTGATCATATTTTTTTTGGAAACCCAATAGTTTTCTAATGCCCTAACTGCAAAGTAATTTCTTTTGTAATTTCTGTTAAATTTTTTCCATCTACCAAAACGGTGAATGCTGCTTTTGAGTAATGGGGATTGCGATCTTTTAAATGTTTTTCAATAAAATTTGGCATAGATTTTACGCCTATAGAAGCAACAATCGGTCTGTTTTCCGATTCACTAATGAGTCTTTTGGACAACAATGCTAGAGAAGCTTTAAGGTGTATGCTTGTTGATTTTTGATTGACCAAATCCATATTTTGATGGAAACAAGGTGTTCCTCCACCAAGAGATAAAACCAATCCAGCATCGTTTTTGAGTATTTCCGACAAATAATCATGCTCTTTTTGCCTGAAAAAAGTTTCACCGTTTAACCTAAATATTTCAGAAATGGTCATCTCTTCCTGTTCCTCGATATAATTATCTAGATCTATGAATTTGATATCTAATTCTTTGGCAAGCTGTTTTCCTACGGTAGACTTTCCTGAGGCCATATAGCCTATAAGTGTAATTTTCAATTTAGTAATCTTAAATTTGTTGATCGTACTATGATTGCGAATATATCAAACACATTCATAAGAAATTTAGATCTTAGCATCAAAGAAATACAAAAAAATCTATTTTATGTCAGGCAAGCAAGAAATGTCTTTTCTACAACATTTAGAAGTACTGCGTTGGCATCTTATTAGATGTTCAATGGCTATTTTTGCATCTGGCATGATTGCTTTTTTTTCAAAAAGCCTAATATTCGACTACCTGCTACTTGTACCGAAAAATCCAGACTTCATTACCTATCGATTTTTCTGTTCGATTTCTAATTTTTTTGGAACTGATGGCTTATGTATCGATCAAATACCATTTACTTTTCAGAGTTTGGCAATGGCTGAACAATTCAATGTTCACATATGGACTTCTATTACTGTTGGATTCATCGTTTCTTTTCCGTACATCGTATTTGAAGTATGGCGATTTATAAGTCCTGGACTATTGGCAAAGGAAAAAAAGAATGCAAAAATCTTCATTTTTATCTCTTCCCTGTTATTTTTTATAGGGGTGCTTTTTGGCTATTTCGTACTAGCACCGCTCTCTATTAATTTTCTCGGAAATTACTCCGTAAGTGATGATGTAGCTAGAAATATAAAGTTAAGCTCCTACATTTCACTAATCAGAACTTCGCTATTAGCTGCAGGATTTATATTTGAATTGCCCGTTATTATTTACTTCTTATCCAGAATGGGACTGATTACACCGCAATTGATGAAAACATACCGAAAACATGCATTGGTAATGGTGCTTTTATTATCGGCAGTTATTACACCACCTGACGTAATAAGTCAAATTATTGTAGCAGTTCCAATAGTAATCCTTTACGAGTTTAGTATTTTCATAGCTAAAAGGGTCAATAAAAATCAGAAACTACGAGTAACAAAGTGATGATCTTGAGAAATTTTTAACTCTTTTTTCTACAAAAACAATCTAAATTATTTGCTTTTATCGATAGACCCAAGCACCCTGCTCATAAATTCATTGAGTGCCTCTTTTTGTGAAGTACCATTTTTTATAGATTTCTGAACCTCAAGAGCTCCATAAATATTTGATAAAAGCTCCCCTACTACATCTATCTCTTCGTCTTTAAGTGTATCTGATTCTGTTAAAAACTCAAGTGTTTCAATAGTCTCATTCAAAAAATCCTCATCGTTTTTTTCAATGAAGTTTACCAGGTTTTTAATCAATGGCAATCTCATAAAGCTGATTTACTAATTTGATTCAATGAGGGATTTCAAAACCTCTAACTTATTTGTTTGTTCTTGAGATTTCAGTTTTCCATTCTCAAACACGGCAAAAGTTGGCAAATTTGAAACATCTGCAAGCTTTCTGCTTTCAGGAAATTTTTCAGCATCTACCAAAACGAATTCATTTGTTTCATTTTCTGCTGCTAGTTTTTTAAACTTTGGTTTCATAATGCGGCAATTCCCACACCATCCAGCAGAATATTGAACAACTACACGAGAATTTTTATCAACTACTTCTTGTAAAGTATCGGTTGTAAGCTCTGTAAACATAATTTTGTCTTTTTATTTAGATGACAAATAATCAGCCGTGTCTTTAGCATTAGGCTTCATTGACTTCTTGCCTTCTTCCCAATTTGCAGGGCAAACATCTCCTTTTACTTGAAAATGTGAGTAAGCATCTACCAATCTTAAAAATTCACCTACACTCCTACCAAGTGGCATATGGTTGATGCTTTCGTGGAAAACCTTGCCTTCCTCGTCAATCAAATAAGTAGCTCTAAACGTAACATTATCGCCAATCAATTCATAAGTATCAGTATCTTCATTATACTTTTCTTCTGAAATATCTAGAATGCCTAAAATATTTGAAAGATTTCTATTGCTATCGGCAATGATTGGGTAAGTGATTCCTTCGATGCCTCCATTGTCTTTTGGAGTATTTAGCCATGCAAAATGAACTTCTGGAGTATCGCAAGAAGCACCAATTACAATGGTATTTCTTTTTTCAAATTCTTGGAGTGCTTCCTGAAAAGCGTGTAACTCTGTTGGGCAAACAAATGTAAAATCTTTTGGATACCAAAACAGCAATACTTTTTTCTTGTTTTTTACAGCTTCTTCAAACACATTGATAGAAAAAGTATCACCCATTTCGTTCATTGCATTCACGTTTAAACTTGGAAATTTTTTTGCGACGTATGACATAGTTTTTTATTTTTTTATAAAAGTAAAATTAACTTTTTCAAGTCTATCAAAGACAGCTTTAGCAATACTATGATCTTATGTTGGTATAGTTTTGAGCTATTTATAACATAAATTAAAAATTTGATCAAAAATTTGAGTATTTTGTGGGAAATTTAAATTAGCAATATCAATATTGCTTAATTATTAGTTTTATTTTTTAAAAAGTATTATTTAAAAATAGACAATCAAGGCATGAAATCAGAAATTAACACATCATACACCAAATTTAAAACCATGGTAAAAGCACCTATTTTTCTTTTATTAGCCTTGGTGTTTGTTAGCTTGGTAAGCTGCAATAAAAATAACTCTAGTGCTAACTGGCATAAAACAGGATCATTCTACATCCCTGCATCTTTGGATTATGAAAAAGAGGAGATTTATAGAAATGACAGCCTTCAAGTGAGTACCTATTCAGGAAAAACAGCTACTTTTAAAGTAACATGGATAGATCAATTTAATTACAAATTAACAAGACTAGAGCCTCAAAATCCTGTAGAGCAAATTCCTGTAATAGTTAAAATCACTGAAATAGATAGCAAAGCAAAAACACTTACGTTTGAGGCAAACTTAGAGAATTCAACGTTCTTTCAAAGAAACAAGATGATCAAAGTAGAGGAAGAAGAAATCATAAAGTGATCTTTTTAACTAACTCATATTCAATTACTCTTTATAAATAAGGTAATTCTTTCTGATTTCCTTAAACTCATCTATTTCCTTTTTCCAAGATGCCTTGATTAAACCTTCAGAAACACCTTTCTTGAGTTGATTGAATAATAAATCATTTCCTACATGCTTATTAAAAGTGCTACCAAAAAACTTTTTGTTGCTGGGTGTCTTTTCATAAGCATCTTTAAGCCATTTGATATTGATGTGGTTAAGTTTTTCAACTTCAGATAAATCTACCCCATAGCAAAGCAAACCATTATGTTTAGGGTTCTTTGCACCATCGTTTGGTTTTGGCGTATACGCAAACCCCGATTCAGGAAACCAAGTGGCTCCATACCTTTGAAACTGAAATTCCGTACCCCTTCCCGCATTGATGCTAGTTCCTTCAAAAAAACCAAGACTTGGGTAAAGATTGATTGCTTGGCTATTGGGTAAATTTGGAGAAGGCTTTATAGGAAGATCGTAATAATCAGCATGTTTATAATTCTTTAAAGGGATTACGGTAAGATCGCACTGAATATTATTTTTTAACCATTGTTCTCCATTGATCATTTGAGCATATTCACCAATGGTCATTCCATAAACCAATGGCACTGGATGCATACCCAGAAAGCTTTTAAATGATGGCTGGAGCATTGGACCATCAATATAATATCCGTTTGGATTTGGTCTATCCAATAAAATCAATGGTATATTATTCTCCGCACAGGCTTCCATTACATAGTGCAACGTTGATAGGTAGGTATAGAATCTTACCCCAACATCCTGAATATCAAAAATCATGACCTCTATACCCGAAAGATCATTTTTAGAAGGCTTTCTCTTTTTTCCGTACAATGAAATGATGGGCAAGCCTGTTTTTTTATCTATTTCATTTGACACTTCTTCGGCAGCATCTGCCATTCCTCTAAAGCCATGCTCAGGCGAAAAAACTTTCTCTATAGTTATATTCAAATTTAATAAACTGTCTACCAGATGTGTAAACTCATTTTTTAACTCACTTTCTTTTAAATTTTTTACTGATTTCAAAAGAACACTGGTTTGGTTGGCAACAACCCCTACTTTTTTATTTATTAAATAAGGCAGGTATAAATAAGTGCGATTTGATGCCAAAACAATTGAAGAATCAGTAGTTTCATGGTTTTTTTTCACCACAGGTTGCCCTTTACCACAAGAAAAAAGCATGAAAAAAAATGCAAATAAAAAACTGAAATGCGTACTTTTGAGGTGATTATAGATCATATATATTGAATTACGAACTCTTTATTGCCAAACGAATCATTGCTTCTAAGCAGGATAAAAATAGCATTTCAAAGCCAATAATTAAAATTGCCATTACAGCCATCGCATTGGGGATGATCGTAATGATGGTTTCGGTAGCCACCAGCTTTGGATTGCAAGAAAAAATAAAAGAAAAGATTGCTGGATTTAATGGGCACATTACCATTACCAGTTTTGGGAAAAACAACTCAGAAATTACCCTGCAACCAGTGTCTACCATCCAAGATTTTTACCCCGATTACAGCAATTTTCATGGGGTGAAAAAAATCCAAGCCTATGCAACCAAAGCAGGAATTATAAGAACTGCTACTGACTTTGAAGGAGTGTTAGTAAAAGGGGTTGAAAAGAATTATGATTGGAGTTTTTACCAAGAATATTTAGAAGAAGGTCGTATCCCAGAATTTGGGCAGGAATTATCTAATGAAATCCTTATTTCTAGAGAAATAGCCAATAAAATGAATCTCACGCTACAAGATGCTTGTAAAGTCTTTTTTATTAAAAATGAACTTGATAAGTTACCATGGGTAAGGGTTTTGAAAATTGCAGGAATTTACAATACTGGCTTTCAGGAGTTTGATGAGAAAATTATGGTAGCAGATCTCAGGCATTTACAGAAAATGAATCGATGGGAAGTAGATGAAGTTGGTGGATTTGAAATCATGCTGAATAATTTTAATGGAGTTGATGAAAAAACAAAGGCAATTTATCAAGACACTCCCTCAAATCTAAACACGGAAAACATCATTGAAAAAAATCCAATCATTTTTGAATGGATGAAGTTATTCGATAATAATATTTACCTCATCATAGGAATCATGATTTTAGTCGCAGGCATCAATATGATTACTGCATTGCTCGTTCTAATCATTGAAAAAACAAAAATGATTGGACTGCTAAAAACGCTTGGTTGTCAGCATAAAAGTATTGTGAAAATATTTTTGATCAATGCCAGCTATATCATTGCAAAAGGACTTTTTTGGGGAAACTTAATTGGAATCGGACTTTTGATGATTCAAAAAAAATTCGAAATCATTCGCCTAGACCCTGAAAGTTATTATGTAAGTAGCGTGTCTGTTGTGCTTAATCCAAGCCTTATACTATTGCTAAATGTTGGCACTTTACTCCTCTGTCTTTTAATGCTGCTACTGCCTTCTGCCATTATTTCAAAAATCAATCCCACCAGCGCATTGAAGTTTGATTAAGGATTCCTGCATATAATTACCATGGAACTACTATCAATATTTCCTTTTGAGAAACTATTGAACACTTTTGAATTTTGGCAGTCAAGTTCTTATGTAACAAACAAAAACACTACTTTCTAGGACATGTCCCTAATTTATTCGAAGTCAGTGAACTTTACCATGGTATTTAATACCGTTTTAAACCCCCACTTCTTATAAATATGTTTGGCATTATTTGCATCTAAAACTGATAAGTTGATGTAATTACAATTATTTTTTTTAAACCAAGCAAATAATTCATCTTTACACTTTGAAGACAAACCTTTGCCCCTGTAATCCTTAGAAATCCAGATATCATTTAACATACCATATTTAACAGGTTCAAATATAACGTGTTTAGTATTGTTAATTGTGCCGAAAGCAAAACCAACTAATTTTTCTTCATTCTCAATAACTATAAATAATCCATTAGAATTATCTATATCTTCTTTAACAGATTTCTTTATTGAATTTGATGGATTTTTTTTAACCCTGAACAGCTTTAGTTCATCTGGTACAAAATCAGTTAACTCTTCTTTAAATTCAATTATTAATTCTGTTAGTTGTAACAAATCATTATTACTTGCTTTTCTTATCTTCATGGTAAATATTTAAGGGTTTTAATATTAGAAAAATTTAATAAAGGTGGGGTGGGATTGTTCAGATTATTTTTTTAGAACAATCATTTATTTTTATCTTCCGTTTTTTGATTGATTTTTTCGCTTAAATTAACCATTTCTAACCTAAATTAATAGCGAGTTATATTTTTTTTCAAAAAAAAGAGAACTCAAATTTTTCATCTATTTCTAATTTTTTTTCTAACTAAAAAAACAGCGTTTTGAAAAATTTATAATCATTCCCCTGTGTATCTAAAATATAAACATGTAAATTTCATTTATAAACCTACAGGCTGTAGTGGTTAAGTTTTTTATGATTCCTTATAGAATAAGGCTTACTAATAGTCTCAACTATCTCTGATCTATATTGAGCAATAAATGCATTAATCCATTTTTTGGAATGTTGATTTAGCTTGAAATCATCCATCATTAAACGATCACGAAGTATTATGATACCTAGGTTTAAGCCTTCAAACATATAATCACCTATTCTGATAATGTTAAAAAAGAAGGCTTCATTCTTTCCTTCTATTGCATTTTGGTCAGTTGAAAAGTCTTTGTATGAAATGTTTCCATCTGCTTTCATCTTCCATATTCCAGATGCTGGGGTGTCAGTAACTTGCTCGTTAGTTTTTAATGTGTGTTTAATTAACAGAAGACTCCATTCATCATTATAATTATACTTTTCCCAAATATTATTCAAGGCATCAATGTCAATTTTAAAAGGAATATCCATCCATTCTAACATATGAAACAAGAAGAGTGGCACCTCTATTTTGGAAAACTGGGCATGATTATATAGATTAGAAATACCAGATATTTTTGGCAGCAATTGGTATAAATATATTTTTTTTTCATCGTTTTCTATTAAAAAATCCAATTCAAAATAACCTCGAAAACCCTCCTTAAACAATTGTTTACCAAATTTTTGGGTATAGATTCTAGCTTTTTTTCTAATTGTATCGCTAAACGCATTAGCGTATATTTCATTCCCACACCAGCCAGATTCATATGGCGTAAGCTCTTCAATCCCAACTATATCAGTCATTAGTGGAGCTACGATGGTTCCTTGACTTGTAACACAAGCTTCAATACCAGCACGTTTATAATTTCGATGCCTCTTCATAATCTTAACCACTCTTTCTTTTTCTATCGTGTTTGCATACTTAAAGTAATCTTCCTCTTTAGATATAAAGAATGTATTATCACCATAGTTTTCAAAAGGAGTTTGTATCGCTAAATCTGTTCCAAGGCTACTAGAAATTGGTTTTAGGTGTGCATAGCTGTTTACTTTGGCTAATATATTTGGCACACAAGGCACATCCGCTCTCTCTGCAATTGCACTTGTATTGAGTTTATTATCTAAATAATTCCTGGTTTTAGAATCTGGAAAACAACATTTTAGATGTAATTTTTTTGCAAGTATTTCAGTTTGTCTATTAAATTTTAGAAAAAGTACTCTTCCATTGTCTCCAGGCTTGCCATTATTATTAATGAAATCGATAACTTCTGGGTGAGACAGTAGGTAGTTATTAACATCTACAACACTTTTAAATTCCTCGTGCCTTATTGTCTCTTTTGGGGTGAAAATATGTTTGCACTGTCCGTCAAAGGAATCTATGTGCGAAATGAAATTTAGTTTTGGTATCCATTGCTCAACTCCTATCAAGTGAAAACAAGTTGGACCAACAAGATAAATAGGAGTAGTATTGCTTTTGAAAAAAGCTCTTATCTCATCAATACTTAATAATGATTGTTGCTGAGAGTTGATAGAGGTCAGTTGATCCATTTGGTTTTAATGTTTAATCAAAATGCAATATGAAATATATTCCTCATAAAAACAAGCTTGGTATATGAAAAAAATTGAGTTTCAATAGATTTCATATGGTGTATGGCTATTTTTAATGCTCTTTTTTAAGCGCCAAACACTCATCCCAGATTGGATCTTTAGGAGGATTGCAAATGATACTTATAGTTTCGTTTTTTACAGGATGTAAAAAGCTTATCCTTCTTGCATGAAGGTGAATGGAAGCATTTGAATTACTTCTATCAAAACCATACTTTAAATCCCCTTTAATGGGGCAACCAATTTTCGAAAGTTGACACCTAATTTGATGATGCCTTCCAGTCATGAGCGAAACCTCCAGCAAAAAGTAACGATCAAGGGTTCGTATTACTTTGTAATGAAGCACTGCTTTTTTACTCCCTTCCATCTCTTTTTGAAAAGAAGTAGACTTATTATTTTTAGGATTCTTTTTTAAATACGAAATAAGCGTTTCCTCAATTTTAGCAGGTTTATTTTTTACAATTGCCCAGTACTTTTTATCTACTTCTTTTGCCTTAAGCAAATCGTTCATTCTAGCTAATGCTTTAGAAGTTTTTGCAAATATCACCGCTCCAGATGTAGGTCTATCCAAACGATGAACCACTCCTAAAAAAACATTTCCAGGCTTACGATCTCTAGCTTTTATATATTTTTTTATGATTTCACACAAAGGTTCATCCTTGGTTTTATCGCCCTGCACGAGATCACCCGGTCTTTTGTTTATAATAATCAGGTGATTATCTTCAAATAAAATTTCTAGATTTGTACTACTTGAAAGCACTTTGGCTTGCCTATTTTAAGGATTTGTTAAGGTCATCAATATAATTCAGCACTTCCTCTTTTCCTTTTTCAGATACCGAAGAAGTAATAAAATATGGAGGCATGTATTCCCAATGTGTGTCTGTCATTGTTTTTGAGTAATGCTTGATATTGTTACTCAGCTGTGAAGGTTTTAATTTATCTGCCTTTGTAAAGAGAATACAAAAAGGAATATTTTGTTCTCCAATAAAATACATAAACTCTAAATCTATTTTTTGAGGTTCGTGCCTGGAATCAATCAGCACAAAAGCGCAGATAAGTTGAGTTCTTTTTAAAAAATAATCCTCTATAAGTTCTTGAAACTTACTTCTCCTTTTTTTTGAAACTTTTGCATAACCATAACCTGGAAGATCTACAAGATGCCATTGCTCATTAATTTCAAAATGATTGATCAGCTGAGTTTTACCAGGAGTATTGGAGGTTTTGGCAAGTTTTTTTCTTGAAGTGAGTGTGTTAATAAGTGAAGATTTACCAACATTAGACCTTCCTATAAAAGCATATTCTGGAAGTGGTGATTTCGGACATTTAGCAACGTCTGTGTTGCTTATAATAAACTTGGCAGACGTAATTTTCATATTTATAAACTCCTATCTTTTAGCCAATCATGTAGAATTTGATTGAAAGTATCTGGATGCTCCATCATCGGAGCATGACCACATTTGTCTATCCAAAAAAGATTTGCGTCTGGCAGGAGTCGCTCAAGACCTATAGCTACTTCGGGAGTGGTAACATTGTCATTTTTTCCCCAAATAACACATACAGGAACATTCATATTAGGCAAATCTTTTGCCATATTATGTCTTATAGAACTCTTTGCAATTGCTAGTGTTCTATATGTTTTACTTCTATTATTTACAATCTGATAAACCGTGTCAACTAATTCCTTGGTAGCCACTTTAGGGTCGTAGAAAACTTTCTCTGTTTTTTCTTGTATATATTCTCTATTTCCTCTTTTCGGATAAGTGTCTCCAAATGATTTTTCATACAATCCAGAGCTACCTGTTAACACAAGAGAACCAACAATTTCCATGTAATGTTTGCAAAGATAAAGTGCTACATGCCCTCCAAGAGAATTGCCAAGCAAAATTGGATCTTTTATATTTTTATGCTCAATGAATTTTTTTACGTGTAAGGCTAGATTTTTAACGTTGGTTTTAAGTAATGGCAAAGAGTAAATTGGCAACTCAGGAATCATTACTTTATATCCATGCTTAGGAAAATAGTCTATGATGCCTTCAAAATTACTTAAAGTACCCATTAAACCATGAAGCAGCACAATAGGCCTTCCCTCTCCTTCCTCCATATAAGTGAAGCCACTTTCTTCTATCAGATCTTTGCTCATTAAAAAGTCAAATTTATACTATTTACAAAGTTAGTTTTTTTTTTATCTCATGCAATTATGCTAAAGAACTTGTTTTGTAGTAAATACAAATCGTGTAATCAAAAATTACGCCAATATATCTTCAGCAGACGTCCTCTAAAAAAATTATGCTTTCAGATACTCTCTATTCAAGCGAGCAATATTGTCAAGCGAAATTTCCTTTGGGCATTGCACTTCACAAGCCCCTGTGTTACTACAATTTCCAAATCCTTCTTCGTCCATTTGCTTTACCATGTTCTTTACCCGATCAGCAGCCTCTACCTTACCTTGCGGCAACAGTGCAAATTGAGAAACTTTGGCAGCGACAAACAGCATGGCACTTGCATTTTTGCAACTTGCAACACAAGCCCCACAACCAATGCACGCAGCTGCATCTACAGACAAATCAGCATTTTCTTTAGAAATAGGAATGGCATTTGCATCTATCGTATTCCCAGAGGTGTTTACAGAAATATACCCCCCAGCTTGCTGAATCCTATCAAATGAAGACCTGTCAACCACCAAATCTTTAATGATAGGAAAAGCTTTTGCGCGCCATGGCTCTACATAAATGGAGTCACCATCTTTGAATTTACGCATGTGTAGCTGACAAGTGGTAGTACCTCTTCCCGGACCGTGAGGTTCACCGTTTATATGCATGGCACAGCTTCCGCAAACTCCTTCTCTACAGTCATGGTCGAATGCAACAGGCTCCTCGTTTTTTTTCACCAACTGCTCGTTTAGAACGTCCATCATTTCCAGAAAAGACATATGTTCAGAAATTTCTGCCATTTGGTATGCTACCATTTTTCCTTTGTGTTTTGGGCTTTTTTGTCGCCAAATAAAGAGTTTGAGGTTCATAGTTGGTTTTTTATTTTAATCATGAAAAACATACGGACATTAATAAATTCGACCAATGAAAGTAGTCTTATTTGTAAGACCTTGTTTTTAATTCTACATCATTAAAGGTTAATTCTTCTTTGTGCAATATCGCTTCACTTGGTGTGCCTTGGTATTCCCAAGCAGCAACATAAGCGTAATTTTCATCATCTCTTTTAGCCTCACCCTCTTTGGTGGTGTACTCTTCTCTGAAATGACCACCACACGACTCGTTTCTTTCTAAGGCATCTTTGGCAAAGAGCTCACCAAGTTCTAAGAAGTCTGCTACTCTACCAGCTTTTTCAAGTTCAAGGTTTACCTCATGGAGGCTACCCGAGACTTTTACATTTTTCTGGAAATCTTCTCTAAGTTCCTGTATCTCCTTGATAGCAGCTTCTAAATGCTCTTTGTTGCGAGACATGCCAACTTTTTCCCACATAATTTTTCCAAGGATTCTGTGGTATTCGTCTACCGTTTTATTGCCTTGATTGTTTATAAAAAATGCCAGTTTTTCTTTTACACTTGCTTCTGCCTCGTCAAACTCTTTGGTATCTACAGATAATTTACCAGTTTTGATTTCATCTGCCAAATGGTGTCCAATGGTATAAGGCAACACAAAATAGCCATCTGCCAACCCTTGCATAAGCGCAGAAGCACCTAATCTGTTAGCCCCATGATCTGAAAAATTGGCTTCGCCTATGCAAAAAAGACCTGGAATTGTTGTCATTAAATTGTAATCTACCCATACTCCTCCCATCGTATAATGAGTTGCAGGATAGATCATCATAGGGGTTTTGTATGGATTTTGATCTACAATTTTTTCATACATCTGAAAAAGATTACCGTATTTTCCTTTGATGATTTCTTCCCCCAGCGTCTTAACTTCTTCTTCCGATGGATTTACCAACCCTTTGATTTTGGCCTGCTCAGCCCCATACCTGCGTATGGCTGATGAAAAGTCTAGAAAAACCGCCTCGCCAGTGCTATTCACACCAAAACCTTGGTCGCAAACTTCTTTCGATGCCCTAGAGGCAATGTCTCTAGGTACTAAGTTTCCATAAGCAGGATACTTTCTTTCTAAAAAATAATCTCTTTGGTTTTCTTGTATCTGAGTTGGTTTCAGTGTTCCTTCTTGAATGGCTTTTGCATCCTCCAAATTTTTTGGCACCCATATCCTCCCATCATTTCTCAATGATTCTGACATCAAGGTAAGCTTAGACTGGTAATCTCCCGACCTAGGAATACAGGTTGGGTGAATTTGCGTCATGCATGGATTTGCAAAAAACGCCCCCTTTTTATGAACCTTCCAAGCAGCTGTAACATTGCAGCCCATGGCATTGGTAGATAAAAAGTAAACATTTCCATAGCCTCCAGATGCCATGACTACAGCATGGGCAGCAAAACGTTTGATTTCGCCACTTACCAAGTCTCTAGCAATGATTCCCCTAGCTTTTCCGTCAATCACCACCAAGTCGAGCATTTCATGTCGATTGAACATTTTGATCTTTCCACGAGCAATTTGTCGATTCATGGCAGAATAACACCCAAGCAATAATTGCTGCCCGGTAAGACTTTTGGAATAAAAAGTTCTAGAAACCAGCACACCACCAAAAGATCTATTATCTAGTAATCCCCCGTAGTCTCTGGCAAACGGAACTCCTTGTGCCACACATTGATCTATGATAGAGGAAGAGACCTCTGCAAGCCTGTATACATTGGCTTCTCTAGACCTAAAATCCCCACCTTTGATGGTGTCAAAGAACAATCGATGGTCGGAATCACCATCATTTTGGTAATTCTTTGCGGCGTTAATGCCTCCTTGGGCTGCAATTGAATGTGCTCTTCGTGGGGAGTCTTGATAGGCAAAAGCCTTTACATTATAACCTAATTCTGCTAGTGATGCTGCAGCAGAACCGCCTGCCAAACCTGTTCCAACAACAATAATGTCTAGGTTTCTTTTGTTGGCAGGACTCACCAAATTTATTTCTTGCTTGTGCTTGGTCCATTTATCTTTTAAAGGACCTTCGGGAATCTTGGCATCCAATTTTTTCATTTTTCTAAAGATTTAATGGTTAAAAAAGTGGAAAAGAGCAACAATAATGAATCCCAGCGGAATAACTACAGAATAAATGTTTCCGAAAGCTACAACATAGGGTGTGTAGCTGCTATTCCTAGCTCCCATAGACTGGAAAGATGACTGAAAACCATGCCACAAGTGTAGCGACAATAATAAAAAAGAAATCACGTAGGCAGCCACCCTATAGGGGTTTAAAAACTTGTGTTGCAATTCTTCAAAGTAGCGATATTCGCCATTAATCATTCCAGACATGTCACCTAAAATATATTTGGTATTCATTTCTGGAACCCAAAAGTCAATAAGATGTAATACCAAAAAGGCTAGAATTACCAAACCAGAATAAATCATACTTCTAGAAGCTAGCGATGAACTCTTACCTCCTTTAAATTTTACATACGAAGTACTTCTTGCCTTGTAATTTCTATACTCCAAAATAAAACCCATGACAAAGTGGAAAACTACTCCAAAAATCAGCGTAGGTTGCATGGCAAATTGAATAACAGGATTCGTTCCCATAAAATGAGAGACCGTATTAAACAACTCTTTGCTAAACAGCGAAATCATGTTGATTGACAAGTGCATGATCAGAAATATGATCAAAAACATTGCAGAGAGTGCCATGGAGATTTTTCTTGCAATGGAAGATGAAAGTAACTTCATACAGATCGATTTAGCTAGTTATAAATTCAAAGATAGTTATTCACAATTGTTGATCCTAAATTTTTAATTAAAATTCAGCATGCAGCTTCAAATTTAATACCCTACCCGTCATATAATTTGGCACCGCATAAAATCTATTTGAAAAAACATCTCGTACCCAAGTGTTAGTAATCGCATTCTGAACGTCAAAAAGATTGAATAACTGAATGCCTATTTCCAATTCTCTAAACAACTGATACCAAGGTTTTGATTTTTCTTTTGAAGCGCCAACAACTTCATAAAAAATACCTATGTCGGCTCTTCTATAAGGATTCATCCTTTGTTGATACTCGCTGGCGTTTACATAAGAAGGAGAGCCAGTAGGCAAGCCGCTATTGTACACCATGTTTAAATACATTTTTACATTCGGAAAGTTGGGCATATAATCCTGAAAAAGCATTGCAAACTTGAATCTTTGATCGGTGGGTCTGTCCGTAAATTCAAACTGATCTTTCTGCTCTTGTGTTCGTAAAAAACCTACACTCAACCAGCTTTGGGTGCCAGGCACAAATTCGCCATTCAACCTAAAGTCCGCACCATAAGCATACGCCTTGGCACTATTTGAAGCATCGTAGCGAATACGAACATTTTCGATGGTATAAGTATTTACATTGGTTAGGTGTTTGTAGTATAGTTCGGAGCTAAGCTTAAAAGGTCTTTCCATCATTTCAAATCTATATTCGTTGGAAAGGGCAAGCTGAAGCGAACTTTGCGCATCTACTGTAGGGACAACAGACCCATCGTTGGCTCTGATTTCTCGGTAATTTGGGGGTTGATGATACATACCGCCTTTCACTCTAAAAAGCATGTCTTTTTTCCAACTAGGTTTTACAGCAAACTGACTTCGAATACTATAAACTGTATTTTCGGATGAATTTAAGTCATTGGCATTGACTCTCCAATGATGAGCTCTTGCACCCATATTGTACCAAATTTTTGTTTTTTTATATCGAAGACGATTATTTAGTTGTACAAAAAATTGATTTCTTGAGATGGTGACGTTGTTAAACGCATCTACGTCCCTGATTACAGATGTAAGCAGATTTTCTTGGTAGTTGATGCTCAAGCCATCTCCTGAAGTATCAATTTGTTCGACTTCCTTAAGCTGGTCTTTATAATTTTCTTGTTGGTGTTTGAGCCCAAAAAGAAGTTTTTTGCTTTTGAATTTCCATTCACCTCTTAACTGCACATTGGCAATGGTTGCCTCAAGCTGATTGTCGTAATAATTAAGCTGTGCCCCATTTTGCTCTTCAGCTGCATTACTTTGATTCACTTCATCTAAATTGTAAGCTGCTAAAACACCTGCTTTTTCTTCTTCTGCAGTTTCGTACAAAGAGGAAGTTAACTTTAGTTCAAAATTTTCATCTATTTGATAATGAGCATTCAGTGCTCCAAAAAGAGTCTGATAGGAATTATTTTCTTCTCCTTGAAATTTCACAATCAAATCGATGGGCGAAGCCAGTGTTCCAAATCTTGTCCTCCTATTTTTTGGTTCATTTTGATAATCATTGATTGAGAAATTTCCTAAAAAATCAATCGAAAGCTTTTTGCTTATCTCATAAGAAATAAATATTTGTGCATCCCAAAAGGTTGGATTCGTATTGGTTTCTGTTTCCTTGGAATTTACAAACAAGCTGTTATTTCTATAGCGAGCTCCCGCAATTACGCTAAGTTTTTCATTAAACCCAGTTCCCTCCGCAGTTATGGCTCCCCCAAGAAAACTAGCATCTGCAGCTAACTTAAACTGCTTAGGAGTCCGATAGGTGATGTCTAGCACAGAAGAAAGGCGATCTCCATATATTGCTTGAAACCCCCCAGCACTGAATTTTATATTTTCAACCATGGCACTATTGATGACGCTTAACCCCTCTTGCTGACCAGCTCTTATCAAAAAAGGACGGTAAACTTCAATACCATTTATATACAGTAGATTTTCATCAAAATTCCCTCCTCGTACATTGTACTGCGAACTCAATTCATTGTTGTTATTTACCCCAGGCAAGGTCATCAATACATTTTCAATTCCCATGGTAGGGCTGGGAAGTTTTTGAGACGTAGTGGGCTGAATAACAACAGTGCCACTAGCATCAATTCTCTCTTTTTCAACCACCACTTCCTTTAATTTTTCGGTTCTCTTGAAGAGTGTGATTGTAAGCGGTTCTTTATTGTTTTCTAACAGCTCGATACTTTTAGAAATCCCCTCGTAGGCAATGTGTTGAAAACGGATGATTGCTCTTTTAGCAATGGGAATACTTTTATAAAAAAAACCTTTTTCATTTGTTTTTGCAATTGCTTTGTCTGCTACAAAAACTTGCACTTCTGCTATTGGAACTCCAGCTTCGTCAGTTACTTTTCCACTCAATATTGAATTTTGAGCTTTGAGTAGCAAGCAAGAGAAAAGCGCAATAAAGTATAAAAATGGTTTAATTGACAAAAAATGAATGATTGGTGTTAGAAAATGATGGTTTTCGCATACGATGGTACGTTTTCATGATTTTTTGCTGTCCAAATCAATCATCATTCTCAAAAAAGGCGTTGCATTTTCTACATTCAATTTTTGAGCAGGCACCCAAAGAGGTCGCAAACAATCTTCTCCATCGCCTTCGGATTTAACTTTTCCTTCAAAATCAACAACATGGTAAAGCATCGCCGAATGTTTGAGCGTAACCATTTCACCGTTTTTTTTATAATGAAAATCAATGGTTTGTATCTCTTCAAAGGTGCGTTTATAAGAGGTTGGCACAACGCCTAATTCCTCATAAAACTCTCTTTTTAAGGTCTCTTCGTGGCTTTCTCCTTGTTCTGGACTTCCTCCTGGTAGGTCAAACATTCCTAAATAAGGTCCTCTGGCTTTTTCAATCACAAGAATATTTCCTGCTTTTGCAATAAAGCCATAAACACCAAAATGAGTGTGATTTAGTAAGGATTCTCTATAAATGGTCATCGTTTATAAATTTAGTACGAACATGAGGATGTACTTCAACAGCTAAGTATACTTTTAAATATCATTAGTTGTACTCCTCAAAACTAACTTTTTATACTCAAACCATTTGTCTTTTTTAGGAATTTAAGAGCAGTTTTTTTCTTCATCAAGGCAAAATTTTGAATTATAGACTAGCTATATTGATAAATTTTAAGGGGGGAAAGATGATTATATAAATTCGAAAAACTAGGTAGATTGAGTAAAATACCAAATTTGACTATCAGATTATGATACCTTATTTGATATTAATGAGCATAAAGAATTGTGAAAAAGCAGGAAAAACCTCTGTGGAATCAAAAATTAAGGTGAATTAATGAGGATTTACTTGTATATGTAATAAGTTTTGATGTATATTTACAAAGAAGAAAAAAAAGGTTAGAAATTCTAGTTTTACAAGGTCTTCTCGGTCAAGAGCTATTTTACACAGTTTTAAATAAAAATAAGAAGCAACTAACTAAACTTTATTTTTATACGGTCATTTTTCCATTTGAATTCTAACCTCTTTTGTTATTACAAAGATAGTAAAAAAATCCTAAAGAACAAATTTCAACCAAAAAAAGATGAAATGTCAAATCTTTGTGGTTGGTCTTATTAAAAACCCAATTTACTGTTTATTAGTTTTTTATGTTACTAGCAGTCGCTCTCACCCTCTATTACTTAAGCAAACACCTTCCCCTAGTTATAAGCTGTGCTGCCGCATTTTTTCTATCAATTTAAATAGTAAAAAGCTTTGGAAGGCTTGTAGAGCTTAAAAAAGTATCAGTCGTACTAATGCCAATTGTAAGGTTGTTGCACGGAAAACCCTATAAATAAGCAGTGTAGAAAATACAGGGTCCGTTTGTTAGAAACTATTTGGTTTTAGTGTATTCAGGCAATTCCTCTAAAAAAACATAGCCCCCTTTATTTTCATCAATTTTACAAAAAATGTGCAGCAAACCATTGGTTACCATCAAATATTTTGCTTTAAAATGAAGATTGTACCTCGCTATTTGATCGAAAGTTTGCTGGTTGATGGCTACGCTGCTCGATTTGCATTCAACCACAACTTCAACACCGCCTAGCTTGTTGTAAACAACCAAGTCTGCCCGCCTTGATAAGTGATTGACTACAAATGCTTTTTCTATGGCTATGGAGATAACTGGGTACTTCTTTTCAAATATCAGAAAATTTACCACGTGCTGCCTTACCCATTCCTCTGGAGTGAGCAATAAATATTTCTTTCGGAGCTGATCGAAAATGTATGGTTTGTTTTCAATATTTTTGAACTTGAATTTATACGGGTGAAAATTGAGTTTCTTCATCTTACAAAATTCTTATTTTTTTTTGAACACTTATTTGCATAAAATGAACATCCGTCCAATTCTTTCTGAAATAGACCAAGGCAAACCCAAACCTGTATATTTTCTTACAGGCGAAGAACCTTATTTTATAGACCAAATAGCCAATTACATTGAGCAAAAATTTTTACAAGCTTCGGAGAAGGACTTTAACCAAAACGTGTTTTATGGTCGTGATGTTGCTATCAATCAAATCATAGATGCTTCGCGAAGGTTTCCAGTAATGGCTAAATTCAGACTAGTTATTGTAAAAGAAGCCCAAGAACTTTCTAGATACATAGAAAAACTGGTTCCATACATACAGCATGCAAGTCCAACAACGGTGCTGGTACTTTGCTACAAATACAAAAAAATAGACAAGCGAAAAGCCCTGTACAAATCTATTAGCAAGGTTGGATTGTTTTTTGAAAGTAAAAGACTGTATGAGAATCAAGTATTGGACTTTATCAAAAATTGGCTAAAAGAAAAAAATTGGAACATTGAAAGCAAAGCTGCTGCATTGCTGGTTGAGTATTTAGGCACAGAACTTAGCAAAGTAAGTAATGAACTGAACAAACTTACCCTAGCTATTGGCGACCAAAGAACCATTACTGCTGCAGATATTGAAGAAAATATAGGCATTAGCAAAGAGTTCAATAATTTTGAACTAAGAAAAGCAATTGGCGCAAAGGATTTTAAAAAGGCACACCGAATCGTAAATTATTTTGGCGAGAACCAAAAAGCCAATCCAATGGTATTAACGATTTCGATGCTGTTTGGCTATTTTACGCAGTTGCTAACTTATCATAGCCTCCAAGACAAATCACCCAAAAATGTAGCGCAGGTATTAAGAATCAATCCTTATTTTGTGTCAGACTATACCCAGGCAGGAAAACACTACCCAATGCGCAAGGTTTCGAGTATGATTTCTATATTGCGAGAAGCAGACCTAAAAAGCAAAGGCCTAGGTGCCAATCAATTGTCGCCTAGGCAAATACTTAAAGAATTAATTTTTAGATTAATGTATTAGTTTCTGTTGATTAAGAACACGTTCTACGAACACCTGGTCTGTAAACACCACAGCTAGCTCTTTGAGAGTGAAAACGTCTGTTGTTTCTGTGAATAACTCTTCGAGCTACTGGTCTAACAATCCTTCCAGCACAAGATCTTGTATTGATAAACAACCCTTGTGTTGGTCCGTAATATCCATGAAATCCAGTATTAAAAACATTTACTCTTCTAGGCTGATGACTTCTTACAGAAACACTATTTCTTCTATGATTTCTGCGGACTACATTTCTTTTAACTGCTCTTCTTTGCGGTTTTCTTACGCTTGCTTTTCTGGCTTTACGCACTCGGCTATTCGATTGATTTACGTTCTCCCCCGCTTTTCTAATAGATCTTTCTGAATTGATTTGTGATGAATCTCGCTGCGCATTTGCAGATAGATTGATACTAAATGCGATAATGAGAGACAGGACTGAAATTTTAGTTAAATACTTCATAATTGTAATTTTTAATTGTTAGTGATATAAATTTTTAAGGCTCTGATATAGATTCGGATTATTTAAGAAGAGCTTGCTTTTTGAACTGTTCTCTTTGCATTTTAGCTTCTCTTCTCAATTTTCTTTTTTCAACCTTATTTCTTCTGTTAATCTTTGATTTTTTGACCTTTTTTTCTCTTTTAAACTCTTTTTTAGCTGCAATATTTTCTTCTTTGTGTACTCTTACAACTTGAACCTTAGGCGCCCCCATTGGTGGGTGATTCATCCTTGTTACTTTTTCAATGCTTTCTTCTAAAGGCTCTAGTGAAGAATCTTGCTGAGCGTTTAGAGAAATGTTTGCGCTAAATGCTATGATTAGCGACAGGGTTGAGATTTTAGTTAAATACTTCATTTTTTGTGTTTTTGTTATTAATTTTAAGACTACTATTTTTTAAAAAGGTTTAATTTGATGAAAGAAAGATCATAAAAATACTGACCGAATTTGAAACCAAATTAACTATAAAATTGGTTTCACACACACTGAGTGAATTTATTTAGCTTATAAGATTTTTAGGAATCCCTTGTTGATTAATCACTTCTAAAGTTGGGTAGTTTATATGTCCACAAAGGTATTCGGGAAAATATTAAAAGCCCCTCGGAAAGTCTTTAAATTGTTTTAGATTTAATTTTTGGTAGTATTTCTATTGAATGTCAGCTTCAATATTATTTCAAAAACACCTGAACAGCTATTCAAATAAAGTAAAATTTGTATGACACAAGAATTCATTAAAATTTCTTTCGCCTCAAATACAGACCGCGATAAAATATACCAACTACGTCATGAAGTGTTTGGCACTGATTTAATACAACATTCTGTAAATGAATCCAGAATTCTTCGTAATAAATTAGATGGTTTTAACACTTATATAACTGCTAAAATAGACAATCAAATTGTTGGTTTTATTAGTGTTACTTCTCCAGATGAGAACAATTATTCTATTGATAAAGAAAAAAATAGCATTCCTAAATTATCCTAAGTCTAAATGGTTTGAGTGTATTAGAATTCAATAAGATGGTTGTTATTGATTGCCCTACCCTTTAACACAGCTTGACCACAAGAATTTGAAATTTCATCTTTTTTTGGTCAAAAGTTGTTTTTTAGGATTTTTACACTATCTTTGTAATAAGAAAGGCAGTTAGAATTCGAGATGGAAAAATAATAAAATGGAAATAAAGTTTAGTTAGTTGCTTCTTATTTTTATTCAAAATTATGTAAAATAGCTCTTGACCGAGAAAAACTTGTAAAGCTAGAATTTCTAACTCCCTTTTTTTTCATTTCAAATATACATCAAAATTCCTTAAATATAATACAAAATTCTCATTAATTCATCTTCATCTTAGATTTTATAGAGATTTTTCCTGTTTTTTACAATTCCCCTACCCTTTCTCTCCTTTAAATTTGATCAACATAGCTAGGCTATACTTCAAACTTTTGCCTTGATAAAGAAAAAAAACGACTCCTAAATTACCCTAAATCTAAATGGTTTGAGTTTATACAAGCAACAATATGTGAAAAAATATTAAAAGCCAGTCGGAAAGTCTTTAAATTGTTTTAGATTTAATTTTGGTAGTGCTTCTATTGAATTGAACAGGCTAAAAATAGTAGATGAATTAAAAGACATCAATAATATTGATGAGGTATTAAAAATAGTAGCTTAAAAAATAAAAATGGAAAAAAATAAATTGATGGATTTTCATCGATTTTTAGACGAAGCTGGAGACACCACTTTTTATGGTAAAGGGAAGAAAAATATTATTGGAACAAATGGTGTTTCTAATGTTTTTATTCTTGGTATGATAAAGGTGAAAGACCCATTGGATGAAGTTAGGGGTAAACTAAATCTACTTCAAGAGAAAATTACTAAAGACGAATTTTATCACGTTCCGAGTGTACTTAAAAAAGTAAACAACGCTGGTTATTATTTACACGCAACTGATGATTTACCAGAGGTAAGAAAAGAAATGTTTGACTTAATGAAAACCATAAATTGTAGTTTTGAAGCGGTTGTTGGTAGAAAAAGTATTGAACGTTATGAAACAAAACATAAGGGTAAGGAAGAGTATTTTTATGCAGATTTATTATCTCATCTACTAAAAAATAAACTTTCTAAACATGTGAAACTTGTAATGCACATTTCCGAAAGAGGTAAAAGCACTAAAAACCATAATTTAGAATTAGCATTTTTAAAAGCAAAACAGCGGTTTACAAGTACTAATGAAAATAAAGAAATGAAAACCAAAGTTGTTTTTAATGTTAACTACCCTACAAGGGACCCATTATTAAATTTAGCAGATTATTTTTGTTGGACAATTCAAAGAGTATTTGAAAGAGGCGAAATTAGATATTATAATTTTCTTAAAGATCAGATAAAGTTAGTAATCGATCTTTATGATACTGATAAATATAGTAACTGGAAAAACTACTATGACAACAAAAAGAATCCATTAACGGCTGAAAATAAGATAAGTCCACTAAAACACTAATTTTAAACTCAGTTTAAAATAACGACTTGGAGTCGACTTTCGTGTTTTGCAGACTTAACATGTGTAAATATACAACATATTTATGAATTTGTTAAAAACAAAAAAAAGATTTACCAATAAATTTTATAGATAACCTTTTGGTTATCTAATACTTAAAAAAAAAGGCAGTGAGTGAAATCTATTAATATTTGTTAAAATCTAAAGCAAACAATACCAGTATTTTCAGGAAACTCCTATTGACGAAGCATTCCTATGATTGTCCACTGACTTTTTTATCTCCTCAACCACCTGCTCGATTAACAACCGATCTTTTTGAGTCATTTCAGCAGCAGGCATTGATTTTGCAAACTTCACAAAATCTGCGTTTTGTAAAATGTTCTTTAAGGCACGAATGGTTTCTTTCTTAATCTTTAGTTCAGAACTTTTGGCAAAGAGGAACAGCTCATCAATCAACTCATTGGTAGTAGACTCCATGGCGCTTATGCTCAGCTCTTTTTCGATGTAGCTTCTGGCAATATCCGTAAGTTCGCTGTAGTATTTCTTTACGTTCTTTTTGGAAAGCTCCTCATTTTTATCGAGTTCTTTAAGCTTTTGGATTGCTTCAACATAAGGATCTATCCGTTTTACCGCCTTTTCTGGGTCTTTTTTCTTCTTGGTTAAAAAATAGATGAGAAGTGCAACTACCAATAGAAAAATCAACAAATAAATGATCAGATTTTTATAATCATCAAAAACCTTGGGTTCTTCTTTAATGGTTTTGATATCAAACATCTTTTGCTGCGTAGTGTCTACTTTTACAGTGGCAACATTTACCAAAAATTCTTTGGTGAAGTATTTTCTTTTGTCAATTTCTACAGTTTGCCTTGGAATTTTGTATTTACCACCATCAAAATAGGTAATTAAGTATTTCTTTTCGAGTTTATTAACAAATGTATCTGTAGGCTTTTCAGCAATCAATACTGCTTTTTTGGCAGCATCACTCTTAAATTCTGGAAAAACCACCTTATCAAGGTCATTTACCCTAATTTTATATTGAATTTGCTCACCAATTCTAATGGAAGTGGTGTCTACCTCAACTTCAACCTTGCTTTGCGCAAAGCCAATTGAAACAGAAAAAAGAAAGAAAAATATCAGTAATTTTTTCATTATAAAACCTAAGAGCCTTTATTTTTAAAATAAGCGAGTAATGCTTTTACATAACTCTCATCCATACAAACACTACAGTAGCCTGCTCCACTAGTGCTAAATTGTTTTTGAAACAACAATACCTCTTGCTGGTATTGCTTTTCATAATTCATTCTTACACTCTTTGAGTTGGTATTGATTAGCTTTACTCTGCCAGTTTCTGCACATTTCATAGGTACAACTCCCATAGGGGGAATACTTGCTTCGTGCTTATCATAAATGCGAATGCCTGTAAGGTCATGTTTTTTAGCCGCAATCCTTAATGGCTGCTGGTAATCATCAGAAATAAAATCCGACAACAAAAAAACGATGGCCTTCTTCTTCAAAACACTCGACAAAAATTTTAATGCCTCGCCAATATTTGTTTTTGTGCTTTGTGCCTTGTGTTCAATTAAATCTCGAATAATCCTAAGCACATGGCTTTTGCCTTTTTTTGGAGGAATAAAAAGTTCTATTTGATCTGAAAACAGCAACAATCCAACCTTATCACTATTCTGAATTGCAGAAAAAGCCAGTGTGGCAGCGATCTCAACAATCGTATCTTCTTTGAATTGACTCGAAGTTCCAAAGTGTTCAGAACCACTTACATCTACCATCAACATCATGGTAAGCTCTCTTTCTTCTTCAAAAATCTTTATGTAAGGCTCGTTGTAGCGCGCAGTTACGTTCCAATCAATCGCCCTTACCTCATCGCCAAACTGATATTTCCGCACCTCAGAAAACGTCATTCCTCTTCCTTTGAATGAACTGTGGTACTCGCCAGAAAAAATATGATTAGAAAGCCTGCGTGTTTTGATTTCTATTTTTCGGACTTTCTTTAATATTTCTTTGGTATTCTTCATGCCTTCTTTTTTTGAATCGCTAATTGTTTAAAAACGTTTAAGGCACTTCTACTTGATTGATAATTTGATTGATAATTTCTATAGAAGTTACATTCTCTGCTTCTGCCTCGTAGGTAATTCCTATTCTATGACGCAATACATCGTGAACCACTGCACGAACATCTTCTGGAATAACATACCCTCGTCTCTTGATAAAAGCATAACATTTAGAAGCATTGGCTAAATTGATACTTCCACGTGGAGAAGAGCCAAACTCTATAAGGCTTTTTAGTTTCTCGAGTTGGTACTTTTCTGGATAACGAGTGGCAAAAACAATATCGAGAATATATTTTTCAATTTTCTCATCCATATACACCTCTTTTACAGCTTCTCGCGCCTTTTTTATCTGAGCTAAACTCGCCACAGAATTTACTTTTTCAAAAGTGCCTTTGAGGTTGTTGCGCATGATCAATTGCTCATCTTCTATTGTTGGATAATCAATCACCACTTTTAGCATAAATCTATCTAACTGAGCTTCTGGTAGCGGATAAGTACCTTCTTGCTCTACAGGATTTTGAGTTGCCATTACCAAAAAGGGATCTCCAAGCTTAAAAGTTTCATCGCCAATGGTAATTTGCCTTTCTTGCATGGCTTCTAATAAAGCTGACTGTACTTTTGCAGGAGATCGATTGATTTCATCTGCCAACACAAAATTTGCGAAAATAGGTCCTTTCTTAATCAAGAAATCATTTTCTTTCATATTGTAAATCATAGTACCAACCACATCTGCAGGAAGCAAGTCTGGCGTGAATTGAATACGACTAAAATCGCCATCCACCGCTTTTGACAGTGTATTGATTGCCAGAGTTTTTGCCAACCCAGGAACACCTTCTAGCAAAATATGCCCATTGCCCAATAAACCGATGAGCAGCCTTTCGATCATGTATTTCTGACCAACAATTACTTTGTTCATCTCCATCATCAACAAGTCAACAAAAGCGCTTTCTGCAGCTATTTTTTCATTGATTGCTTTGATGTCTACCGCTATATTTTCGTTACCTACCATTTTATATCTTTTTTAAATCAAAGTTAAATATAGGGTAGTTTTTAGATTGAAGGCAAATTAGAATATGTAAAATCACTACAATCTATTAATAATCATGATTTTAAAAAATCATGGATAAAAACAATTAATTTAATTTCAAAAAACTACATTTGTTATAAATATTTTGTTAATAAATAATGAGTTGCACCTATAATTAGGGGCCTGTAGAAATTTTAAATTTATAAAAATGGAAAATTTAATAACCTTATCACAAATTATTGTTGCAACTTCAGTTTTGTATGTTTGGACTTTTAGATCTCACAATGTATTAAAAGAATTCAAACAATTTAGATTGAGTGATCTTACAAGAAATATGATAGGAGCAACAAAAATATCTTTAGCTACATTACTCATTGTAGGTGTTTGGCATCCCTCATTGATTTTAATTCCATCCATTCTTATGGGGGTATTGATGATGGGCGCTCAATATTTTCATTTTACTGCAAAGAGTCCATTGCTTAATCGTTTGCCATCGCTAACTCTTCTAATCCTTTGTGGTTTTATTGCATCTTCATTAATTTAACAACTGCATGAATATAATCACTGTCTGTGTTTTGATATCAAGCTTGTCTTTTTTGATGTACGCCTACGCTTATTTCAACAAACCAAACATGAAAAAGGAATTCAGGCGATTTGGTTTGGAGAAAATAGGGCTCTCCATCGTTTTATTAGAAGTTTTAGGTGCTTTAGGTTTGTTAGTAGGGCTTACGTTTTCTTTTGTACTAACGATTTCATCTCTAGGGCTTGCATTGCTTATGTTTGCTGGACTTATTGTAAGAATAAAATTAAAGGACGGCATTTTGATTTCTTTACCAGTTATCTTTTATATGGCTTTGAACACTTATATTTTCCTAACATCGATAGATGTACTGACTTAAATATTTACTAAATAATTAGGTTATTGATTACACCCGCCAAAAATAATATTCTCAACAGATTTACTTGTGGTCAAATTTTGAATAAGAATACCCTATTTTTATCCAAAATATTGTTTAAAAATGACCAAATTCAACTACCAACCAACCTTCAATATTCAAAAAGATGAATCGGACTACGAGCTAGTTACAAAAGATTTCCTAGCCATTGAAAAGCTCGGCAATAGAGAAATTTTAAAAATAGCTCCCGAAGGTTTGATATTGCTTGCCAAAAAAGCATTCAACGATGTATCGTTTTACTTGCGAGCATCGCACCTACAAAAACTTTCAAATATACTAGAGGATAAAGAATCCTCTGAAAATGATCGTTTTGTAGCCTACACCATGCTGCTCAACCAAATGATTGCTGCCGAAGGTGAATTGCCAACCTGCCAAGATACGGGTACTGCTATTTGCATTGCTAAAAAGGGAGAAAACATTTATACAGGAGTGAATGATGTTGAATTTTTATCCAAAGGAATTTATGAAACCTACCAAGAGCAGAATTTACGTTATTCACAACTAGCACCCATTACCATGCTAGAAGAAAAAAATACAGGCACCAACCTACCAGCCCAAATAGATATTTATTCAACTACAGGCAATGCGTATGAATTTTTGTTTATTGCCAAAGGTGGTGGCTCTGCAAACAAAACCTATTTGTATCAGATGACAAAGTCGCTGCTTACAGAAAAAAACCTACTCAACTTTGTAAAAGAAAAAATCAATGATTTGGGCACTTCCGCTTGCCCACCCTATCATTTGGTTTTTGTAATTGGTGGCACTTCTGCAGAAGCAAATCTTGCGGTTGTAAAAAAAGCGTCTGCTGGTTACTACGATCATTTGCCAAATACTGGCAATGAATTAGGGCAGGCTTTTAGAGACTTGGCATGGGAAGAAAAAATTACAAAAGTATGCTACGAATATGGCATTGGCGCACAGTTTGGCGGAAAGTATTTTATACACGACGTAAAGGTAATTCGGTTGCCAAGGCACGCAGCATCTTGCCCTGTGGGTATGGGTGTAAGTTGTAGTGCCGACAGAAACATCAAAGCAAAAATTACTAGCCAAGGAATTTTTCTTGAAAAATTGGAAAAGAATCCTGCAAAATATTTACCTAAAACAGCACCGCATTTGATAGATGCAGTTGAGCTTGATTTAGACCAATCGATGGATAAAATTTTAAGCATTCTAAGCAGCTACCCTATCAAAACAAGGTTTAGTTTAAAAGGTACTTTAATTGTTGCTAGAGATACTGCCCATGCTAAAATCAAAGAGATGGTGGAGAGTGGAAAGGAGATGCCAAGCTACTTTAAGAACCACCCTATTTATTACGCTGGACCAGCAAAAACACCCAAAGGCATGCCTTCAGGAAGTTTTGGACCCACTACTGCTGGAAGAATGGATCCTTATGTAGCTGACTTTCAAAAATTAGGCGGAAGTATGGTGATGCTTGCCAAAGGCAATAGATCTAAAGAAGTGGCGGATGCTTGTAAAAAATATGGCGGTTTTTACCTTGGCTCTATTGGCGGACCTGCAGCAATTCTTGCTAGAAATAGCATTAAATCTGTAGCAATGGTAGACTTTCCAGAACTTGGCATGGAAGCCATTAGAAAAATAACCGTTGAAAACTTTCCTGCTTTTTTACTAGTTGATGATAAGGGGAATGACTTTTTTGCACAAAACTAGCAAAAGAGAATTTTTCAAAATACTTACAATGAATCTGCTGTATTAATAGCTTCCATCATTTTCTTGCTATTTAAATATTCAAAATAGCGATTGGCAACTCTAAAATCTTTATCTAAAAAAATGATGGCTGGGAGCGAAAAAGGCGTATTTTTTCTTGAAGCAAGCAATAGTGCGAGTTCATGTTTTGGACTTCTTGATTTACCGTATTCTTTATTTGTGAAGATAGCACCTCCAAAATGTATCGAATCACGAGTTTCTACATTCATCTTTACCGCATAGTAGTCTTGTTTGATGGCTGCTACCACGGCTGGGTTTTTAAAGGCAACTCTTTTCATTTTTTTACAATAAGCACACCAGTCAGCATAAAAATCTATGATGACTTTTTTTGGCTGCACTTCCAACGAATCTTCTAACTGATGGAATGTTAGCCAATTAATTTCATTCTTTTCCTGCGCGTTTATTTCACCCATAAAAGCAAAAAAGAATATCGAAATGCAAAAAAGCTTACTCATACCTTAAAGTTATAAAAAAAGTGTTGCATTGGTTATACCAATGCAACACTTAAAAATTTACTCGTATTTTAAAAAATCTCTAATGAAGTTTTCCAAACTTTATACCTGCAAAGAAAGTCCTTGGAAGTCCTGGCCCATATACATAATTAGCATCCCTTTCTACACCCGTATCAAAATCGTCTTGATAGCTGTTAAAGAGATTTCTAACCCCTCCAGAAAAAGTGAACATAAAATCATCGTTTACATGTAAATGTCTTTCCAATTTCAAGTTTAGATCAAAAAACGGATCGGTTTCTTTAAACTCCGAAAAACCTGAATCTTTGATGATTCGTGGAACCGTCATGCTACCCGTAAAAGTACTGGTAAGATCTATCGTATATTTCTCATTAGGCACCCATGAAGTATTTAAAAACCCATAAAGATTTGGAACTCTTGTGAATTCATCAATGAATTGATCGGGGTCTACACCATCACTTTCAAAGATCAACTGAGGCTCATCGTACAAAGATTGTTGTAGTGTTCCACCTAGTTGAAAATTCCATATTGGATTTGGAGACACACTAAATTCAAAGTTCGAACCAAATACCGTGGCATTTTCTCCGTTTACCACTTCTTCCGAAGCGCTTGGAAGGCTTGGGTTATTAGATATTTCTTGAACAAATGGATCTTGAAGTTTGGTGTAAAAACCCTCTACTAAAAAGTCCATTTGCAACTGTTTTATTCTTTTTGAATAATTAACCGATCCGGTAAATGCATTTGAATACTCAGGGTCTAGATTTTCAGATAAAATTACAAACTGTGGCTCTCCGGCAACACCTGAAACATGAAGATCTTCATTAAAGGCTTGTGGAGCCCTAAACCCCCTTGCATACCCACCACGAAATCTAATTTCATCTGACCATAAATAAGACAATGCAATTCTTGGAGAAATCGCAGTCTGATTAACATCTAAACTTCTAGAAGAAGTTCCAAGTTCATAGTCGCCATCTACAGAAATATTATCAAGTCTTGTTCCGCCGAGCAAGGTGAACTTCTCACTAGGTTTCCACTCGTATTGAGCATAAACACCTAATGAATTTACATTTTGATCTATGAGTTTGTTATATCCCTCTATAACATCTTCTGTGTTACTAACAGTGTACTCAACTCCAGTGGTAAGGATATCTTTTTCGTTTATATTTTGTGTCAATTGTGCTCCATTCACCCATGCAAGGTCTCTGGTAAATCCAAATGCATTGTTTGCGGCTTCTATATCTGCAGGGTCTGTGCTACCACCACGACCACCATAGTAACTGTCTCTATCAGTGTAAGCTGCCGAAGTATAAAATTGGAATTTACTTTTATCGTCTTTACTGCTGATTTCATAATCTGCGCCCCCTATAAAAGTGTCATGGTCTAGCTGTTCTGTAATATCTGTAAACTGTGGTGCAATATCTAACTGGTCTCCACCTCTTCTATATTCTCTAATGGCGTTTAAGTTTAAAGAAACCCTGCTTCTATCATTCGGCTTTAAAAAAGCTTTTGCACCCATGGTGTTATTTCTAATTTCAACCAACTCGGTAAAGCCATCATCATTTGCATCATAAGCCTCTCTATTTCGGTATGCTCCAAACAGCGTAATTCCGCTTTTTAAATCATCTGCTACTGATGAGGTGTTGAAAGTTAAATTTCTGTCCCAAGCATCTCCATCGATTAATGAAAAACTACTACCAACTTCCCAAGAATTCACAATAGGGTCTTTGGTAATTACATTTACCGTACCTGCAATGGCGTTAGACCCAAAAAGTGCAGAACCACCACTTCTAACCACCTCTACTCGGTCAATAATACTGGTTGGGATTTGTTCTAACCCATACACACCTAGCAAAGAACTAAATACAGGTCTACTATTCAATAGAATTTGAGTATAAGGCCCTTGCAGTCCATTAAGTCTAACTTGTGTAAAACCACAATTCTGACAATTTGCTTCTACTCTTACTCCAGGAGCATAGTTCAAGCCTTCGGCGAGCGAAATAGATTGTGTTGCATTTAACAACCTCGACTTGATAGATGACACCACTACAGGTGCTTTTTTTCTTTCTACTCGGTTTCTGGTTGCGCTCACCACTACTTCTTCAAACCCTAACACATCTTTAAACATTTTAAAATCAAGTGTTTTGATTTCTTCATCTTGAACTGTAATGGTTTTTTCAAGTGTTGTAAATCCTATGGAACTTACAACGATGGTTACCTCTCCTACAGGAACTTCCAATTGGTAGTTGCCTGAAAAGTCAGCGGTGGTTGCAATAGGCTTACCAGCAATAGAAATTACTGCATTTGGCACCCCCTCTCCTGCGTTACTCACCTTTCCTCGAATCATCTCCGACTGTGCGTTTATTTGCGTTATACCTATCAGCATACAACTGAACAAGAATAATTTTTTAATCATGTTATTTTTTTTGCAAATGTATGGTATTTTTTCTCATTATAAATAAGGGTCGTAAATAAAATCACAAATAAATATATATCAATGCTTTAAGTCTTAATTTTATTTATTTTTAATAATAAATATTGGATTGCAAGTTAATCGACCTAAAAATTTGCAAAATTGTTTTAATGATGCTTTTTTCTTCCAAAAGGATTAAAAGTGATTCCAGCAGTAAAAACAAAACCATCTGTTGGTGCATATATTTCTGGAAATTGAGGATTGTTAGTTGGTGGTAAAACTTCAGGAGAAAAACGGCTTTGCCTTCGATCTGTAACATTCTCGAAATTGACGTAAGGGCTGCCCCATTTAAAATGCTTTTGCACCAGCAATCCTATGAGAAAAAAATCATTTGTTGCCTCGCCAGAACTCAATTTTTGACTTCCAGTATAGTACGTTTCGTAACCTACTCGCCATTTGTCATTCTCATACATTACAACACTTCCTGCTTGGTGCTTTGGCGTAAGGGGTTTTTGCGGATTGCCAGGCAAATGATTTAATGTAGCATTGATAAATGCATAGCTTAAAAACCATTTAAAATCATGGTAAGTAACCTTGATATTTGTTTCTGCTCCCCTGCTTAAAACAGCACCATTGGCATTTTCAAAAAGATAAGTTCCGTTAGTTTGTTCATTCAATAACAGCGAATTGTCTATACTCGTTAGGTAAAAAAGTTGATTGATTGAAAGTTTTATTTTATCAGAAATTCTGCCTTTGTAATTAAAATCTATGTTTGCACCGTAAGAACGCTCGGCGGTTAGGTTGTTTTTATCAATTGGTAAAATATTTTCAAAGTTTAAAGTAGCCGCTTCTTCGGTAAACATATTGGGCAATTTATAACCCAGCCCTCCGCCTAGCCTACTAGAAAATTGAGTATTTGCATTCCAAAGCATTGAAAATCTGGGCAAAGGAAACACCCCCCATTCAGGCACAACATCTGTTCTAAATCCAGATTCCAACACAAATTGATCAGATAGGTCAAAAGTATTGTTTGCAAATACTCCATAAATAATGCTTTCTTGATTTCGAGGGTTGGGTTGGTTTTTTTCTTTAAATGAGTTGCTATAAAAATTTCCGCCAAAAATCCACTCTGCTCTTTGTTTTTGAAGGGTATAATTCGCCTCTGAAAACACATCCCATTGTCTGCCAGAAAATTCAACATTGGGCGTGGTTAGTTTTCTATCAAAAAAAGAGATGCTATTTTTAATTTGAAATGCTTCGTCAGCGTTTATTTCTTTTTCATACACCGTTTGTGAACTGATTCTGGCAGTGGTATTTTCTTCCGAATATTGATGAATGCCATTGGCACCGTCTTTTACCGCAACAACATCACCACCTTCTCTTTGATCGAGCGTACCATTCAAACCTATCCAAAATGTTTCTTTTTCTGATGGGTAATAGAATAATTTAGGATTCAAAGAAAGTGTATTGGTTTTAGGTAAATTACTAAAGCCATCATCGTTAGGGTCGTAAATATTTTGGTGGTGACCTGAACCATAGAGGGTATAACCATGCTTGTTTTTTCTTTTGCTGTAAAAAATATTAGCAGTACTTCCTCCCACATGTGTTTGAGATAGTTGTACATTTAGTTTTGGTGCTTCGACAGGTGTTTTAGAAACCATGTTTACCAAGCCAGCAATCGCACCTCCCCCATAAAGAGTAGCGCTACTCCCTTTGATGATTTCAAACTGACTGAGGTCTAGCGGAGGTATTTGATTGATGCTCAACCCGCCTGAAAATCCTCCAAAAAGCGGAAAACCATCTTTTAAAATCTGTGTATACCTACCATCTAAACCCTGAATGCGAATGCTGCTGCTAACACTACTCAAAGAGGTTTGTTGAATTTGAATACCAGTGCTTTCTCTAAGCACTAAAGAAATATTGGCAGCGTTCATCATTGCTTTTTCTTCCAACTCTTCACCTCCAATAAATTCTATGCGTGTTGGTATTCTCTTCATGGTTCGTGTACTTCGGGTAGCCTTTATCACTACTTCTTCCAAAGCCGTATTTTCTTCTTCCTCTTCTTCCATTTTATAGGTTTTCAAAGAGTTTGAAACTGTTATTTCAATCGTATCTTTTATGGTTTTGAATCCACCTAAAGAGATAGAAATCTGATGATTGCCCAATGGAATATCACTCAATGTAGCCAATCCTTCAAGGTTCGTAAACGCTGCGATTTTTAAATTTTCTAAGTAGAGCGTAGCACCCGTTAAAGTTTGGTTGTTCTCCGAATTTCGTATTTCTATTTGTAAGCTAGAGGTTTGCGCAAAAAGCGCTGCACTAAACAGGAGGCATAAAAGAATGCCTGTGATTTTTGTTGTCATTTTAAAAAAAAATTGAAATTGTTAAATAATTGTTTCAGGACAATGCGCAATTATCCTTTCGTCTATTATTTAAGCAGCTATAGGCGGATGCCAAATAGTGTTGACAAAACCTTTTGCAATCAATTTTTTATAAATAAATTGTGGGGTTAATTCTTTGATTGCTGGTTTCTGATTTTCAAAAAAATCTAATTGTGGAGAGTTACAAACTATTCCGCAGCAGGCACATGTGCAAAACACGGAACAAAGATCTTGGTGCTGGTCGTCATGGTTTTCTGTATCAGCTGAAAGACAAGAGTCTTCAAAGCCATCAGCACAAGGGATGGCTGACAACGTTAATGTTAAAATTACCAATAAGAATGAAATCAGTTTCATGCTTCAAAGCTAAGGATTTTATTGCAAAAGAAGTTCTTTTTTATTTAGCTCTTACTCTTTTAGTTGCATATTTTTTATTGCAATTCAACAATAATTTCATTCCTGCGATTGAAAACTTCGAAAGGTGGATTGTAACCCAAAAAGTAAAAACGGTTGGTATAAAAAATACCCTCAGCATCCAAAGCAGCTATTAATTCCTGTTTGTGCTTTTCTATTTTTTTATCATTAGCCCACCCCGAAAAACTGATGGCAGCAACTTTTTTTGCAGGCTCTTCCTTAAACTCTATAAGAGATTGGTCTGGCTTAGGAAGCATTTCTTTTTTTAGTTTCGTCGGAACCATAAACATCATCGTCATAGAATCTTCTAAAGACATAGCAACTGGAGAGGTCATGGCAATTTTTTCGTTCCTGTCATTTCCTCCAAAAATATAGCCCGCTAACATAGAAAACCCTTTGCGCGAAGAACTTTTATAATCGTTGGTTGACAATTTAACAGAAGTAAATAGCGCTGCTTCATAACTCCTTATTTCAAATGTGTCATATTTTTTATCGACTACATAAGGATACGTTTCAATATTTTTTTGGCTATTAGAAGAAAAGAGTTGTGTTGCCATAAAAGCGATGAGTATTACCCCAAGTATAATTGATAATTTTTTCATTTTTTTTTTAAGTAGTTAGACCTGAAGTAGCTTTACTTTTAAGATCCTGTTTCTTCCTTGGAAACATAAGGAATTGAAAATGAAAAGATGCTGCCTTCTCCTATTGTAGAGTTCACATGAGTATCGCCCCCCCCCATTAACTCAACAATTCTCTGAGAAATACTCAAACCGATTCCTTTGCCAGGAATATGTTGGTTGAGTTTGGTAAATCGTTTAAAAACAATTTTTAGCTTTTCTTCTGGAATACCGATGCCCGTATCTTTTACTGAAAAAAGCAAATGTTTGTCTTTTAGATGTACCGAAAGAATGATTGATCCACTGCCAGAGATTGCTTTGCAAGAATTGGTAAGAAGGTTCAGCAGCACTTGAAAAAGACGCACACCATCTAGGTAAGCATAAAAAGGTTTGTCTAAATCAAAAAAGACATCTGTCTGAAAGTCAGTGTCTTTTTTCTTGTAATGGTGTACTTGCGCTTCTATACTTTTTATAAAGGAACTTAGATCTACCAATCTAGGTTTTATAGACAATGTATCTTTTTCTATTTTAGCAACATCCGATATATCCTCAACCATACGGGTAATTACATCAGAGGCATGCTCCATCAACTCATATTTTCTTTCCACCTCCACTGGTGACAAATCACCTGTTTTTAAAAGCTGAATCGCGCCTTCTATAAAGTTGACAGGTTTGCTTAAGTCATGGCATACGTTTGCTACAAAGTCTGTTTTGAGTTGATCGGCAGCTTCGGATCGTTCTTTAGCGATTCGTAAATTTTCTGCTTCTTTTTGATGGGTAATACTCATAGAGGCCCCTAACATACCAATGACAACTCCCTTTTCATCGAACAGTGGTGCTTTGGTAGATAGGTAAGCCGACTTAGGACCTTCAGCAGGAGTGCCTGGTTCTTCAAGGGTTTTGGCAACCCCAGAACTCATAACCTCTTCATTCACAGAGTCTAGAATCTCTGGCTTCGTTCCATTATAATTTAAATGTAGCTCAACATTTGTTTTTCCTATAATTTCTTCTCTGGATGCCAATCCAGAGGTTTTTGCTTGCAGATCACTACACCCTAAATAAGAACCTTGTCGATCCATCCAGTATACATGAATAGGGATGGCTGCAATGAGACTTTCGAAGTACCCCTGAGCCCTTAGCAAGTAATCTTCTGGATTCGTACTAAAGCTCGTATTAATTTCTCCCGTAATTTTTTGATTGATAGAAGCCATTGAAAGAATGCTTTTCCCAAGAAAATTTTCCGTAGCAGCTTTGAAGTCACTTGACTGACTTTTTGATTCTTCTTTATCTTCGATAACCGTAGAAACACCAATGACACCAAACACCTTATCTCTTACATAAAAAGGTCTTTTTAGCACCGCAAGCCTTATGTGCTTCCCTTCTACAATCGCTTCTTCTTCAAAAGTATGTTCCTTTTCTGTTTCCATCACCACTTTGTTGTTAGCTATAAACTGTTCAGCAATATGTTTAGGATGAAGCTCATACATGCTTTTTCCAATCACATTCTCAGGAGTGGTGTTATTTAAAACTTCTGCGCGCTTGTTGTTGGCAGAAATTAATATGTGGTCTTTACTAATGATGAAAACATTTGGAACGTAGGCTTCCTCTTGTTTAGAGACTGAGGTGGCTTTTTGTTTAGACATGATTGTTAGTTAAGTTAAATCACCTTAAAATTAATGCTCATCAATTTAAATGTTATTAATAGTTTTAAGAGAAAAATTCATCCAGATTCTCTTAAAATCTATAGTAGATTATAATTTATGATGAGTAGTAGATAGTTAAAATGTGTTTAGTTATTGCAAAAGTACATAAAAAAGTTTTTTATAAAAAATCCAATATAGGAGAGTTTAAGAGATTGCAATTCTAACCAGGGTTCCTGAAAATCAGTAATTTGTTATGAACAAAGTGAAATATCGTTTGCCTTACCAAGCAGCAATCTTTATAGTTGATGAAGAGCAATTTAACTTATTTACAGTGCGCTCTAAAGTTGTTTTACCTGCATTGGCATTGGTTAGCAATAAATGCTTTTGACCTTTTAAAAAATTCTCAACAAGCAACTTATCTTCTGTCAAAATCTTTTTTGTTCGTCTTGCAATGGCAGCCTCTCCACTTACTATTTCAATGTTTGAACCAATGATTTTTTTAATAACAGGAATCAAAAAAGGATAATGCGTACAACCAAGCACCAATCGATCTATTCCAGCATCTAGCATAGGGGTTAGAAACCTTGTCAACAATAGCATTGTTTCTTCTGAATTTCCCTTTCCTTGCTCAATCAAAGACACCAAACCAGTTCCCTGTTTTTGAACAACGGTTACATCTTTTTCATACTTTGAAAGTGTATGCTTGTACAATTCACTATTTAAAGTAGCTTCAGTAGCAAGAATACCAATAACCTTTGACTCAGAGCTAAACGCTGCAGGTTTTATGGCAGGCTCTGTTCCTACAAATTTAACTGGGTAGTGAGACCTTAAATAATCTATTGAATTGGTAGTAGCGGTATTGCACGCCACTACAATCAACTTACAATGTTGCTTGATTAAAAATTCAGTATTGGCAATACATCTAGCAAGAATTTCATCTTTGGATTTTTCTCCATAAGGAGCGTGACTGCTATCCGCAAGATATATAGTTTGCTCGTTGGGCAATAATTTAACAACTTCACTCCATACCGAGAGTCCTCCAATGCCTGAATCAAAAAAACCAATGGGTTGTTGGTTCATAAAAGATGAAAATACTGCTTATTTAATACCCAACTTTGTTTTTACCAATGGCATAATATCTGTTCCATTAGCTACTACCAAGGTGGCTGCTTCTATAATGTAAGTGTAACCATTGGCATTGGCAACCTCTACAATCGCTTTTTTTGCTTTTTCTAAAATAGGCTTTAATTTTTCATCACGTTTTTTTGTGATTTCTTCTTGCGCTATTTTAGAAGATTGATAGAGCTTTTGCTGATCTTGTTGTACTTCTAAACTACGTTCTTTGTTGGTTTCATTTGTTTGCGTAGCAGCTTCTGAATCGTACTTTCTTAACTTTGCTTCTAGCTTATCATTTTCTAACTTTAGGTCTGCCTCAAAGGCTTTGCTAAGCTCTTCAAGTTCATTATTCAGCGCAATAGTCTCTGGCATGATAGTTAATAGTAGATCTGTGCTGATATGCCCAAGTTTTGCTTGTGCAAAAGAAGTATTGATAGCAAAAACTAGCAATGTGAATAAGATGGTTTTTTTTAGGTTTTTCATGTTTATTTATTAAAATTTATTGTTGTTTTTAATTTTTTTATAATCAAAAGGTTAATTTTCTATTAGTGCCTCTTCAGCTTCTAAGGATTCGCTTTTACTAGCTTCAACTTCCTCCTTACGACTCTGTCTCCGCGCTTGAATCTCTTTCAACCTTTTTTCTCTTGCTTTTTGAATCGCTGCTTTTCGCTCTTCAATTCTTTTTTTTAGCTCGCTTTTCTTAGCTTCTTTTTTGTCTAAAAATTCTTCTTTTTCTGCTTCTAAAATTTCGTCGAGTGCTTTTTGTACTTCAGCATCCTCTTCGGAGACTTCTGCTTTTTTAGCCTTCTTATTTCGTTCTTTCTTTTTCTCTTTGATATTTTCTTGTCGTTCAAACTTTTTAATACTTGTAAGCACTAGCTCACTAACGTTGAATGAATTATTGGTATACAACATAATCAAATCACTCGATTTATCAAAGATAAAATCAAATTTTCGTCTTTTGGCAATTTCTTGTACCGCATTAAACACCAAATCTTGAATAGGCTTTACTAACTGTGTTCGCATAAAGTATAGATCACCTTTGATACCAAAGTAAGCAGCTTGCAATTCTTTTAATTCAAAAGCTTTAATTTCTATGTCTTCTTCTCGCTCTTGTATCAAATCTGCGGTAAGCAATTCACGTTCATTGTCTAAATTCGACTTTAAAATCTCAATCTCTCTTTGCTGCGTACCTATCTTGGATTGCCATTCCGAGGATTTTGAATTGATGATAGACTGTGCTTTGGTGTATTCAGGAATATTTTCTAAAATATACTCCATGTCAATAAAACCAATGCGTTGACTTTTTTGAGCATTTGAATTCAAACAAAATACCCAAACAAAACATAAAATAAAACTCCTAATTACAACCATTAATTCTATTAACTGAAAAAATCATGCCAAATTGTATATGTGACTTCATTTTTTACAAAAGGTTTAAAATTGCTGTCCAATATAAAAATGCGTTTGCCATCCAGATTTTTGTGTTTCTCCAGGCAATGGATCAAATCCATGTGCAAAATCAAAGCCCAATAAACCAAATGCAGGCATAAACAGCCTAATGCCAAACCCCGCAGATCTTTTTAAATTAAAAGGGTTGAATTTACTGAGATCGTTGAATGAATTTCCAGCCTCTATAAATCCAACTGTATAGATAGAAGCTGCAGGTTTGAGTGTTATTGGATACCGCAACTCCATTTCAAACTTATTATACGCCCTATCACCATCTATGCTAGAAAGTTGGTTATTTTCATAGCCTCTCAATCTTATGTTTTCACGTCCATCGAGTTGGTTATTGGCAATACCCTCACCCCCCACAAAGTAGCGTTCGAATGGCGAGTCTTGCAAGTTTTTATTATAAGATCCCAAAAATCCAAATTCAGTATTGGTCATCAATACAAATTTATCTATAAGCGGGGTAAACCAGCGAGCCTTGAATCCTAACTTATAGTATTCCAAAAATTTATAGCGGTCTTGATCTTCCAGGGCAGGGTCGGAATAATCAACGCCATTTACAGCAGAATAAGGAAAAGTTAACCTACCTGACACACTAAATTCAGAACCAGTTTTTGGAAAAATAGGGTTTGGACCAGAAGATCTTCTGGAGAAACTTACGTTGTAAGATAAATTATGAGATTGTCCGTTGCTAAAATTAAAAGTAGAAACGTTGTAGTTGTTTAAGTCAAAAAGCTTGTAGTTAATCGATTGCGATAGGTAAAAATAATTGTCGGGCCATTTTAGCCGTTGACTAATTCCAATAGAAGACCCAATAATATTGATACTCTGGTCTCTATCTACCTCGTTTGAACTATCAATAAGGAATTGCTGTGAGTTATAGATAGAAAAAGAAAGTGCTTTTGGTTTTACACCTCCCAGCCAAGGCTCTACAAATGAGAAGCTAGATGTTGTGAAAGCCCTACTTTGCTGAAGTCTCAAAGATAATGATTGACCATCGCCCATAGGCAAAGGATTGTAAGCTTTTTTGTTGAAAATATTTCTTGCCGAGAAATTATTGAAAGTCAGTCCAAGTGTACCCACAAAAGTTCCTCCGCCATAACCCCCTTGTAACTCTATCTGACTAGAACCTTTTTCGGCTACCGTGTAGTCAATGTCTACTGTTTTGTCAATATAATTAGGCTTGAGGTCGGGGGTGATCGATTCTGGATCGAAGAAGCCAAGCTGACCAAGTTCTCTAATGCTATTAATGATTGCACCTTTGCTGTAAAGGTAGCCTGGCTTGGTTCTCAATGCTCTGTAAATCACATGGTCATTGGTTTTGTCATTTCCGTTTACCGTAATTTTACCAACTCTGGTAGGCTCATCTTCAAAAATTCGAATCTCTACATTAATAGAGTCTTTATTTACACTCGTTTCTACAGGAACTACTCTTGAAAAGAGGTAGCCATTGTTTTGGTAAATCGAAGTAATATCTCTTGAATTTGGCGATCCATCTCCTGTCACTTTTTTTGTTAGAATATCACCATTGTAAATATCTCCCTTTTCAATGCCTATGATTTTTTGAAGTTGCGCATCGGTGTATTTTTTATTTCCAATAAAATTGACATCTCCAAATACATACTTGCTACCTTCTTGAATTTCAAGATCGATACCTAAGGTATTGTCCTGTTTTTTAGCTAATTTATAGTCTACTATTTGAGCATCTCTAAATCCGTTTTTTCTGTAGGTATTTAATAAGTTTTCTTGATCTTCTTTAAAGTTTTCCTCAATATATTTTGATCCTTTCCAAAACCTACCAAAAAACTTCTTTTTTGTTTTTTTGAGTGATTTTCTAAGTGTTACATCAGATATTTTGTTGTTTCCTGCAAAGTTTATAGAACTAATTTTTACCTTTTTTCCTTTGTTTATATTCAGCTCCATGTTTACCGAATTCTTCAAAGAATCATCTGGTTTTGTAGCAATTTGAACTTGGGTGTTCAAAAATCCTTTCTCTTTGTACTTTTTTTCTAAATAATTTTTAGCTGTAATCAAAAGGTTGTCGGTTAGCACACTTCCTTTGATCAACTCTGCTTCCTTCAGTAATTTTTTAGCTTTTTTCTCGCGAGTATCTTTTATTGCTACTTTGTTGATTTTCGGAAGCTCTTCAACTACAAAATGTAAGTAAGCATCCCTTCCAATAATTTCTTCTAAAAAAATAGCTACGTCTCCAAAGCTATTGGTGTTATAAAGCTTCTTAATCGCGCTACTTAACTTATCTCCAGGTAATTTAATTTCAGACCCTATTTCTAGTCCCGAAGAAAGAATAAATGCTTGTTTTTGATACTTTTGCAATCCTTCAACTGTAATTCCTGCCAACTTGTAAGCGCCGCCCACGGTAAATTGATTTGAATTATCGGTTGAGTTTTCTGAACTTAACTCTTGTATTTTTGAGTCAATTATATTTTTATCCTCTTCCTGTTGAGCAGCAAGGTGCATGCTGAAAAAAAATATCAATAGGATACATTTAAGTTTACTGCTCATTAGTACTCTTTATTTGTTCGCTGGTTTTACCAAATCTTCTTTCTCTTTTTTGATATTCTATCACGGCTTCATAAAAGCTCTCTTTATTAAAATCTGGCCATAACGTATCTGTAAAATACAGTTCAGCATAAGCAATTTGCCACAGCAAGAAGTTGCTTATTCGCTTTTCGCCACTGGTTCGAATCATAAGGTCTACATCTGGCAAAGGTGAAGTTTGAAGGTAGCTATTTAAAAGTTTTTCATCAATATTACCTACCTCTAGAGTTTTTGACGCAACCTTTTGAGCAATCATTTTAGCAACATAAACCAGCTCTTCTCTAGCGCTATAGCTCAAAGCCAAGGTTAGGGTTAATCCTGTATTTGACTTTGTTCTCTCCAAGGCATTGGTTAGGAGTTTTTGCACATTATTTGGCAAAAGATCAATATTACCAATGGTGTTTAATTTGATGTTTTTTTCTTCTAACTTTATGAGTTCTTTTTTTATATAATTGGTTAACAACCCCATCAGCATAGCTACTTCCTGTTTTGGTCGCTTCCAATTTTCGGTTGAAAACGCATACAAAGTTAAATATTTTACCCCTACTTGCATAGAAGCTTCTATAACCTCTCTTACAGAGTTTACACCATGTTGATGCCCAAAAACTCTAGGCTTTCCGTTCTTCTTAGCCCAACGTCCATTTCCATCCATAATGATGGCTATGTGTTCTGGTACTTGTTTTTTTAGTATTTCTTCTATCAATGCTGTCATTCAAAAATTAGAGTAAAAACACCTCTCTCTTCCAAAAGGAATGGTTAATGACAAGCCTGTAAACATATACCAATCATTGTTTGAAGAATCATTTAATGATACAAGGCTTGGATCGTCTGTCAATTCTAAATCATCAGTAAAAGTATATCTAGCCCTTACTTCAAGTCCAAGAATTGTATTACCGATAAAGGAAGTTTTATAGCCTATTCCAAAGGGAATGGCATAAGAAATATCGCGAACCCTACTTTCAGCAAACCCACCAATACGACCATTGTTTTCGAGTCGAGAATACCTAAAGGCGGAAAAACCAAGCAACACATAGGGTGTATGCGAATGATTATTTTCAAAAACCTCAAAGTCAAAAAAATTGAATTCCAGCTCTGTAGAGAGTTCAAAAATAGTATTTATCACATTTAGGTTTCTTAATACCCTAGCTTGATTTCTTGCTTCACTATCATTTGCTGTTATTCTACCATAGGTACCGCTCCCCCTTACAGTAATCCTTTTGTTAAAATTTCTTTTATAAATAGCTCCAAACATTACATTATTTGGTGCCACGTAATTTTCCCTTCCAACATCTCCAATCATATTGGTACCACCAACCAACAAACCCAACTCGTGTAGTTGAGCTTGAAGAGATGATCCGAGCATCATAAAAATTAAGAAAAAAAATATTTTCTTCATATAAAGATAGCAAAGTGCAAATATAGCTATTTAAGATAGCTAATTCATAACGATCGAGATATATGATTAGTATGAAACCTAAGGGCAAACGCATTAAAAAAATAGATGTTCATGTTCAGGCATTTAGGTTTTCCTTTTTTTTAAGTTAATTCTTAGGACTTTATTTTTAGATTAAAATTGAATTTATATTTTTTTGACTGGAATCTAATGCTTTAAGTGTTTTTTTCTTTAATAATTAACGAATTTTAAAAAAAATAAACCTAGATTACTTGAAATGTCTATAAAAATAAATACATTTGGACTTTCGTTTTAAACGATGGTACCTTAGCTCAGTTGGTAGAGCAAAGGACTGAAAATCCTTGTGTCCCTGGTTCGATTCCTGGAGGTACCACATTAAAAAACCCTTAATTAGCTTTTATAAAGCTCTTTAAGGGTTTTTTATTTTTAAATCTCCTTAGATTACTTTAGTTGCATTTATTATGAAAGACGTAGAAATGATTGATTTGAAGGAGAACATTGCAGATGATTATATAAACCTAACAGCTAATATTGATTCAGAAATCGACTTTATGTTGTATAATAAAGCTGAAAGACGTACTCATCACAGCACCCTATAACCTCAATAGATTTACAAAAACCATTAGAACGGTGTTCCCTCAATCAGCCACCCAGATATGCATTCATCAAATATGGAATGAATGTAAATACGTGGTATTGGAAGAAAAAAATTTACAGCTGACATAAAGCACCTTTACAACGCTCCAAAAGAACAAGCCACTAAAGCTGCCCTCGAAGACTTTGCCAAAAAATAGGAAAGCAACCATCTATATGCCGTAATAAGCTAGAGAAAAAATTGCGGGAAACTAACCGTGTTTTTGGAGTATTCTATTGAAATTAGAAAGATCATTCACACCACCAATCTCTTTGAAAATCAACTATCACACACTTTGTGTGATAGTGTATTCTTTAAGCGTGTGCATTGCATCTTACCTTTTTGGTGCTCTCTTCTTTTCTCCGTCCTTTGTTTTAGGTGCTTTCAACACTTCTGTTAGTGGTCTTTTGCTTAAAATACTAGACTCTTCAAAACCAGTATGATTTGTACGACTAGCACGAGCTTTGCGAACATCCGGAGACAGAGGAGCTCTAGAAGAGCTTTGCGCCCCTGGCTTAGTTACCCTTGAAGGACTTTCTAAACTACTTTTCGAGCTTATATGACGAGATCTCCGTTTAGCATCGCGGTCTTTTTTTTCTCTTTCACTTCTTGCTTGACTCATGGAATTTCTTTCTTTTGAACTTCTACTTACTCTTTCTTTTCCAAGAGGAGCTACAGGAACGCTTTCTACTCCGGGTTTCTTTGCCCTTCTCGAGCTTACATGACTAGATCCCCCTTTAGCATTCAGGTCTTTTTCATAATTTATGCTTGCTTTACTCAGGGAAGTTCTTTTTTCTGAATTTCTTACTGCTAAAGTTCGACTGTTTCTACCGCCTTTTATTAAATCGGGAGCCCCAGAAACGCTTTGCACTCCGGGTTTCTTTGCCCTGCTTTCACGACGAGATCTCCGTTTAGCGTAGTGGTCTTGTTCATCTCTTTTGCTTGAACGGGAACTCGGCTTAGCAACGAAAGCTTCTTCACCGCTAGTTTGGCTGGAATTCTTCTGTGTATCGCTATTGGGAGTGTCAATTACTACTTCTGCAGCAATTGGCACCCCCCTTTCTTCGTCTTCATTAATAATATCGCGTTGTGGATCATTCAATTCTACTACTTGAGCCTCAGTAAGTTCATCTTCTCTTTTTTTCTTCCTCCTAACAAAAATACAGACTATAAAAATAAGACAAGAACTACCCAAACTTGCAACTAAAGAAATCAGCCCAGTTGACAGACCAAATGGTTCCTGATTACTCTCTTTTTCATTCGAAGAATCTAATTCTTGTATAGAAGTTGGAGCAAAAGACGGTTCATTAGAGCCTAGAGAATTTTGATCGGAGCTTGGGTTCTTTACAAACGTAGCAGGATTAAGACTTGGAACAGATGATGGTGCATTGGACTCTGAGCCACCAAGGGATGTTGGCTGTTCAATAATCGATGGTGAACCTGATGGCAACACCGACGGTGTAGAAGAAACCCCAAAGTTAATGGTTGGCAACCCATTTATAGAGTTTTCATAAGTTGGAACATTCGTTGTTGTTGCAACTGGTGGTGCCGATGGAGAAAGTGTAGGTCGTTCGGATGGCGAATCTGTTGGTGAAAAAGATGGATTTATTGTTGGTAGTGTTGTTGGTTCTCCGGTTGGTAGAGCTGTAGGACCTGGAGTTGGCTGATTCGTTGGAACGGGTGTTGGTCGCTTCGTTGGAGCAGGTGTTGGCCGCCTCGTTAGAGGGGGTCTTGGAGTTAGCGTTGGAAAATCACCTATTGGTGTTGACGGTTGTGGATCAACTATTAGAATTGACGGTTGCAAACCTCCTATTGGTGTAGGAAGTTGTGGATCAAATATTGGTGTAGGCGGTTGTGGATCAACTATTGTTGTAGTCGGTTGAAAATCTCCTATTGGTGTAGGTGCCGGTTCGGGAATTTGAAGTCCAATAGGAGGAAAACCAAAAGGTGGTAATACCGGATTCTGAATAAAGTTAGCAGTTTCTACATGATCACTTAACTCCCTTTTATCAAGATTTTTACCTAGAGTAGTAGCTACTTTAGTATCATCACCATTTTCGACTGAGATTCCAACAGAATTATCTAAAGAAGGAGGAGGGGTGAATTCATTAAAATTCACCCCAGTAATAGGATTGTTTGGTCCAACTCCTTTAACTAGATGGTCGTTTTGGCCTAAACGAGCTATACTTTTATTAATAAGAAGAGCCGAGAGTACTTTTAAAATATTTAATTTCATAGTATAAAAAGTTGTGTTTTGTAAAATTTAATGTTCAATCTCCAAAATAGTCAACAACAAAAACTGAGTTGCGTTAAACCTTTTAAAATTTGGATGGTAATTTACATTGAAAGCTATTTTTTTTCGTTCTAATTTTAGAATTGCAAACTTATTGATTTTTTGCTTAGTACATGAAAAAAACTTACTAACTCAGAGGGGGTTAATTACTAAAACATTGTATTTCAACATATTATAATAATATTAAAAAAACTTCTAATACCAAAACCCAATATTATAGACAAAAAAAATATGAATCGCTTGCATCTTCACAGCATTTTCATAAAAAATAAATTTTCTATTTTTGGTTGATGAGTAGAAAATATAAAGGACTAAAATCTATGGTTACTGCATAATACGTAGCCATGTTCATTTAATTTTGAGGTCTCTTGTGGGTACGAGACACTAGCCCTAACAGGGGGAGAACTAGCTATGAATTACACACTTAATTGTAGCCTAATTTTTATTCATTATTATAGTTTTCTACTGTACTTAAAAGCTGATTTTCAAAATTATAAATATCATCAATAGATTCTATTTTTTCTCTAATTTCAGTTTTATTCTGGTCGAATAAACTTATAGATTTACTTCCTGCATTTAAGTGTAATCTGCAAATAGGTTTTCTGTTATTGTCATCTAATAAAACACCAAAGTAAGATTGCGTGTCTCTGAAAAAAAATCTATTTTTTTCAATTTTTCTTCGTAAAATCGCTACAATAATTCGATAGCCTTCTAATTCTTCTTCTGTTGTTTCAACTTTACTTTTTGGTTTTTCTTCAGTTTTTTCTTCAGCTTCTTGTTTTTCCTGCTCTTTATTTAAGGCTGAATTTAGTCTATCATTTACTTTGTCACTTATAATTTGGTTAAAAGCCTTATTTACAATTTCTGTAAATTCCTCCATTACTTTAGAAGTCAGACGATCACTATAAGCTTTATTTGCAAATAATTTTATAAAATCCTGAGAAGGTTCGGAAATTTCTTGGTCAATTAGGGATTTAATTTCACGAGTATATTTTAGATTACTTGCATTATCAATAATTAAAGAAACATCAAATTTTGATTTATGAAATTTCTCAATTTCTTTAACCATATTTTCCTTCAGTTTAGTAATGTCAAATTCCAAAAATGGTTTTTCATCCATTTTGTTACTCTCCTCTAAGTCTGTGTAAAATCTATATTGAATTCCGTTTGTTAAAAGAGCAAAACGAGTTTTGGATACGTGAAAATATCTGAAAAGTTGTGAGTTATGAATATCTAAATTTTGTTTCCAGTGTTTACATTCAATAATTAAAATTGGATTTTCATTTTGGATTATTGCATAATCAACTTTTTCTCCTTTTTTTAAACCTAAATCAGCGGTAAATTCGGGAACTACTTCTATTGGGTTAAAAGTGTCATAGCCTAAAATATTAATAAATGAAAGAGTGAAAGCGTGTTTTGTTGACTCTTCGGTTTCAATTCTATCTTTCAATTGTTCAACTTTTTCACCAAGTCCTTTTTAGTTTGCTAAATATTTCCATATTATGATTTTATTTATGTTTGCTTTTTTTGGTTAGATTGATAATAACTTGTTAATAAAACAAATGTAGTCTTTTTATCTCCTACTGGTATGAGCCTCATAACCATACCAACAGAAGAATTTATTTTTCTAAACTAAAAATTTTAGAGAAAACAAAAGCTTAGCTCAAAGGAAATAGATGATCCATTTTCTCCTCTTTTACCTTCAAGTATTTTTGGTTAAACTTATTAGGAAATACGCTGGTAGAAATACGCGCTACAACATCAATACCATACTCCTTTATCCCCTTCAATTTTTCAGGATTATTTGTAAGTAAACGAATAGAATTAATGTTAAGGTACTTCAAAATATCTGCTGCAATCTTATAACCTCTTAAGTCATCCGCCAACCCAAGTTTTCTATTGGCTTCCACCGTATCTAAACCTTTATCTTGCCAATAATAAGCCTGAACCTTGTTAAAAAGACCAATTCCTCTTCCTTCTTGCCTTAAGTAAATAACAACCCCCTCGCTCTGTTCAATCTTCGAAAGAGCCTCCTCTAATTGTTCTCTGCAATCGCAACGAAGAGATCCTAACGCTTCTGCAGTCAAGCACTCCGAATGAATCCTAACAAGCACATTGCTTTTTCCGCGAACCTCGCCTTTAAAGACAACCATATGCTCTTTACCTTGGTCATCTTTAACAGAAAATGCCTTAAAAATACCTAACCTCGTTGGTAGTGCAATTTCTTCAGAAAACTCAATACCACAATTTTCATTTTTTTTACTATCATCATTCATCTTAGCCAGATTGGTTTTTTTATTACTCAGTGTCAAATTACTAAAAAATTCTTTTAAAGAAAGGCTTTTTTATGCTGAAGCTTTTTTGATGATGAAGGAATTTTACGCCCTCTTGATTTTCATTTTAAATTGATGCTGAAACCTTTGTGCATATTTACTACTCTTTATTGTTATTTATTCAATTAAAACAAAGAATTAATAATCAATTTAATATAGAGAAATTAAGCACACCATAAATTGATTGATTTTCACTAAATTTACACTCGTTATGAAACAAGTATTTCGCAAAATAATGTCAATTTCAATGGCTTTGGTAGTGTTATTTTCTACACTATCATTTACTATTAACATGCATTATTGTAGCAATACTTTGGTGGATGCTGCTATTTTTAAAAAAGCTAAAGATTGCGGAATGAAAATGCAAAGTCCATCAAACAAAGGCTGTTCCATTACTAAAAAGAATTGTTGCAGTGATAAGAAAATCACCATTGATGGTCAAAATGAACTGAAACTAAATTTTGACAAACTCTCTACTGAACAACAGCAACTTGTTGCTTCTTTTATGTATTCTTACCTCAGCCTTTTTAAAGGTTTAGAAGCAACTACCACTTCATTTTCGGATTACCCACCACCGCTCATTGTCAGGAATATCTACAAACTTGACGAAACCTATTTGATTTGATTTTTAAACAATAGACTGTATTGTTCTATAACTACAATGTAGTAAGGATGATTTCTTGTATTCGGTGTTTTTCTAACACCAATGTCTAACTATTTAATAATCAAAGAAAATGCTACACAAAAGCATCAAATTTTTAATAGAAAACAAACTCGTAGCAGTATTATTACTGGCCCTTTTTATTGGTTGGGGCATTGTAAACGCCCCTTTTAATTGGGATACTACATTTCTACCTAGCAATCCAGTTGCAGTAGATGCGATACCTGATATTGGCGAAAACCAACAAATTGTATTTACAAAATGGGAAGGGCGTTCGCCACAAGATATTGAAGACCAAATCACCTATCCATTAACAACATCATTGCTAGGGATTTCGGGCGTAAAAACAATTCGTAGTTCCTCAATGTTCGGATTTTCAAGCATTTACATCATTTTTGAAGAAGGGGTAGATTTCTATTGGAGCAGAAGCCGAATCCTCGAAAAGTTAAATTCTTTACCAAACAATTTATTACCAGATGAGGTAAATCCGTCCTTAGGACCAGATGCCACAGGATTAGGGCAAATATTTTGGTACACTATTGAAGGTCGTGATGAGCAAGGTATGGTAACAGGTGGTTGGGATTTACAGGAAATAAGAAGTGTGCAAGATTACTATGTGAAATATGCACTTTCTTCTGCAAGTGGTGTATCAGAAGTGGCTTCTATTGGTGGTTATGTTCAGGAATATCAAGTGGATGTGAATCCTGAATTAATGCGACAATACAACATTGGTTTGCATCATATTGTAAAAGCAGTAAAGGAAAGCAACAAAGATATTGGAGCGCAAACTATTGAGATAAATAAAGCAGAATATTTAGTAAGAGGTTTAGGTTATATAAAATCTATTTCAGATATAGAAAATGCAGTGGTTGTTTCAGAAGATTTTACAGCGATTAAAATAAAAGACATTGCAAAAGTAACACTTGCACCAAAGGCAAGACGAGGCATTTTAGACAAAGAAGGCGCAGAAGTTGTTGGTGGCGTAGTGGTAGCCAGGTATGGCGCAAATCCTTTAGAAGTTATTAATAATGTAAAAGCTAAAATTAAGGAATTAAGTGCAGGCTTGCCTTCAAAAGTATTAAAAGATGGTAGCACATCGCAACTTACAATAGTCCCTTTTTACGACAGGTCGGAATTGATAAAAGAAACATTAACCACCCTAAAAGAAGCATTAACATTAGAAATACTAATTACCATTTTAGTCATCATTATGATGCTATTTAATCTTCGTGCTTCCATACTTATTTCGGGTTTACTTCCTGTGGCAGTTTTAATGGTTTTTATTGCAATGAAAATCTTTCATGTTGATGCTAATATTGTAGCACTTTCTGGGATTGCAATTGCCATTGGAACGATGGTTGATGTTGGTGTTATACTTTCCGAAAACATTATTAGGCATTTGGATAGTGAAAAGTTAAAAGTTAAAAATGAAAAGGGAGAAGGTAAAATATTGACTGTAAATGAGGTTGTTTATAATGCTACAACCGAAGTTTCAGGAGCTATAATAACGGCTGTTTTAACTACTATCATCAGTTTTATTCCTGTGTTTACAATGATAGGCGCAGAAGGAAAATTGTTTAGACCTTTGGCATTTACAAAAACCTTTGCTTTAACAGCTTCTATTATTGTTGCCTTGTTTTTAATTCCTCCTTTTGCATCGTTTCTATTTCAAAAAAGGAGCATTAAAAAGAGCTTTAATTATATTTTAAATTGTATTTTATTAGGACTGGGTATTGTTGCTATTCTAAACGGATATTGGTTAGGATTCATATTGATACTATTTGGAATTTTGTCATTATGGAGTATTTATTTTGAAAAATCTGAAATCAACTTTTCATTTTTCACTTTTCATTTTTCACTTTCAAAAAACCTCATCAACATTGGTATCGCTGCTTTAGCGATTGTCTTTCTTTTGGCTGAATATTGGCGCCCATTAGGTGTTGATAAAAGCATCTTTTGGAATCTTGTTTTTGTAGCCATTATTTGCTTTGGATTATTGGGTGTTTTTACGTTATTCAGAAAATATTACACACGAATTTTAAATTGGGCTTTAGCGAATAAAGTACTTTTTTTATCAATTCCTACAACCATTATTATTTGCGGATTTCTAATCCTAAAAAACACAGGAAAAGAATTTATGCCTTCCTTAAACGAAGGTTCTTTTCTACTAATGCCAACATCCTTACCACATTCTGGAGTAGCAGAAAACAAACGTGTTTTACAGCAATTAGATATGGCGGTTGCAAGTATTCCTGAAATTAAAACCGTTGTTGGTAAAGCAGGTCGTGTAGCATCGTCATTAGATCCTGCACCTTTGTCAATGTATGAAAATTTAATTCAGTATAAACCTGAATATATGTTGAATGAAAATGGAGAACGACAGCGCTATAAAATAAATGATGATGACTTATTTGAATTAAAAAATGGTCGTTTTATCGCAAACCCAAATACTACAAAAAATGTCACCTTTAGCACAGTCGAAAGGTCTCAATTAATTGAAGACAATAATGGTGAGTTCTACCGCAATTGGCGACCTGAGATAAAATCTGCAAATGATATTTGGAATGAAATTGTGCGTGTAACAAAATTGCCAGGCGTTACTTCTGCTCCTAAACTACAACCAATTGAAACACGATTGGTTATGTTACAAACAGGAATGCGTGCGCCCATGGGCATTAAAGTAAAAGGGCAAGATTTAAAACAGATTGAAGCTTTTGGCTTACAATTAGAAACTATTTTAAAGCAAGTGGAAGGTGTTAAAACCGAAGCCGTTTTTGCTGATAGAATTGTTGGAAAACCTTATTTGTTAATAGATATTGACAGAGAAAAGATTGCACGTTATGGCATTTCTATACAAGATGTTCAAGATGTTTTAAAAGTAGCTGTTGGTGGTATGGAAATAACACAGACTGTTGAAGGTCGCGAGCGTTATGGGGTTCGTGTGAGGTACCCAAGAGAATTAAGAGCCAATCCAACTGATTTAAAAAACATCTATATTCCTGTGGCAAAAGGGAGCTCAATTCCTTTAGGCGAATTGGCAACTATTAAATATGAACAAGGCGCGCAGGTAATTAAAAGTGAAGACACTTTTTTAATTGGCTATGTATTGTTTGATAAGTTGGATGGTTTTGCAGAAGTGGGGGTTGTAGAAAATGCACAAGCGGTAATTCAATCTAAAATAGATTCAGGAGAATTAATAGTGCCAAAAGGGATTAATTACCAATTTACAGGAACGTACGAAAATCAAATACGAGCAGAAAAAACACTCTCAGTAGTTGTACCGTTAGCATTGGGTATCATCTTTTTAATCCTATACTTTCAATTTCGATCTGTAGCAACATCCTTCATGGTTTTTACAGGAATTGCAGTGGCGTTTGCAGGTGGTTTTATCATGATTTGGCTCTATGGGCAAGATTGGTTTTTAAACATCAACTTCTTTGGCGAAAATCTTCGAGAATTATTTCAAATGCACACCATTAATTTAAGTGTTGCCGTTTGGGTTGGTTTTATTGCTTTATTTGGTATCGCTACGGATGATGGTGTTGTAATGGCAACCTATCTAACACAAACATTTGACAGAAATAAACCTACCAATAAAAAAGACATTAGAGCCTCTATTGTAGAAGCAGGAGAAAAACGTATTCGTCCTTGTTTAATGACCACTGCAACCACCATTTTGGCATTGTTACCAATTCTTACTTCAACAGGTCGAGGAAGTGATATTATGATACCGATGGCAATTCCGAGTTTTGGGGGAATGTTAATTGCATTAATTACCTTATTTGTGGTTCCTGTTTTATATAGCTGGAAACAGGAGTTGGGAGTGAAAAAGTGAAAGTGAAAAGTGAGAAATGAAAAGTGAAAAGTGAAAAACTATAAATGAAAAATTATGAGTAAGAGTATTTTGAAAGATAAAAGCTATGCCTTTGCAATATTAATTGTGAAGTTGTCGCAATTATTGGTGTCTGATAAGAAGGAATATATTTTAAGCAAGCAGCTTTTACGAAGCGGAACAGCCATAGGTGCTCTTATTCGTGAAGCAGAATTTGCTCAGAGTAGAAAGGATTTTATTAATAAAATGAGTATTTCTCTTAAAGAAGCTAATGAGACTCTTTATTGGATTGACTTGTTAAAGGACACTAATTACATTGATAAAAACCAACACAGTATTCTTTTGCCTTTAAACAAGGAATTAGTCGCAATGCTAGTGAGTTCAATAAAAACATCAAAATCTAAACTGTAATGGCAAGTTTTAACCTAAAAGTGAAGAGTGAAAAATTAAAAGTGAAGAGTGAAAAGTTAAAGGTGAAAAGTGAAGAATTAAAAGTGAAGAATAAGTCAGGCTTTATTGGTTTTTTAGCTTCCCCTTTTCTCTTAAAGAAAAGGATAATTTTTATCTTTTCACTCTTCTCTTTTAACCTAAAGAGTTGGTTGGTTTTTAGTTTTTCACTTTTAACTTTTCACTTAAAGAATTGGTTGATTTTTAGTTTTTCACTCTTCTCTTTTCACTTAAATAAAAGGGTAATTTTCATCTTTTCACTTTTAACTTTTAACTTAGTAAGTGCACAGCAGTTGGAAAAACTAATCGAAGAAGGATTAGCAAACAATCCAGAAATTCAAATGTTTGAATTAAAACATCAAGTAGCCAAAGAAAAAGTGAACGAAGCAAACACATTACCGAATACTCAACTTGGTATAGGTTATTTTGTAAGCGAACCAGAAACCCGAACAGGAGCGCAACGCTTTAAAATTTCTGCGCAACAAATGTTGCCTACATTTGGCTCTATAACAGCAAGAGAAAACTATAAAAATTCTTTGGCTGATGCGGTTTACGAAGATATCGCCCTATCAAAAAGAAAATTGGTAGCATCCGTTTCGCAGTCCTACTTCAGTTTATATGCTTTAAAAGAAAAACAAGCAATATTACAGAAAAACATCAAACTACTTAAAACTTACGAAACATTGGCTTTGACGTCTATTGAAGTTGGAAAAGCAT
>Ga0307933_1000167_pt1 | contig 62845 bp, 54 predicted proteins | sample OrgLakmetageno88_FD_201811 | JGI IMG/M metagenome (GOLD analysis project Ga0307933, IMG submission 201811) | Saline water microbial communities from Organic Lake, Antarctica - #88 | ecosystem: Environmental > Aquatic > Non-marine Saline and Alkaline > Saline | place: Antarctica: Organic Lake...
TTTCGGCAAAAAATCGACTTTATATTCGGCCCCACGATAAAGTTCGGTATGTCCCTTTTGGCGGCCAAAACCTTTTATTTCAGTAATCGTCAGGCCAGCAATACCTATCGCAGAAAGACCTTCCCTAACGTCATCAAGCTTAAAGGGTTTTATAATTGCTTCTATTTTTTTCATCGAATGATCACTCTATATCGTAAATCGTTGGTATTGGTATTCGTTTATGTTGTGTGCGCTGATAAATTGCAATTAACTTAGCATCTGCTTCACTATCATGGCTCTTTCCTTCCAAAAAGTCATCTATTTGATCATAGCTTAAACCGAGCGACTCTTCATCTGAGAGTTGAGGCTTGAGGCTTTCTAGGTCAGCAGTAGGGGCTTTATCGATGATATTCTCGGGTGCGCCTAAAAATCTGGCAACTTGCCTGACTTGGCGTTTACTTAACCCGAACAAAGGCGCCATATCACAAGCACCGTCACCATATTTGGTGTAAAAGCCGGTAATATTTTCAGCAGAATGATCGGTACCGAGCACTAAGCCTCCCGTTAAACCAGCAATATCGTATTGCACCGCCATTCGCGTGCGCGCTTTAGCGTTTCCTTTTACAAAATCATCAATATTATCATCGCCCGTTAACTTACCCACAGCTTTTAAGCTCGCTTTTGCAGCATTATGTATTGCGTCAGCCCCCGGCTTCACATTGGCGGTGACCTGCAGTGACGGCTTAATAAAGTCAATTGATAACTGTGCGTCAGCTTCATCTAGCTGTTCGCCATAAGGCAACCTAACGGCAATAAATTGATACTGCTTTGTACCATCATTTAATTCATCAATCGCAAGCTGCGCGAGACGCCCCAATGTACAGGAATCAATTCCACCGCTGATGCCAAGCACAAGCGTTTGTAAACCTGATGAGAGCAGCTGTTGCTTTATAAAAGCCAGCCTTTGCGCTACTTCTTTAGCTGGATCGATGCTAGGTTTTACCTTCATTTCATTTATGATACTGTCTTTCATCGCACTTGCCCTTGAGTTTTTAATTTATCCGTCATATTACGAAGGTATTGCTTAGACTATATAAGCCTGTGAATATATACCTTTTAATGTCACCGTTTAAGATATAGTGTACACGCTAGAAATAGGGGTTTGAAGTGATAAAAAATTTAGCTTACAAAAATCGTCAACAAGGCGTGACATTATTAGAGATGATGATTGCATTAGCGGTATCAGCTATCGTGTTAACGTTAGTGGCGCCCAACGTACAATCGATTCTGGTAAAAAACAAAATTACGGCCGAAATAAACGAAATGAGCGGAGTGCTTCAATTCGCGCGTTTCACTGCCATTGATCAAAGAAGCATAACTATTGTGTGTCCATCGTCAGACTTTTCGTCTTGCGGTAACAATTGGGATGACCCTAAAATTGTATTTATCGATAGCAATGCTAACGATTCACGTGACGCCGACGAGCCACTCCTGCTCAGTTCACAAACAATCTCAAGCACTAATAGTATGGATAGTTCAGCTAACCTCATTCGTTTCTTAGACGTAGGCGGAACTGATACACCTAGCGTAATCACATTATGCCCAAATTCTAATGATGCTAAATATGCTCGAGCACTTTTTGTTACTTTGCAAGGACGTACTCGTATCAGTGTTGATGCTGACCGAGATGGAACTCATGAAGATAGCGATGGCGACAATTTAAGCTGTTAATGCTAAACGCTGCTTCGGGGCGTTGAACGTCCCACGCAGTCGTTTGTCATCTCCCCATACCCGCCTAATCATTAGCATATACTCGTCTATCATCGCATTTAAGATTCTTTCCAAAGCAAATACTCTGTAACGAATCATAAGTACATTCTTAGTGTCAAAGTAAACACGAACATAATTCAACTCAAACTTTCAAGCTCTCGCAATGACCTACCTTCTTATGACTCTTGGCTCCATAGCCAATTTACTATATGCAGCAATATTGAGCCTAAAAATCAACTGAGCTGTCGTTAAGGCCTAGCTCTGTCATTGTTTAATCATCAATAATAAGTCAAAAAAAAAGTTACATGATTATTTGTCATGCAACTTTTATATTTTATATTTCTTTTATGCTTGAGCTTAGAGGTGTCTTAGCAACTCCAACAGAACTCTGCAGCTGAGACGGCGCCACTATCGTCTTGATCCCAAGCTTTACGACCATCGCTGAATATGTGGATTGCACCATCATCTTCTACTGGCGTTCCCGACACTGGCGTCGCGATTAACTCATAGGTCAGGCCATTTGCGTCAACTTGAGCAATAGTAAGGTCATAGCGTTTATTCCCAGCGGGCTCACTTGCAGGCGAATGACCGGCAAATATTGCTGGAGCTCCGGTATCACTGCCTCCTGATGCTGCGCCTGCATACGTAAGGTTAGCAGCGCTATGGCGCTCCATTGCGCTCGCAAATGCCATCAAATCAGCTTGTGCAGCACTTCTAGCACTTGACACAATCATGCTCTGATAGCTGGGATAGGCAATCGATGCGATTATGCCGATAATAGCGACAACAATCATTAACTCAATCAAAGTGAAACCTTGGTGCTTCCGCTTGTTCATATTTCTGCAACCTTATTCTGGATAAAGCGAAGCCCTTAGCGGACTTCGCTCAATTATGACTACTAATTTCTTTCTATTTCAGTTTTCCAAGTTTCTTTTCTAACTCGCTCGAACCTACCATAGATATTCTGTGCCAAGCATTCAAAATCTGAACCACAGGCCTGGGCATTACCATCTTCATCCGTCAATATTGCCGCCGATACACACTCTGCACCTAAACATACAACTGGGTTGGTAATTTTTGATATCAATATCTTAGTATCCGGTGCAATACCGGTTTGAGCTATATCAGCAAATCGGTCGTTGCTCTCTTGTTCTCCGTTTTGATTAAGATCAGTTACGGAGTTACCGTTAAACAAATTCACCAAATATGCACGACTATTCCCTGAAGGAGGAGCACATAAGCTATCACTAGCACTTGCTGGTAAGTAAGTTGTAAAAAAGACTTTATAATCCAAAATCAATGGCGACGACAACACTTTCTCACCGCCGCTCGTCAGGCGAATGTACCACCCGGCTTGATTAGCAAAAGTCGAAGTAGCTAAATCTCTTGTAGTGTTGTCTGCTGAGGTCAACAGATGATTAGTAGCATCGTAAAGATTCGATGCAGTATATGGCATTGACGGATAAGTATAGTGACCCAATTCATCGCGCTCAAACACACCTTTGTCTTTAATCATGAAGAAGCTATCTTCTATGGTTGTATTCAAAGGACCCGCTCTAAAGCCTGAGCCTATTGCTAGTGCGTAATAAATTTCTTCGCCTATGGTTACTTCTGAAACATCAGGGCCATAATAGAATCTTCTGTTTTGACTCTCTGAATCACCACCTAAGGTCGCGATGATTTTGCCCTTCACTAGCTCAGAAGTGGAATTACCATTATAAACATCTAAACGGAATACCTGGCCACCCATATCAGCCACATACAAATGATCAGCCAAACCATCATTATTTCTATCTATGACGGATATTCGAGCTGGAATACTATACTGCATTTCCGGTAAGTTTAAGCTTGAGTTCGTTTTGCCAGCCGACCAGATCAGTTGACCAGTGTTAGCATCAACAATATAGACACTGTTTCCTATGATATCTGCTGAACGGATGCTCTTAGTATCCTGCTCTTCATCATAACCACCACCAATAATCATGACATCTCTTACCGTGCCACCAATATCGATTTTAGTAATGATAGGTCTCGACCAAGTTTGACCAAGGTTAGCAAAGTCGCCCTGTCCACCATCAATTTTAAATTCTAGTTTAGGATTGTTTTTCTGTGTTATATCAAACACGTAGTAGTTATCACCACCACGACGCATACCAACATATAGCAGCTTCTTACCATCGACTTCACGATAAACCATATCGCCGTCGAGACCATAGATATGGTTAAAGGTAGAACCGTCACGATAAAATTGTTCGATATTACCTAAGAGCTCTCGTGGCATAATCGCAAAGTTTTCTTCACCCGTCTCAGAGTCAAAAGAATGCAAGAACCCGTGATTGGTAGCCACTAAAATCGAACTTTCAGTGTCTGAGTAGTTAACGATAACAGGCTGCGAGTGAATGGGATCGCCCATCATCAAATTAATATCGTCAGTTTTACCATCACCATCATCGTCTAGTACGTCAACACCGCGAGCCCATTTAATTAACTCAGTGCGCAAAATGTCTCTGTCAGCGCGGCTTTGGATACCTAGGTCATCAACTGTGATAGTACTATTTGACTCGTTGAAGTTATTTCCGCTTGTGGTAATCGGCCCCGGTGTGTCATCAAAAGTATAAATATTTCTAACAACATCGAGTCGACTAATTGCCCCACCTTGTCTAACGTCGTTTCCGTCTGCCAAGGCAGACCAATAGCTATGCGAGTTTTCTCTAAAGAATCCTGTAGACGAGTCAACCGCACTGTTACCCTGGCTGTCTTTAATTACATCACCGTCAATTCGATATTTTTTAAGGTTCCCAGGCCATAAGGCACCTTCAGCAGGTCTAAACAATGCAAAATATAACTCGTCTCTATGGGTTAAACGATTTAATTGGTTTACCGCAACGCCCGGAGATACAAACGTCGTATTAACATCTTTCACCTGTCTTAGTATTGTTTCAAACACAGTCACTAAGTCTTCACTGCTGCTGGCTTGATAAAAACCACCGCCGCCTTGCAGCGCCAGCTTGTTTAAGAAGTTATTCGCGGTAGAATTTGCTGCAAAACCAATGGTATGAGTCGTAATTCTAGCATCTATCACCGAGGTCTCGCGGTTACTGATATTATCTACCAAATTTAAACCGCAACGCTCACCGCCATTACCTGTGCAGTTTTGACCTAATAGGTTTTGAATTTTACTTACACTGTGATTGTTATTCGCTTGGCCATCAGACAGCAACACAATATGGTTGTTTGTTTGGCATTGTAAATCTTGGATTGGCGAAATATAAGTGGCCGGTTGTGGGATAAACTCATTCACACAATCACTATCGTTTAGGTTAGATGGGTCACAACCAAATGGTCTAACAGGATCGGCACCAAGGTATGATGCTCTGTTACTTAGTCTCGTGGCACGTCTTATTGAATTGCGTACACTTGCCTCACCGCGCTTGCGACCGTAATCAACACCGAGGCCACCATAGTACATCGTTGCTTCATACAGTGTATCGACGATAGGTGTCATACCATTTGGACTGAGCTCATTTACTTTACTGATTAAATGCTCTCTCACTGTCGCTTGACTGCCAGGTGTTGCGTTTCCTTTGAATTCTATTACTAATTGAGCAGCACCCGAGGCTTTTCCTCTAAACGTAAAGCCGCCGCGTTTTGCGCGTGAGAAATCATCAAAAATAAACATCATTTCATTATTAGGTTGCCAACCGCTGCGGCCAACAATCTCTTCCACAATAGTTTTAACGGATGGGCTTTCATAGCGTTCATCCATAACCCATGGGGCGATGTTATCCCAGGTTACAGACGCGCCAGTCTTTGGCTTGTTCGCGAGTAAATAGTCAGACCAATTACTAAAGTTATTTGGGTCATCTTGAGCCACACCACGAATTCGCATCCTCGCACCTGTTTCACCATAGCCAGAATGCGCAGTGAATACTAAGTAAGCGTCTATAATGTTTGCGTCTCTGGGGATGTTAAGATTTTTAAAGCGTACACCAATGTAGCGGTTTGAATCACGGTCAAAGGTTAGCTCAGTACCTGTAGATTGAGTACCATTGCTTCGCTCTTCAGCATTCTCTACCTGATCGTCAACCTGATAGGTAAACCTACCTTGAATACAGCCAGTAGCAGTTGATTCGTCATACGTAACAACCAACTGAGGCGAGCGGCTATTACCATCGTCATTACTTAGCGCTCTGCGGTTGCTACTACCTACTACGCTAGTACCTTCAACAATAAGACTTAAAGCATTACCACCGCACCAATCATTCCTACTTATAACTTCTTGGATGACATGAGATATGTCAGGGCTTATCACCGTTTCTTCTGATAGCGGAAAATCATTATCCATTATCCATTCACGGCTATTGTCAGTAAGATCGCGGTCGGAGATATTGTCGTTAGTAGGCGAGAAGCGTTCTGAATCATCAACGTCTTCCGCAGAAATAACAAGTGAACTCGCTGATGTATTAAGTTGGGCGCTGGTAAAGCGCAAAGTGGCGCTCGTTATTGTTGCGCCTTGAGGAATTTTGAGGTCTTGATAACGCAGACCAGTGGTAACTTCGCTAGTCCCTTGCGTTAAGATAAGTTGGTCAGAATCTGTAATGGTGTTGCCGTTAATCTCATATGCATCATCACGTGATGAAGCAATTGGCATGATGATTTCCGGAGAAATAGGTGTGTCTATTCCTCGAACCGGGAATAAGATAGGACCACCGAAATCAGAAAAGCGCATTAAGCCAGCATTGATATTTGTTGCACTTCCCAATGCTTGATTTAAGGCTTCCTGCACTCTTTGCATACGAGAGGTTGAACCACGATCTCTATTACTCATACTCCCTGATGTATCCATAATAAACAATACATTAGGGTTGTAGGTTACTTGAGAATCAGCTGATCCTAGGTATATTTCTAAATCATCGCCGAAGGCACTTAAGCTAACTAAAAAACTGAGCGCAAAAGCGGTACTAAAATGGACTAACTTCTTAATAGACATATATTACCACTCCAAACTAATTCGATGCTGGTGCAAAAACAGACGCAGAAAGCGTATTAGCAACTGCATAACCACTGCCTTGCGCTCGGCCACAACCTCTGACTAAGAACACATGGCATTTAATATTCGTACCACCTATCACATTACTAGAACCTCTGCAGGCTTGTTCTCGTACGAAGGCTGTTTGTGACCAGCTCTCCACGTTTCCATGTTCGTTATAAATTGCAGATACAATATGGCGCGTACCAAATTCCAAACCATTAGAGGTAATATCTCGACGCGTACGATTGTCATCAAAACAACTGAGAGCATCGACGGTTAAATCAATTTCTGGATTTTGTCGTGCTTCCGATAGAGGGTCAGTATTTGCGTTATCATTGAGTAGCATTTCATCCTCAGACTCAAATACCACTCCGGCAATAGCTGCTTCCGCCGCATCAAAGGCTACCGAATTTCGTTCCAAAGAAGACGCCATCTTAGTCTGTAGTAAGCTACTTGAGACTGAGGACACACCTAATACTGTAATCGATAAAAGCACTAACAGCGCAAATACCATTACCAAACCTTTTTGCTTATTCATCAAGCACTCCCTCTCACAAAATTACTCATATTACGCAGCGTTATGGTTGTTTCGAATGACTTATACAGGCCATTATCTGGCGTTGTAATAGCATTCTCATTTAACAATTTAAAACTCGACGCTTCATCTAAATTAATATCACCATCGCCTTTAATCACCAAAGCGATTCGCAAGGCAACCACTTGTGCATTTGCGGCATAGGCGGCAGCTAATCTGTCGGCTTCAATATATTGAACAGGTCGTGAACGTTCACCAAGTGCATTGGGGTCGGTCACACCATAAAGCACTTGAAAGCTCAGAACGTTGTCTAAGAGCGTAAATGCAGCATGTCCATTATGCCCCTCTGCGGGCTTTTGACCGCGTAAAAATCGTCCATCAAAACCGCGGCATTTCAACTGATCGCCATCTAGAAAATACTCATTTACTACATAAAACTGACGATTTGGAGTGCCCGGCGTGTTGTAACCTAAGTCATAGCCTCTGCAATCTCTTATCCCTTGTAAACTAACCACTAAAGTATCGCTGTTAGCAGCATCACCGCCTTCTCGGGCCCCAAGGTTTATTCTGGAAACAAAATCGCCTGGAACAGGAACAGGGTGTAAACGCAAAAACAACTCTTCTTCAGTTAAGTCAATATTACCGCCCAAATCACTAATAGTAGGGTCTAGTACGTCATACAAACCTACCATCATCAACTCTTGACGCATGCGCGATACAATAAAACGACCACTTTCTTGAGTGCTAGCAACTGCTTTGTTGAGGGTGTCCGTAACGCTGTTGCTCACTAAAATTTGGATGACCGCACCTGAAATTATTAAACCAAGGGCCAACGAAATCATGACCTCAACAAGCGTAAACCCTTTTTGGCCTTTGCTACTGATTCTCATAGCGTCACCTGTATAATTACGCAGTCAGAATCTGCACCGTTATTGGCGCATCGTTCATTCACTATTCGTTCTTGTCCTTGCCAACCAGTGGTCGGCCAACTAACTGTGATGGTTTGCACCGAGCCTGCAGTGCAAGAGTCGGCGTCTCCTGGATCAGCGTCAGTGCAATTTACATCAATAGTGGCATTTGGGTTTGACTCAACCGTCGCACAAGACATTTGATAGGCATCAAACGTTGCAACCTCAGCCGCACTGCACATATTAGTCTGGCAATCGGGCAATCCAGAAGGAATAGCATCGCAGAAACAGTCATAGGGAGATGTAAGTGTGCAGGTTCCAAGATTATTGAAGTTATAATTATCGGGGTCAAAGTATGCGTTGTTCACGACGAAGCCGTCGGTGAATTCAGAGGCAACGACGCTCGCTCTAAGGCGCTCACTCATCGCTTGGGCGACCATCACGGCTTGCGTGCGAGAAAGTGCTTCTTTATTAGAAAACGAACCTACGAACTGCATAGACGCGACGCCCAGCAAGCCGATAGAAAGTATAAATAGTGTGATGAGCACTTCAATCATGCCCACACCACGTTGTTGCTTCAAAGTGAGTCCCTTTTCAGTAAAGCTGTCGTTCGGAAAATATTTTCGCATCATCAACACATTAAAATTGCCATGGCATCACTATATCGAATAATTGCAAGCATTAGTTATTGCGATTGAGTTTAAGGTATTAAATTTACGACTCAACTGTATTAAAGTATTGAAAATCCTTACTAAGCCAGTCCTTTCAATTAAGTTACTTGCTTAACCCGCAATTCTTTTGGAACAGCAAACTCAATGTTCTCAGGACGCCCCGGACGTTCAATTGCGGCAATCGCTCCCCATTCCTTCAATCGCTCAACTACACCTTGCACCAAAACTTCTGGGGCAGAAGCCCCCGCCGTCACGCCAACATTTTTTGCAGACGCCAGCCATTCTCGCTGAATACATTCTTTATCGGCTATTAAATAAGCTTTAGCACCCATTTTTTCTGCGAGCTCACGAAGTCGATTTGAATTAGAGCTATTTTGAGCGCCTACCACCAACAAGACATCACAATCTTCCGCCATTTCTCGAACCGAGTCTTGGCGGTTTTGAGTGGCATAACAGATGTCATCTTTTCGTGGGCCATCAATTTTAGGAAATTTTTCACGAAGTGCTTCAATTACCTCTGCGGTATCGTCAACAGAAAGAGTAGTTTGACTGCAATAATATAAATGCTCTGGGTTGTTGACTTCTAATGCAGCAACATCAGCAATCGACTCTACTAAATAAATACCGCCTTCAGAGTTACTATATTGCCCCATAGTACCCTCTACTTCAGGATGGCCGTGGTGGCCAATAAGGACGCATTCTATGCCTTTCTTACTTGCTCGCATGACTTCCATATGCACTTTTGTGACCAATGGGCAGGTAGCATCAAATACTTTTAAACCTCTAGCGTCAGCTTCACTTCTGACTTTTTGTGACACACCATGAGCAGAAAAGATAACGATGGTATCATCTGGTACTTCATTGAGCTCATCTACGAAGTGCGCGCCTCTGGACTTTAAGCCATCCACGACAAACTTATTATGTACTACTTCATGGCGCACATAGATGGGGGGACCAAATATTTCTAGAGCCCTCTCCACAATTGTGATCGCGCGGTCGACACCTGCACAAAAACCTCTTGGATTCGCTAAATGAATCTGCATTATGTTTCCCTATTTAACGTCAACAATTTCAACATCAAAAATAACATCTTGGCCTGCCAATGGGTGATTGAAATCCACCGTCACTGAGTGACCTGCTACGCTTCTTATAATGCCGGGTAACTCACTACCGTCAGGTTGAGAGAAACCCATAATCATACCCTCTTTCAGGTCGCTATCAGCGGCGAACTTAGTGCGGTCAACATGATAAATATTATCTGGGTTGGGCATACCAAACGCATCACTCGCTGCCATATTGAATGCTTTTTTATCACCTACGCTCAAGCCAAGCAAACACTTTTCAAAATTTGGCGTCAAGCTACCGTCGCCCATCACCATTTTTGCAGGCTTATTATTAACCCGAGTGCTATCTGCAGCTGAGCCGTCAGAAAGCTTCAAATCAAAGTGCAAAATAACTTCACTTTTATCCGTAATAATTTTGGCAGATTCACTCATTTTATGCCTCGTCTTTGTTTTTAAACATATCAATAATTAATAAAGCAGCACCAATGAATATAGCAGAATCAGCTACATTAAAAGCAGGCCAGTGATAGGTACCATAATAGAAGTCTAAAAAATCGATAACGTAACCGTGTAACATTCTGTCTAACACGTTACCTATTGCCCCACCTAAAATAAAACTGAATGCTACAGGTAGTAATAACTGCTCTTTAGGTGATTTTTTTAACCACCAAACAATCACTATACTCACGCCAATGGCAATTACACTTAAAAAGTAACGTTGCCAACCACCCGCATCGTATAAAATACTAAATGCTGCGCCATAATTGTGGACATAGGTCAGATTAAAAAACGATGTGACCTCAATAGATTGGTACAAATCCATCGACTTAACAATTGCCTGTTTCGTTATTTGATCTAAGACAATCGCAATTAGCGATATCCATGTAAACCTTAGTCCGGTTTGCGATATCCAATTAGGCATATTGACGAGTCTCTCCTGGGCCATCGACATTTTCTATACATCTTGTACAGAGCTCAGGATGTTTAGGATCCGCACCCACATCTTCTTTTATATGCCAGCATCTTGTACATTTTGTGCCTTTAGCATTGTGCACTGCGACTGCAAATGTACCATCTTCTGACAATTGAGAGTCTGAACATCGGTTAGCAATGTCGTCAAGCGATGCTTCTGAGGTAATTAATACAAATCTGAGTTCATCGGCCAATTGTTCAAGATTTGCTTTTAACGCAGGGCTTGCATAGACACTTACGTCAGCTTCTAAAGAGCTCCCAATTACTTTGTCTTTGCGAGCTTGCTCCAAGGCACTATTTACTTGAGTTTTCACTGCTATGATTGATTCCCAATAATTATCATCCATAGCACTGACGACTTCTGGTATGCCTTCATACCATGTTTCAGTAAATACGAATTCGCTGCGCTTACCTGGCATCGCTTCCCATAATTCTTGCGCGGTAAAACTCATAATCGGAGCCATCCAGCGCACCATCGCTTCAATGATATGGTAAAGCGCAGTTTGACAAGAGCGACGAGCCTGACCGTCGGCCTTGGCGGTATACTGACGGTCTTTGATGATATCGAGGTAGAAACTACCCAGCTCAATAGAACAAAATTGCATCAGCTTTTGACAGACTATTAGCATGTCGTATTGATCGTACGCCGTTAGCATGTCTTGTTGCAGCTGCTTGGTACGAGATAGCATCCACGCATCAAGCGCAACCATATCTTTAGGCGCGACTTGGTCCGTTTCTGGATTGAAACCATTAAGGTTGGCTAATAAAAAGCGGCAGGTGTTACGAATACGACGATAAGCATCTGCAGAACGTTTTAAAATCTCATCACTGACCGTCATTTCACCGCGATAGTCGGTAGACGCGGCCCATAACCTTAAAATGTCGGCTCCGAGTTTATTGGTGACTTCCTGAGGTGCAACAACATTACCCAATGATTTAGACATTTTCTTGCCGTGAGCATCTACGGTAAATCCATGCGTAAGCACTTCTTTATATGGAGCGTGACCATGCATTGCCACCGAGCTCATTAACGATGACATAAACCAGCCACGGTGTTGATCAGAGCCTTCAAGATAAAGGTCAGCTGAAGCTGGAATATCATCGCGCTTATCAACCACAAAATAATGCGTCACGCCAGAGTCAAACCATACGTCGAGTGTATCGGTGACTTTCAAGTAATGCTTGGCGTCATCTCCAATTAGCTCTTCAGGTGGCGTATCCCACCAAGCTTGAATACCTTTTTGCTCGACCGCCAATGCGACCTTTTCCATAATGGCTTGGCTGTCTGGATGCAATTCACCCGATTGCTCGTGAATAAATAACGCAATCGGAACGCCCCAGGTACGTTGACGCGAAATACACCAATCTGGACGGCCCTCTACCATACTAGTAATACGCTTTTGTCCCCATTCAGGTATCCATTTGGTTTTTTCAATTTCTTCGATAGATAAAGCTCTAAGGCCTTTTTTATCCATACTGATAAACCACTGCGGTGTAGCTCTGAATATAATCGGTGTTTTATGGCGCCAGCAATGCGGGTAACTATGCTCATACTTAACATTGAGCACTAATGCATTTTGCACCTCTAAGGCTTCAATAATGCTTTGATTAGCCTTGAACACATGCTGACCGGCAAAGTGGGGTGTATCTTCTAAATAGACACCGTTTGCACCTACTGGATTATATACTTCGATGCCATACTCTTTACCTACATTAAAGTCATCAACGCCGTGCGCTGGAGCCGTGTGAACGCAACCTGTGCCAGACTCAGTCGTAACATGCTCGCCTAAAATCAAAGGCACCTTAATGTCAAGTAAGGGGTGCGATACCAAAATATTCTCTAGCGCTTTACCCTGGCAGCTCGCAAGCACCTTATAATCGTCAATATCATAACGTTTCATGCAGCTTTCGACTAAATCGCTCGCAATCACATACTGTGCTGCTGCGCCATCTTTGCTGACAGCCAACAATACATACTCTAACTCAGGGTGTAGACAAATTGCTCGATTCGCAGGGATAGTCCAAGGCGTGGTTGTCCAAATTACCACTGCCGCTTGCGAGGCATCGACACCAAAAGCGGCACTCGCTTTTTCGGTATCAGCGATGGCGAAGGCAACATCAATTGCTGGGGATACTTTATCTTGATATTCGACTTCAGCTTCTGCTAAAGCTGAACCACAGTCTGTGCACCAATGGACTGGTTTAAACCCTTTTTCCAAGTGGCCTGAGCTTACAATTTTAGCCAATGCGCGAATAATATTAGCTTCAGATACAAAATCCATTGTTTTATAGGGATTCTGCCACTCACCTAATACACCCAAACGGATAAAGTCTTTGCGCTGGCCGTCAATTTGACGCTCTGCGTAAGCGCGACACTTCTCTCTGAATTCAGCCACAGACACTTTTTTACCTGGCTTACCGACCTTTTTTTCAACCATTAACTCAATGGGCAGTCCATGACAGTCCCAACCAGGCACATAGGGTGCATCGAAGCCTGAAAATGTCTTTGATTTAACGATAATATCTTTCAGAATTTTATTTACTGCATGGCCAATATGAATATCGCCATTAGCGTAGGGAGGGCCATCGTGGAGTATAAAAGGTTTAGCACCCTTTCGAGAGGCTCTAATCTGCTGATACAAATCTTTGCTAGTCCAATCATTTAGCATCTTCGGTTCGCGCTGGGCGAGATTTCCTCGCATTGGAAATGCCGTATCAGGCAAATTCAGCGTCGATTTGTAATCACTCATAGTTGTTATCCGTATAATTAGTAGGTGGCTAAACTCGCTCTCGCTAGCTTCGCATCTTCTTTTATTTGTTGTTTAAGTTGCTCGAAACTATCAAATTTAGTTTCATCACGAATTTTGCTTATAAACTCTACATGCAATCGCTGACCATAAAGGTCTTCAGAAAAATCAAATACATGTGTTTCTAACTGAAGCTTTTGACCTGCTAGCGTTGGTCGACTGCCAAGGTTTGCAACCCCTTTTAACCAAGCACCTTGCCACAAGACTCTTACCGCAAACACGCCATGCAAGGGTGTTTTGTGTCTGCGTAATAATATATTAGCGGTAGGAAAGCCTATCGTTCTTCCGTTTTTTTCACCATGCACTACTTTACCGCTAATCGAAAACGGACGCCCAAGCATGTTTTTGGCTTTTTCAAAATTTCCGCTACTTAGCGCATCACGCACTGCAGTAGAGCTTATCCTAGAATTATCGACGCGAAAACTTTGGGTACTAACGACATCAAAATTAAATTGTTTAGCCGCCTGCTGCAAATACTCAAAATCTCCTTGGCGTTTGTGGCCAAAACGAAAATCATCGCCTACCACTAAAAAATTCACACCAAGGTGATTAATAAGTAAATCAACTACAAACTGTTCAGGAGACTGTGAGGCAAATTTTTTCGAAAAATTCACGCAGATCAGACGGTCAATACCTAGCGCTTTCAATGCTTCATATTTATCTCGCAATCGAGATAGGCGCGCAGGTGCTTGTGCAGGCGAAAAAACTTCTTCTGGTTGAGGTTCAAACACCATCACTGCTGAAGGCAAGGCAAGCGCTTTAGCTTTCTCAACTAAGTTTGCCAACACCGCTTGATGGCCTTTGTGTATACCATCAAATTTACCAATAGTAAGCACGCATCCGCGATGCTGTGATTTGATGTTATGAATCCCTCGAATTAATTCCACGCGTTACGTCTACTTAACCAGCCTTTTGTCTCCATAGTTTATGGAGAGTTATGTTTGCAAAGCGCACGATTATAAACGACCTAGAGCTGATAACCAATGATCAAGCACGCTTTTATTCAGACAATATCATATACCATCACTAACAAAATCTAGTTTAGCTTATGGGCGCCACTCAAATGCGACGTTCGTACACCAAAAATAAGACATGCCACAGCATATACAATAATACCAAGACCAATTACATAGCTAATCGCAATTGCGCGCTGCGTAAACACCATGTTTTGCCATTCTAACTGAGATTGATACCATGCCACACAAGCTGCCATAACTAAGGTTGCAGCAACTATTTTAAGTAAGAAAATCCATGTTTGACGTGTAATTTTATACACTCCTTGTTGCGCAAGCTTGCGATACAGCAAGAAGGCATTCAAGCTTCCCGACAACGCCGTTGCCATAGCTAAGCCTACATAACTAAAAGGAACGGCTAAAATTAGATTGAACACCATATTGGCGGCCATTGTAATAATGCCATAACGCACTGGAGTCTTTGTGTCTTGACGACTAAAAAATGCAGGAGCAAAAATCTTTACCAACATAAAACTAAACAAGCCTGTTGAATAAGCCATTAAGCTTAGCGACGCCATATGGCTATCTTCGATTGTAAATTCACCACGTTGAAAGATAACTAGCAAAAGCGGCATGGCTAAGATAAATAAAGCCACGGCGGCGGGGATCCCCATCAAAGCGATAAGTCTAAGTGCCCAGTCAATATTATCAGAAAACGCTTTTTTATCAGATTGAACATGATTACGCGAAAGTGTTGGCAATATAACAGTGGCAATAGCAATGCCGAAAAGTCCTAAAGGAAACTCAAGAAGACGATCAGAATAATACAGCCAGCTAATAGAGCCGGTCATTAAAAAACTAGCAATAAGTGTATCAAGTAACAGGTTTATTTGACTGACCGATACACCGAATAACGCTGGAATCATTAGCGTGCGCACTTTTACAACATTTGGGTCTCGCCAGCCCCATTGAGGACGAACAAGTAATTTTGCGCGATACAAAAAAGGCACTTGGAAAAGTAATTGTACTATTCCACCTATAAAGACCCCCCATGCAAGTGCAAAAGCGGGTTCTTCAAATCGGTGAGAAAGATAGTAAGCGCAGCCAATAATGCTAAGATTAAGTAAAACAGGCGTGAAGGCTGCGACCGCAAATTTATTCAATGTATTAAGAATAGCCCCTGCAAAACCGGTTAAACTAATAAAAAATATGTAGGGAAAGGTTATTTTAAGCATTAAAGAAGCCAGCTCAAATTTTGCACCGGCAGGCTCATCGTTCAAGTAATCAATAAACCACCCCATGCCAAATAGTGCAGCCAATACCGAAGACCCCAAAACACCCACTATGGCAGTAATAAAAACAATAGCCCCGAGAGTACCTGATACCTTTGCAACAAAGTCCTTTAGAACCGCCTCATCCCCTTTGTCGTGCACTTCTGTTAAAACGGGAATAAAGGCTTGTGCAAATGCGCCTTCAGCAAATAAGCGTCTTAAGAAATTAGGGATTTTATTGGCAAAAAAGAACACGTCTGCAGCAGCGCCGGCGCCCATAATATTGGCAACAACAACATCTCTTACCAAACCGAGCACACGGGAAATCATGGTCATTGCACTCACAATGATCCCCGCTCTTAAAAGTTTTTTTGCCAACGACCTTTCCTTCTTAATTACCACTACTGACTAATTGCGGTGCCGACCCACACACTCAGCATTGTGACAAAGAAAGCAGTGAATTCACAACTATCTTCATAACCTCAACACAAAAATACGGGGTATTCAGCCAGTGCGATAGCTTTATTTTGATTTTTTTACACGATACGTTGACAACGACGCTAAATACTTAGATAATCCGCACCCTCAATTTTGACATGAATTTTAATTATTAGGAGTTCCACCTTGGCTAACATCAAGTCTGCTAAGAAACGTGCAATTCAGGCCGAGAAGCGTCGTCAACATAACGCTAGCCGCCGCTCTATGACACGTACTTGTATCAAGAAAGTGCTTGCCGCTATTCAAGCAGGCGATAAAGAAGCTGCACAAACAGCATTTAATGCTGCTTCGCCTGTGTTAGACAGAATGGCAACTAAAGGCCTTATTCATAAGAATAAAGCTGCTCGTCACAAGAGCCGTTTAAATGCACAAATTAAAGCCATAGCCTAAGCAACTTGTTTAGCGTTATGATTAAAACCGGCATCTAGCCGGTTTTTTATTGCCCGTTAATTATGTTTTATGCCAAATGCATATGAACCTAGTAAGGCATTGTAAACGTAACAATAGATATAATATTCAGTGTTAGCTGCTGTATGCGAGCCGACGTTGCATAAACACTTAGGGTACTCAGATGTTCAAGTTCTTATTTTTAATACCTGTTTTATTATCTGCACTTTGGTATGCCTACCTCAGCAGCAGAGGATACAGTGTCGCCCAGGGCAAACAAGGTTTTGTCTACATTATAACTGTATCAACGGTGATATTAGTATTTTTTACTCTGGCGATGGTATTCACAAAGTGAATTAATGCGAGCTGCTTTGTCTGTCTGGATCCAATAAAAAAAGCCTGATAAAAATCAGGCTTTTCTTTTTTTACCGCATGCTTAGTTAACAATTTCGATTTGTGCATTAGCCCTTAAGGCTTCCACAAAGTTTTGATACATTCGCTGGCCGTTTTGACCTCGAAGCTGCTGTTGTGCAGATATAATTTCTTCTTCGGTAAAATCACTCACAGGCTTTACTGCGTTTAACTTCACGATACCCACATTACCATTTGCAAGCGTCACCACAGACGAACTATTAGATGAGTCAGTACTGAGCTCAAAAGCCGCATTAAGCATCGCTGGTGCGATTTGACTAGCGGTACGAGTAATACCAGCCATTTCACTAAAGCTTATATTCTTTTCTGCCAGCATTGGAGCAAAGTCTTCACCGGTAAATATTTTAGTTTGTAAGTTTTGTGCCCATGTGAGCGCGTCTTGCTGAGCTTTGTCGGCTTTCAAGGAGCTTTCAATAGTGGCTCTCACCTCTTCGAGTGCGAGCGTTCTTTGTGGTGTGTGCTCAACTACTCTTACTACCATCACCTTATCATCGCTAATTCTTAACAAATCACTATTAACACCATCCTCAATAAGCTCTGGTGAAAAGGCGACGTTCTCTACCTGCGGAAATGCGACAGCTGCAGGGTATCGAGTTTGTGGGAATGATGCGGTTTCAAAAACTGTTCCATCAGTTGCGGCGGCTACATCTTCTAGCGAGTCTGGAACTTCGAATGCTAAACGTTGCATATCTGACTGCATAACAAAAAACATATTGGTCGCTTTATCTAAGATAAGTTCATCGCGAATCTGTTGCGCCACTTCTTCAAAAGGCGTCGTTACCGATGCAGTATAACTATCAAGCTTAATAATATGAAAACCAAACTCAGTTTCTACTACATTACTTATTTGCCCAGCTTCTGCTAGCGCAAAAGCCGCTGTTTCAAAACTTTCAGGGAAATCACCAGGACTTACTGAACCTAACTCACCGCCAAACTCTGCACTTGCAATATCATCAGATTTACTTGCAGCCAATTCAGCAAAATCACCACCTGCCTGCAGCTCTGCTAATATTGCTTCAGCCTCAGCACGGGCTAGTTCAGCAGTATCTTCAATTTCAATCAGTATATGCGATATTGAACGTAGCTCTGGGGTTTGAAAAAACGCTTTTTGTTCTTCATAACGTGTTGCCACTTCGTCGTCTGTGACATCGACGTTAGGCTTTAAATCGTCAACAGTTAAACTCACGTAGGCTAATTTCACTTGCTCTTCAGTATCATATTGCGTAATTGTATTATTATAGTATTGCTGAATTTCTTCTTCTGTTAGAACCACGTCAGCAAGGTAATTTGCTGCGCTAACTTCTAGTAGTGAAACATCGCGGGTTTGGCGCTGGAGGCTTAGCATATTACTCGCTAGAGCAGCAACGCTAAAAGATGAGCCGTTTAAAGCTTGCACCAGTTGTTGGCGTGTCATTTGCGTGCGCATATACTCTGCAAAGTCTGATGGAGTGAAACCAGCGCGCATAAGGGCGCCGTTATAAGCTTCATTGTTGAATTGGCCAGCTATTTGAAACTCAGGCATTACAACAATAGTTTCTCTAATTTGCTGGTCGCTAACACGTAAACCAATCGATGCCGCTTTTTGTGAGATTAACTCTTCGTTGATTAGACGATCTAAGACGCTTTGACGAAAGTCAGCTAAATAACTCTCATTGGCGAACAGACTAGATATAGCCTCCCCGAACTGAGCTTCCATACGCCCACGTTCATTTTGATAGGCGATATCTAAGCTTGAGTCCGATATTTCGGTATCATTAACAACTGCAGCAGCGGTAGACGCAGAGCTAGATAAGTAGCCCCCAACGCCGGTAAATACGAAACTTACAACAATGAGCGCTACAATTCCAATTGCCCATGGTCCTTGCACGCCTTCACGAATTCTTTCTAACATTGTTTTAAACAACCTTTTTTGTTTGCGGTTTATATCATTAAATTGTATTTCAAGGGCTTGATTCAGCGCTCCGTTATTCTCGTATTACGAGGGCCAAATATTGCGTTAACGCCTTTCCTAAAATCCAAAGTAAAGCAAATCAGGGCGCAGATTATACCTATACTCGCTTCGATACGCGAGATTTTAACCACTAAGACAATAAAAAAAGGCGATGGAAACCATCGCCTTTCGAAAACTTCTAAATAAAAACTTAGTTACAAGCGTCTTTTAATGCTTTACCGGCTTTAAAAGAAGGAACTTTGGCGGCTGAAATTTGGATAGTTTCGCCAGTTTGCGGGTTACGGCCACTGCGTGCAGCGCGTTCGCGAACTGAGAATGTACCAAAACCAACTAAAGCGACTTGATCGCCATCTTTAAGCGCACCAGTTACTGCATCAGTGAATGAATCTAAAGCACGGCCTGCAGCAGCTTTAGAAATGTCGGCGCCTTCAGCGATTTTATCGATAAGTTGAGACTTGTTCACAATATGATCCCCTTCATTGTTATTATATTGTTTTTAAAATTAACGTTAATTGCCTAACAATCAATTGTATCCGTTTGTATTGATAGGTCTAAGCACTTCTTAGTATAAAACGCTTGCTATCCCTTTATATACAAGGCTTCAAGCGAATAAACATAAGGTAGCACAACTGACGAGTATGTGAATACCTTATTTGTAAAAAAGTTAATTTTTTTGCCTAATTAACATGTTTTTTACACAATTTTACCGATTTTTTATAATTACAAGTCATTTAGGAGGCAACTTGCATTGCTGAAACAGGGTTTTCTAAGGCTAAATCTAAGACTTCATCTATCCATCTAACAGGGTGAATTGAAAGATCGCCCTTAACATTATCTGGAATTTCTTCTAGATCGCGTTCGTTTTCATACGGAATAATGACCGTCTTAATACCACCACGGTGCGCTGCTAATAGCTTTTCTTTGAGTCCGCCAATAGCTAAAACTTCACCTCTTAGGGTTATTTCACCTGTCATGGCAACGTCACATTTAACTGGATTACCGGTTAACGATGACACTAAAGCAGTACACATTCCAATTCCCGCACTCGGCCCATCTTTAGGCGTTGCACCTTCAGGAACATGAATGTGTATGTCACGCTTTTCATAAAAGTCAGCATTAATACGCAGTTTTTCAGCGCGAGAACGAACCACCGTGAGTGCCGCCTTGATTGATTCCTGCATTACATCACCCAAAGACCCCGTTGCCGTTGTCTTCCCTTTACCAGGAACTACACTGGTTTCAATAGTGAGTAAATCTCCACCAACTTGGGTCCACGCTAATCCGGTGACCTGACCTACTTGGTTGTTTTTATCCGCTTTGCCGTAATCAAAGCGCTGTACGCCGAGATAATCTTTAAGATTATCTTGATTTACAACAACTGGTGATTTTTCTTTCTTGAGTAATATATTTTTAACAGCTTTTCGGCAAATTTTTGAAATCTCACGCTCCAAGCTTCGGACGCCGGCTTCTCGAGTATAATATCTAATAATGCCAACAATCGCCGACTCTTCAATTTTGAGTTCTTTCGCCTTGAGGCCGTTGCGAGCGATTTGTTTTTCAATGAGATGACGTTGAGCAATATTCAACTTTTCGTCTTCGGTATACCCAGATAATCGAATCACTTCCATTCTGTCTAACAAAGGACCTGGTATGTTCATGCTATTAGAGGTTGCAACGAACATCACGTCAGATAAATCATAATCGACTTCCAAGTAATGATCGGCAAATGTAGAATTTTGTTCTGGGTCCAACACTTCTAATAAAGCAGATGATGGGTCTCCACGCATATCTGAAGCCATTTTGTCTATTTCATCGAGTAAAAATAAAGGATTCTTGACACCCACCTTCGACATTTTTTGTACTAACTTACCAGGTAAAGAACCAATATACGTTCTACGATGACCACGTATTTCAGCTTCATCTCTAACCCCACCTAACGCCATGCGCACATATTTACGTCCAGTCGCTTTTGCAATAGATTGACCAAGAGAAGTTTTACCAACACCGGGGGGACCCACTAAACATAGAATAGGACCCTTTAGTTTTTTCACTCGTTGTTGGACTGCTAAATACTCCAAGATGCGCTCTTTTACTTTTTCTAAGCCATAGTGGTCGCTGTCGAGTGTTTCTTCAGCTTTCGCTAAATCGCGCTTTACTACACTGCGCTTGTGCCAAGGCACGGATACAAGCCACTCAATGTAAGAGCGCACTACCGTAGCCTCAGCTGACATCGGAGACATCATTTTGAGTTTATTAAGTTCTGCTTGCGCCTTATCTTGCGCTTCTTGAGGCATGCGGGCCTCTGTAATTTTTTTATTCAAGGCCTCAAATTCATCTGGCGCATCATCGAGTTCACCGAGCTCTTTTTGAATGGCCTTCATCTGCTCGTTGAGATAGTACTCTCGCTGACTTTTTTCCATTTGCTTTTTGACACGAGTACGAATTTTCTTTTCGACTTGCAGTAAGTCGATTTCACCTTCCATCAGCGCCATCAAAAACTCGAGGCGCTCGGTAACACTGCGCATCTCCAAAACTTTTTGCTTCTCAGCAAGTTTTAAAGGCATGTGAGCGGCCATGGTATCCGCAAGTCTTGCCGCATCTTCAATACCATTTAATGACGTGAGAACTTCCGGTGGAATTTTTTTGTTGAGTTTAACGTAGCCTTCGAATTGGGAGACAGCCGAACGAATCAGCACTTCTTGTTCAGCCTCATCAATTGACTCATCTTCTAAAAGATTAACATCGCCTACAAAAAATGGCTCTACTTCGGTAAATTCAGCAATACTGCCTCTAACCGTCCCTTCTACGAGCACTTTAACTGTGCCATCAGGTAACTTTAATAGCTGCAAAATGGTCGCAACAGTACCAACATCAAATACGTCTTTTGTATCTGGCTCGTCTATGCTTGCATCTTTTTGTGCCACTAAAAATACTTTTTTGTCATTATCCATTGCGGCTTCTAAGCATTGGATAGACTTTTCTCTACCTACAAATAAAGGTATTACCATATGTGGATATACCACAACATCACGAAGTGCTAGTACTGGCATACCTCTGAGTAAATTACTCTCAGTCATGTTTCTCTCTTATTACGCATCATGATTCTTTATATGGGGATAAGAACGCAAAGTTCAAAGGAAGATTGAAAAAAGGGCCTTTATTTTTAAAGGCCCTTTTACGTTTACTCTGATGCAGCCTTTTTCTCACTGCCGCTTTCGTAGATTAATAGCGGTTTAGATTCGCCCTTGATGACCGTTTCATCAATAACTACTTTTGACACATCTGGGTTAGAAGGTAAGTCGTACATGGTCTCTAGTAATACGCCTTCCACTATGGAACGTAGACCTCGAGCACCGGTCTTGCGCGACATAGCTTTTGTCGCAATTGCTCGCAGAGCATCTTCTCTAAATTCTAATTCAGTATCTTCCAGAGCAAATAATGCACCATATTGCTTTGTGATAGCATTTTTAGGTTCTTTAAGAATTTGAATTAATGCGTCTTCGCTTAACTCTTCAAGACTGGCTACAACAGGAAGACGTCCAATAAATTCTGGTATCAAGCCGTATTTAACTAAATCTTCTGGTTCTACATCTTTAAACAATTGGGTAAGGGCTTTCTTTTCTTTCATGCTTTTAACTTCTGCACCAAAGCCAATACCTGTGCCTGTCGCGCTGCGTTGCTCAATAATTTTATCAAGGCCTGCAAATGCTCCACCGCAAATGAACAAGATTTTAGAAGTATCAACTTGCAAAAATTCTTGTTGAGGGTGTTTACGGCCGCCTTGTGGGGGTACCGATGCAATGGTTCCTTCAATCAACTTGAGAAGCGCTTGTTGTACACCTTCACCTGATACATCTCGAGTGATCGACGGATTGTCTGATTTACGCGAAATTTTGTCGATTTCATCTATGTACACAATACCGCGCTGTGCTTTTTCCGGATCGTAATCGCATTTTTGCAATAGCTTTTGAATAATATTCTCAACATCTTCGCCAACATATCCGGCTTCGGTCAAGGTGGTTGCGTCAGCCATAGTGAACGGCACATCTAACAACCTTGCTAAGGTCTCTGCTAGTAGCGTTTTACCACTACCGGTAGGTCCAATTAACAAAATATTACTTTTACCTAGTTCAACACCTTCGTGCACATCGCCATTGCGTAGGCGCTTGTAGTGGTTGTATACAGCAACCGCTAGCACCTTTTTGGCATGCTCTTGACCAATCACATAATCATCTAAGTGTTTATGGATTTCCGCGGGCGTTGGCAAAGCATCTGCTTTTTGCTTAGGTGAAATTTCTTTAATTTCTTCGCGAATAATATCATTGCATAACTCAACACATTCATCGCATATGAATACCGATGGACCTGCAATTAACTTTCGAACTTCATGTTGGCTTTTACCACAAAAAGAGCAATACAATAATTTGTTATCGCCTTCTTTGTTATGGTCATCACTCATAATATCTGCCTTTGTTGCTGTGGACTATTTTTTACCCACGTCTTCTCTGCTCGTTAACACGCTGTCGACTAATCCATAGTCTACCGCTTCTTGTGCATTAAGAAAGTTATCTCTATCAGTATCTTTAGCCACTTTTTCATAATCTTGGCCAGTATTTTCCGACATAATTCTATTCAGGCGGTCTTTAATAGATAGAAGTTCTTTGGCGTGTATTTCAAAATCCGACGCCTGCCCTTGGAATCCGTATAGAGGTTGATGAATCATAACACGTGAATTTGGTAGACAATAACGTTTGCCCTTAGTACCAGCACTAAGTAAGAAAGAACCCATGCTTGCAGCTTGTCCCATGCACACAGTGCTAACATCTGGCTTGATAAACTTCATCGTATCATAAATTGCCATACCGGCTGTGACTGACCCGCCTGGCGAATTAATATATAAGAAAATGTCTTTCTCTGGATTTTCCGCTTCAAGAAATAGCATTTGAGCGACAATAAGATTAGCCATGTGCTCTTCTACCTGGCCAACTAAGAAAATAACGTTTTCTTTTAAGAGGCGAGAATAAATATCATAAGAACGCTCACCGCGTGAGGTTTGTTCGACGACCATTGGAACTAAAGCGTTGCTTGGCTGCCCATCAAAAGGGTGTGCACTGCTATTTTGTATAATGTTATTAGTCATTTTATCCCATTTTGTATAAAAAAAATGCCCGGAGAGTCCGAGCATTTAATCAGTTGATAACCGGTTAAGTCAATCACTAGGCGACAATTTACGCCTTTTTGTTCATAACTTCATCAAACGATTTTTTGATTTCTTTCACTTTCGCTTGAGTTAATATGGTATCGATTGCCTGCTCTTCAAGTGCAAGGTTTTGTAATTGTTGTAATAACTCTTGGTTATTTTTGTAATACTCAACTACTTCACTTGGATCTTCATACGCAGAAGCCGTTTGTTCGATCAAGGTGTCAACACGCGCTTGCTCAACTTCTAGCTTGTTCGTCTTAATGATTTCGCCTAATAATAAGCCAACGCTAACACGTTTTTTGGCATTATCAGTAAACAAGTCAGCTGGAAGCTCCGGCATGTTAGCAGCGTTGCCTTGTTGTTCAAAACGTTGCTTGGCTTGTTCACGAAGTGCATTTACTTCTTGCTCAACCAGAGCAGCAGGCAGGTCTAATTCATTTTTTTCTAAAAGAGCAGCAATCACATTTTCTTTAACTTGAGCTTTCAAGGTTTGGTCAAGTTCGCGCTGCATGTTTCTCTTCACTTCAGCTTTAAGACCTTCAACTCCGCCTTCACTCACGCCAAAGAGAACTGCAAACTCGTCGTCTATTTTAGGTAAGTCTAAACCTTCAACTTTAGTGACTGTTATTGCAAACTCAGCGTCTTTACCCTTAAGGGCTTCAGCGTGATAATCTTCAGGGAAAGTGACCTTAGCAAGCACTTCATCACCGGTTTTTGCGCCAACAAGCGGCTCTTCAAACCCTGGGATCATTTGACCTTTACCAAGTTCTAACGGGAAATCTTCTGCCTTTCCGCCATCAAACTCTTCACCGTCAATTGTGCCAACAAAGCTTATAAATACTTTGTCGCCGTCTTTCGCTTTGCGTTTTACTTCTTTGAAGTTTGCGTGTTGCTTTTGTAGCGTTTTCATCATCTCAGCAAGATCTTTTGCTTTGATATCAACCACTGGCTTTTCGACTTCAATTTCACTAACACCTTTGACTTCTACTTCTGGATAGATTTCAAATGTTGCCGCAAACTCTAAATCTTGACCATCTTCGTCTTTATTTAAAGTGAAGTTTGGCATGCCTGCAGGGTTTATTTTTTCTTGCATAACAGCTTCATAAAATTGGCGCTGCATTACTTCACCCGCAACTTCTTGGCGAACCGCATCACCAAAACGTTTTTTAATAACGCTGACAGGAACTTTGCCTGGACGAAAGCCGTTAATACGCTGTGTTTTTGCTAATTGTTGTAAACGTGCTTTAACCGCTGAATCTACAGATTCGGCAGGAACGGTAATGGTAAGACGTCGTTCCAAGCCTTGAGTCGTCTCTACAGACACTTGCATTCTTCTACCTCAACTGTGCGCCAATTGCGCGTTGTGAAATCATATGTAGCCGAGACTACTATGGCGAGCGCAACCATTATTGAATGGCGCACCCGTGTTAAAAAAGGACGCCAGATTATACAGAGCACAGCACTTTGAGTCGAGAGCTTTACTATGATTTATGTTAAATAAATTAGTCTCGGGTAAAATAAACTGGGTTTACTGAGCATTTCAAGAGTTTTAGGGGGCGTAAAAACGGAACTAGTCAAACTTAATAAAATCTTTGTCCGGTAATCTCCGACTCCAGTGCCAGCAGTGAATCCATCCAGCAGGAGGAAAACACAAAGATAGAACAAATGATAAAATGATTACCATTGCTTGATAGTCGGTTTTACTTTTTGCAAATTTGAAGCTCAACATTGCTGTAAAAACGGCGTTTACAAACAATAGCAGTCCGAGCAGGACATAATCCCAATTCATGTATTACCTATAAGAGATATATTGACATTGAGACTGTAGCACGACTTGTAAGTTCAAGTGTATCTAATAAGACACCTTGGAATGTACAGAATGGTCGGTGAGATAGGATTCGAACCTACGACCCCTTGGACCCAAACCAAGTGCGCTACCAAGCTGCGCCACTCACCGACGGTAATTATCAACTGTGCCATTTCTGTCTGTATAGATGGTGCGGAAGGAGAGACTTGAACTCTCACGCCGTGAAGCACTGGAACCTAAATCCAGCGTGTCTACCAATTCCACCACTCCCGCGAGTGTGTATCTTTTGAGAGGAAAAGAGAAGAGTGGGGTGGACGATGGGGCTTGAACCCACGACAACCGGAATCACAATCCGGGGCTCTACCAACTGAGCTACGCCCACCACTGATTCTCTTTATTTTTACCTGCGCGGATAAATGGCGCGTCCGGCAGGATTCGAACCTGCGACCACCCGCTTAGAAGGCGGGTGCTCTATCCAGCTGAGCTACGGACGCTCATCGAATCAACTACAAGTAAAAATGGTCGGTGAGATAGGATTCGAACCTACGACCCCTTGGACCCAAACCAAGTGCGCTACCAAGCTGCGCCACTCACCGACTATGTAACAACAAAACAGCATCGTTACGGGGGGCGCATGTTACCGAGTTGGTGTAATGTCGTCAAACGTTTTTTACGATAAGAGACGGTTTTTTTCAGCTTGTACGAAAAGTCAGCAAAGCCTGATTTAATTTAAGACTGTTTTCAGATACAACAGTGAAATTATGACAGGCATCAGATACAATCTAAACATGCAGTGATAATTGAATCGGAACGATGCGCGCTCAACTCATAGATGGTAAAAAAATTGCAAAACATGTTCGTCAAGTCGTTGCTTCACAAGTAGAGACCCTCGACGAAGCAGGAAAACGATTACCTGGCCTTGCCGTGGTGCTTGTGGGCAGTAACTCAGCATCTCAGGTTTATGTTGCTAACAAGACAAAAGCTTGCGCCGAAGTTGGCTTCGTATCTAAAGAGTACAAATTACCCCCAAGCACAGAACAGCATAGCCTGCTGGCATTAATTGATGAATTAAATACTGATGACTCCATTGATGGAATTTTAGTACAACTGCCCTTACCTGCTGGCTTACATGCCGAGGAAATACTCGAACGAATTCATCCTCATAAAGACGTCGACGGTTTTCATCCCTACAACATTGGCCGCCTAGTACAGCGTATGCCGGCGCTTAGACCCTGTACGCCTAAAGGCATCATGACGATGATTGAGTCGACAAAAAAACCAATCAAAGGCTTACATGCAGTAATTGTGGGTGCATCTAATATTGTTGGGCGTCCGATGGGATTAGAGCTTTTGTTAGCTGGCTGTACGGTAACTACGTGCCATAAATTCACCCAAGACCTTGCAGCACATGTTAAACGAGCCGATCTACTCGTCGTTGCGGTGGGTAAGCCTCACTTTATTCCAGGAGACTGGATTAAAACAGGTGCTATTGTAATTGACGTGGGTATTAACCGTCTCGACGATGGCACGCTGACCGGTGATGTAGAGTATGAAGTTGCTAAAGAGCGTGCGGGTTGGATTACCCCAGTACCAGGTGGTGTGGGGCCTATGACTGTCGCCAGTTTGATTGAAAATACATTAGAAGCGTATGTGAAGTATCACAGCACTAACAAGGTAGTTTAAGTTATGGATACACATCACAAAGATTCAACTACCAACTCCGTTGTTACCGATACCCTCAGATGGCTAGACAATGTGGTTATTGAGCAGCAATTTTGTCCTTTTGCCAAACCCGTCCGTGACAAAGGGCAGATACGAATTGTGGTGCAGCAACAAAATGATATGGCCAGTTTACTAGGTCAGCTTGTTACAGAATGTGAACATCTGCTAGAGCAAAAAAATGTAGAAACAAGTCTTCTGGTTTATACCGAACTTTTAGCTGATTTTAACGATTATCTTGATTTTTTGGATATGGCTAATGAAGTAATTGAAGCGGCTGGTTTTGAAGGTATTTTACAACTTGCTAGCTTTCATCCAGACTATGTATTTGCTGATGCCCCAACTGAGTGTCCTAGTAATTATACTAACCGTTCTCCCTACCCTATGATTCATATCATACAAGAGCAAAGTATTAGTGATGCCTTGGAGAGCTTTAATCAGGCTGAGGCGATCCCTGAGCGCAATATTGCGCATGCAAAAACACTTGGTACTGAATTCTTTTTAGCGTTCTTACCAAAACAAGCAAGTAAAAAACAATAACGTCGACTACAGCCCCTTGTTTCGATTTTTTTGATGAACAAAATATACCCGCAGTAGATGCAACTGCTCGTAACTAAGCTGCTCATTAAGTGCATCAAACACTGGTTTCAATCGCTCAGCACCGCAATCTTCAAAAGCTTGAAGCCCTAGCTTTATTGTCGATGTATCTGATCCGATTTGTGCAAGTAAAACTTCTGGCTTTTGTAAAGCCTGACCGCTTAATACATACTTATGCATATGGCCAAAAAGTGTATTCGTCTTAATTTTATATTGTTTTAATAAATCATCCATGGACTGGCCGGATTCAAATGCACGCACAATGACTAAGGACTTCGGACTAAGTGAGTCAGGTTTTAGCTGAGCGTCTTTGACCGCGCTTGCTAACGCATCATTCGTTTTTTCTGCGAGATTATTAGACGCGCAATATTCGCTAATAATCTGAATGAGTCGTTCTCCATACTTTTGCATCTTTGCTTGACCGACACCATGAATTTTCAGAAGGCTTTGTTCACTGTGTGGAAAAAAATATGCCATTTCTTGTAAGGATCGGTCTGAAAAAACCGCATATGGCGGCACATTAGCGGCGTCGGCTAACTTTTTACGCTCTGCTTTGAGTAGTAATGTTAAGTCCTGATCGCCCTCGACAAGGTCACTATTTTTGCGCACAGTTTGCTGTGGCTTATGTTGTTGTAATCGCGCCAAAAAGCGACTTCGCCCCTTAAGCACATCTACCGCACTTTCAGTCAACTTCAAACTTCCATATTTTTCCTCTTGCCTCAGTAAGCCTTTTTGAATAAGTTGACGTGACAGTCCCATCCATTCTTTCTTGCTCAACTCGTTTCCAATACCATAGGTAGACAATAGGTTATGACGATTTTGCAATACCTTTTCTACGTTTGAACCACGCAGCACATCTATCACGTGGCCTGCGCCAAACAACTGGCCAGTGCGATGTACACATGATAGAAATTTTTGCGCCTGCACGGTCAGATCTGATTTTTCAGTATTTTCACTCAAACAGTTATCACACTTGTGACAGTTTTGCTCAGTGTAGGAAGGGTCAAAATATTGTAACAGTGGTAAGCGCCGGCAGTCTTCAGTTTCAGCCAGAGCAAGCATTTGATTAAGATGCATAGCCGCTAAACGTTGCTCTTGCTCATTTTGCATTTGATCGATAAAAAACCTTATTTTGCCGGTATCACCATAGCCGAATAGAAGCAAACAATCGGCATCTAGGCTATCGCGCCCAGCACGACCAATTTGCTGGTAATATCCTTCTATATTTTTTGGTAAATCATAATGCAAAACAAACCTTACATCGGGTTTGTTTATGCCCATACCAAACGCAATTGTCGCTACAATGATATCGACATCGTCTCGCACAAATTGCTCTTGATAATCGCTACGCTTTTGACTATTCAGGCCTGCGTGATAAGCCAATGCTTTATAGCCGTCTTGTTGCAGGTTAGCGGCTACTTCGTCGACTGCCGCGCGTGATTGACAGTAAATAATTCCTGATTGTCCTGAATGTTTGTCAATAAATGTCTTCGTTTGTTGATAAGGATTGTCCTTAGACATAACTTCTAAATATAAATTAGGACGGTCAAAATTTGCTACAAACTCACTATTTGAATCAATATTCAGCTGCCGCTTTATGTCATCTCTAACTCTGGGGGTTGCTGTTGCGGTCAATGCCAGTGTAACAGCGTCGGGGAAATGCTGGTTTAACTGATGTAACTGTCGATATTCTGGACGAAATTCATGCCCCCACTCAGAAATACAATGTGCCTCATCAATTGCAATACACACAACATTAGCTTGTTTTAGTAAGGTAAGTGTACTCAACTGCAAAGCAGTTTCTGGTGCCAAGAAAACGAGCTTGCTACTTCCATCGCGAATATTTTCAGTATTTATCTGATAATCGTGCGCCGACAACGCACTGTTGAGTACCGATGCAGGTACGTCCAACTCAATGAGTTGACGCACTTGATCTTGCATCAAAGAAATAAGCGGAGATATGACAATCGTAAGACCATCAAAGGCCAATGCTGGGATCTGATAGCATAAAGATTTCCCACCCCCGGTTGGCATGATTGCCAAAGTGTTTTGACCAGCGAGCACATTATCAATAATTGCCTGTTGGGAGGCTCTAAACCTTTCGAAGCCAAAAACATCTTTCAGTAGTTGTTGCGCTTTTTTGTTAGGCAATACGGAACCCATTAAGCACGCCTTCGCATTAATCTGCTTAGTAGATATAAAATAAGCGTCAATAGTATTGGCGAGACTACAATGTTTAATAATTTCAGCTTATTGCCTAAGGCATTGATATCTTTATCAAGCTGAAACTGCACATCACGCAACGCTTTTCTAATTTCAATACGCTTGGCAACAAAGCTATCGATGGTTTGCGCTTGCTCATCTGTAAGCGCTAGCGCTTCATCCTGTTGACTCTGCAGTTGTGCTAACTGCATTTCGGTTTCTTGTAGCTCCATTTGCAACAAATTTTCTTGCTCTCTAAACTTCGCTTGGGCTAGAGCTGCAATGTCGTCGACTCGTGTAAAAGGGCGCGACAGTGTGCCTCGGCCTCTTAAACCAATTAGATTTTCAGAGCCTCCGTAATTCTCAACAATATTAATCACAAAATCGCCATTGTCGGCAAAAGGCGTAAACATTGTTTGCCCGAAAAAATTACTTTGCTGCACCCAAAAACGGTCCATCAAGATATCAGCATCGGCAACGACCACGATATTAAGCGATCCAGTTTGTGAGATATGCGTGTCACTTGCGATTTCATTGTCACGCGAAAAATAAGATTCCGCCGTGCCGCTTATGCGGGCGGCTAAGGTTTGTCTCTGTCCGCTGCTGCTAAAGTCTTGTGTTAGTAGCGCAGGCTCTTGTATTTGTGCGTAGCTTTCAGACGCCAAAAGTGCAGAATTAACTGAGCTTTGCAATAAGGGGCTTAAGCGCAGCGAGGAGGCAGTGTTTATAGCAACCTTGCCAAATGAAGCACCGTTTATAGTTTCTAAATCGCCACTAGTGACATCTATACGATTTATTTCCTGTGTCCCTAGGCCTAAGAAACCAAAGTGTTGGATAAAGCCTCCTTGAGGGGCTCTAATTTCAAGTGCAGTTAGCGAATCTAAAACTACGTTTTGACCCGAAACATCAATACCGTAAGCCTCTAAAAGAGGGAGATTAGAACTATTTGCGCCTACGGCGCCAAACATAGCCATTGAGTCAGACTCAAAATGTGGGTCTTGAAATACAACCGTCTTGCCGCCTGCCATCATAAATTGGTCAATGGCATATAGTAGCCTCTCGTTGAGGTCTTGAGCATGGGCAATAAGTAACACATCGGTATCGATTGGAAGCGTCTCAGCCGAGTTACTGAGTATCTCTACATCAAATAATTGGCCTAATTGCTGATATATCACATTAGGCGCAAGCGTTTGCCCTGTCATCGGGTTTTGCTCACCCATGATGGGTATGTCGGTAACAATACTGAGCCTCACGGCTTCAGGAGAGCTTAACTGATAAATCAACTTACTAATGTCGTACTCTAAAAAAGCTGACTTACTTGGATCAAAAAAACCAATAATCATTATATCGCCTTGGCTATTCTCGCCCACCAGTCCAAAATATAGGCTATCTTGTGTCGGGCTTGTTCCTGCCGAGGTGAGTCCGAAAGCGGCTGCTTTGTCTTCTTGTTCGGAGAAGGGCTTAGGATCAATAATATCAAGTTTCACATTTTCGCCGCCTAGTTCGGCATATTTTATCAACAAGCTTTCTACTTGCATCGCATAATTACGTAACTGCGCCATACCCTTAGTACTGCTATCTGAAAAAAAGAAATGCAGTTCGATTGGAGATTCTAATTCTTGCAAAATATTATGTGTTCCCTCAGACAGCGAATACAACTTATCTTCGGTTAAATCAACATTGATGCCTCGCATATATTGATTACTCAAAAATACACAAGCCAGAAATACCAGCGCAATAACCGATAAATTTAACGCTGTTGAAAAAGTCGTTTTCATCCTTAATTCGCCTTCTTTTTCAAAATAATGAGATAATTAGCAAATAGCCAAGCAGCTATGGTAATGATAAAAAACATCAAATCATTTAGCCTTATAACGCCTTTTGCCATATCTTGAAAATGGCTTAAGAAACTTAGCGCTGCAATAGTATCGATGGCCCAATTTGGCCAACTATTTTGCAATAAACTAGTGACTAAGTCAGTGCCCGTTAAAATGAATAGAAAGGCCACAACAACCGTCAAAATAAAAGCCACCACTTGGTTTTTTGTGCTTGCCGACATGCACATGCCTATGGCTAAAAATGCCCCAGACATTAGCCAACTACTTATATATGAGGCTAAAATAACACCATTATCTGGTGCTCCCAGATAATTAACCGTTAGCCATAATGGCGTAGTTAATATCAAACACACCGCCAGCACGAACCAAGCAGCAAGAAACTTACCGATAACGATTTGTAAGGTTGATAGCGGTAAAGTCATCAACAATTCAATGGTTCCACTCTTGCGCTCTTCAGACCATATGCGCATAGAAATAGCGGGAACTAAAAATAAATATAACCATGGATGATAATTGAAAAAGGTTAACAAATCGGCTTGCCCACGCTCGTAAAACCCACCAAATATGAACGTAAAAACCGCCGACAACGCTAAAAATATACCAATAAAAATATAAGCCACTGGCGTACTGAAAAAGCTAGTAAACTCACGCTTTAAAATAATAATACTTGCGTTCATGCTGCCTCCTCTGTTTTTACCGAGGTGAGGCGCTCAAAGACTTCATCAAGCCTGCCTTGCTCTATTGTCAGCGTTTCAACCGGTAATTTATTTTGCTGAATAAAGGTGTTCACTTGATTTAAAATAGGCTTTCCATTTTCGCTAAATAGGGTAATTTGATTAGCCACACGATCATGTTTGATATCATCTACACCTTCAATCTCAAGTAGGCCTGAAATATCTGCAACATAACTCAATTTGATGCTCACAGCATTGTGATAACGCGACATCGACTGCAAAACAGCAGGCGTATCATCAAAACGCTTTTGCCCATTCGCAATAATGATAGCGCGATTGCATACTGCTGTGACTTCTTCAAGAATATGGGTTGATATAATCACGATTTTTTCTTTTGCTAGATTTGCAATGAGATTTCTAACTTGCTGCTTTTGATTTGGGTCCAAGCCATCGGTTGGCTCATCGAGAATAAGTATCTCAGGGTCATGAATAAGCGCCTGGGCAATGCCTACTCTGCGCTTAAAGCCTTTGGACAGTGTCTCTATTTGTTTATTTAACACCTCTTCTAAGCTAACTTGCTTAACCACGGCTGATATTGCGTCAGCTCGCTGCACCTTTGGAATCTTGCGGGCCTGAGCAATAAAACAAAGGAATTGATAAACGGTCATTTCAGAGTAAGCAGGTGCGCCTTCTGGCAAATAACCAATTAAATGTCTTACATTTACTGACTCGGTAGTCACAGACTTGCCCGCAATACTAATTGAACCAGAACTAGAGGGAAGAAAACCAGTAAGCATTTTCATGGTGGTAGATTTTCCTGCACCATTTGGCCCTAAAAACCCGACGATATCACCCGAATTTACTGAAAACGATAAATTATCGACGGCAAGGTAATCACCAAAGCTCTTACAAAGCTGGTTCACACTAATCATTAGAATTCCTTGTACTTATGTTTTTTAATTGATTATGTTTAGGTTTATTAATCTTTGTGCATATTTACGCAGAGTGCATATTAGTTCAAATCTGATAAATTCAATACTGCGACACCTACATTAGGATACATTTTGAGTGTTAATATTACCCCTATTGGTCAAATAATCACGCCATTTCATCAAAAGTTTGGAATCCCTCGCCAGGGAGCAGGCTTGAGCAAAGCTAAAGGCAAAATAGAATTTAATCAGCATATTAACGCCGAACTGGCCTGTGAGGGTATTGAACAATTTTCACATCTGTGGGTATTGTTTTTGTTTCATGAAAACATACATAAAGGCTGGACTGAGCGAGTGCGCCCCCCTCGCCTTGGCGGCAATCAAAAAGTGGGGGTATTTGCCACTCGCTCAAGTTTCAGACCAAATAACATTGGGATGTCGGTCGTAAAGCTTTTAGAGATAAAAGATAATTGTCTTATCGTTGAGGGCGTAGATATGCTCACAAACACTCCCATAATTGATATTAAACCGTATGTTGATTATGCCGACCACATCGCAAATGCTTGCTCTGGTTTTGCCCAAGAGCCACCACAGCCTTCTTTACAGTTAATATATAGTGATTCTGCAAGCGAGCAAATGCTTAACATCACACAAAGCCACTGTGACCTACCCGAGTTATTAGAAAACACGCTTAGACATGACCCAAGGCCAGCCTACAAAAAAGCAAAAGTAGACCCCAAATTATACCATTTACGCCTGTATGATATTGATATTGCATTTTCAATAGATGGCACAAAAGCCTTAATACACTCCTTAAATCCACTGAACATCGAATAATTCATTGAATTGTCTATAATTAGGCTTTAGTCATTAGATGATGGCTGATAGAATTTGGCGATTGAATATTAAACATAATAAGAGCCCTATGCGCACCTCAGAATATTTATTAGCGACGCAAAAAGAAACTCCAGCAGATGCAGAAGTCATTAGTCACCAACTCATGCTTCGTGCCGGATTGGTCAGGAAATTAGCCTCCGGTTTATATACTTGGCTCCCCACTGGCCTGAGAGTATTGAATAAAGTTGCCGCCATTGTGCGGGACGAGATGAATAAAGCCGGTGCAATTGAAATCAGTATGCCGGTGGTTCAGCCAGCCGATCTATGGCAAGAATCTGGACGCTGGGAAGAATACGGCCCAGAATTACTGCGTATCAAAGACCGTCATAATCGAGATTTTGTTTTAGGTCCGACCCACGAAGAGGTCATTACCTCTCTCATTAAAAACGAAGTCAGTAGCTACAAGCAGCTGCCGCTAAATGTATATCAGGTTCAAACTAAATTTCGTGACGAGGTGCGTCCCCGTTTTGGCGTAATGCGTAGCCGCGAATTTATTATGAAAGATGCATATTCTTTCCACGTGGACGACGAGTCGCTTAACCAAACTTATCAACGTATGCATCAGGCCTATTGTAATATTTTTGAACGTATTGGCCTTGAGTTTAGGCCAGTCATTGCCGATAGCGGTTCAATTGGTGGTGCTGTGTCGCATGAGTTTCATGTATTAGCTGATTCTGGCGAAGACGATATCGCGTTTAGTGACAGCTCCGACTACGCAGCCAATATAGAGCTCGCTGAGGCGGTTTGTAAAGATGTTAGACCCGCAGCTTCAAAAGAATTAGAAAAAGTTGCTACGCCTGGCGCTACTACCATTGAAAAAGTCGCAGAGGCATTGCAAGTGGAGCCTCAACATTGTGTTAAAACGCTTATTGTTAATGCTGAGCCAGAAAGTGAACACGCACTAGTTGCTATTGTTATTCGCGGCGATCATCAGTTAAACGATATAAAAGCGCTCAAGCACCCATTGGTAGCGACACCTTTTACTTTGGCGGACGAAAAAACCGTCACAGAACATGTTGGTTCTTCATTTGGCTCTATTGGACCAGTTAATTTAAATATGCCAATTTTAGTCGACCGAAGCGCAGCTGCATGCGCCGACTTCATCTGCGGTGCTAACGAAGATGGCGTGCATTTGACCGGTGTGAACTGGGAACGTGATGTTTCAGATTTTGAAGTATGTGATTTACGAAATGTTCAAGCGGGCGACGCATCGCCTGATGGGCATGGAACACTTCAAATTCGAAAAGGAATTGAAATTGGACATATTTTCCAATTGGGCGATAAGTATTCTAAGGCAATGAATTGTGGCGTACTAGGCGAGTCAGGAAAGCACCAAATATTGAAAATGGGTTGTTATGGTATTGGCGTGACTCGCATCGTTGCTGCTGCTATTGAACAAAACCACGATAAGTTTGGCATTAAGTGGCCAATGCCAATAGCTCCTTTTGAAGTCGCCATTATTCCTATGAATATGCATAAATCGCATCGTATTATGGAAACGGCACTAAAATTGTATGCTGACTTTATTGGTGAGAATGTTGAAGTACTTTTTGACGATCGAAAAGAACGTCCAGGTGTCATGTTTAACGATATGGAATTAATTGGGATCCCACATAGCATTGTGATTGGTGAACGTAACTTGGATAACAATCAAGTGGAATACAAAAATCGGATGACCGGTGAAAAAACACTTATCAATATTGATGAAGTGATTTCGTTTATAACGAACCAGTGAGGTAGTGTGTGCAAGTAACTTTTTACGGCGTGCGGGGTTCAATTCCCACACCTGGCCCTGAGTACATGAAATATGGCGGCAATACGGCGTGCGTTCACGTTGAATTAGCCGACGGCACAGACATTGTACTAGATGCCGGCACTGGCATTCGTATGCTCGGCAAAAAGCTTGCTGCTAAAAAAACACCTATCAACCTCTTGTTAAGCCATAACCACTGGGATCATATTCAAGGCTTTCCGTTCTTTATTCCAATTTATCAGCCTGGCAGAGATATCATTATTACGCCAGGCATGACTAAACTTGAGCAACCTGAGGCTGTTATTAAACAAATGTCGGGCTCATATTTTCCTGTTAGCAAAGAAGTGCTGCAATCGAATATACTGATAAAACGTTTGGCCTACGATATTACAGAATGGAAAGTGGGTGAAGCCACGATTAAACGCCACCCAATGAACCATCCTGGCGGCGGAAGTTGTTATACTATTGAAGAAAACGGTAGTAAGTTAGCGTATATTACCGACAACGAGCTGTATCCTCCTTACAAAAAAGATACTGACTTTTTAGAGTTTGTGCATTTTGCTAAAAACGCAGACTTACTTATTCACGACGCACAATATGTAGTACAAGACATGCCCGCAAAACTTGGTTGGGGCCATTCAGTTGCAGAGGAAGCCGTTAAACTTGCCTTAGCAAGCTTCGCGAAAAAATTAGCTTTGTATAGCCACGATCCTGAACGAACTGACGCTGACGTTGATGAAATTGTGCTACATGCCAATGAAATTATGGAGATTGGTGGCGCTGACGGCAGTTGTTTTGGCGCGTATGAGGGCCAACAACTTACTATTTAGAAGGAACGACCATGAAATGCACACTCACGAAAATAATAATATGTGCGATGACTACCTTAGTAATATCAGCCGCTGCAATTGCTCAGTCTGATGACGAACTAAGCGACGTAATTGTTCAGGAAATAGAGGAAAACGTAGACACTTCTCCAACAACCTCTTCACTTCTCGATACTAAACAAGAAGCTGATTCTCAAGCCAATCGTAATCCCTTTGCAATTACTCAGCATCGTAAAAACTATCTTTTGCCGATGAGTTATGCGAGTTCAGTTAATACGACCACAGTCGATGGCCTCAACGATGCCAATATAGACCGCTTTGAAGCAAAGTTTCAAATTAGTGTGCAGTTACCGCTTTATCTACAAGAACAGGAAAATAACGGTGTATTTTTTGGGTTTACCTCCACCTCATTTTGGCAGGTGTATAACTCTGAAGCCTCAAAACCCTTTAGAGAAACAAACTACGAACCTGAAGTATTTTATCAGTGGTCTCCTAACTGGGATGTATTTGGTTTTCGCTTCAATGGTGCGCAAGTAGGTTTTAATCACATGTCTAATGGCCAAGATGGTTTAAAATCTCGCAGTTGGAACCGCATCATAGCATCAGCACTTTTTAGTGACGAAGATTCTTTATATTATTTAAAAACATGGTATCGACTGCCAGAAAATGAAAAAACAGACCCCTTCGATGCTACCGGTGATGACAACCCTGATATTTTAGATTTCTATGGTCGTGTTGAATTTGGTTTTGTTCAAAATTTTGGTGATGTCAATTTGTATGCGCGTGTCCGCAACAATCTCTCATTTAGTGATAATCGTAGTGGAATAGAATTGAACTTAACTTACCCCATCAACAAACGCTATGACTTACTGTTGCAGTACTTTAACGGCTATGGTGATTCATTAATTGATTACAATAGACATGTGCAACGTATTAGTTTGGGCGTAGAGTTGCGCTTTCTATAGGCTATTTGCGGACAAGAAATAACACTGCTTATAAATTTTCTAAAGATAGTTTGTTGTACAAAACGCCATTATAAAAAGGATGTTTTGTATTCAAAGCCTTTAATACTGATTTGTCGCAAGTGAAATCGACACCCTCAAAGGTATCCATGAATGCTTGCTCTGAGCGTGCTTCATGCACTTGGACATCCTCAAGATCATCGCGTAAGGTTTTTACACCAATGACCTCAACATCGACAAGCTGACGAAAAAAGCGCTCAAAAATGAGCTGGGTGCGTCGAGCATGATAGTCAGAGCTTACCACCACAAGACTATCCACATCATGCGTCCGGAGCGCTCTCCTAATAAAGAAAGCATCACCTACCGTATCTCTGGCGTTCGTATCGGCAATGATGTGCTTAGCGTTAACACCACAGTTATCTTGTAGATAGCGCGAAAATACCAAGCCTATTTCCAATTCTGAATCATCTCGATAGGCCCAACCACTAGTGACAATAAGATCCAGGTTACGCTGTTTATAAAGCTCACCAGTGGCATTTGCTCTTGCCAAAGACTCTACACCGAGCTCACCTTCTTTGCTCATTAAATGGGATAATACAGCGACTACATTCATAGTTTATTCATCATCAAGTATGATACTTATGCTTTAGAGAAGTGTTCAAAGGTTACTCGGTCCCCTTTCACAGCAGTTTTTGTACACACGCTACCAATCACATCGCCATAGTGCTTCGCGGCTAAGCCAAAGCCAGGGCGTATTCTTCTGACATGGCTTTTAGTAATGGTTTCTCCGGCGGCAATATCTGCAACAAAATATAGTGAACGTCGAAAAATTTTATTCGAGGATTCTAGCTCAGAACGCATACTGTTGTGTAAACCCAATGCGGCATGTGCGTCTCTGGTATCATTCACCAGAGCAGTCATCTCAGTAGGCTCAAGAGAAAAAGCACTGTCGACGCCCCCTTCAGCACGCGACAAAGTAAAATGCTTTTCAATTACAGAAGCCCCCAAGGACGTTGCCACGATACTGGCTACATTGCCTAAAGTATGATCAGACAAGCCCACCTCAATCCCAAATGCTTCTCTAAGTTTAGATATAGCACTAACATTAGCTTGGTTTAGGGGAGCTGGATAGCTGCTGATGCAATGAAATATTGCTAAGCTTGTACAACCATTTATTTTTGCCGTTTCAATTGCCTCTGCAATTTCATCGAGTGAGGCCATTCCTGTTGACATTAACATCGGTTTTTTAGTTTTCGCTACATAAGCTATCAGCGGCAAGTCGACGAGCTCAAACGAGGCGATTTTATATGCAGGAGCATTAAGTGACTCTAATAAATCGACTGCAGTTTCATCAAATGGTGAGGAGAAGATGGTAACACCAAGTTTCTTGGCATAATCAAACAGCTCTTTATGCCACTCAAAGGGCGTGTAGGCTTCGCCATAAAGTTCATATAATGTTCGCCCTTCCCATAATCCACCTTTGATTAAAAAATCATCTCGCGAGGTATCAATCGTCATAGTATCTGGGGTATATGTTTGTATTTTAATAGCATCGACACCAGTATCTTTCGCGGCCTTTATGGTTTCTAAGGCTCGTTTCAGCGAGCCATTATGATTCGCAGATAATTCAGCGATAATGTATGGAGGGTTTTCTGGTGAGATTTCTCTGCCGTTTATTACTACGTTATTCATCATGTTGCCTGATCCCAAGTGCAGCTAATCGTTTAAGCTCTTCGTTTATCTTCGCATTCCAGCCAGAAAATTGCTCGGGTAAATCTTGCAATAAATGCACTGTTCCTTCTCCGCGTTGCGGTACTTGCTCCCATTCGTCCCTCAATAAGTTAATGAGGTTTTCTTCAAACAGCATCTCAATTTCGTACACTAAACGAGCATGGGTTTGCGCGAACGTTTCTTCTTCATTAGTAAATTTTACATAGCGCTGGTAAACAATAGGGCCAGTATCTATTCCTTCGTCAATAAGATGAATAGTAACGCCGGCTGGCGTATTGTCAAAGAATGACCAAAAGTTTGGATGCGCCCCACGATTGTAGGGTAAATAAGAAATATGAAGATTGAAAATTGGGCATGCTAATTGGTCAATAACACTTTTCGTTAAAATGTGTCGATAGCCAAATGAAACAACGAAGTCAAATTCACCATTGCCTTCAATCTTAGCTTCGGTAAATTTAGCATCAGTGTAATAAACCTGACACTTGCTATTTATTAGCGCTGCGATAATTTTTGTTTGAGACTCTTCATACCCTAAAAACAAGACCTTCTTCACCGGCCTTTTGATGTGATTAAGAGCAATAATTTTGGTCATCGAAACTGCCTATCTCTTTATTAATTAACCCTTTCGATAAGACAAACGTTAGGCTTTGTGTTTTGTAAACAAAGCCTAACAAGTCATCACTCCCACTCAATCGTTGCCGGGGGCTTACCTGAAATATCATAAACCACGCGTGATATACCGTTGACTTCGTTGATGATACGATTTGAAACTTTGCCTAAGAACTCATATGGCAAATGAGCCCATCTTGCTGTCATAAAATCAATAGTTTCAACTGCACGTAAAGACACAACCCAATCATACTTTCGCATGTCGCCCATGACACCAACCGAGCGTACGGGCAAAAATACCGTAAATGCCTGGCTAACCTTGTGATAAAGCTCAGCTTTGTGCAACTCTTCAATAAAAATCGCATCTGCACGTCTTAACAAATCACAATATTCTTTTTTAATTTCGCCGAGCACACGAACGCCTAAGCCAGGCCCAGGGAATGGATGGCGATACAACATGTCATAGGGCAAGCCAAGTTCTAATCCTATTTTACGCACTTCATCTTTAAATAATTCGCGCAAAGGCTCTACTAAGCCCATTTTCATATCAGCAGGTAATCCACCCACATTATGATGCGACTTGATCACATGTGCTTTACCAGTAGCGGAGCCAGCAGATTCAATCACATCGGGATAAATAGTACCTTGAGCTAACCATTTTGCATTCGCAAGTTTGTTGGATTCTTCATCAAATAGGTATACGAACTGATTGCCGATGATTTTACGCTTTTTCTCTGGGTCAACTTCGCCTGCCAGTGCATCTAAAAATCGGTCTTCAGCATCTACTTTGATAATATTCAGACCAAAGTGGTCGCCGAACATATCCATCACTTGCTGGCCTTCATTAAGGCGCAATAAGCCATTATCCACGAATACGCAGGTAAGTTGCGTGCCAATAGCTTGATGCAGCAACATTGCCGTAACCGATGAGTCTACGCCACCTGATAGGCCTAGAATGACTTCATCATCGCCCACTTGTTTCTTAATCCGCTCAACAGCATCTTCAATAATTGCGCCTGCAGTCCAAAGCTTTTCACAGCCGCATATCTGTGTGACAAAATGCTCTAACATACGCAAACCCTGCTTGGTGTGCGTTACCTCAGGATGAAACTGTACGCCGTAAAAGTGCTTTTCTAAGTTAGCCATAGCTGCGTGCGGGCAACTAGCGGTTTGAGCGATGGTGGTAAAACCTGGTGGAACTTTGCTAACTTTGTCGCCATGACTCATCCACACATCGAGCAAAGCATTACCGTTAGCTGAAATTTCATCCTCAATTTTGTCAAACAAAGACGCGGCGTCGAGCAATTCTACTTGTGCATAACCAAATTCTCGTATATCGGAGCCTTGTACTTGCCCACCGAGCTGATGCGCCATTGTTTGCATGCCATAACAAATGCCTAATACAGGAACACCTGCGTTGTAGACATATTGGGGAGCTCGTGGTGAATTAGCCTGGGGCACAGATTCAGGGCCGCCAGATAATATAATACCGTCAGGAGCAAAGTTGCGAATCTGCTTTTCACTTACATCCCAAGCCCATAGCTCACAATAAACGCCTATTTCGCGCACTCTACGCGCGATAAGTTGCGTATATTGAGACCCAAAATCTAAAATTAAAATTCTCTGGCTATGGATATTCGCCGACATTCACTGTTCCTATCATTAAGGGAGGATACTTGCGGTTTTGCAGCAAATATACTCAATAGATTGATTACTACACATTAACCCAAACGGTAATTAGGCGCTTCTTTGGTGATACTAACATCATGCACATGGGATTCACCCATGCCTGCCGAGGTGACTTTTACAAACTTAGATTGGGTGCGAAGCTCATCAATAGTGCCGCAACCGGTCAAGCCCATAGCAGAGCGCAGCCCACCAAGCTGTTGGTGTATGATATTGGCAATAGGACCTTTGTAAGCCACGCGCCCTTCTATTCCCTCTGGCACCAATTTTTCAACGCTATTGCTGTCTTGAAAATAACGGTCAGAGGAGCCATGGCTTTGGTCCATCGCGCCTAATGATCCCATGCCGCGATATGACTTGAAATAGCGACCTTGATAAAGCTCAACTTCACCTGGCGCCTCTTCAGTACCGGCTAGCATACTGCCTACCATTACCGAGCTCGCACCTGCTGCTAAAGCCTTCGCTATATCACCAGAAAAACGAATGCCGCCGTCAGCAATAATCGGGATGTCTAAACCTTCGACCGCGTCGACTGCATCAGAAATGGCAGTAATTTGCGGCACACCACATCCTGTCACTATGCGGGTGGTACAAATCGAACCTGGACCTATACCCACCTTAACAGCGTCTACACCGGCCTCTACAAGTGCCTTTGCACCCTCACCGGTAGCAACATTACCTGCTATCAATTGTAAGTCTGGGTATGCTTTTCTCACTGCTTTGACCCTATCAATTACGCCTTGAGAGTGGCCGTGGGAGGTATCAATCAGCAAGACATCGACACCTGCTTCCACTAACAAACGAATGCGCTCGTCAGTACCCGGGCCTACGCCCACTGCTGCGCCAACACGCAAACGACCTTTTGAATCTTTGCAGGCGTTAGGTTTGTTTTTAGCTTTTTGAAAATCTTTTACCGTAATCAAACCGGTTAATCTAAATGCATCGTCGACTACAAGTATTTTTTCAATACGATGCTCATGCATAAGATGCATTACATGGTCTGGGCTCGCATCTGCAGTAACAGTAACTAGTTTTTCTTTAGGCGTCATTACCTTGCTTATAGATTCATCTAAACGGTTTTCAAAGCGCAAATCACGCCCTGTGACCAAACCAATTAAGTTATTATCTTCATCTACCACTGGAAATCCGCTGTAACCGAGCTTTTTGCTTAACGCAATTGTATCGCCTATATTGGCGTCTTTTTTAACGGTAACAGGGTCTTGGACCACGCCACTTTCATATTTTTTAACACGCAACACATGCTCAGCTTGTGCTTGCGAAGTCATGTTCTTATGAATAAAGCCAATGCCACCCTCTTGCGCAAGTGCTATAGCAAGTGGCGCTTCGGTAACGGTGTCCATAGCGGCAGACATCATCGGCATATTTAGGGTGATAGATTTGGTCAATCGAGTAGATAAGTTGGCCGTATGGGGAAGCACTGTGGAGTGTCCCGGCACCAAAAGTACGTCGTCGAAGGTGAGAGCTTCTTTTTCGATGCGTAGCATGCAATTTTACCTATATTAGTAGTGGCTTAATTGCGGTGCAATTGTAGTGTTTTTTTATACTTGGGTAAACTACAATCAACAAAATGATCAAACAAATTTAGGTGCATATGTTTGCTACTCCCAGTCAAGTCAGTATTTTAACCGTCAGTAAGCTCAATCGCTTTGCAAAAAGCGTACTTGAAAGTGAAATTGGCTTGGTTTGGGTAACTGGCGAAATTAGTAATTTCGTGGCTGCGTCTTCTGGTCATTGGTATTTTACGCTCAAAGACAGTCAAGCGCAGGTACGCACAGCTATGTTTAAAGGCTCAAACCAGCGCGCCGGATTTTTACCCAAAACCGGCGATAAAGTGGTCGTTCGTGCAAACATTAGTCTTTATGAACCACGGGGCGACTATCAACTTATTGCCCAACATATAGAACCCGAAGGGATTGGACAGCTTAAACAAGCTTACGAAGCCCTTAAAGGAGCGTTGCAGCAAGAGGGCTTGTTTCAGCAAGACCGTAAACGGGCACTGCCATCAACAGTTCATCGACTAGGTGTAGTAACGTCGCCAACAGGCGCCGCTATTCACGATATCTTGCATGTACTCGCGAGGCGCAACCCCGCTATTGAAGTGATTGTGTACCCTTCTTTAGTGCAAGGCGAACAAGCTGCGGCATCAATTGTTAAGCAAATTGAAATCGCTAACGTACGTAATGAGGTCGATATCTTAATTGTAGGTAGAGGCGGAGGCTCACTTGAAGATTTATGGCCGTTTAATGAAGAAATCGTTGCTCGCGCGATATTCGGCTCTAAATTGCCCATTGTTTCTGCTGTTGGCCACGAAGTCGATGTGACCATCGCAGATTTTGTTGCCGACCTGAGAGCCCCTACACCGAGTGCTGCAGCCGAAAGCATTAGCCAAGACGCTATTGTGTTAAGGCGTAATATAGAGCAAATGCGTGAGCGGTTGATGTTAGCGACCAAACAGGCCTATCGACAACGAGCGCAAAGTCTAGATATGTTATGCACTAAATTTTATGGTGAAAGTCCACAAAAGCGCATAAATCAGTATCAGCAATCCTTACTTAATGCGCAAAAGCGATTAGCCAATAGCCACCCAAAAGCCAGCATTGATGGCCAACAAAAAGCCTTGTCTCAGATCTTAGAGCGCCTACAACGCACCATGAAAGCAAGCCTTAGTTCCGCACACGAGCGACAAATCAGCAACAAAAAAGGCTTAGTTAGGCTAGAACCCAGTAAGCTAATTTTGTCGCATCAAAACCAGCTAACATTGCTAAAACAAAAGCTGGTGCGTGCTCAACAACTGGGGCTAGAGAAACAAAAGAGTTTACTCGCTTCTAGAGCAGGGTTATTGAACAGCGTCAGTCCACTATCTACCCTTTCCCGAGGTTATAGTATTACTTATCAAGAAGACAATATCGTTCGCAGTATTAATGACGTGGGAGCTGGGGAACATATCGTCACAAAATTGACGGATGGCGAGATTTTGGCACAAGTAATCAGCACCCAAGCTGCAGAAAAGTGATAGCTAATTGATTTTAAAGACATTCTAAACATTGTCTCCATTTTGCGACAGTGATATTCTAACCATCTTGTTTTTGTCGACTTACAGTGGACGTAGTACTGATGTTGTTTACGGAATATACACGCAAAGCTTCTCTTCTTGCGGTTGGCTGTTTGCTTACCGCAACCTATAATACTTCACAAGCGCAAGACGAGTTGTCTTGGCCAGTATATGCTGCACAGCTCAGCGATAAAGTGCTAGAGCATTGTGAAATAAAATCATGCGATATGAATGTGCTTGACGCTACGGCATTGAGCCAAATGCTCAATGAGCATGTATTAAAGGACGAAGTAAACGAGGCACTTACTCTATCTCAATATGAGCTCCTAGTGAGCAGTGCTCTTATCAAAAATAGCTCAGCTAAAAACCCGGCAGCAAACACTTTAGTGCTAGAAATGAGCACTAGCTGGCGTGGAATAATAGTTGACGACTATAATGTAGAAACCCTCATTGATTCAAACTTAGAAGACACCGCCAGAGCTCTGGTAGACGCTTGGGTTGTCAGAGTTCAGCAAAGCGATGTCTTTAGCGCAGAGCGTATTTACCATACGATAGGCGCAAGTGACTATCAAAACCAAATGCAGTTGCCAGAAAAGATTGGTGACTTTGTTCGTAGTCAAAGCGCGTTATATCACGACCCCTTACAAGGTATTATTACGCGCTATTTACATCCTGATTTTGCCGATGCCGTCGTGGATGTTTCAGTATATCCGGTATCGCCCTTTACGCATGCCAATCAAGACTTTTCAATGAACTTGTCGGCTGAAATGCAGATTGAGAAAACACAAATAGAAGCCCTTATCAAGCAAGCTAAAATGCAAGACTACTTAATATCTGAAATTCAAAGTACTGCACTTGGCTCAGCGCAAAGCACTATTTCTGGCTTAGCGATGGAAGTTGCATTAGAGACTCAGATTGATCCGATATATAGCACTCAGATTTTATTTACACAAAATGATAAATTTATTAAATTAACCGGAAACGTGCCCAAACAAATGATGCTGGCGTTGGCGAATGAGTCTGTTGAACAAATCAAGGTGCCGCAGGAGTCTGCCTTCATGCAGTCAATGCGCCAGTAATAAAAAACGCGCTGTAGAAAGTCTAAGCGTGTTTTTTGATTGCCTGTATGTCAAAGTAAGTGCTTCAATTAAACGAAGACAGCATTGGCTAAGGATTTTTGTAAATCAGTTGCTAGTTTGGCGGCAATATCTACCTTAATCGGCTCTGAGCGGCCTGAAAGCCATATACTTAATTCACAATCAGTATCAAACCTACCGGCTGTTTGTACATTAAATGACGTAATTGATTTATAGGGAATACTCAAATAATCAATTTTCTTACCCGTAACGCCCTGTTTATCAATGAAAATTATTCGCTTATTAGTAAATACAAATAAGTCCCTAACCATCTTATAAGCTTTCACCACAGTTTCATTGTCTGCAAACACCGGTGCAAGTTCTTGCGCAACTTCAGTTACATCAACTTCACTAGCATTACCCAACATTGCATCTAATAGTCCCATAGGATTTCCTTGTTAGTTATTTCTTCTTATCATGAAATGACATCAATCTTCGACGCTTGCGCATCTGCGTAAGACTGAGCTCGTTCTTTTTGCCTTCAAATGGATTTGCACCTTCTCTAAACTCAATCTTGATTGGTGTTCCCATGATTTTTAGTGATTTTCGATAGTAGTTCATTAAGTAACGTTTATATGAGTCAACCAAGTCTTTCACTTGATTGCCATGTATGACTATTACCGGTGGGTTATAACCGCCCGCGTGTGCATATTTCATCTTAACGCGACGGCCACGAACTAAGGGGGGTTGATGATCTTGCTGCGCCATTTCCATAATTTGCGTTAACATCGACGTATTGATTCGTTGAGTCGCACAATTATAAGCTTCTTGAACTGATTCAAAGAGATGCCCAACGCCAGTGCCATGGAGTGCGGAAATAAAGTGTATACGTGCAAAATCGACGAAACCAAGACGCCTATCAAGCTCTCGCTTAATCTCTTCTTTTACGTCCGTGCTTAGTCCGTCCCATTTATTAACCGCTAGGACTAATGAACGCCCAGAGTTGAGAATAAAGCCTAAAAGACTTAGATCTTGCTCAGATAAACCCTCTTGAGCATCAATCACCAACAATACAACGTTAGCTTCTTCAATCGCTTGCAAAGTTTTAACAATAGAGAACTTTTCGATAGCCTCGGATACTTTTCGGCGTTTACGCACACCGGCGGTATCAATCAAAATGTATTCGCGTTCGTCTCGCTCCATCGGAATATATATACTATCTCGAGTTGTACCGGGTAAATCAAATACAACAACACGCTCTTCACCAAGGATGCGGTTGGTTAAGGTCGACTTGCCAACATTGGGTTTACCCACAATGGCTAATTTAATTGGAGAGGCTAATAGCCTCTCGAGCCTCGCATCTGCATCCTCTTCTTCTAATACTTCATCCTGCACAATTTGCATATCAGGGAAGTCTTTAGCAATTGGCTCTAATACTTCATTTAACATATTAGATATGCCACGGCCTTGGGAAGCAGCTACCTGAAACAAGGTCTCAAACCCTAAAGCATAAAAGTCAGCACTTTCGCTGTCACCATCAATGCCATCGACCTTATTGGCGACCACATAAGTTGCCTTACTTTGTTTTCTTAGATGATCAGCAATACCAATATCTGCGGGAGTCAATCCAGCGCGAGCGTCGACCATAAATAAGACAACATCGGCCTCATCTATCGCCATCAGTGATTGTTGAGCCATGGCCGCATCTATACCTTCTTCGTCACCGCTTATGCCACCAGTATCGACTACAATAAACTGACGTTCTTCGTATTTAGCGGTGCCGTACTTTCGGTCGCGAGTAAGGCCAGGGAAGTCTGCCACCAGAGCGTCGCGTGTGTGTGTCAATCGGTTGAACAGCGTTGACTTTCCAACGTTGGGGCGTCCAACTAATGCGATTACCGGTAACATAGTGTTCCTCTTCTATTCAGCAAACATAAGCGTCTGCTATTGAATATAAATTCTGATTTTAAAAGCGTAAAAACGCCAATAGCATCACTATTGACGTTTTCATATGTGTTTGTGAAAGTTTAGTTAAGGTGTAGAAATTAAGCTAACTTCGCCATCTCTAAGTTGCACAACTAACAAACCATCTTGGTATATCGGTGCAGCATATATACCTTCATCTTCGTCATCGTCACCCACTTTCAAACGAGATACATACTTCCCTTCGTCTTGGGTAAACCAATGCAAAAAACCAAATTTGTCACCAACAACAATATGTTCGCCTACCGGCGTCGCTTCCGTAAGATTTCTTCTACGCAAGCTGTTAGATGACCATAGCTCAACGCCATTTCTGCGGTCAATTGCATACAAGTTCGAGCTATTATCAGTCACAAAAAGGCGATTCCCAGATATTGTCACATTCCTAAACGACGCGTACTCACGCGTCCAGATAACTGTACCTGTGCGCAATTCTACTGCCGATAATGAGCCAGCATAACTAACAACAAAGACTGTACCGGCGAAGACCAATGGCTTGCTGTCTACATCTACGATTCGTTCTAATTCAGTCGCGCCAGAGGGTTTAGCAATGACTTGCTCCCAAGCCGTCAAGCCACTTCCGATAATATTTACTTGTAAACGACCATTTGCTAAACCGACGATTGCACCGCCGTTAGCTGCGCTTGGAGCAGATACGCCACGAAGTGTGAGCGGTGGAACGTCAGAGTCATTGCGCCATTCAATTTCACCGGTTTGGGCATCTAAGCCTAGTAAAATACCGGCAACGGTATTTACGACTACTATGCCTTCATCGGTAGCCGGTGCAGACACAATTTCACTCGGAACCTTAGTTCGCCACTTTATGCTGCCATCTTCTTGGTTTACAGCGATGACTTCACCGTTTTCGGTGCCTAAATAAAGTGTATTATTTGCCAGGGTGATACCGCCTGAGACTTTTGCTGATACTCTTCCTGCAAACAAGCCATACAAATTGCCGATACTGCTTTTTTTACTGCGAGTGCTAATATCAAGCTCCCACAATACGTCACCTGATTCAGGGGAGAACGCTACGACTGTACCCTCGCGATCAGCAGCAAATATTTTTCCATAACCTACTGCTGGAGAAAGTCTCGAAAAATAACCTTCAATACCATCACCAACGCCCTCTTGCCATTCAATTTGAGTTTCAAATTGCATTTCAAGATCGGGAAGCTGCCTGATTTCGATCTCGTCATCATCAGCAAACCAGTTGCCTACTGTGGTACATCCACTTAATAAAAAAACAAGTCCAAGGACTTTTATACTATTGTTCACTGTTACTGCCCACTACCTGTGTTTTTGCAAATGCGATATTGTCGAGTTTCATTTTGATGCTCGGATCGTTCGGAAGTTCCAATAAGGCGAGGTTAAATGATTCTTTTGCTTCATCAAACTTACCTTCAGCATATAGAACATCCCCACGTAGCTCATGAACTTGATCGGCGAATGATGCCGCACTTACAGCTTGTAGTTGAGACAAAGCATTAGAATACTCTTCTAATTGCAAGTAAACAGCTGCTAAGCGAAGCTTGGCAACATCGGCCAGTTCTTCTTTTCCGCTGGCCGCTGATGTTAAATAAGTCTTAGCACTCTCGTAATCACTAGCTTCAATCGCTTGCTGAGCAAGTATCATAGCTGCTAATGGTGCATAACCTGTGTCTTCATTTTCAGCTAAAAAACTGCTTAATGCTGTTGTCTCTTCAGATTCAGCAAAGGTTTGCACGCTAGCATCATATGCTGCTGAGGCCGCCTCTTTATTAGCAATCACGCTATCGTTATAGTAACGCCATCCCCATAATCCACTCAATCCTAGAACAGCGCCCAGGATGATAACCATGCCGTTGTCTTTCCAAAAACCTTTAATGGCTTCAATCTGTTGTTCTTCAGTTTCAAAGCGTTCCATTTTACCCTCTGTATATTACGCTAACGTCTGCGTTTAAGTGCGCAGAGTATATCCTATTTAGTGAGCGTGATCTTGTTCAATCTCGCCCAATCTGATGTCTGAGTCTGTGTTGGACCTTCAGAGCGTTGGCTTAGTAATTTGACTCAATAGTTTTATCAGGTCAATTTCGTTTAACTGTTGCTGAGGCTTATCTTCCTGCAAGTATTTCACCCCAAAAATTCCTTGCTCAATTTCATCGGCACCAATAATAATTGCAATATTAGCGCCTGATGCACCCGCTTTTTTCATTTGTTTTTTCATATTGCCCTGACCACAGTGCATTTGTACTTTCAGTGATGGGTGTACATCACGTATTCTCTCTGCAAATTGCATCGCCGGTATTTGCGCCTCATCACCTAAGGCCGTTATAAACACGTCAGGACGCATACTCAAAGCATCAATATCTCGGGTTGCCTCGATTAACAATACTAATCGCTCGATACCCATGGCAAAACCGACCGCGGGAGTGGCTTTGCCGCCCAACTGTTCAACTAAACCATCGTAGCGGCCGCCTGCGCATATTGTGCCTTGAGCGCCCAACATGTCAGTTACCCACTCAAACACGGTGCGATTATAGTAATCAAGGCCTCGCACAAGAGACGGATTAACCTCAAACGAGACGCCTAAGGTAGATAAGCGCGTACATATTTCGTCAAAATGCTGCTTTGAAGTTTCATCGAGATGATCAACTAGTCGTGGTGCATTGGCAATCGCTAATTGCGTACCAGGGTCTTTACTATCGAGCACTCGCAGTGGATTATTGTGAAGTCTACGTTTTGAGTCTTCATCGAGCTGCGACTCTACTGTAAGTAAAAATTCAACCAATTTATCTTTGTAGGCTGCTCGTGCTTCAGCGCTGCCCAAAGAATTAATTTGCAAATGGACTTTATCCTCAATACCAAATGCTTTCCAAAGCCTAGCGCCCATCATTATCATTTCTACATCAATATCGGGGCCTTCAAAGCCATAAGACTCAGCACCAAATTGCTGAAATTGTCGATAGCGGCCTTTTTGCGGGCGCTCATGTCGAAACATTGGTCCCATATACCACAAACGTTGTTGTTGATTATACAAAAGCCCATGTTGGTTCCCAGCGCGCACGCAACAGGCTGTGCCCTCTGGTCTGAGTGTAAGGCTGTCGCCATTGCGGTCCTCAAAAGTGTACATCTCTTTTTCAACGATATCGGTAACCTCACCAATGGAACGTTTAAAGAGGTCTGTACTTTCAACAATCGGCGTCCGAATTTCGTGGTATTGGTAGCTAGCAGCAAGCTGTCGAATTTCTCGCTCGACAAACTGCCAAGCACCAACTTGTGTCGGTAAACAGTCATTCATACCACGAATTGCTTGGATAGTTTTTGCCACTGGACGCTCACATAGGGTAATTAACAGCGCGACATTATAAGGATTTTGTCGCGCCGGGTAAATTGCAGATAGTGTATTTTGAGGCTTATTTTAGAGATTCTGTGCTATCAGAAAGGTGTTGGATGTCAATTCGTTTGTCATTATCTTGCATTGCGGCTTTAACGGCTGCTTTTGCTCGGATGCGTTTCTCTAGTTGATCAACCAAATCGTCATTAGCTAAACGCTCTCTTTGACGTTTTCCATCAAGATAATATCCACTCATATTACGAGCGCCAGTTAAGCCTAAATCGGAAATTTCTGCCTCACCGGGGCCATTTACAACACAGCCAATAATTGACACATCTAAGGGAGTAATAATATCTTCTAATCTTTGCTCTAATGCATTGACCGTCGCAATCACGTCAAACTCTTGTCGAGAACAACTAGGGCAAGCGATAAGATTAATACCGCGTGAGCGAATTCGAAGAGATTTAAGAATATCGAAACCGACTTTTATTTCTTCTATTGGGTCAGCAGCCAGCGAGATTCGAATAGTATCGCCAATACCTTCTGCTAGGAGCATACCCAAACCGACTGAACTTTTAACCGCCCCTGCACGCAAACCACCGGCTTCGGTGATTCCTAGATGTAAAGGTTGGTCAATCTGTTTCGCCAGCAAACGGTAAGCGCCGACCGCTAAAAAAACGTCAGAGGCCTTAACCGACACTTTAAATTGATCAAAGTTGAGTTTGTCGAGAATGTCTACATGGCGCATTGCTGATTCGAGCAAAGCTTCAGGAGTGGGCTCTCCATATTTCTCTTGTAAATCACGCTCCAAAGAACCGCCATTTACACCGATACGAATGGGGATGCCTTTATCTCTAGCACAATCAACGACAGATTTAACGCGCTCTAAATTTCCAATATTACCAGGATTGATGCGTAAACAGTCAACGCCATATTCGGCTACTTTTAATGCAATCCGATAATCAAAGTGGATGTCAGCTACCAGTGGAATATCTACTTGTTCACGAATAAGCTTAAATGCTTCTGCCGCGTCCATCGTAGGCACCGAAACACGAACGATATCTGCACCCACCGCTTGTATGCGCTTTATTTGAGCAACGGTTGCAGCCACATCATTGGTGTTTGTGTTGGTCATTGACTGCACAGCAATTGGCGCACCATCACCAATAGGCACAGTGCCAACGTTAATTCTTGTCGATTTTCTGCGTTTTATTGGGTTGTCAGCAAACATTACTCACCTTGTAAGGGCAGTTGAAAATTGGCAGTTCGGGTGCTAGGAAATTGACTCACATTGACCGTTTGACCACCAAAAGTAATATCAACGACTCCAGGTGCACCTAAGATCACTTCAATGGGAGGAATTCCAGAGACTTCCATTACACGCCCCTTAACTTTGACACCGATAGCAATCGTTTCTCCGTCAACATCTTTTACGCTTACCCAACAATCGTCAGCAAAGGTAAACACCATATCCACGGTTCCATCTGCGTTTACTTCATAGGGATACTCATTTGATACATCAGCAGTAAATTCAGAAAAGCTTTCAACTTGAGGATTAGAAGTCGCTGTTGGAGTTTCTTGCTCTTCATCTTGCTCTTGCGCTATTTCGTCTTCATTGACAGCGTTTCGAGCTAGCTCTTCTAATATTTGTGGGGCAACCGCGTTATCAATTTCAGTATCATTTATGTCGCTGTTATCGCCGGATACATCACCGACAAAATCAACTGAAGAGTTGACTGCGATAGTGTCTTGCTCAATATCTTGGGCTTGGTCCAGGCTTAATGATTCACTTTGCTGAGAGTCTTGCTCAGTAGCTTGTGTTGTATTGGTATCAATCGCGCTGCTTAGTGAAAAGTCAGATTGATCGATCCACCACAACACTACGGAGCCAATCACTAATGCGACAATCACGTAAGTAACTAAATTCCAACGTGAGTCATTTGCTTCGCGCGCTACACGTCGAGAGAAGCTCTGAAGCTTAGCGTCTTGTTGCGTACTTTGACTGTTAAGAGCTTCGAACTCTTTTAACAATGGCTGTGCATCTATACCTAAAAGTTTGGCGTAAAGCTTTATATAACCTCTGGTAAAGGTAGGTGATACATTTTTTTCGGACTCACTAGCTTCAAGTGCTTGAATTGTACTCAAGCGCAATCGCAATCGCTGTGCAACCTGCTGCTGAGTTAACTCTTGTTGTTCTCGAGCCTCTTGCAGAATTCGGCCTGATTTTGGCTTATTGATGTCATTGGTATCTGGATGATCATTATTATTCATTATTATCCGGGGCCTTCACCCTTAATCTGGAGCCAATTCTGATGTCAGAAGCATCATTTAAATTGTTCCATTGTAGCAACCTGCTCATTTTTACATTATATCTCAAAGAAATACGATATAAATTTTCTTTAGGCAATACAATATGAAAGTCTTCATTTTCAATCAGTGCACCCTGCTCAGCCGTAAGGTCTTGAAACTTAGCATCAGTATCTTCAATTTTGCTTTGCGCTTCATCAACGAGTTCGCTTTCTAATATAGTCTCAGCATCTGCTACTGAAACATCCAATTCGTCTACTAACTGAACACTTTCTTCTTGTTCTTCCTGGGCACTGGAAGTTAAATTTTGTTCTTCAGCGCTAGGGCCTTCAAACACATTCGCTAAAGCTTCATCGGTGTCTTGCTCTAAAGCAGTCAGAGTTTCGTCAGCAACGCCGGCTAATTCTTCGGTACCTTCGGTCAATGCCTGCTCTGGTTTTTCGGGTGAGCTCTCATTAACAATGAGCTCGTCAATAGGAATTTCAGCTTCCGATGCCATGACTAAAGTGTCTTCAACAGAAGCTGGTGCTGCAGGTGATTGCTGTTGAGTAACTCTTTTTATGAGCTCTGCGGTAGCTTCAGCTGCTTCTATGAGTGTTGGATTAGTCTCTTCTTCTATAGGGCTTGAGACCACCGGATTACTTTGGGCAACAAGAGGATCATCAGCAGCGCTAGCTATTTCAACAACTGTCGTTGGAGCATTCACAGCTTTAGGCGCTGCAGCCGCAGTTGATGTGGATTCAAGCGCTGGAGTTTCAGTGGTTACAGTTTCAACTATCTCGATTTCAGTTGGCGTAGCTTCACTAGGCACAGTTTCAACTATCTCGGTTTCAGTTGACGCAGTTTCAGTTGGCACAGTCTCAACTATTTCGGTTTCAGTTGGCACAGTTTCAGTAGATGTAGCGTCTTCTATTACAGGGTCAGTTGTAATAGTTGCTGTTGGAATAGTCGCGGTAGCAGTCGCGGCAGGCAAAGTTGCCGCAATTGCCGTTGTAGCGCTCGCAGTCGCCGCCGTGCTTTGCGTACTAGCCGCTTGAATTATCTCATCAGCGGCGTCTTTGGTCGTATCAATTATTTTAATTAGATTCGTCGAAGTCGAAGCACTATCTGGCTCTGTGATAGCACTAGGTAATGGCTCTCGGAGCTTGCGCGTAATGCTGGCGGCTGGTTTGAACTTACCCATAGACGCTAAATAATCTTTAGTGTGCTGATGCTCAGGATACATAGACTTTAAAATCTCGCCATAGCCCATTGCTGTTTTTGTATCGTTCATTCCCTGTGCTATTTGAAATTGTAAATACAAAGACTCGGCTGAAATGGGTGAGTTACGCTCATATTTAAATAAGGTCTTTTTGGCGTCATCCCACTGCTCTTCTTCAACATAAAGCTTTGTAAGTAAAAACAAACTACCTGAACGGGTGGGTTGATGGTTTAGAGCGCTATTAAAATACTGAATAGCCTCTTGCTTATTACCTTGGCTCTGGCTACAAAGAGCTAAGTTTTCGTAAGTTTCGGCGCTAGAAACGTAATTACGGTCGTCTACTGCCTGAAGAAAATAACCTTTGGCTTTGTCGTAATTACCGCGTTGGCATAGAAATGCACCATAACTATTAAGTACATCTGGATCGTTTTTAGAAAAAGTGAGCGCTTCTTCGTAGCTGTCTTCAGCCCGCTCAAACTCTTCCACTTGTTGATAATAAAATGCCATCGCGAAATGCGCTTGTCCATCACGAGGGGCAAATTCTAGAGCTTTATCAAGATTAAATTTAGCCTGCGCAAAATTACCATTTTGTAAGTATGTAAGACCGAGACTAACACGTGTTTTTGCGGCCTCGACCCTATCAAATGCTCCTGCCCCTTTAAAAGAAGGGTCGCGAGGTTGTGACACACACGCCGACAAGCTTATTACCAATAGGCTACTAATGAGGACTCTTAACATTTAATATCGCTCCGTTTTCTTTATTTGCTAGCGGTCAACACAAGATTTTTATGTTGTACAGCAAGTGATTAGCAATTGATTACTAAAGTCTTGCTAACAATAAAGCAATATTCATTCCACAAAGGCAAGATTCTAATCAGTCGTTCTAACTGAAATAGGCTGCCCCTGCATCTGTTTTTTTAATAAGCGTTTGGTTCTGTCTACTACATCGCCAACCAATTGCCCGCATGCAGCATCGATATCATCACCACGTGTTTTTCTGACCACAGTAGTGAAGCCATAGTTCATTAACACTTTAGCAAACCTATCTATTCGAGAGTTGCTTGAACATGTATAGGGCGAACCTGGATATGGGTTAAAGGGAATGAGGTTAATCTTGCTAGGCGTATCTTTTAGTACTTTCGCTAATTCGTGCGCTTGATCAGTGCTGTCATTAATATGACTCAACATGACATATTCTACCGTTACCCGGCCCTGATTCGCTTTAGACTTGGCAAGGTATCGCCGCACTGCGGCCAAAAACTCTTCAATTGGATATTTTTTGTTTACTGGGACAATTTCATCACGAAGCGTATTGTCTGCAGCGTGAAGTGAAATAGCTAATGCAACGTCAATTTGATCGCCCAACATGTCCAACGCAGGTACAACGCCAGAGGTAGAAAGTGTTACTCGGCGTTTAGATAGACCAAAACCAAAATCGTCCATCATAATATCCATCGCAGGTACGACGTTTTTCAAATTAAGCAGTGGTTCGCCCATGCCCATCATAACGACATTGGTAATGGGTCGTTGCGAGGTATCTTTTGAGAGGCCAATAAAGGTTGCAACTCGCCATACCTGACCGATAATCTCAGCGACCGTAAGATTTCGATTAAAGCCTTGTTGAGCGGTTGAGCAAAAGGTGCACTCTAAAGCACAGCCAACTTGAGAAGAAACGCACAATGTGGCGCGATCAGTTTCGGGGATCCAAACTGTCTCTACTTCTTGGCCACCATCAAGAATAATCGCAAATTTAATGGTGCCATCCGTTGCCTGTTGGTATTCAGAGATTTCTGGCGCGCGCACTTCGCAATTAGCCTGTAGCTTAGCGCGAAGTGACTTGTTGATGTTTGTCATTTTTTCAAAGTCAGACTCACCCGCTTGATAAATCCACTTCATTAATTGGTCAGCACGAAAAGGCTTTTCCCCAATTGAGGCAAAGTAATCACGTAAACCCTGCCGGTTAAGGTTCAACAAATTGACCTTTTTAACAGCCGATACTGGCTTTTCGTTGACGATATTTACCTGAGTCATTTTTTCGTGCCTTTATATTCAATCTGAAAGTTGGTTTTAACAGCAAAAAAAAGGAGCTATCAGCTCCCTTTATATATTAATTTCTGGAGCTTAGCGAGTGCGTGGGCAAATCTCTTCATCTGAGAAGAAAAACGCAATTTCGCGTGCTGCAGACTCTGGAGCATCTGAACCGTGTACCGCATTCTCGTCAATTGACGCTGCGTAATCTGAACGAAGCGTTCCAGCGGCAGCATCTGCTGGGTTAGTTGCACCCATGATTTCACGATTTTTAACAACAGCGTTGTCGCCTTCAAGTACCTGAACCATTACTGGACCAGAAGTCATGAAATCAACTAAGGCGCCAAAGAAAGGACGTTCTTTATGCTCAGCATAAAAACCTTCAGCCTTATCTCTGCTCAGGTGTACCATTTTCGACGCAACGATACGCAAGCCAGCGCTTTCGAAACGATTGTAAATGGCACCGATTGCATTTTTCGCTACTGCATCTGGTTTGATAATTGAAAAAGTGCGTTCTAAAGCCATGATCAGTTCCTATTAATATGTGTGTTCAATGTGTGTTTTCGTTTGAGCGCGCGATTATATGCACTTTCGACACAAAACTCTAATCTATTTTTGATTAATCTCACTCTGAAGCCTGAATAACTGAAGATTTTAGAAGTTTGAGCGGCAATACTTATGCTTGCATCATCGCCGCCACGATGGTCAATCGCTCAATGACAAACTTATCTAAGTGATTCTAAATTCTCGCCATTTTTAAAACTATGCCAAAGCGGTGATATTTCTCGCAGCTTACTAATCGCGTTTTGTACAAGCCCTATCACGTAATCGATTTCTTCTTCACTTGTAAAACGTCCGAAACTAAAGCGAATAGAGCTATGTGCCAAGTCATCACTCAAGCCTAAGGCTGTAAGTACATGCGATGGTTCGAGACTCGCAGACGTGCACGCCGAGCCAGAAGACACCGCCAGATCTTTAAACGCCATTAAAAGTGATTCGCCATCAACGAAGTTAAAACTAACGTTGAGATTGTGAGCCACGCGCTGCTCAATATCACCATTTATGTAAATCTCTTCTATATTTTTAATACCGTCCCATAGTCGGTTGCGAAGCGCTAAGATTCTTACATTTTCAGCCTCCATTTCTGCTTTCGCAATACGGAAGGCTTCACCCATACCTACAATTTGATGCGTTGCTAGTGTGCCAGAACGCATACCGTGTTCATGGCCACCTCCATGTATTTGCGCTTCAATACGAATACGTGGTTTACGACGAACATAGAGCGCACCAATGCCTTTAGGTCCATATGTTTTATGGGCTGAAAAAGACATTAGGTCGACTTTCATTTCTTGTAAATCGATGGCTACTTTACCTGTGCTCTGAGCGGCATCAACGTGAAATATGATATTACGCTGGCGACACATTTCTCCAATTTTCGCGATGTCTTGAATCACCCCGATCTCGTTGTTTACATGCATAATACTAACTAGCACTGTATCTTCGCGCATTGCTGCTTGTAAATTATCAAGGTTGACTAGGCCATTATGCTCAGGTTGCAGATAAGTGATTTCAAAACCTTCACTCTCAAGCTGGCGCGCTGTGTCTAGGACGGCTTTGTGTTCACTTTCAAGCGTAATGATATGCTTACCGCGGGTTTTATAAAAATGTGCAGCACCTTTTATTGCAAGATTGTTAGACTCAGTTGCACCTGAAGTAAATACTATCTCACGTGGGTCTGCGTTTATTAAATCTGCTATTTGATTACGTGCAATGTCAACCGCTTCCTCAGCAAGCCAACCAAATTTGTGAGAGCGCGATGCAGGATTGCCAAAATTACCTTCATTGCTTAGGCAATCTTTCATCTTATCTACCACTCGTGGGTCTACCGGTGTGGTAGATGAGTAGTCGAGATAAATAGGTAAATTAAGATTGCTCATCGTTTACTCCGCTTAAAACTGCTTAAAAATATTAAATTCACTGGCATATGTTTAAATGTGTGGGTCAAAGGCCTCTTCTTGCGCTTTTTTTACTACAGGTGAAATACCCGTATCAGCAAAGTCTTCAGCATTTAGCTTCGGTAAAGACTCAGTGCACACATCGCCGCCAAGGGATTGTATAACTTTACACATTTCCTCTACCTTTGTGTCCATTAGATGCACATGTTCTAACATCAAACCTAAAGCGCTTGCCACAGGATCTGGATTTTCATCAGATATTGCGTAAGCATCAAAACCATATTTTTTAGCAATCGCATGACGTTTATCATTAGGTAATTCTTCTTTGGCTAAAATTACCCGACCAGGAATGCCTATACAGGTAGCATTGTTGGGAACATCTTTGACTACTACCGAGTTTGAACCCACCCTAGCATTCTCACCAATCGTTATTGGGCCTAAAATTTTAGCACCAGCACCAATTACAGCGCCCTTTTGTAAGGTCGGATGTCGCTTACCGGCTTGCCAACTTGTGCCACCTAAGGTAACGCTGTGATAAAGGGTGACGTCATCGCCAACGATCGCTGTTTCACCAATCACAACACCCATACCATGGTCGATAAATACTCGGCGCCCTAACTGCGCAGCAGGATGAATTTCGATGCCGGTTATAAACCGATTTAGATTAGATAGAACTCGCGCCAACCATGGTAATTTCCAGCCCCAAAGCTTATGGCTTAGTCGATGAATCCAGACCGCATGTAGACCGGGATAATTGAACAGCACCTCTAGCCAATTTCGCGCCGCTGGATCACGGTGAAAAACACTTTCAATATCTTCTTTCATTCTAGAGAACATAACTAACCTTGCTTTGTTTATTACTTATTTGCCTGCTTATCGATAGAAGCTAGTATCCCACGCAAAATATTGAGCTCTTGAGATTCCACTCGCGCTCGGTTAAATAAACGCTGGAGCTTAATCATTACCACACCTGGGTGGTTTTTACGTATAAAGCCTGTATTCTCTAAGGTCGATTCCAAATGCGTGTAAAAACCTGCTAAATCATCCGCCAAAGGATATTCTTGTTCGACTGAATCAGGGTACTTAGCATTTTTCTTGTCTAAATAACTCATACGTATTTCATAGCATAAGGTTTGAACAGCTGCGGCTAAGTTAAGTGAGCTATATTCCGGGTTGGCATCAATGCACACATGAAAATTGCAAAGCTGTAACTCTTCGTTGGACAAACCGTTGTTTTCACGGCCAAACACCAAGGCGACAGGATATTGTTGGGCTTCGGTGGTCAATTTATTCCCGCATTCTCTGGCGCTTAACATAGGCCAAGACAAAGTGCGTGAACGAGCGGAAGTACCAACCACTAGGCCGCAACCTGCTATCGCCTCTTCCAAAGTCGCAACTGTTACCGCATTAGCTAATACGTCACCAGCACCAGCAGCGAGCGCGCTCGATTTGCCATCAGGAGCAGATATAGGGTCGACCAGATACAGAGAAGATAGGCCCATAGTTTTCATAGCTCTTGCAGCAGAGCCAATATTACCTGTATGTGAGGTATTTACTAATACGACGCGAATAGCATCTAGCATGCTTCGACTTCCTTAATTTGAGTGCGCCATGAGACAAGGACATAGAGCTAAAAATCGGCGCATAATATAGCATGTGAAGTACAGGTCTGATACACTTCGTGCGTTTTTAACCGTTCTTTTTACAATTTGTCTTTATTGGTGGACTCTATGCATCCTATGCTCAACATTGCCGTGCGTGCAGCACGCGCAGCAGGCTCAATCATTTCTCGTGGCTTTGAAAACCGTGACGAACTTAACATTGAACAGAAAGGTCTGAATGACTTTGTTACTCGAATCGACAAAGAAGCAGAAGCCGCAATAATAGACAAGATTCAAGTTAGCTTCCCTGATCACTCCTTTATCGGGGAAGAAGGAACTAAAATCGATAAAGATTCTGAATATACTTGGATAATCGACCCGCTCGATGGCACTACCAACTTCATCCAAGGAATCCCTCACTTTGCCGTTAGCATCGCTTTGCTCCACAAAGGCAGACTTGATCAAGCAGTGGTATTTGATCCTATTCGCGGCGAATTATTTACCGCTAGCAAAGGGGCTGGCGCACAATTAAATGGTTATCGAATTAGAGCAGCTAAGGGTCGCGATTTAAAAGGCAGTATTTTAGCCACCGCCTTTCCGTTTAGAGATAGAACAGGATATGACGAGGCCATTGCGCAATTTGGTCGTATTTTTGCTCAAGCTGGCGACGTTAGACGTTCTGGATCGGCGGCTCTTGATTTAGCTTACGTCGCAGCCGGTCGCTATGACGGCTATTGGGAAAAAGGTTTAAGCGCTTGGGATATGGCCGCAGGCGAACTCTTAGTAAAAGAGTCTGGTGGTTTGATTACTGACTATTTAGGCAACAATGACCCGCTAAACACTGAATTAGATAAAGCAGGGAGCTCTAAAGGCCTCGTTGCTGGTAATCCCAAAGTGGTACAAAACATCGTAAAGCTGCTTAAAGCTTAAAGGTTTTTAAAACTGTAACCTTTCAATTCTCAAAGTGTTGAGCATCTTAAACAAGATGCTCAACAAAAGTCGAAGACGTGACACAACAAACCCCTGCATTAATCGAATAGAAGCACTCCAACTCAGCCTAATTGGGTATAGGAATATCTAAGCTAAGCTTAATTTCTTTATTAACCCACTCAGCTTCTGGATCAGATTCCATACCGATACCGTAAGCAAGCCGGTCTACTATAAATTCAGACCTTAAACGCCCAGACTCTTTGACTAAAATGAAAGTCATAGGCAAGGCCTTTCCTCTAAGGGTTAACTCTCCCTCTACTTCGTATCCTCTGTTGCTCTCAATCACATTATTACTTTTAAACACGCCACGTGGGTGATTTTCAACATCGAACCAATCACCCTCAGGTAGGGTTTCATCGTAGGTGCTATCTCCGGTCTGCGCAGAACTTAAGTCAAATTCCGCATTAACATAGGCCGCTGACGCAGGAGGTAATAGTAATTGCGCGTTCCAACGCAAAAACTCACCTTTAAATGTCATACCCACGTGTTTACCGCTAAACCCAACCGTACCGTCGGCCTCAGATATACTAAAGACATCTTGCGACCATACTTGATTACTGAGTGATAAAAACAAACACAAAGACAACAACAAATGACTGACATATTTCAAACTGATTTACTCCACCACATACGTTTAATTAAAGAGATACCTTGTTT
>Ga0307933_1000172_pt1 | contig 62570 bp, 55 predicted proteins | sample OrgLakmetageno88_FD_201811 | JGI IMG/M metagenome (GOLD analysis project Ga0307933, IMG submission 201811) | Saline water microbial communities from Organic Lake, Antarctica - #88 | ecosystem: Environmental > Aquatic > Non-marine Saline and Alkaline > Saline | place: Antarctica: Organic Lake...
AGTAGATGTATTGCGGTTACAAATTCGGCAAAACGAATTGGGAGAATTAAAACAAGTATTGGAACAAGATTATTTAGCGGAAGAAACCGTAATTAACAAGTTGTTGAATAGAGAAAAATATCTTAAAATTTCTATTGATACTGAATTAGCAATGCCTACTGAAAGCACACTCATCAATTTAGAAAATTTGGCCTTGCATCCTGAATTATTAAAATATGATAAACTTTACAAATCGGTTGAACAATCCGAATTTTTAAATCAGAAAGAAAGCAATCCAATGTTGGGATTTGGCTTAGATTATATAGCAGTTTCAGAAAGGCCAAATCTAGATTTTAGCGATAACGGAAAAGATATTATAATGCCAATGGTTCATATTTCCATTCCAATTTTCAATCACAAATACAAATCGAAAACAAAGCAACATGCCTTGCAACAAAAAGAAATTACAGCTCAAAAAGAAAATCGATTAAATACCCTAGAAACGCACCTTGACAAAGCGATTAAAAACAGAACATCGGCAAGAATAAGTTATAAAACGCAAGTTAAAAACTTACAACAAGCAAAAGATGCAGAAACCATTTTAATAAAAAATTACGAAACAGGGACGATTGATTTTAAGGATGTTTTGGATATTCAAGAATTGCAATTAAAATTTCAAATCAATCAAATAGAATCTATCAAGTCTTACTATTTACAGCAAACCACTGTCAATTATTTAACCAATTAAAATTCAATCAAAACGGAAAACGCGTAGAAGAGAAAATCAGAATTTGAACTTACACACTTTAAGGTATCGTGTCTACTTTAAACGATAAATTGTTTTATTTTTTTCTCCTTTTTTTTCAAATAAACCTAATTCAGCTCCTTTCTTCAAATCTCTACTTGCTGTGGCTGAAGAAATATCTTTAAAAATACCCATATAATCTTTCCTTGTAAATTCAGTTTTATTTAACGAAGCATAGTATTCCAATCTGTCTTTTTCATTTAAGGTTCGATTATTAAAATTTAATAATTCACTTATTGAAATATCAATTACGTTTAACATATATTCAATAAACTGAGTTGATTTTCCAGATTTATCACTTTCAGCCAAAGCTTTGTAATAGTTGCCTTGGTCTTTACTAATTAGAGTTTCAAACGGTAAAAATTCAAAAATTGGATATTTTTCCATTAAAATTAACGTTTGCCATAACCTTCCCATTCTGCCATTTCCGTCCAAAAATGGATGTATAAATTCCATTTCGTAATGAAAAACACAACTTTTAATTAATTCAATTTCATCAGACTTTTTCAAATATTCAAATAAGTCTTTCATTAAGTATGGAACATTTCCAAAAGGGGGTGCTAAATGCTCAACTTTTGATCCCTTTACAATTCCAACACTTTGATTCCTGTATTTTCCAGCATTTTCAATTAAACCTACCATTAAGTTTTCATGAGCTTTTAAAAAGGATTTTGCATCAGAAAAATGGTATTCTGCTAAATTTTCATAAATTTTAATTGCATTTAAAACTTCAAGAACATCTTTTTTAGGGCCAATAACCCTTTTGTTTTCAAGAAGTGCTGTTACTTGTTCTTCTGTTAGTGTGTTTCCTTCTATTTTTAAAGAAGAATGAATAGTTTTAATTCTATGCTGTTTTCTTAATTTAGGTGAAGGTTTGTTTAGTAAATTAGCATTTACTTCTCCTATTTTCTCTGAAATAGAAGCTATTAATTTTAAAATAGAAGCTGTTATTTCGTAAGGTGGTTTCATTCTTGATACTATCGTTTGATACTATCAAAGATACCATCATTTAACCTGAATTATCTTATGAAAAGGGTTTTTTAATTGGGCACAACGTCTGATATATGAAAAATAGGCGGTTTTGAAGTGCAAAACTTTCGGTTAAGCATAAAGTTTGGCAGGAGCCAAAAGCCTTGAATTTAGCACTAAATAGCTATGTTTTATATACCACGCTAGACACAGCACCTTTTATTTCAAGTGTTTATCGATTAATTCATTCCACTTTTTTTTGTGTATTTTCTTGATTTCGTTGTCGTTTTGTACCAACTTATTATAGTTGCTAATAAATTCATCTAATGAAGTGATCAAACGCAAATAGTATTTGATTGTCGGCAAAAGTCCGTTTATAATAATTTGGCAACCGTGTTTTAATTTTAATTCGTCTATTAAGTCGGCAATTTCTAATTTGTCAGAATCTTTGACACCGATGTAAGACAAAATATAATATCTGTCTGGGTTGTAACGTGCAATTTTTTCTATTGCAATTCTTACCATTGTTGCGTCAATTGCTTTATCTAATTTTATTTCAATAGCTTCAAATAAGTTTTTCTTTTTGAAAATTTCAATGTCGCCTGCTGATTTTGAAGTTCTATCTGATGCAGTATGACTACCCATTTCTACCAAAGTGCATTCTTTGTATCTTCCAATTTCATTAATCAAACTTTTGTAGATAGCAAAAAAAGCCAAAACTGGAAGTTTTGAGCCACCGTGTGTGTCGTATTTTGTTCTAAAATGCTCGTCTAACGCTAAAATGATTTTTTCAATTGTTAAATTTTCAGGATTTTCTAATGGCACAATATCTACAAGAGCATCATTTTTTGAGTTTATCGCTTCGTTTAATAATAAACGAAGAATATTTTTTGCTGATTTTGGATTTTTCTCAACAAAGTCAAGAACGTTTAAAAAGGCTTCTTTTACTATTTTATTGCTAATTTTTCCGTTATAATCTAAATTATAGGGATAAGGTTGTTCTAATGAACGAGTAAGCCAACCACTTTCAGCCATTGATGGCAAACCAAGTTCTTTTAAGGTTGGCGTAATATGTACAAAATCAATTGAACGCCCCGAAAAACCACCATTCATACTTGTTTGATGCTTTCTAACATCTTGTTTTGGGTCAATAATTTTGTGTGTAATCAAAGTTACCAAAACAGTGAAAACACCTTTTTGGGTGTTTATTTTTGCCCCAATAGCTTTGATAAAATCTTTGGTTTCTTTGTTTACATCTTTAATTTTGGTAACTATGAAAGAGAGATTGTAAATCTCCAATAAAATGTCTTTGTGGTTCATCAATTAATAATTTTTGTTCGTTTATACTTTCGGCAATTGCTCTAATTACTGGAATTGCAACAGAATTTCCAATTTGTTTATATTGTTCTCCAATATTTGAATGTTTTTTAAAATTGGGCTGAAAGCCCATTATCCTATAACATTCATTTATAGTCATCTTCCTAACTGCATCTAATTCAGGGATATAAATAAAAAACCTTCCTGCCGTTTCTTGCGATGGAATTGTCGGGTGAGTTCCATCAATTGAATAAATTCTATTTGGCTGTCTATGAACCCTTGAAAGGTGTTCCGTATTCTCTCTTATGCCGTTTTTCCAAGTATTTTTGTTTCTATAACCAACGAAAATCAAACCACTTTTTTGTTTTTTGGGTTCGTCAATTAATGTGTATTCTGATTTATCTATAAATTCAAATTTTCCTTCTTTATCTAAAAAGTCTCTTAAAACAACTTTCTTTTTCTTATTGATTTTTGCAAAGTCAAAATAATGATTTATCGTCGCAATTATAAATATTCGCTCTCTGTTTTGTGGAAGTCCAAAATCTTTTGCGTTCAAAATTTTATGAGTTACATTGTAACCTAAATCCTTCAATGCTTTTAATATTACTTTAAAAGTTCTACCATTATCATGATGAATTAAATGTTTTACATTTTCTAAAATAACAATACCTGGTTGTTTTTTGTCAATTATTTCACAAATATCAAAAAATAAAGTTCCACGAGTATCTTCAAAACCCATTTTTTTTCCTGAAATACTGAAAGGTTGGCAAGGAAAACCACCTAATAAAATATCAAAATCTGGAATGTCTGCTGGGTTGATTTTGGTAATATCTCCAAATGGTTTATCACCAAAGTTTGTTTCGTAAACTTGTTGACATTGTGGATTTATTTCAGATGTGAAAACACATTTAAAACCTGTATCTTCAAATCCTTTTCGGAAACCACCAATTCCTGCGAATAAGTCTATAAATTTATATTGCATCTTGATTTGATTTTTGATATTTGATTTTTTCTTCTGCTACAATTAAAACATCATTAGCAAAATCAATATCTTTAAGTTCGTAAATTATTTTGTCGGCAAACCAATTAATTAATAATTCTTGTTTTGGAAGATTGTAAAAATCTGCAAGTTTTATCAATTGTTCTTTTGTTGGTTTGCGTTCTCCTTTTTCAAATTTACTTATCAAAGATTGGTCAATGTCAAGTTCAGAAGCAACTTTTCGTAAGATGATTTTTTTTTCAACTCGAGCTGATTTCAGAATTTCGCTTAAAGTACTCATTTGGACAATTTTTTTTTAGACTAATGATGTCTAAATTTACGATTTTATTTTTTTGTCAAAAAAGTTGATATTAATTAGCTTTACGCAACACAATGACAAAGACAATCGAAAAATATAAAAATGCAGCCTAAAAATTCAATAGCAATATGAAACACACCTATAAAATAGCAGGAATGAATTGTGGCAGTTGCAAAGCAGCTGTTGAAAAAAGTTTAAATGGTATAGACGCCATTACCAATGCGGTGGTTCATCTCGAAAAAAAAGAAGCAATCATTACCCTAAGCCATCATATAGAGGTGGCTGAACTTCAAAAAGTATTGCCTTTAAAGTACACCATTACAGAAAAAGAACCCAACAACCAATCTGCCGCTGCTCATTCATTAAATCTTGACAAAAAAGAAGAAAAAAGCAAACTTCAACAGCTAAAACCACTCTTGCTCATCATTTTTTATATAACATCTGCAAGTGTATTGTTGCATTACAAAAATTGGCGTTGGAGTGAATTTATGCTCGACTTTATGGGGTTGTTCTACATTGTCTTTAGTTTCTTTAAAATGCTTGACTTAAAAGGGTTTCCAGATTCATTTAGAATGTACGACCCATTAGCAAAACGCATCCCTATTTATGGATGGGTCTATCCTTTTATAGAAACCGCATTGGGAATCATGCTTTTAATGCGTTTTGAAGTAAACATAGCTTTAATTGTTACGCTAGTTATATTAGGAATAACCACTATTGGCGTAATAAAAACACTGGCAGATAAAAAGTCAATACGATGCGCTTGCTTAGGTACAGCCTTAAAACTACCAATGACCGAAGCTACATTTATTGAAAATGCCATCATGATTGTAATGACCATACTCATGTTATCAAACCTATTTTAAAATGAAAAAGTATATAATTTACGTAGGAATATTAGCGATTGGTTTGTTGCTAGGTTGGTTAATTTTTGGCGATTCATCAAATAAAGAAACAGGACATAATCATTCCCAAAAAGCGACAATAAAACAAACATGGACGTGTTCTATGCATCCTCAAATAATGCTACCCGAAGCTGGTGATTGTCCTATTTGCGGAATGGATTTAATCCCTGCCGAAACAAGTGCAGAAGGATTGAATGTCAACGAATTTAAATTGACTAAAAATGCGATGGCATTGGCGAATATTCAAACTTCTATTGTGGGCAACAGCACGGGTAAAGAGCCTACTGTAAAATTGTCTGGAAAGATTGCAGAAAATGAAGAAGCAAATGTGGTGCAAGCAAGTTATTTTTCAGGACGCATTGAGCGTTTAAATATTGGTTCTGTAGGAGAAGAAGTGAAAAAGGGGCAATTATTGGCAACCATCTATTCGCCAGCATTATTTTCGGCACAACAAGAGTTAATTACAGCTTCATCTATAAAGGAATCGCAACCCGCATTGTATAAAGCTGTTCGTAATAAATTGAAACTTTGGAAGATTTCTGAAAGTCAGATTGACCAAATTGAAGCTTCCCAAAAAGTAAAACAAAATTTCCCGATTTATGCTACCGTTTCAGGGACAGTTTCTGAAAAATTAGTAGCACAAGGCGATTATGTAAAGCAAGGGCAGGCATTGTTAAAAATAGCAAACTTACATACGGTGTGGGCATTATTTGATGTGTATGAAAATCAAGTTCAATTATTCAACAAAGGGCAAAAGGTTACAATTACCACAAGGGCGCATGCTAACAAAGAATTTAAATCAATGGTAGATTTTATTGACCCTACATTCAATGCTGCAACACGAACTGCAAAACTTCGAGTAGTGCTAAACAATAAAAACAACGAATTTAAAACAGGCATGTTTGTGGAAGGAAATATTGCAATAGCAAAGTCTAAAAAAGAGCAAAATTTAATGATTCATTCATCAGCAATACTTTGGACAGGAAAACGCTCTGTGGTTTACTTAAAGAAAAATCCCGAGATCCCAATTTTTGAAATGAAAGAAATTACAATAGGCAAACAATTAGGGAATCAATACGAAGTTGTTGAAGGACTTAAAATAGGAGATGAAATTGTAACCAATGGCACATTTACCGTAGATGCAGCCGCTCAACTACAAGGCAAAAAATCTATGATGACAAAAAAAGAGAGCAAAGAAATAATAGGACACGAAGGTCATATGATGAATGAGAAAAAAGCAAAGATCGACTTTAGCGATACAATAGAAAAGTCATTTCAGCCTGTCATAGCCACTTATATGGAATTTAAAGATGCTTTAATTCAATCTGATAGCGCTTTGTCATCCGTAAAAGGCAACGTATTTAGAAAAGCTTTAGATGCCATTCCTGCCAATGACAGAAAAAAAATGGATGAATGGTCTATGCTTCATAAAACAGCCAAAAGCATCCATGAAAATATGAGTTTAGAGCATCAACGCAAACAGTTTCAAATCTTATCCGAGCATTTAATTGCAATGGTTAAAAAATTTAATAAAACTGAAAGCAAGCTATTTGTTCAATTTTGCCCCATGGTAAATAACAACAAAGGCGGTTTTTGGTTAAGCAAAGAAGAAGAGATTTTGAATCCATACTTTGGAGATAAGATGTTGACCTGTGGTAATGTTGAGGAGGTAATTGAGTAATTTAAATATGAGTACAGCCAAATTTTGTGGTGAGTATTAAATTCACACACTCTACAAGGTATTGTCAATACGCAGGAGTGCCTATATTTGTGTTTTCTAAAAAAAACCTATGCTACCACTTCAAAAAGAAATAAATCGCCGAAGAACTTTTGGAATCATCTCTCACCCAGATGCAGGAAAAACAACACTTACCGAAAAGTTATTACTCTTTGGTGGCGCCATACATGAAGCAGGTGCGGTAAAAAGCAACAAGGTAAAAAAGTCTGCCACCTCTGATTTTATGGAGATTGAGCGACAAAGAGGTATTTCGGTAGCTACTTCTGTGCTTGCGTTTATCTACAAAGACAAAAAAATCAACATTTTAGACACACCAGGGCACAAAGATTTTGCAGAAGATACCTTTAGAACGCTTACTGCTGTAGACAGCGTAATTGTGGTGATAGATGTAGCAAAAGGGGTAGAAGAGCAAACAGAAAAGCTGGTTAAGGTCTGTAGAATGCGGAACATTCCTATCATCGTTTTTATAAACAAGCTTGATAGGGATGGAAAAGATGCTTTTGATTTGCTCGATGAAATTGAACAAAAACTAGGCTTGCAAGTGGTTCCTTTGAGCTTTCCGATTGGTATGGGGCATGACTTTAAAGGAGTTTACAATATTTACGAACAAAAAGTTCAAATTTTCTCTCCAGAAAACAAACAAAGCATTTCCGAAAGCATTGTATTCAAAAATATCAATGACAATTCACTGAAAGATTTGGTGGGTGAAGGTGCTGCCAATACGCTTCGCGAAGAGTTAGAAATTGTAGCGGAAGTTTATCCAACATTTGATAAAAAAGATTATTTGGACGGAAAGATACAGCCTGTGTTTTTCGGATCAGCGCTGAACAATTTTGGCGTAAAAGAATTGTTGGATTGCTTTACCGAAATTGCTCCATCACCGCTTGCAAAAGAAAGCGACCAAAGGGTTGTGCATCCAGAAGAAAATAATTTTTCTGGATTTGTGTTTAAAATTCATGCAAACATGGATCCCAATCACAGAAACCGATTGGCTTTTGTAAAAATTGTATCGGGTATTTTTCACAGAAACAAACCCTATCTACACGTTCGTTTAGATAAAAAACTACGATTTTCTAGTCCACATACCTTTTTTGCAGCCAAAAGAGAAATCATTGAACAATCTTTTCCAGGAGACATTGTAGGCCTGCCAGATACTGGAAACTTCAAAATTGGCGACACGCTTACCGAGGGTGAGAAAATATCATTCAAGGGCATTCCTAGCTTTTCGCCTGAACATTTTAGGTATGTAAACAACCTCGACCCGATGAAAAATAAGCAGTTTCACAAAGGCTTAAACCAATTAATGGACGAAGGGGTGGCACAGCTATTCACCTTAAATGCCAATGGCAGAAAAGTGATTGGAACCGTAGGTGCCTTGCAGTACGAAGTAATTCAATACCGACTTGAACACGAATACAATACCAAGTGTAGCTACGAAAATTATAGGGTGCACAAAGCTTGTTGGGTTCATACAAGTAAACCTAACAGCGAGGAATTCAAGGACTTTAAAAGGGTGAAGCAACGCTACCTCGCGATCGACAAACAAGGAAGTCTCGTGTTTTTAGCAGATTCCGCATTTTCAATTGCAGCTGCAAAAGAAAAATACCCTTCACTGGAGCTGAAGTTTACGAATGAGTTTTAGGAGATGTAAGTAAAAATCTACTTAGTTTGAATTTACTCAAACCCTGCTTTTACGATAAAACCGAAAGGCAATAGAAAAACAAAACAGCAATAACAGCGGAAGCAATACATTTATAAATTGCCACTTGGTAGTTTCTTCGTATGCTTTTTTCTTGTCTAGAAAATCAATGGTTATATTTTTTAAACGAAGATTGATCAAACCTGTGTCATCCACCAAATAATTCACACAATTCAATAAAAATTCCTTGTTTCCAAATTGCTGGTTCGACCATTTGTCTAAACCCAACGCTAGCGGCTTTCCTCTAGAAACTTCATTGGCAATTAAATCTCCATCCGAAATCACAATCATTTTAGTGGGTATACTAACCTCTTCGATCTTTTCAATATCAAATGGCTTTACCCTGCCTGCAAAAGCAGACTTAAAACTCCCTTCCAACAACACCGCCAATGGCACCTCTTTTTTTGAATAGGAACTACTTTCTTTATTGTTTAAAATAGTGTTGAGGTCAATTTCATAAGGCGTTGCAACTAGCTTTGACTCACTAGAACTCTGCAACAACACTGTTTTCTTCACCTTGTTTTTTAGCGTGTCTATGCTATTGGCATATTGAAATCTCACCATTTCTAGGTGCCGATTGATTTCGTGGTTGTTTTTTGAGATGGTAAGCGGGTAAAGTTCCCAATTAAACCTATCAAACTGTGGGGTGTTTCCAATATTTCCGGTGGAGAGGGTGATTTGCGAAGCGAATTTGTCAGACACTAAATTTGAATTGATCCTTACGCCGTAATTAAAAAAGAAATCCGTAAGACCCAAATCTACTGGATAGGCTATTGAAGAGCCATTTTTTCTGAGACTATCGTGTGCAACCTGCACCTGATCTACCAGCCATAAAGATTTTCCTCCTTGCATGGCATATTGGTCTAGCACAAACTTTTCTTGTTCATTGAATTTGATGCTTGGTTTGGCTGAAATCAGCAAATCAAAATCTTGCAATTTTTTAAGTGTACCTGTCGGATTTTTTTGAACAGAGTCAAGTGTAAATGGGGCTAATAAATAATACTGCCCCAATTTTTTTAAAAAATCTGCAATATAAATATCATCGAGCTGCCCATTCCCTTTTAAAATCGCTATTTTCTTTGACTTTTGATTCGTAATTTGATGCAACGCGTCTGCGAATGCATATTCTAAGTTTTGAATACTACTTTCAAGTTGCTCATTTTGAGAGTAGGTATAAATATCTTTGAGCAACGAAACTGGTATTGATTTATTTTTATACGAAATGGTTGCCCAAGGAAATATAATTAATTCTTCTCGTTTGCCTGCTTGCTGAATTTGTAATGTAGTGGGTTTGATCCCTTTTTTCAACAACTTTTCTCGAATGTCTGTTGGATCGATAAATTTGAAAAAAATGTTTTTATTGTAAGATTTTAATTCCTCCAACAACCATCGGGTTTCTATTTCAAGTCTTTTAAAGTCTGCCGGAAAGTCTCCTGTTAAATAGACTTTAATGATGGTGGCTTCCTTGACATTCTGTATGATTTTTTTGGTGGCAGGAGCAATGGAGTATCGTTTATCATCGGTAAGATCGAATCTTTGATAAAAATTTGATGCCAAAAAATTTATAAAAATCAATGCACCAAAAAGAATGGCTATGTATTTGAATTTATGACTCACGCTCCAGGTTCTTTTTAGCTATGAATAGAAAAAAAATAGTAATGGACAAAAAATAAACCAAATCTCTGGTGTCAATCACGCCATTGCCCACACTTTTGTAATGTGCACTCATGCCAATTTGCTCAATTAAATAGTCATTCCCACCCATAGAATCAAAGCTAGCCAAAGCCTCAAAACCATGGTAAAAGAAAAAGCAAGTAAAAACAGCCACTACAAAAGCAACTATTTGATTTTTAGACAGTGTAGAAGCAAAAATACCTATACTGGTGTAAGTGGTTATCAATAAAAATAACCCAAAAAAAGAAGCAAAAGTAGTGCCTAATTTGATATTCCCAACTGGATTGCCAAGCTTATAAATACTGTACACATAAACAACGGTAGGCAAAATGGCAACTCCAATAAGTAGCATGGCTCCAAAATATTTACCCAACAAAATATTCCAAAAAGACAGCGGTTTTGTTTTGAGCAATTCCAATGTTCCGCTATTCAGTTCCTCCGAAAAACTCTTCATGGTAACTGCTGGAATCAAAAATACCAATACCCATGGAGCCAAGTAGAAATAACTACTCAGGTCGGCAAACCCAGCGTTCAAAATATTCAATTCTCCCTCAAAAACCCACAAAAACAAACCATTGATAAGCAAATACACCCCTATAACCAAGTACGCAATAGGAGAAGCAAAAAATGACTGTAATTCTTTTGATAAAATGCTTAGCATGGGTTTTTGTCTTAAAGCTTTTATTTGACTAAATTGATTTAACTTATTTTTTCAACCCGATTTTATTCCCACTTTGAATATCAACCGCTTTAGGAGAAATAGTACTAGACTCAGAATAATACCCCATACCTCTTGAAATCACATAATACTTAAACTTTTGACTATTCACTAGTAACTTTATCACATCAAGCTCTTGTTGATTCTCTGTGTTATTAGTTGAATCATACCCTTCAAGTCCTTTGGTAAAATCAGGAAGTGTTGCTACAAAATCTAAGAATAAATCAAGTAGTTCCTCCTCTTCAGGTTTAAAATGTTTGGTGAAAATATCCAAAACTTCACATCCCTTACTATCTTCATTATTATGCGTATTTGGCATTAAGTCCGATTGTTGAAGAAGGCTACGAATAAGTTCTTTGTATTTAAAAATCAAATGTAGCTTATTGCCTTGTTTAGCCTTGAATTCTTCAAAATTTGATTTATCTATAGCCCTACAATCAGTAAAACATGTTTCTGCAACACAAATCGTATATAATGTAGACGTATCTGGTAATTGTAGATTAGGAAGATTAAAATAAAGGTGTTCAGGCTTCTTTTTTAACATGAAAAAGGAGAGCCTTGGTATGGAGTCTAATTTATTTGAAGATAATATTGAGAGTTCAACTGCTGCTTCATTAGAGAAAAAAGTAGTTAGATCTGGAATGTTCTCACAATAACCGAAATTTAACGTACTCAACTTATGCCTATCTGACAAACTCAAAAAAGCCATATTTTCATTATCTGCAAATAATTTTGTAATGAATGTAGGAACCTTAATAGATGGACTTTTTTTTATAAGTTCATCATTATTTAAAAATGGACTTTTTATCTTATGTAAATTTATGTGAAATGCTTTTAAGCTAAAATTGATTGTTATATAATTTAGTTGTTAATCTATTGTAGGCAGAATCTCTATATCTCCTACACCTTTTTCTTGCGCATATTGGCACAACAAATCTACTTCTTCCTGGCTTAGTTGAAAATAATCTGTGCCACTTATTTTAAGTGTCGATGTGTTTTGCTCCGCTACAGAATAACGCCTAAAAGCATCATTAATGTTTGGATATTTTTCAAAAATTTGTTCAATTGAAGCTGTTTTCCCCATAATTTTTAGTTTTAAAATTAAATACAAAGATAGGAGATTCTCAAATCATAATCCAACAAGCTGTTTTCTAGAAAACTCTAGAAAAGATTAACATTTACACCTCTTGTCTCAACTTTATAGGTGATGAGCTTTGTCCCCAATTAATGGTTCTATGCGGATAAGGGATATTTATATTTTGCTCATCAAAAGCGATTTTAAGCCTTTTGTTAAATGCTCTTCCAACATTCCATTGCTCTAAGGTAAGTGTCTTGATTCTAGCTTTGATTACAACACTACTTTCTCCAAACTTATCCAAACCAAAAACCTCAATCGGTTCGATTATTTTATCTGAAAATTCTCTATCATTTTGCAATTCCAAGCCTACTTTTTTTATGCACGCAATTACCTTATCTACATCTTCTTTGTAATTCACACCAATATCAAAAACCATGGCAGACCAATTTTTGGTCATATTTGACAAGGTATTTATTTTACCATTTTGAAAAGTGTGCACCACACCTGCCAAGTCCCGTAGCGTAATGGTTCTTAGGTCGATACTTTCTACAAGACCTCCTGTTCCGTTTACCACTGCTACATCCCCTACCCTAATTCTATCTTCAAGCAGTAAAAAGAAACCAGAAATACCATCTCGAACAAGTTCTTGCGCACCAAAACTCAAAGCAAGCCCCAATACACCTGCACTGGCAAGTAGGGGGGCAATATCAATGCCAATGGCTCGAAGGCAAATCATGATAAATACAATCCAAAAAGCTGTTTTAACTACGCCATTGAGCAATCCAAAAAGTGTTTCAACTCTTTTTTCGCCTTCTACAAGTCTGTCATCATCGTCATCTATTTTCTTCATCAACCTTGTTTTGAAATTCTCCAAGGTATAGGTATAGACTTTCAGCAAAATATAGAACAGCACTACAAGAAACAACAGGGTTGGAATCGTATCTATTGTCCAATCTTTAAGCTGTTCGGTGATTTTAGATATTCTATCTTCGGTAAACATGGGGGTGTTTTATTTTTATATGGCGCTAAAAAACATTAAACAACGCTGAGTGAGTTTTAAAATCTATGGAGAGAAAATGATTCTTCAACCATCAAAATCATTCAACCGTTACAGACTTTGCCAAGTTTCTAGGCTGATCGACATTACAACCACGCATTACAGCAATGTGATATGACAGTAATTGCAATGGAATCGTTGTGAGCAATGGCGTAAATGGCTCAAGTGTTTGTGGTATTTCAATCACATGATCTGCAATATTTTTAATAACTTCATCGCCTTCCATTACTACTGCTATGATTTTACCTTTTCTAGACTTTATTTCAAGCACATTGCTTACTACTTTTTCATAATGTCCTTTTCTGGTAGCAATAATAACCACAGGCATTGATTCATCTATCAAAGCAATAGGGCCGTGTTTCATTTCTGCTGCTGGGTAACCTTCTGCATGGATGTACGAAATCTCTTTTAGCTTCAGCGCTCCCTCAAGTGCAACTGGAAAATTGTAACCTCTTCCTAGGTAGAGAAAGTTTTTAGCATCTTTATAAGTATGTGCAATTTCCTTGATCTTTTCATAATCATCTAGCACCTTCGAGATTTTCTCAGGTATCAAACTCATTTCATGAAGGTAGGTGTGGTAAGAAGCGGCCGATAGCTTTCCTTTTTTATATCCAAGTTTTAATGCCAATAAAGTAAGAACTGTAATTTGAGTAGTAAATGCTTTGGTAGAGGCAACTCCAATTTCAGGACCAGCATGGGTATAGGCTCCTGAATTTGTTTCGCGAGCTATGGATGAACCAACAACATTACAAATTCCAAATACAAAAGCGCCTTTTGATTTGGCTAATTTAACAGCGGCTAATGTATCAGCTGTTTCTCCAGACTGAGAAATTGCAATGACAATATCGTTCTTATTTATGATAGGGTTTCTATACCTAAATTCTGAGGCGTATTCAACCTCCACAGGTATTCTTGCAATTTCTTCAAATAAATATTCGGAAACCAACCCAGCATGCCAAGAAGTACCACAGGCAACTACAATAATGCGTTTTGCATTCATAAAGGTTTCTAGATTGTTGGTCAAACAATCCATTTTTACAATCCCCTCATTGGCAATGAGTCTACCCCTATAAGCATCGGTAATAGCTTTGGGTTGTTCAAAGATTTCTTTGAGCATAAAATGCTCGTAATTACCCTTTGCAATTTGTTCGAGGCTCATTTGAAGCTCCTCAATATTAGGAACCACCTTGGTATCGTCTCCTATTTTAAAAATTGAGATATCTCTATCCAATCGAATAACCGCCATCTCTTCATCGTTGAGATAAATCACATTGCTGGTATATTCCACAAATGGAGAAGCATCTGATGCCACAAAAAACTCCTTATTATCTTTTCCTACACCAATAGCAATAGGGCTGCCCAATTTGGCAACCACAAATTCATTGGGTTTTGTTATGTCAAAAACAGCAATGGCATAAGCACCAGTTACCTGCGTCAAGGCAAGCTGAACAGCTTTTCCTAGTTTACAATTATTCTGAGATTTAACTTCTTCAATTAAATTTACAAGTACTTCTGTATCTGTATCACTAGAGAATGTATACCCCCTAGCGGTAAGTTCTTTTTTAAGGGTATCAAAATTTTCGATGATACCATTATGAACAATCACCAAGTTGCCTGAATTCGAGACATGAGGATGTGAGTTTACATCATTTGGAACGCCGTGTGTAGCCCATCTAGTATGACCAATTCCAAATGTTGATTCATTTTGCTCATTTGCCAGAAGCTCTAGATCTGCCACTTTTCCTTTGGTTTTGAAAAGTTCTATATTGGAATTTTGATCAAACATCATAATCCCCGCACTATCATATCCTCGGTACTCCAAACGTCTCAAACCATTTATAACTATTGGGTAAGCTTTTCTAAAGCCCAAATAACCTGCAATTCCACACATATTACACTCAGTTTATTTTTTTAAATTTTAATTCTAATTGAAGTTTTTTTTCACCATGTACATCACTTTCATCTAGCAGCACTACTCCTTTTGGATTCCAGTTATAATCCAAAGATGATGAACCTCCACTAATATTGGCATAAGTTTCGTTGTATACTTTTATCCCAAGTTCAATGATTGATTCAGAATCAATCTTCAGAACCTCTGAAAAGTAATCTGTAACAGAGAATGTATATTTTAAAGGTACTTCTTCACCATCTTTATTTTCATATTCTAGCAATCCACCCACCGCAACTGCCCCTGAAGCAATAGCATCCAATACATGAGCATTGTCGTTCTTATTGTAGATGTAAAGCCTTTCTGGGATGTTTTCAATGTATTGTTGGTCAACAAATACAGAAATAGTTGCTTTGGTAACTAACCAGTTTTTAGACCTTATTTTCTCCAAATCCTCATCACTTACTTCCAACTGAACAACAGCTTCTTCACCTGCTGCACCTTGAACAAAAAGACGATCACTTTCTCTGGATATATTAGCATAGTTACGCTCAAAAACATTTGCTTTTGATGATCCGAAAAAGTACGTAGCCGTCTTTTTTATGTTTACCTCGCCTTCCCCAGGAATTCCGTCTGAATCTAAATCTTCATTTGACGATTCATTTTCTTTGTTTGAATAAAGAATTTCTAACTTAGAAGACGCAAGCGAAAGCTCCATAAGATGTCCGTCAGTACCATTGGAAGATGCTTGTATGTAAAATCCATTGAAGTAACTCTCAAAAGTTTCTTGTGTGGTAAAAACCTCACTGCTTGAATTCTCCATTAACTTACTCTTCAGATAATTAATGGCAATTGCATCCAATTTAAATCGGATCTCTGGTCTCCAGTTAGTCCCTTTTAGCGTATCCTTGTCATACACTAATAAATTTTTATCTAACCGATCAATCACCAAAAATTTATCATCTGCATTGGCTTTAAAATTATCGGAATAAAGAAGTTGAGATTTTGAAAAAACCTTGTTGGAGTTGAGTGTGATGGCACCATCACCTAAATCTGAACTAGAAGTACTTATATTTTCCGCTAGCTCAAACAATTCTATCCTGAAAGTATCTTCTGTATTTCCTACAATATCTTCAAGCTCATAATTTGGATAATTGTTTGAATCGACTATTTCCCCGCCTGATTCCGAGGTAATTTGTGAAGATTTATAAGGAATGGTTACTACAATTGCATCGATTAAATAATCATCGCCAAATAAGTTGGCATATTCAGTATTATCTCCTGAACTCAACTCAGTTGGTAACAATAAATTTGTAGCAATGGAAGCACTCAGCTCCCCAAAAGTTGTGTTGTTGTAGAAACCTAGTAGGTATGCTGATTGACTTGAAGAACGCACACTCTCTATATTGATGACACTGGTAGAAAGCGGTATAATCGAATCATTCGAAACAGTTACCCTATCCACAATCAAATCAGCACCTATAAAAGTTTCTGAATCTTGCTCACAGCCAACAAAAAAAAGAGCAATAATTATGCTGGCTATATTTCTAAAAAGCAATGATTTATTGCTATTTCTCATATTGAATTAAAAATTTATACACCTTCGCCTTGTATTTACTTAAATAACTTAGAATTTAAATTATATAGCTCCTACAAGGCTAGGTGCATCTATCTCCTCTTCCAGTGATTCTAGCACAGGAATATTGTTATTTTCTATGGTTTTCATTATTTCAGAATCCCAAATACCATAAGGATTTACCACAGCATCTGAATTCTCAATAGCATTGATCAATAAATTATTATGCGTAGCATTTGAAAGCGATGTTATTTTTGATTCTTCAATGCCATCAAATTTAACTTTCTCTATCAGGTTATCACTCAAAGGACCTTCAAAAGAGCTATTATGAAGCGTTGTTACAATTTTACAATTACTAAATAATGGCTCGTCCTTGTAATAATTCTTAATATATAGAGGCAATAATGAAGACATCCAGCCATCTATTTGAATAACATCTGGAGCCCAGATTAATTTTTTAACAGTTTCTACCACGCCTTTGGCAAAAAAGATAGCCCTTTCATCATTATCAGCAAACAACTGATCGTTTTTATCTGTAAACAAAGCCTTTCTCTTAAAATAATCTTCGTTATCTATAAAATAAACCTGCATTCCTTGTCTAGGTATCGATGCTACTTTGATGATAAGCGGCATATCTGAATCGTTTATAACTAAATTCATACCAGACAATCTAATCACCTCATGTAATTGATTTCTCCTTTCATTGATTACTCCATATCTTGGTGTAAAAATTCTTATTTTTCCACCCTTTGAATGTACTGATTTTGCAGAATCAAAGGCATGACTGGAAACTTCATTTCTAGCTACGTATGGAAATACTTCGGAAGAAACAAATAAGACTTTCTTATCTTTCATAATAGTAAGTAATAATTGGTTATTTACACAAATATATAACATTTTTTCATGATATATAGTTAAAAAATGTATGTTTGAGGTCTGAATTCATTAATTTTCAAGGATTATCTATGTTAGTTTTTTCAAAAAATGAACAACTGAAAAGTTACCTCAAATCAATTCCAAAATCGTCAACAACAGGTTTTGTTCCCACCATGGGATCGCTACATGAAGGGCATATATCGCTGGTAAAAAAAGCAATTACTGAAAATGATATCGTTGTTACAAGTATTTTTGTAAATCCCACACAATTCGACAAAAAATCAGATTTAGAAAACTATCCAAAATCTTTAGATGCTGACTTAGAAAAACTGAAAGAAGCTGGATGTAATGTTGTTTTTAAGCCATGTGTTGAAGAAATTTACAACAACGACGTAACAGCTGCCTTTTTTGATTTTGAGGGCCTAGATTTACCGATGGAAGGAAAGCACAGAAAAGGACACTTTAACGGCGTTGGCACCATCGTAAAAAAATTATTTGAAATTATCACCCCTAACAAGGCGTACTTTGGCAAGAAAGATTTTCAGCAACTTCTAATCGTAAAAAAAATGGTTGAGATGCTTGAAATACCCATCGAAATCATTGCATGCCCAATAATCAGAACGCACGATGGACTTGCTATGAGCTCTAGAAACGAACTGCTTTTGGAAGATGAAAGAAACGCAGCGCCTTTTATTTACAAAACTTTAAAAGAAACCCAAGAACAGTTTAAGACAACATCTATTACCGATATAAAAAAATGGTTTTTGCAAGAATTTAAACAAGAGCCTAAGTTAAAACTTGAATATTTTGAAATCGCAGATGCAACAACACTGCAACCAATCATGGAGAAAACTCCAGGAATGCAAGCGAGGGCTTTTGTAGCTGCTAATATTGGTAAAGTAAGGCTCATTGACAATATTGAGTTAACATACTAATAAATAATTGAAAAATTGAAAACTAAACTAGGCAAAATTGCCCTTTATACAGTTCCGCTTCTTATTGGCATGCTACTAATTTGGTATTCAATTTCTATACTTTCGGAGGATGAAAAATCTGCTATTAAAAACTCATTTAAATCTGCTAATTACTTTTGGGTTGGCTTCGCGCTATTGCTTGGAGTTCTAAGTAACTTATCTAGAGCCTATCGGTTTAAGTTTTTGTTAGAGCCACTAGGATACAAACCAAAATTCCTGAACAGCACCATGGCAATTTTCACCTCCTATCTCATCAATCTATTAATTCCAAGATCTGGAGAGGTTGTTAGGGCAACTATGCATAAAAAATACGATGGTATTGCATTGGACAAAGTCTTAGGAGTAGTGGTGGCAGAACGCATTTCAGATGTGTTTATGCTTTTGTTATTCATAGCGATTGCCTTTGGACTACAAGCGCCGCTGATTGAAGACATCTTGTTTAAAGACAGTACCAAAGTAGGTATTGTTATAAAAGTAATACTAATAATTACCATTCCTTTTCTGTTTTTCAAAATTTATCAACTTTTAGAAAAATCAAAGAACGCTAACATTCAGCGAGTTATCAAATTTATTCAAGGACTTGTAAGTGGTGTTTTGAGCATTGTAAAAATGAAAAAGAAGTGGTCCTTCCTGCTACATACTTTATTTATCTGGACGCTCTATCTATTAATGTTTTATGTAGGAACTTTTGCTATAAAAGAAATCAATAATTTATCTATAGATGCTGTGGTGGTTGGTTTTGTAGTTGGTGCGTTGAGCATGACTGTGTCCAATGGTGGACTAGGCTGGTACCCAGTGCTTGTATCAGGTGCACTCATACAATTTGAAGTAGAAAAAAATGCCGCACTTTCTTTTAGCTGGATTATTTGGACTTCTCAAACAGTCTTGGTAATCATAGGTGGTTGTATTTCCTTTGTGCTAATTCCTATTTACAATGATTGGCTAAACCGTAAGAAAAAAAGAATTATTGATACCAAACAATCTATTTAAGCTTATAAAATGTGATATTCGCTAAAGTGAGTATTAAATTTTGAAACAAAGAGTTAAGTAATATTTAGTACTGCTAATTTTGAGTGTTTCAGCTAGTTTTTCATAATATCAGTTTCCTTTTTCTTGTAGATTTGATCTATCTCAACAATAAAGTCATCGGTAAGTTTTTGAATATCTATCTCAGCATTGCCTTTCATATCATCAGATAATTCAGTTTTCTTCAAATCCCTCATCGCATCTTTTCTGTAATTTCTAATCACCACTTTCGCATTTTCTGCTTCACCCTTTGCTTGTTTCGAAAGCTCTTTTCTGCGTTCTTCGGTAGGCACAGGCACATTAATGATGATCATTTCGCCATTGTTCATAGGGTTGAAACCTATGTTTGCCAGCATAATACCTTTTTCGATTTCTACCAACATGTTTTTTTCCCAAGGCTGAGCAGTAATCGTTTGAGCGTCTAAAGCTGCTACATTGGCAATTTGAGAAAGCTTTGTTCTAGAGCCATAGTAATCAACCGTTACACTCCCCAACATAGAAGGGGTTGCCTTGCCAGCTCTAATATTTCTAAGCTCTCGCTCAAGATGAGCAATTACTTTACCCATCTCGTCTTTGGCTACATCTACAATAATTTCAAGTTCTTCGTTCATGATTTAAATTTCTATTTTTTTTGAATATTCTTTTTATTTGAACGAGAAATCAAACTAGATATCTTCAAACTTCACATCTGTGAATTCACTTGAATTTGAATCGATTGAACTTTTTTCATCAGCGGGTTTATAATCTGTTTGATGACGATCTGAAATTACTTGTTCGCCACGTTCTTTGATTATAAAATCTGTGGTCTCTTTTAAACTTTCTTGGAATTCAGCAAAATCTTCCTTGTATAAATATATCTTGTGTTTCTTGTAATGGAAAGACCCATCTTCTTCAGTAAATTTTTTACTTTCCGTAATGGTCAGATAATAATCATCAGACTTGGTTGATCTTACATCAAAAAAGTAGGTTCTTCTGCCTGCTCTTAAAACTTTTGAAAAAATTTCTTCTTGTTCGCTGTGTTCGTTAATCATCGGATGGTCTGCTTTAAATTTTTATTTAATTCAGAAGTAAAATTAAAAAAAAACTTGATATACTCAAATCATATAGATTTACGAGGGTTTCAAAAAACAAGCTTCTTCATCAACTTTTTCAAATTGAATAGCTTAAAGTATTCTAAAAGAATCTCACAAAGCCATATTTTATTACTTTTGGTTTAAATTATTCTTAAAAGTTTTGTCAAAAACCCTTGTAATCATACCTACCTACAATGAAAAAGAGAACATCGAGGCAATCATCCGCGCTGTTTTCTCATTAACTATGGTGGTTGATATTTTGGTAGTTGATGACAATTCTCCAGACGACACGGCAAACATTGTAAGAATACTTCAAAAAGATTTTCAATGCCTACACCTAGCAGTAAGAACGACTAAAAAAGGACTTGGAAATTCTTACATTCATGGCTTTAAATGGGCGTTACAAAAAGAGTATGAATACATTATAGAAATGGATGCAGACTTCTCGCACAACCCAAAAGACTTGGTTCGCTTGCATACTGCTTGTGCTGAGCATGGAAATGATTTTTCAATAGGCTCGAGGTATATCAACAATAAAATTAATGTGGTGAACTGGGATTTTAAACGCCTGCTCCTCTCCTACTTGGCTTCTAAGTATGTGAAAATAATTACTGGAATTCCTATTTTTGATACTACTGCAGGGTTTGTGTGCTACCACCATAGTGTGTTGAGAGATATCGACCTTTCAAAAATTCAATTTACGGGCTATGCTTTTCAAATCGAAATGAAATTTAAGGCATGGAAAAAAAAATTCAAGCATAAGGAAGTATCAATTATATTTGAAGATCGAAAATTAGGCGTTTCAAAAATGAATAGTTCTATTATTTTTGAAGCAATTTACGGAGTGTTAAAACTTCAATTTGGACAACTTTTTAAAAAAAATTAAAAAAATGAATAGCATACTTATTAAAAACGCAAAGATTGTAAACGAAGGAAAGATTCAAGAAGGAGATGTATTGATTGAAGACAAATACATTTCACAAATCGGAACATCGATTCATGCAAAACCAAATACCAAGGTAATTGATGCCAAAGGCAGCTACCTGCTTCCTGGTGTAATTGACGACCAAGTACATTTTCGGGAACCCGGACTCACGCACAAAGGAACCATTGCTACTGGCAGTAGAGCAGCTGTGGCAGGTGGAATCACCTCTTTTTTCGAAATGCCCAATACCATTCCGCAGGCTACTACCCAAGAATTGCTTGAGCAAAAGTTTCAAACAGCTTCCAAAACCTCTTACATCAATTATTCATTTGCGTTTGGCGGAACCAATAACAACCTTGAGGAGCTATTAAAAACTGACCCGAAAAGAGTCTCTGGAATCAAGTTGTTTTTAGGATCATCTACTGGAGATATGCTAGTGGATGACCAAAAAGTTTTAGAAAAAATATTTTCTTCTACAGAATTGGTTATTTCCACACACTGCGAAGACGAACAAACCATTAAAAGAAATTTGCAACAACATATAGAAAAGTATGGCGATGATATTCCAATTGAAAAACACCCAATCATTCGAAGCGAAGAAGCATGCTATATCTCTTCTTCCAACGCAATAGCATTGGCAAAGAAAACAGGTGCTAGACTACATGTTTTTCACCTAACAACTGCCAAGGAGATGGAATTGTTTACGAATGACATACCGCTAAAAGATAAAAAAATAACTGCTGAGGTTTGCTTGCACCACCTGTGGTTTACCGATCATGATTACAAAGAAAAAGGTACGCTTATCAAATGGAATCCTGCTATCAAAACTGCAAAAGATAGGGATGGACTTTGGGAGGCGCTACTAGATGATAGAATTGATGTGATTGCCTCTGACCATGCACCACATTTGCTCGAAGAAAAGCAGCAACCCTACACCAAAGCACCGAGCGGAGCTCCGCTAGTACAACATTCGTTGGTAGCAATGATGGAATGCGCACTCAACAATAAAATTTCGATTGAAAAAATGGTGGAGAAAATGTGTCACAACCCTGCAATTTTGTTTAATGTAGATAAAAGGGGCTTTGTTAGAGAGGGTTACTATGCCGATCTAGTTTTAGTAGACACCAACCAAGCGTGGCAAGTGCAAAAAGACAATATTTTGTATAAATGTGGATGGTCTCCACTAGAAGGAACAAAATTTCAATCAAAAGTTACCCATACTTTTGTAAACGGAAACTTGATTTACAATCAAGGAACTTTTAATGATGATTTAAAAGGAATGCGAATTGAGTTTGATAGATAAGCGGCATCGTCGATTTTTAAGCCTTTTTTGCTTGTTTGTGCTTGCCGTTGGCTGCACGAGCAACACCATTTATAAAAAACCTGCAAACTTAATTTCTGAAGAAAAGATGGTTGGCCTGCTTTCTGATTTGTTTATTGCACAGGGAGTTTATGAAGTAACGAGCTTACAGTCCAAACAGCCTGAAAATTACTACCCCTTGGTGCTTGAAAAGCATAAAACTGACACAGCACAGCTTGCCAGCAGCATTGAATACTACATCTCAAAAATTGATGACTACAACAAAATTCTAAAGAAAGTAGACCTAAAACTTCAATACCAGCTAGACACTTTAAAAGCTCGTACTGAATAAAGCAACCAAAAAAATTTACATTTTTAAAGATAATTTCTTGCTTAGGAAATTATCTGTAAATTAATTTTATTCAGTTAATTACGAATTTATTAGCTGATTTAAAATCTTGTTAAAAAGAAACTGAACCTATTTTTTTACTTTTTCACTTGACTTTCTAAATTGGTTTCGTTATAATTGTATTAAAAAAAAGTAGGAGGAAAATAGAAATTTTTGCAAACATTTTTTCGCAGCCCTCTAATCAAACATAAATAGTAGCGTAAAGTTTGGATTCGGAAGTTCTTCATTTAAGAAACCTTAATGTTTTTCGCAATACTTTTTATAAAAAAATTGATAATTAGGTTGTTAATATTGACATGTTTCGCTTAAAAGAAAGACTCTTTTAAGCGTTTACTGAAATTCATTTGAATATTTCTGTTTACAACATACGGTACATTTTGATCATTCTATCGTGTTCTTGAGTAAAAAACTATATGATTATATAGATTGTTTAATATTAATATCTTTTTTATGGATGAAAATTATTTTTTAACTGAACAACAATATTTAAAGGCGTTAGCGAAGGAAATTCACAATGAAACAACGGGTGTTTACGATAAAAAACCTACGAAAAGAGAGCTCCATCAAGAAGGTTTTAAAGCAAAGCGAGCAAACTACAAAGTCCTAAAATGTTTACTTGGTAAAAAAAGATTCGCTGAACTCAGCACAAAAAAAGAAAGGGAAATTGAGCTAACACTTAAAGCTTTTTTTCTTTACAAAATATATTATGATTTTAATATTGTAAAAGATAAAAATTCTCCTGAATTAGAAAAATGGTATGATTTTAGCGAATCTAAAAAAAAAGACATCATAAAAAGGAGCTTAGAAACGAATCTAAATCCAGGTGAAATTTTTAAACTTTCACCTATAGCAAAATACGAAAATCAAGATAATAGCTCAATTTTTCGTGTTAAATCTTATCGCTTCACTGTACCAAATAGAATTAATCTAAAAAGGGAAAATTCAGATTTTTCAAATAAAACAGACAAAACATTTCCTCTTAGCTCCCACCAAGAAGAAGAAGAAGAAGAAGAAGAAAAAGAAGTCAGCAGCTACTTACATGTCGGAATCTAACTTTAAAATATAGGATTATAAAGTCCTACCTAAATTAGTTAATTTTTTATTTTAAGAACTTATACAAACAAATTGTACAAATCTCAAATATAAAAATACCCCCCCCTCAAAAGCAGCGTAAGCCTTGGTTTTTTAGATTTTTTTCCCTATCTTAGAAAAACAGTAATCAAACAGCTGTCAAAATTCAACCTATGGAACTAAGATTGAATCAAATTATTCTTTTCAGCCTGAATAAGGCTAATTACACTTTATACGTCAATTGACTTATCATGAAGGTCGCATCATTATGATGATGCTATTTTTTTGAGATACAGCTTTAGAAATAAGCGTGAGATTGTATTGAAATATTCACCTTATGATGTTTCCTAATGCTTCTATATCAAGCATGAGACTCCGCGCAAGTCCTCATTTTTTAATTATTTCAATATCAAAAACAAGGTGTTGACTACCTACGCCTTTTTTGTAACGAAAAAAAGAATTTAAAGTGCTGGACATCAATACAATTTATCAGATAGGAAATCTATTTGCTAATGTTTATAGCTCATTTTTCTATAGCTAATGGTCGTGAATTTACCTGCAAGCAACTTAATAGAAATTAATATACACCTAATAATTACCTCTTAATCAACTACTAAACAATTAATTATGAATCACCAAAAAATACAACGTACTATAGTAGCTCCAGGAGTAGATCTGTTTGTACAACTAGAAGAAGAAAAAAATATGCATAAACTATTTAAATTTTTAATTACAAAAGAATTTGAAAAATTTAAATTACTTTTTAACACTCTTAAAAAACAGATAGAAGAAGATATTTTATTTAAAAAATTTTTAATTATTCTTATAAATAAAAAGTGTAAAACTGAACTAAAATCACTGTTACAGGAAATTCCAATAGGTACGAGAAAAAAAATTTTATCGGATATTGGCAAACACTATGCTAAAACTCCCATGAAATTTAAGGAAGGAGGAGAAAGTTTAATCTTGCTTATGAACACTTATAAAAACATTATGGGTTACGAAGTAGAAGCAATATCTTTTTCTATGAATCTAGCGTTGAAATTTTTTGATGATAAAAATACAGAAGCATTTGATGTTATAATTAACTATGGAATTCTTTGGCAGAAGAACAAAAATCGTGTGCTAAGTATATGCCTAGATCGCTCCTCTTTAATTAACAAAGATGTGGTAAAAAAATGCATCAATTTTATGACAAGAGTATTTCATGAAGATCTAATAAAAGAGAAAGTTGTAGAAACAGCTATTGGTTTCTCATCTGTTGAAGAATCTGATATGACTAAATTTAACAACATTGTTGTAGCTTGTCATGAATTAGACAAAAATGAATTGATATTAAGCATTCTAGCAGCATGTAAAAACATATTGGCATGTCAAATAATATTTGAAAAACACTTTGAAGATAGATTGAAAAAAGCTGAATATTGCAATAATTATAATGAAAGAGCTGTACAAAAAATTATTTACGAACAGTTAACTGTTTGTTCAGAAAATTCTGAAGAATGCCTTATAAGTTATATAGATTTTGCAGAAATTTTCTTTTATCAAAAAAACATTGATATTGCCATTTTAGAAAAATCTAGGTTACTTTTAGATAATCAATCAAAGGAAAACTACAATACATTTATAAACATCATAAATGCTTGTCATCAATCTAAAAAAGATGAGTTGTTGATCAACATATTAGAAAATTTCGAAAACGAATTAGCATATAAAATGATTCTGGAAATACATATTAGAAAAAAACTATCTGAAATTAACCCTTTTAACGAAGTAGAAAAACAAGAAATTCTGAATAAGTATTTGAAAGTCTGTTCGAAAACTTCGGAAAATTGTATTGTTTATTATATGAATTTTATGAAAGAATTTTACGATCAAGAAGAAATCGATAACAGCATTTTAGTTACTGCTGTAGCGTTTTCTGAATCAAATGAGATGCATAGATTTAGAAAACTTGTATCGGCTTGTCATAAGTTGGATAATGCTAAAATACGAGAAGAAATTTATACACAGTGCAACGAAACAGGACGCGAAATAATAAATCTACTTCGTTATGAAGTAACTTCAAATAACCATAATATACCTCGTGAAATAATCATAGTTAAAGAAACTGACTTCGCTACAAGACCACAAAGATTCTCCTGACATTCATTTAGGAATTCAAAAGTTCTAGAATGATAAACTTTAGATTACATAGTTTACAGGATAGCGTGTATTTGAAATTTACATAACACTATTCAGCCCTAGCTAACTCAATAATTTGATTGGCAAGCTCTACCCCTATTCTTTCTTGCGCTTCCACCGTAGCAGCACCAATATGTGGAGAAAGAGATAGCTGAGAGTTCATTAGAAGTTTTACATCTGGTATAGGTTCATTTTCAAAAACATCAAAGGCAGCACTGGCAATTTTTCCGCTTTCAATAGCTTTGAGCAACGCCACTTCATCAACTACGCCACCACGCGCAGCATTTACTAGCATGGCTTCTTCTTTCATCATTTTCAACTCATTGGTAGAAATTACGTAGGTGTCTTGTGCAGGTACATGAATAGAAACAAAGTCAGAGGACTTAAGAACCTCCTCTTTTGTTTGTGTTTGAATGGTAAACGAAACTTTTTGATCATTAAAAAAAGTTAACTCTAAATCCATTTTTTCAATAAATGGGTCGTAAGCGGCTACTTTCATTCCAAGCCCAATAGCAATTTTTGCAGTTGCTTGCCCAATGCGTCCAAAACCAATAATTCCTAGTTGCTTTCCTCTCAATTCAACTCCTTGTGCAAACGCTTTTTTTAAGGATTGAAATTTAGTATCTCCCTCTAAAGGCATTTCACGGTTCGATTGATTTAAGAATCTTGCCATTCCGAATAAATGTGCAAAAACCAATTCTGCAACAGAATGCGAAGAAGCTGCAGGTGTATTGATTACCTTAATACCTTTACTTCTAGCATATTCAACATCTATATTGTCCATACCTACCCCTCCACGTCCAATAATTTTTAATGAAGGGCAAGCATCTATCATTTCTTTCCTAACTTTTGTAGCACTTCTAACTAAAAGAGCATTGATTTGGTCTTTATTAATATACTCAATGAGTTTTTCTTGAGGAACTTTTGAAGTAATGACTTCAAATCCTTCTTTTTCTAAAACTGTAATTCCGCTTTTAGCTATTCCGTCGTTTGCGTGTACCTTCATAAGATTTTAAACTAAATGATAAGATTTTTTTTCAATATTTTGCATCACCTCTACAAGGCTTACTACACTCTCTAACGCTAGTGCATTGTACATGCTAGCCCTGTATCCGCCAATAGATCGATGTCCTTTGATGCCAACAATACCAGCATCTTCACACAACTTTTCAAATAGATTTTTATTTTCTTCGCCAATAATCTCAAATGTAGCGTTCATAGAAGAACGACTTTCGGGAGAAACAAATCCTTTGATCATTGGATTTCTATCGATCTCTTTGTATAAAAGTGATGATTTTTCATTGTTTCGTTGTTCCATTCCCTGTATGCCTCCATTTTTTTTGATCCATCTTAGCGTAAGCAACGAAATATAAACAGCATAAACAGCAGGCGTATTTAGCAGACTATCTTTTTCAAGATGAGCTTTATAGCTAAGCATGCTTGGGATTTTTTGGTCTTTTTCAAGATTTTCTAGCAGTTGGTCTTTTACCACAACAATGGTAGTACCAGCAGCACCCGAGTTTTTTTGAACACCTGCATAGATAAGGTCAAACTGAGAAAAATCCAGGTTTCTTGAAAAAATATCTGAACTCATATCACAAACCAATGGAGAGTTTGTCTTTGGAAAAGATTTAAATTGAGTTCCGTAAATGGTATTGTTAGCAGTGAGATGAACGTAATCAAAAGAATCTTCAATTGACTCAAGCTTAGGTATAAAACCATACCCTTCTTCTTTTGAAGAAGCAATTACAGAAACTTCTCCAAACAGCTTTGCATCTTTGATTGCTTTTGCGCTCCAGCTACCTGTGTCTACATAAGCAGCACTACCAACAGCAGGCTTCATCAAATTCATTGGAACCATGGAAAACTGCAGGCTTGCTCCTCCGTGAAGGAATAATACTTTGTAGTCAGAAGGAAGGTTCAATAACTCTAATACCGAAGACTTTGCCTCTTCAATAATTTCGATAAAATCTTTAGAACGATGAGATATTTCAAGAATAGACAAACCGCTTCTATTGTATTCTTTTATCGCTTCAGATGCTTCAAGAATCACCTCTTTTGGCAAAACCGAAGGACCTGCATTAAAAATGTGTTTTTTCATTTTTGATTTTTGAATATAGACTCAAAACAATTCAATGGTTATTTGTGAGATAATTATTTTTTTCTCAAAACGGCTTTGTCAAAAAACTCTATCAAAGCTATTTTTGGATTAGAAAAAAGATCCACCTTAGCATTATTACTCATATATATATTTGCATTGTCTGTACAGTTAACTTCTGCATCTCCGTTGTTTGATATGCGAATTTCAGCATCTTGAATAAAAAGAGGTTTTCCTTTAAAAGTGCTGTTTTCAGTAATTTCTACCAATGCTTCTTCTGCATTGCCTTTAATATTAATAAATGATTTACCTTTTAGCTCTGTGTTGAGTCTCTTGGTATTTACGTTTCCTTTGAATTTCGCGCCATCTTCCAGACTTATATCTAACATATCGGAAACCACATCTAGATTAACATTAGATGATTTTTCTGCATTTATAATGGCATTTTGTGCATTCAGCTTTAAGTTAATATTCGCATTCGTATAGGAATTAACAGTAAGCGTTTTAACATTGATGGAAGCTTCCGAAAAAACCTTAGCCTCTTCTCTAATAGCAATTTCGCTTAAATTATCATCAACTTTTACAATTATTTTCAGTTCTTTTTTGCGTGTAATTCTTGCCAATGTTTTGATTCTTAAAACACCTTTTGAAACCTCTGTTGTAATGACTTCTTGAAGATTTGAATCTGCTACTACAACAATTTCTTGTGTGGCAGATGCTACTAGCTCTACATCTACATTGCTAAGTATTTCAATTTTTGTGAATGCACTAACTGGTCGTATATCTGAGATAACTTCCTTGTTTCCTCTTATTTTGTCTTGACTAAAAGAAGCGACTGAAAATAAGATAATTGTAATTGATAATAATTTTTTAAGAGTCTTCATATTAAAAGTTTACGTTTAAAATTTAAACAAAGTTACATTTATTCATAGCTAAGCACAAATTTTTTGATCAAAAGAGAAATTCAAGCACACTAAAAGCATTCAATATTCAGGGAGAAAGAAACTTATAAAAAGCCATTTGACTTAAACACCTGTAAAGCTACAGAATTGAATTTTTCAAAAAAAAAAAAACCAAACAATACTCCTTGTTTTGCTTAAAAATCCGTTCTTGCACCTATGAAAAAGGCAATTCTAATATTAATGTTATTAGCTCCTTTTGCAATTTCTTTTTTGGCAGGAGTGATGTTTGAGCGATGGATAAAAAAACCAAAAATTGAAATTAATAAAGAAAAAAATAAGGATGTAGTCCTATTCTTGGAGTCTATAAAAAACGACATCCTAGACATTGGCGCCTTAGAAGTTCAAAAAAGTATTGAGCTTGAAGAATCTTCGCAGCTTATTGCCAATGGGGCGCTTGCAAAGCATTTCAATCTTCAAAATTTAAAAATTGCAGGCACCGACAAAAAGTTCAGCATATCCATAACAGCCATTGGAAAACTTGGATTTTCTGATTTTAAGGTTGATAAAACCATGACCAAAAAAGATACCAGCACAGTAGTTACTTTTCCTAAACCTAAGCTGCTGAGCATGGAAGTTAAGCACCTAAAATTTGAATCAGAAAATGCACTTTGGCTAAATGACGTGTCAGATTCAGAGCGCGCAGCTCTTTTTAACAAAGCACAAGAGCAGTTGAGACAAAAAATATTAAAAGAATCAATTAATCATCTGCAAGCAAAGGCAAACGTGCGTAACTTTATCAAAAAAATATTTGAGTTTTCTAATGACTCCGTATCAGTCCGTTTTGATGAGTTTAACTATAAAGAAACCTTAAACCAACAAGCGGAAGAAAAACTGAGTGAGTAATTTGTTTGAACTTGCAGTTTTTAAAACAAACGCTTTTACTAAAAAATTCACACCATGATAGAGGGTAATTTTGTAGATTATGTAGATATAGTAGCTGCTTCCGGAAATGGAGGTGGTGGCTCTACGCACCTTAGGAGAGAAAAATATGTTGAAAAAGGAGGTCCAGATGGAGGAGATGGAGGAAGAGGCGGTCATGTAATCATTCGTGGGAATCGAAATTTATGGACGCTTTTTCATTTTAGATTCAAAAAGCACTTTAAAGCTGGACATGGTGGACATGGAAGCAAGCAAAGAAGCACTGGAAAAAACGGAGAAAACACCTTAATCGAAGTTCCTGTAGGAACTATTATTAAAGATTTAGAAACTGATGAAACTTTATTCGAAATTATTGAAGATCAGGAAGAAAAAATCTTAATAAACGGAGGGAAAGGTGGACTTGGCAATTGGAATTTTAGGTCTTCTACCAATCAAACACCCATTTATGCACAAAGCGGTTTAGATGGAGAAGAATGCGCCTACCGATTGGAATTAAAACTACTTGCAGATGTTGGTTTGGTTGGTTTTCCAAATGCTGGAAAGTCTACATTATTGTCGGTTTTAACCTCTGCAAAACCAAAGATTGCAGACTACCCTTTTACCACCCTTAAACCGAATTTAGGAGTGGTGCATCATCGTGATTTTCAGACCTTTGTAATGGCTGATATTCCTGGAATTATTGAAGGAGCAGCAGAAGGCAAAGGTTTGGGACATCGTTTTTTAAGACATATTGAACGAAATTCGATATTGTTGTTTTTAATCCCGGCAGATACTGACGATATTAAAAAAGAGTATGACATTTTGGTAAATGAACTAAAAAAGCACAATCCAGAATTGATGCATAAAAATCAGTTTCTTGCAATTTCAAAATCTGATTTGCTGGATGAGGAGCTGATGAATGAAGTACGCAAAGAACTTCCTAAAAATATAAAAACACTCTTTATTTCTTCGGTCTCTCAACTAGGCATTCAATCGCTGAAAGATGAGCTGTGGAAATTGCTTCAAGATTAGATTTTACCCCAATTTGACAATCAAGTTGGGGTTAGCTTAAAATCATTTCATTATAAGGAATGACTGTTTGGAAACCTTTTTTATAAAAATAGTTTGGCGTATCGTCATTTCCTGTAGCTAATATAAAATCTCCTCCCCAAGCACCTAAACTTTTTGTTTGACCAAAATAATCTGAAAATGCACTGTCTTGAATCTTTGGCAGTTGAATGGTTTTAGATACCAACTGTTCGTGTTCTGCTATCAATTTTTCAAAATCTTTCAAGTCGTTGCAACTTACAATGGCTTCTGATAGTTGATCAACTGTTTCAATCAGTTTTTGTGTGTTCTCCTTTTTTCTCAATTCAAAATAACGCTGAATTCCCTTTCTGCTATCTTGTTTTTTATTCAGGTGAACAAAATAAAGCTGATCTAAAAAAACAGGCTGAAAATCAATGCATTCAATCAACGGTTTCTTCGGCTTATTCGAATAAAGAATGTGAGTATTATTCATTGCACAAGCCAAGTCATAACCACTACCTCCAAAAGTCTCATTTAACAGCTGATAAGCATCAATACCTGCCCATTGAGCAAGATTGTTAAGCAATGTAGAAGAAGAACCAAGCCCCCAATTTCTAGGAAAAGAAAGATAGGTTTTAACTTTAAAACCTCCTGTTGAAAAAAAAGATGGGTTTTGATTTTTTACTGCTTTTAGCAACTGCAACAACATCTTTGCTTCTTTTTTTTGCTGTTGATTTAAACCTGACTCAATTGCTAGAATTTCGATATCTACAGCAAGCCAACAGCAATTCTTGTGGTCATAACTTTCCCATTGCAACCGATTTTCTACTGTAGGCTGCACCACAAGATCTTGACCATACTTTGTAGGTGCTGCAAATGCTGTAGCACCATCCAGCACAAAATATTCAGCCGTAAGCAACAGTTTTCCGTTGGAGTAAAAGCGCTTATTATTTTGATTTTCTAAAAAAGACATATCGTAAAGAAGTACCTAGAACAAGACTCGAACTTGCACGCTCATAATCGAGCATTAGCCCCTCAAGCTAACGTGTCTACCAATTCCACCACCTAGGTATTTTTTGAGTTTTTAAATAAAAAGCTTAAAAACTCAAGTGCAAATTTAATTAGTTTTTCTTAGTAGATGATAAAAAATAATTAAAATTCTTAATTTACTGATATAGAGTATTTCTAAACATAATTCTGATGCTATTGAGATGAGTTCTTTTTTCAGTTAAAAAAATGATTGACAATGAAATAAGATTTAATATCATTTTTTTGTCATGTACTAAGTCGATTTGTGTTAATTTTCGAGTTCAGTTTTTGTACATTATTAACTTGCTATAAAAAGCATTTTTTTAAATTTGAACTACATGAAGTTATTTTTTTCAGTTTTAATACTAATAACCTGCCTTTCTTGTGCAAAGAAAAAGCAGGACAAAGTTGATGTTTCAAATATTTCGGTTGCAGTAACGCTAAAGCCTTTTCACGAAGCTTATTTCAACACAAACAGCGACGAGCTTCCTGCATTAAAAAAAACTTACCCATACTTATTTCCAGCAAATACAACTGATAGTATTTGGCTTCAAAAAATCGTAGAGGAAAAACCTTTGTTTTTAGCATCTCAAAAAGTGTTTGGTAATTTTTCTAATCAACTAACTGATTTAGAAAAGCTTTTCAAACACATCAAGTACCATCACCCTTCATTTACAGCACCTATTGTTCATACTTTAATTACAGGCATGGATTACGACAACAAGGTGCTTTACAATAAAAAACTCCTCTTCATTTCTCTGGACTTGTATTTGGGAGAAAAAAGTGAATTCTACGAACAATTTCCGTTGTACTTATCAAAAAATTTCAACAAAAAAAAACTGGTAGTAGATGTTGCAGAAGCGATTACCAGCACTCAATTTCAACCAGAAAACAATCGGCAGTTTATTGCAAAAATGGTGAGCGAGGGTAAAAAATTATTTTTAATGAAAAAATACCTACCAGAAATTTCTTCTCATTTATTGATTGGCTATACTCCAAAGGAATTTGAATGGGTTGAGCGGAATGAAACCATGATTTGGAAATATTTTATAGACAATAAACTAATCTACAGCACCAACAGCGATTTGCATCAAAGATTTATTGCCACAGCACCTTTTTCAAAATTTTATTTAGAAATCGACAATGATTCACCTGGAAGCGTTGGCAAATACCTAGGCTGGAGAGTTGTAGAAGCTTATGCTAAAAAAAACAATGTAAGTATTACTGCACTGTTAAAAACAGATGCCTTAACTATCTTTAAAAAATCGAATTACAAACCTCAAAAAAGAACATTTTGAATAAAAAATCAACCATCGAAATCAATGTAGAGCTAGATGAAGAAAACATACCCGAAAAAATAAGTTGGTCTGCAGATCATGCAGGCATCAAAGATCAGTCATCAAAAGCATTGCTATTGTCAGTATGGGACAGCTCCAATAAAGAAGCCTTAAAAATGGATCTTTGGACCAAAAAAATGCCTGTAGATGAAATGAAATTATTTTTTCATCAAACGTTATACAGCTTGGCAGAGACCTACAAAATTGCTACCAATGATGAGAAAATGGCTGCAGCAATGCACGATTTTTGCGATTATTTTGCGGAGAAAAATGAATTAATAGATTGATTTTAAAACAACAAAAACGCCCCTTAAACCCGAGAAATTATTTGGTTTTAGAATGTCCATACTTATAAATTCAAGCCATTAAGTGTCAAACCGCTTTCATGATTCGATTGTAAGGTGTAATTTAGCTTTTTAGAAAAAAATAAAAATGGCGATTTTATCAAAAATTAGAGACCGATCTGCGTTTCTAATTATCATTGTTGGTTTGGCTTTGTTTGCTTTTGTGCTCGACCCTACCTCTATTCAACAATTTTTTAGTTCTGTTGGCGTAAACGACATCGGTGCTGTAAACGGCGAAAAAGTGGACCGAGAATCTTTTGCTCGAGAAGTGGAAGCTTACAGCACAAGAAGTGGCGGCAGAACTTCTCAATTAATGGCAGCAGAAACCATCTGGAACAGAAAGGTAGACGAGCTATTGTACGAACAGGAGATGGCAAAAGCTGGCATAAAAGCAAGTGAAGATGAGATTTGGGATGCAATCATTGAAAACAACAGCATCAATAGTTCTCAGCTATTTGAGGATGAGGAAGGCAACTTTGATGAGCGAAAACTCAAAGAATACATTGCCGAACTAAAGGAAAATAGCAAGTCTAATCCTGAAGCTTGGATGGGCTGGATTGAGAACGAAAACAACATCAAGGAAAAAATTCAAAGACAAGAATATATTCAGCTAGTGAAGTCTGGAATTGGTGCTTCTTTGGAAGAGGGAAAACAAAAATATCAATTTGAAAATCAAAAAACAGATGCTTCCTATGTTTATATGAAGTTCAGTAGCATTAATGACACGTTGGTAAACGTTTCTGAGCAGGATGTTCGTAAGTATGTGAAAAATCATCCAAAAAAGTATCCAACGCCTGAGCCAATGCGTTCTATAAATTTTGTAAAATTTGAAATTGAACCTTCAACTTCAGATGAAGAAAAAGTAAAAGAACAACTTGAAAGCTTTATCGAAGACAAACAAGAGTTTAACGGAAATCAAACATTGACCATTCAAGGGTTAGAAAACACCACAGACTACGAAGAGTTCTTTTTTAACAATGAATCAGATATTTCTTTTAATGATGTTTATTTATTTGAAAATGAGCTACCAGCAAGCATTAAAGATGAATTGATTGACGCACAAGCTAGTTCAGTTCTTGGACCTTATAAAGAGGCTAATTATTACAAAATTTCTAAGGTTTTAGAAATTACAAAAATCCCAGACTCTATTAAATACCATCAAATAGCGATTCCATTTACAAATTCTTTGGAGTCAGATTCCATGAAAAATAAGGAGGAAGCGAAAAAAACCATCGATAGTATTTTTAACTTGGTGAAGTACAGTAAAGATAAGTTTACGGAGTTGGCAGCAGAGTTCAATAGCGGACTTGCCAAACAAAATTCGGGAGACATGGGTTGGACTACCAAGAACAGAATTTTTTCCAGAAGATTTGACAAAGACATTGCTAACTTTATGTATGAAGAGTCTAGAAAAAAAATAGAAATTATTGAGTCTGCATACAGCTATCAAATTATAAGAATAGATGAAGAAAGGTCATTTAAAAACGCTCGTAAACTCGCTACTTTTGCAAGACTGATTGAACCATCGGAAGAAACTGAAAACAATGTTTTCTTGAATGCCGAAACTTTTGCTTCCAACGCAGGTCAGCAGCAAACATTTGAGGAGCTGGCTAAGGAGAAAGACTACAAAATACTTGCTGCAACAAACTTAAAGCGGCTAGACGAAAATATTCCAAACCTAGGACAACAGCGATCGATGGTAACTTGGGCATTTAACAGCGACCGAAAAATAAATGACTCCAATAAATTTGAACTAGACATCAACGGAAAAAGAGCTTACGTAGTTGCACAGCTCAGCAAAAAAACTGACGAAAATGACCTAGATGCCAAAACTTTGAAAGATGTTGAAGAATTGCTAAAAAACGAACAAAAGAGAGCAATCATTGTTGAAAAACTACAAGGCGATGACCTTGAAACCATTGCTAAAAACAACAAACTCAAAGTATCTGAAGTATTAAAAGTAACTTGGGAAAATCCATTTATTTCTGGTGTAGGTAGAGAACCTGGGGTGGTTGCTGCACTCACAGTGCTTCCGCTAAATAAAATATCCAAACCCATTGAAGGGCAAAAAGGGGTACTCCGAGCCTTGATTACCAATAGAGAAATGCCAATAGCGGTAGATTCCTACGAAGGATTTAGAGCGGGTATTGTAAACAAAAGATTCAATAGATCTTACAAAGTAACTGAAGTGCTTAAAGAAAAAGCCGATATCACAGACAATAGGGTTAGTTTTTATTAACCATTAATCTCCTGTTTTTCATTCAGATATTTTTATTGTTGCATTCGAAAAAATTGCTACAATTGGTAGTTGGGAAACGTTTTAGACTCACAAGACTCTAAATAAAGTTGTGTTAAAAGAATTTCTCTTATTGTGTAAGAGTGATTAAGTACGTTTACCACTATAAAATCCTTTCACAGCATTTAATCCTTTTTCTGTTGCTCCATCCCCGCATGCTACTGCTACCGGAGGTGTTTTTTTTACAATTTGAGTTTTACCAAAAGCGTTTAGATCCACTTTTTTTAGGTTATGAACGTAGCCCATTAATGTTGGTTTAAAAGCCGGACATCCTTCTTTTATGCTTTTAAGGGCTGTGTTAATTGACTTAAGGCTTACTTTTGATTCATTTCTTCCTAGACTTAAATCTTCAGCGGTTTTAATAATTGCGTCTGCCCTATCAGGATAGCTCAACTTTAATATTTTATCCTTCTCATCTTTTGATAGTTCTAAGTAATTTATAATTGAATAAAAGTATTTTTTATTATAAAGATTTTCATCTTTTTCCTCTTCAGTAGCAAAACGAACTTTTTTTTCTTCAGAAGTCTGACCTGTAGGTTGTTGCAAACCCCCTCCCACCACAGGGGTCATAGATAATGTCTGCCTCAATGTAGAATCGTATTTCGGAAGAACTGGTTCTATGCCTTTTAAAGGCTGTCGTTGATAAATTGGCTTCTCTAAATTATCTTTCAAATTTCTCCTTAGGACTTCAATTTCAGGTAAATATAATTCTGGGCTACCCGTTTTAATGATCTCTACAATTTCAGAAGCAATTTCGTCGGATTCAAGATTAGGAGTAACATAATCTTGAAAAGTTTCGACAATCGCTTCTCTTATTTGATCAAGGCTAAGTCTTTCTGCAAACTCACTTAAATCCAAAAGTTCAATCAATCTATCTGCTATATGATCACTAGTGGGGGGATGCTGAGTGGCTCTAGCAACAGACCTGTTAACTACCTGTCTGCTTTGGACTTCTTGGAGTATCGGGTCTAAAGCTATCTTAGTGTCTTCAACTAACTTATCAAAATCGCCAGCGTTTTCTAGCTGTTCAAGTAAATGACCTGCAAAATCTATAACCTCATATTCTTTAAAAATACCTTCTAGATATTGATCTTTATATTCACCTAGAGCTATTTCATATATATCTAGATCAATTTCGGAATAGCCTAGCAATTCAAATGATTTTTTAATTGGATTTATTGTTTCATCTTCGGTACTATGCACCTTTTGTGAAATTTCAGGTTGTGGTCTAAAAGCAAGAATTTCATTTAGCTTGTCAGTTAGAAACACCACATTAAGAGGTTCAAAATTACTGTTTTTCAGCGAATTATAGATTTGATTAGCTTCATTTTCAATGTTTAATTCTTCTCTCTCACAATACGCCATAAATGCTTCTCGAAAAGATTCAAAATCATTGATATCAATGCTTTCCGTAACGGTATTTTCCTGAAAAGCTATATAAAGATTCTCAATCTTTTCTTGTAATTGGCTTTCATTAAAATCCTGTTGCTGGTTTAACTCTTGGATAGCATTGCCTATGTTTGGAACATAGTGTGCTTTATTACCAAGAATTGAAGGTTGAGAAACGGGGGGAAGCACCCCTTGTTCTTTAGTATTTTTACTCTGTTTTCTCTTAAAAAGATTTGTGATCTTTACCATAACTTAATTTTTTTTAAATAAATTCTACATACCAAAAGAAACCTTTCAACAATAAAAATTTAATGAAATGTTTACGCTCTCTTTAAAATGAGAAAAATGAGTTTGTTTTGGTTTTTACAGTTGTCTTAACAAGACATTTATAATGTACGAATAGTATTTTAAAAAACCTAGTGTTTTATTGTTTTTCTTAAAAAAAGCGTAACTGCTACCCTGGTTCTTTTTCAGATCCGCTTTCAATTTTTAGCAATGCTTTAAAGCATTCTTGTACAGAAATCCCTTCGTACAGCACCCTATACACTTCTCTTGTTATAGGCATGTCTACTTTGTAAGCTAGTGCAAGCTCCATGGCTACTTTAGTGGCTTTTACCCCTTCTGCTACCTCTTTCATCTCTTCAATAATTTCTTTGAGTTTTTTGCCCCGCCCTAGGCTAAATCCTACCCTGTAGTTTCTACTTTTAGCACTAGAGCAAGTAACCACCAAATCACCCAATCCTGCCAAGCCAGAAAAGGTGCTACGCCGTCCGCCCATGGCTCTTCCTAGCCTGGTAAGCTCCGAGAGCCCTCGGGTAATAAGGGCAGCTCGGGTGTTGTCTCCTGCATTTGCACCATCGCTCATACCAGTAGCAATTGCCATGATGTTTTTGAGCGCTCCGCCTAGTTCGCAACCAATCACATCGCTATTGGTATATACCCTAAACAAACCCGAACTAAATACTTGTTGCAATCTTTTGGCAATGGTTTTATCAACCATAGCAATCACCGCAGCAGCAGCAAAGCCAGCATGAATTTCCTTTGCCAAGTTTGGACCTGTAAGTACCCCAATAGGATGACCAGGAAGCACTTCGTTAATGATTTCGGACATCCTCATTTTGGTATTCAACTCAAAACCTTTGGAAATACTTACAATCGGCACCCACGCCCTGATAAAAGGCTTTGCCATCAACAGCACCTCTCTAAACCCCTGAGAAGGAACACCCACCACAATTACATCAGCATTGGTTGCAGCTTGCTCAATGCTATTGGTCGCTTTTAAATTTTTATGAAGGTCTGCATCTGGTAAGTATTTGTAATTCTTATGATGCTGATTGATTTCATTCACTGTTTCTGAATCCCTTGCCCAAAGCATGGTTTCGTTTTTTTTGCTTGCCAAAGAAGCTACGGTTGTTGCCCAAGATCCACCTCCAAGCACTCCTACATTGATTTTCATTCTTTTATATTTTGATTGCGCAACTAAATTTTAAACCTACAAAAATGTCGGTTATTCAGTAGTTAGTATGATTGTTTTTTGAAGCTGTTCATTTTCTTCAACATTGAGTTCTTCGTTGTAAATATCAATCCTTTCGGGTAGTTTTTTTTCCATAAAATTGCCTGTATCAAACCTTCCGTTGTTGTTTGAATCATAGGTTACTTTCAAAGCGTAAGTGCCTGCTGCTAAGAATTCAAATTTTGTAGCTTTTGGCGTATTCATTGCTTTTTCAGCTATCAATACTCCGCTCTCGTCAAGGAGCCCTAATATAAGTCCTTGCTGGTAATTTCCTTCAAAATCAACTAAAATAGTACCGAAGTCTTTTGGGTTTTTAAAGGTAACCGCGTAGCTAATAGAATCGTTTTGTTGTCCAAATAAATCTTTGATGGCATTTGGTAGTAGCTTGATGTTGTACTCCTGTGCGTATTTTCTTTCAAAATAGAGCAATAATTTCATGCGATTTCCTGAAAGGTAGGGTTTTACATCAATCTCCTGAACGCTATCTAGCACTTGAATATTCAGTTTATCAAACTTAACAATAGGCGTATTACTGGTAATGTAAAAGACCTCATCTGGTTGTAATTCATCGTTACCACTTAAAATGTCTAGTTTGAAAAACTCTTTACTTCTAAGCTTTTTTTCGATGGTTTTTGAATACGTGTTATTGGTGATTTTTAGGTTGATTGATTTTTGATCGACAGGCTGAAACCAATAGTGAATTTCTTTTTTCAACTCATCAATTACCACTTGCGAATCGAAGGAAGGATTTTCATTTGTAAGCAATTCAACTGCCACCCCTTGCGCATTTCCTTCGTAGGTAAAAGCAAAGTGTCCTTTGTTTAATTCTTTCGTTGTAAGCACCCTAAAAGGTGTTTTTTGCTGATAGATCTTTAGTGCTTGCGAGGCGAGTTGGGAAATATCCACTGGCTGTGTTACGAAACCTATAACATCCTTTTTAGGACTAAAAAGTTTGCTATAGTATTTATTTTCAATGGCAATCAACTGGTAAGCTCCTTCTTTGAGGTGAGAAAACTCATAGACTCCCATCGAGTCTATTTTTTTGGTGATGTACGAGGCATCTGAAACCGCAACCAAAGAATCTGTTAGAGATTGCTGAGGTTGAAACAATGCCAGTGTTAGGTTTTTAGGTATTTCTTCGTTTGTAGCAGAGCTTAACGTTCCTTTCAGACCAAAAGTGTCTATTTTTTTTCCTGTGGAAAAACGATACTCATAACCTTCGAGTACATTTCCTTCATGATTGTCTACAATGCTGTTGCCAAAACAAATTTTATAGGTGGTATTTTCTTTTAAAGTGTCTTTGATGGTAATAGCAAGGCTCTTGCTAGTTACCCCTCTTGGATAAATCAAAGGATCGAATTTCATAGGGGGCGAAGTATAAAATTCTCCTTTGATATTATTTACACGAATAAATTCATCAAAACTAAGCCTGATTTTTTTTCCACTAAAATTTACCCTATTAATTTCTGGAATCGTATTTATTACCACTGGCGGAATCGTATCTATAGCCCCTCCAGTAGGCGTTCCTTGTCTTGCGCAGCCTGAAAAAAAGGCAACCAGCAACAGCAGGCAAATGATTTTTAAAGTCTTGATGTTGGCAAAAGCCATGCAGTTTTTGTTTTGAAAAAAAATTAATATTAGTTTGTTTTCAACGCCTAAACGAGGTTTTTCGCTATTAAATACTCAGCAATTTGAATGGTGTTGGTAGCAGCACCCTTTCGAAGATTGTCTGCTACTACCCACATATTTAGGGTGTTTTTCTGCGACTCATCTCTCCTTATTCTGCCTACAAATACCTCATCTTTACCCTTTGCATGAATGGGCATTGGATAGATGTTTTTTGCAGGATTATCCGAAACAATCACGCCAGGTGTTTCGTTGAGTATTGTGGTTACGTCTTTAATATCGTATTCTTTTTCAAACTCAATATTGATGGCTTCTGAATGACCTCCTGCTGTTGGAATCCTTACTGCGGTGGCTGTGATTAAAATAGAATCGTCATTTAATATTTTTAACGGTTCCTTCATCAGCTTCACCTCTTCCTTGGTAGCACCATTTTCTAAAAAAACATCGCAATGCGGAATGGCATTTCTGTAAATAGGGTAATGATAAGCCTTTTCACAATCAATACCCTGCTCCTCTTTCTCTAGTTGCTGTACTGCTTTTACACCTGTGCCAGAAACCGATTGATAAGTAGAAACTACGATTCGCTTGATTTTGTACTTGCGATGAAGAGGCGCCAATACCATAACCATCTGAATGGTAGAGCAATTTGGATTTGCAATGATTTTATCCGTTGGAGTCAATACATTGCCATTGATTTCAGGCACTACCAATTTTTTAGTTGGATCCATCCTCCAAGCTGAAGAATTATCAATAACCGTACATCCTACAGCTGCAAATTTAGGCGCCCATTCTAAAGAAGTGTCACCACCTGCTGAAAAAAGGGCGATGGTTGGTTTGGAGTCCACCGAATCCTGTAGACCTATCACCTTGTGTTTTTTTCCTTTGAATTCGATTTCTTTGCCCACCGAACGCTCGGATGCTACCAATTGCAATTCAGAAAACGGAAAGTTCCGCTCGCTCAACACTTGCAACATTTCTTTGCCTACCATACCTGTAGCTCCTATAATTGCTAATTTCATCTGTATTTTTATTTCAGTTTTTTAATGATGTAAAATTTGTTAAAAAAATGCAATTCACAAAAATGTACTTTCTTAGTAATGTACACATACTCAAACTAAATAGTTTTTCAAATTTTTACAATCCTTTTATTTAGCCTAACTATTTAATAGCAAACCCCTTAATTCACCCTAAAAGACAACTAAATCTAATGATTAATAAACAGCTCCATAAATCTTTTATTTCAATCTCCTCCAGAATCTCCTCCAGAATCTCCTCCAGAATCACCACTTGTATCGTTGCTAGCATCGCTATCTAAATCATTTTCATACACATCGATTACATGACTACCTTCCGAAGAACTTCTAGGGTCTTGTCTGTTTTTTTTGGCAAAAAAAATAGCAAACACCAAAATAGATACTGTTAAAAATATAAAAATTATGAGCAAACTAATCATGCTTTTTTAGTGGGATTTAAATACTTACTACGCTACAACAAATATAAAATTAATACACTTAAAACATTTATCTTTTTTGGGGAGTTTAAGAGAAATTTTTTTATTTATAAAGGCGAAATTCTGAAACATAACCTAGCTAAGCCTTCCTAAAAAACTCTCAAATTTACCGATAAAATTTTCAGGAATTCAGGCTGGCAAATTTTTGTTGAGTTCCATTTTTGATTTGAGATCATGGTAATGAGTATTTTCAATATAAGATCTACATCAATTTTCAATGCAGCGCATAAGTTATTCAAAAAAGACAAAAAAGAAACCTCTTTGAGGAGTCTCCAGATGTTCATTGCCATTGCAATGAGTCCTATTTTCGCTAGGCTTAACTGGTAAGCTCATGTGGCTATTCTGTTCATGCCAAACACCATTTTGGCTTGTCCGAACTTCCCTTCAATCTCTGATCGTTTGTTTTGTTTTTGTTGTCGTTATTTCTTTTGTTTTTCAGGCATCTGCTTGGTGTTGGTAGGTGGGTAGAATTTTATTTTTTGGCATGAATTTTGTATTTCTATAAATAGAAAAACTATAGCAAGGAAAAAATAGTAGGATTTCAATTAACATTCGTTAAAAATCAAACTTTTTCTTGATTACAGAAATAAATTTAAATCTATTAAACTAGGAAAAAAAAATTATTATGGAAAAAACTGTAGAAGAAATACTTAGGCGTACTCAGTACTTTAATACATTAAAAAAACACCCTCTTAACCATCTTGATGAATGCATTGATAGTAAAGATCTTAAACGATTCTCTAGGGTATTTAATCGTAATAAGCTTGAAAAAGACCCTGAGATGTTTTTTAAATTGGCTTTTTTAAACTTGAATTACAATCAATTTCAAAAAAGAAATGATTTGGATTCTAGAGCAGAGTTTATAGGGGAATTGCTTAAAAAGAAAACACAAAAAAAACATAAGACAGCTTTTTACAAAGAGATCAAGAAAAGGGTAGATTTTGTTATAGAAGTTATTCAATCTGATTATGATTTTAAAATGAGAGGCGAAGAATCTCAATTAGAAGCAATTAAAGACTTACAAGAATCAATTAATTACGTGATTCAAAATTCAGATAGAACCAAGGTAAACTTTTTGGAACTTGTTGTGAATGAAAATACAGATAAGCTAATAGATTGCTTTAAGAATTCCAACATGTTTGAAAAACAACAGCAAAGTCGCTTTTTTTTCGAGGTATTTGAGGGGCTTTCACACAAAGCTTTTATGGAATCAATGCATCGTGAAGACTTACTACTTGTTCTTTTCAAACAGTATTATGATAAGTCACACCCACTAACAAAGATAATTGAGCGAACTCAAATTGTTTTAAAAGCCTCAAAATCCGCTGGAAATATTGACTTTACTTTAAAAGCATGGAAAGTGGAAGCTGCTGCCAAGACCGCATTAGAGCATTTGAAAAATACAGCTATGACGAGTACTGAGAATATAAATAACGTGCTGATGCTAGGGGTTGTTCCAACTACAGAAAATTCCAAAGGAATAGATCTAATTAATTCTGAGCATCAACAGCTCTCAAATAGACATCAAAAAGGAATTAAACTTTAAAAAGTACATAAAATTTAGTTCTTCAAAACCTTCACTTAGATCGAGTTATGATTTTATGGGTAAAAAAATTAGATTTTAGGTAGGGTGTTTTAGAACTGAGTTGTTTTATGTATAAAAAAAGTAATGGAAAAAAATAACTATCAAATCTCTGTTCAAAAAACTTGGATTTTAGAAAAAAAAAAAAAAAAAATCGTAATTTAAAAATGTAAGAGCTATCAAAAAAACTCAATAACGAAATAATAATAAAAGTTAATTAATTACCAAAAAAATATTGAAAATAAACAATGGTTGTTAATATTTAACACGAATTAAAGAAAAAATTATGATAGAAAAAAACGAAGTTTATTTTGCAAAAGTAGAAATTGGAAAAGATAACAAGGGGAATGATACCTATAATCATAGGATATTAAAAGGAAGTGATGAAAAAGTGACTGAATATTTAAAAAAAGAAGGTGAAAATGGCAAGACTATAGTATTCCCTGCAGATATGGTACTCTCTTCTGTTTCGCATAGCATTGCCGAGGAATATTCTAACCTAAAGAAGGAAATTATAGGTACGGGATTACTAGACGATGGTTTTTTTATATCATTTAAAAAGATGGGAAATACGCTCACTAGACTAAATGATAATACAGATTTAAAACAGATTAATAACGTTTATAGTGGTATTCAAAAACTAATAAACCTCACTCTAAGTGCTAAAAATAGTTTGATTAATCAGGCAACTATTTCTGAAAACGTGGTTTCTACAGAAGAAGAAGCCATAACTTCACTAATAGAGGCTAGGAATTTGCTGAATAGCGTAAAAGAACATGAACATGTCTTTGCAATAATTAAAAACCTTGAAAGTCAACATATATCAGACATTAAAAATGCTATAAATACATTCCATAAAAAATTAGGATCTGAAAATGGTGATATAACAAAAAATCGTCCAACAGAATATTTAGTTGCGATACCTCAGTATGGAGATAAATTTAAAGTAGAAACACAAGAAAAAAAAGCAGAAAGAATAAAAAAAGTAAGAATAGAAGCAGAAAGTAAAGAAGCAAAAATCAAAGCAGAAAATGAAGAAAAAGAAAAAACAGCAGTAGAAAGAGAAAAAGCACTATCACCAGAAGATAGAAAAAAAAGAGATGAAAAAAATGCAGAAAAAGCAGTAAAAAAAGCAAAATATGAAGCAAGCCTAACATCAGAAAAAAGAGAAAAAGCAGCAAAAAAAGCAAGAGAAAAAGTAAAAAATGCAATAAATAAAAAAAAGAATGCAGATAAAGAAGCATTAGAAAGAGTAAATAAAGCAGTAGAAAAAGCAAATGAATTTAAAGCAGAAAGAAAACATGGGTCAAAAGAGAAACATGTCGCAGAATATGTTATAGTTCAAACGAATTGTTTGTTTAACAATTTAAAGGAATCGGAAAAAAGCGAAGAAATCTTCAAAAAATTGGTTTTTCTTGGCTCAAGTGGAGGGTCAGAGGTATATAAAGATATGATTACAGCGCTTAATAATAATAATAATGCTGATTCTATAAGAGATAATATTGCTCATTCAAGAGCAATGATGGTGATGAATGTAACTAAATCTGATGACTATTTAGCAAATGAAGATCTCGTATACCCCATAACAGTTTCATTATCAGCCATAGGAGATGATTTAGCTGGCAAAGTAATTGAGGATGCTAAACTGGAAATTCCAAACTCAGAAAATAATCTAGAAAAGTATAAGCCTTTATATTCGGATCAAAAATTTGCTACTCTCATATTAGCAAACCATGAAAAAGAAAAAAACATACACTTTGTGACTATAAAGATTAGTAAAAACGAATGGAAGATAAGCTCAGAGAACAAACAAGTAAGTTCCCCTCAAACTGCTCACTCTGCAAATTCATTTAGTTTGAACGAAAAACATACACTTGATAGAACTGGCGATGGAAAGCTTACAACTAATTTGTTAGATGGGATGTACGATTTTACTAAAGCTTTTAAACCTCAAGAAATCATTGATGAATCAAATAAATCAATAAGGGAAAGATTTAACAGCTCTGATACTGTACGTGATGCATTAGTAGCTCTTCATGATAATAATCATGACCTGAAATTCCTCAGTGAGATCGTTGGTAGTCCTGTTAAGGTTGTTGCTACTTTCGATGATCAAAATCAGGTAACTTCCTACTCATTGAATATTGAACCTGTAAAACTTTTTTCAGGCATGACTTCTGAAGAATTCGAAGAATTCACTGAGAGATATTTAGCGGTAGAATCTGTAGAAATCACTGAAAAATTTTTTGCGGGTGAAATGACAATAGAAGAATTCAAAAAAGCGACCAAGAATATAGTTCCAAATAATACACCTGATTTTTCTAATTTTGTCAATCCAACAATTACACAAAATACACCTAATGCACCTGTTGGAACATCAACAGTGGAAAGTGAAGAAAACAAGACAACACAAAGACAAAACAGTGAAAATGGAACATCAACCAAGAAGCCTAATTTTTCTAGTTTTAGCAATCCAACAATTACACCTAATGGATCTGATAGAACATCAACAATAGAAAGTTTAAAAGGAAACAACATCGTACCAAGACGAAACAGTGCAGGTTTTTGATGCATAGCCATAGCAGTAATAAATTTTAACAAGGAGAAAAAAATGAACATAAAAATCCGAAAAAGCTTTTGGTTTAAGTATGTAATACATTTAAGTTTATTTTAGGCTTGTTTACAATTTGAATTTTGGCTGATTATTTAAATACTACCCACCAGAAAATCATTACCAGGCTATACGCATTAAAATAGCTTGTATGTTTTTTTTTGTTAAGACACTAAAAAAGAATAGATTAAAAAAAAATAAGAGGGTTCTTAGTTTACAACTCATGTACTTAATGTTCGGTTTTGTTAATTGATTGAGCTAGGTTGAAGCAAAAAAAACTTCTTACAGGATTTTAATTTTCAGAATTCAAAACACCATTAATTTGATAATTAAATTATTTTCTTGCCTTGAAGTTTTAATGCCTATAATCTGAATCATTGTATGATGCACGTGATTTTTAGAAAAAAAATCACTAACTTTAAAAATCAATTAAATTTTAGAAAGCTATGTCTGAAAATAACACTAATGTATCTTCTGCATCCTCTAACGCATCAGATAATTCGGCTGAAAGCATACAATCGCTAAAAGCAACAGCATCCAAGATTAACTTTGGTGATTATTTTGGCAACATTTTAGCAAATGCTGACCGCGACGCGTTTTACGGACTACTTCCTTACTTTGACTTAAAAAGTTATTACGTAGAGCATGGCAATAGTTTTATATTCAGAGCGCTAGAAGAAAGCAAGATTTCGAATGACGCAAACATAGAACAGAGAGAAGAAATTCTAATCTCAGTATTATTAAAACTTAGCGATAGTGATGAGATAATCAATGATATATGCACAAAAAGTAATGATCATAATAAAAAAATATTAGACATAGCGCTTGAACATGGGATGCTACAACTTTCGGAAACCTTGACAGGTATTGGTTTGTCAGCTAAACTTACAATAGAAAATATGATGGTACAAACACCCGTTTCATTTATAAATCCTGATAAAAATGGGGATATAAAGCTGATACAAAACCTTATTACGGAAGAAATATCTGACCTACCAGAGTATGAAAATTATCTTCTAAACACTGTTTATTTGTTCTTGCTGAATCCAAGTATTGATAATTTCATAGTTACAAACCAAGCAAGCCTCACTCCTAACAAACAAGATAGCAAAAATTTGATCTCAAAGAGAATAAAAGAACTACTGGAGATTGTTTCATTGAAAGAACTACAACAAATAGTACAGGATGATAAAAATCAAGTGAATAATTTCACAGATGAGTATTCAACTGAAATCCCCAAACTTTTAAACATGATGATTGTAGATGAGTTATTTGAAAAAATTAAAGAAAAATGCCAAAGCAGTAAAAACCTTGATTTTGAAGAATTTTGTAACATCTCAATAGAAAGTGATGAAGTATCAACTCACTTAGAAGAAAGTGATGAAGAAAATCTAATAAGCCCCTTCCCTATGCAGATAAAAATGTAATAAACACTTTATTGAACTATAACATCTAAAAAAAATGTTAGAAAACAACTACCACTTAAATTCCTTAATTTTGGCGAAATTAAAGACTTCTCCAGATAATTATCAGACTTTCTTTAAAAGAATATTTTTTTCAACTTATTATCTCCACAATGGTCCTGACTTCCTCTTTAACGCTTTAGACAATGGTAAAATTGCAATCGCTAGTGAAGGTTTTAATAATAGACAAGAAAACCTTATTTATATTTTATCAAAACTTGAATCTAACAATGATATTACCAAAAGTACTTGCTCAGCAACGTCAAAATCAAACAAAAAAACACTCTTACACTTAGCCCTTGAACTTGGAATGATTCATTTAGCTGAAAAGCTCATTGATATGGGGGCGGATATTAAAGCAAAAGAAAGCAATGGAGTAATGCCAATTACGTATATTCAACAAATTTTTGATGATGGTTTATCACAACAATCATTAATTACTTCGGTGAATAATAGTAAGAATATGAGTACTTACAAGGAAGTTGCACTTAACAATGTTTTCATTAAATTGCTAGATGGCTGGATAGATTTTAATTATCCCAATCAGTTAAATGATAGTTCAATTACTCAAGAAGATCAAGGCATAGACTTGGAAGCTTCTACAAATCAAATTTTAAACGATTCTAAATTTTCTAAAGCAACCAAAGAGGATATAAAAAATCGGGTTATGGAGCTGCTAGATATTGTCAGTTTATATGATCTACATAACATTTTTTTGACTGATTTTGTGAAGAATGATAATCCAAACAAGATGAAAGAGTTTCATGATTTTTTTGTTGATGTAGATAAATTCAAAAAAATTAAGCAAAAATGTTTAGAAAATAAGTTTGAATATGATATCAATCAATTTTCTTATACAACAAACTCAACTCATATCGTAATTAAAGATGTATTTCCACTACCACCCGAATCTAAAGCATTTATCAGTTCTTACTTAAATCGCAAGGACACCGATAGTTTATGTTCTTTAGTGCTAAAAAAACGGTGATATTGCATCTATTTTTTTGCTTAATCTATTTAATCGCCATAAGCTTGAATTACAAACCGATAGGCGCCCACCAAAGCCTTAGGCTGACTAAGTAAACAATATTTTTATAACAAATGATAAAACTAGGACTACTATTATACTCTCTTTTTACAAGCAGTATTTTGTATGCACAAAACTATAATACCTCGATAACTTTAGACCACTTTTAGGTTATTTTTAACCTCTTCGCCTGTTTGTATTTCAATAATTACAATCATTACTGCTTCAACCAAACTTCTTAAATTTTCATAGTGCTGTTAAAGTCTCCTTGGTCAATTTTATTCTGACATTTTTCGATTTGCTCCTTAATAAATTCATGACTTAAACCCTACAACGAATTGAAGTAATGGCGGAAGCAGCGTAAAGACTAGTGGTAAACTGGAGGCTTCGTGTTTTTCTATCACCTAGATCATTTGGGCAGCTCTTAGTACATTACGGATGCGAATGGCGAGGTTGCCCAACACCTAGAATATACTCAATCCATTTAGCTTTTCGTGATTTCAAGTTTAATCATGGAATACTCTTGGTTTTCCCTGATTATAAAGCAAACACAGAATCCGTTTTTGGAAAACGACCTTTAGGTCCTGCGAGTGTATTATTGATTATTACCATTTGTTAATATAATTTAAAATTAACGTATTTTCACAAAAATATAATCAATCAAAAAATGTCAAAATTTGTAATTAAAAAAAGAACAAACGGTGAATTTCAGTTCAATCTGAAAGCCCAAAATGGTCAAATCATTCTTGACAGCGAAGGCTATACCACTAAATCAGCTTGTGAAAACGGCATTGCATCTGTACAAAAGAATTCTCAAGAGCAACAGCGGTATGACAAAAAAATCTCTTCAAACGATAAGTTTTATTTCAACCTAAAAGCTAGAAATGGCGAGATTATAGGCTCAAGTGAAATGTATGAAAGTGAAGCTGGTAGAGACAATGGCATAGCATCTGTAACAAAAAATGCTCCTATTGCTGAAATTGAAGACCTAACCTAAGTACGGGTGAGTAATTAAAAAGGGTTGCCCAATCAAGGCTAACCCTTTTTTCAATTTAAAAATCAATCCTGACTTAGGATGTATGTAATTGATTTTTATTAGGGTATGAAAAATAAAATATCTGATCGCACATACTTTTTTATTTAAATTTTAATGACGACATGGCATTCGAAAAAAAAGACATAGAAGAAGTATTGGCAACATTAACACCTCCTGGTGGGGGTAAAAACCTGATAGCATCTGATGCTGTTAAAAGTATTCAAATAGCTGATAAAAAGGTTTCTATTGCTATAGAAATTACCAATCCATCTTTGCAGGCCAAGAAAAAAATGGAGGTTGAGATTATGAAATCTATTCATAATCAAATTGATACTAAAATTGATGTAGTAGTAAAAGTAACCGCAGTTCATACCATTCAAGAAGGAAGGCCAAAAAAACCGAAAATTGCTGGTATCAAAAACATCATAGCCATTGCTTCAGGAAAAGGTGGTGTTGGAAAATCAACCGTCACCTCAAATTTGGCGATTTCACTTAAAAAAATGGGTTTTTCTGTGGGAATACTCGACGCTGATATTTATGGCCCTTCTATACCTATTATGTTTAATATTCCAGATGCAAAACCGCTTTCTGTGAATGTAGGAGGCAGTAGAAAGATGAAACCTGTAGAAAGTCATGGCATAAAAATACTTTCTCTAGGATTTTTCACCAACTCAAATCAAGCAGTTATTTGGAGGGGACCCATGGCATCTAAAGCACTTAACGAACTTATTTTTAATGCCCATTGGGGAGATCTTGACTTTTTATTGATCGATCTTCCGCCAGGTACTGGAGATATTCATTTGTCTATTGTCCAGTCTGTTCCTATTACAGGAGCTGTTATTGTTAGTACTCCTCAAAAAATTGCGCTTGCAGATGCTCAAAAAGGTGTTGCTATGTTTCAACAACATACCATCAATGTTCCTGTGTTGGGAGTGGTAGAAAACATGAGCTACTTTACCCCTGAAGAGCTACCGAATAATAAATATTACTTGTTTGGTAAAAATGGATTGAAAGACCTAGCCCTAAAACTAAAGATACCCTTTCTTGGAGAAGTTCCTTTGATACAAGCAATTAGAGAAGCTTCAGACAATGGCGCACCTATTGTACTAGACAAAAATTCAATTACCCAGCAAAGATTTAAAGAGATTACACAAGAAATGCTCTCTCAGCTTTTAAAGAGGAATGATGAATTACCTCCAACAGAAGTGGTTAGAATTACCAATATGAGCGGCTGTAAAAGTGTTAGAGATGACGAATAAAGACCTACAGTTAGAGGTAGAAAAAGCACTTTCAAAAATAAGACCTTTTTTAAAAGCTGATGGCGGAGACATCTCGATCGTTAAGATTGAGGATGAAAAAGTGTATGTTCAATTTGAAGGCGCGTGCTCTAGTTGCAGCATCAACCAACTTACTTTTAAAAATGGCGTAGAAGAAACCATAAAGAAATACGTTCCTCAAGTAAAGGAGGTTATTGAATTGGTAGATAGCATTGCAGGTCATTAATATCAAAATAGGATCTTTGCAAAGAGTTATGCACCTTTTTTTTTATTTTTGTATAAATGAAACAAATGAAGAAATACTTTTTATTACCCATACTAGCTACGATTCTTTTTTGCGGAAATCTATTCTCTCAAGAGGAACACAGAGAAATAGAAAATCTCATAGAGAAAATAGCAACCTATCATCAAGACCACAGAACATCACTTATCTACCGAGTTCAACTTTGTAATACAGATGAGGATAAGGCGTATAGCACAAGAGATCTTTTTCAAAAAGAATTCCCTGAACATAAAGTTTTTGTAATCTATGAACAGCCCGATTGGAAAACCCAATTTGGTACTTTTTTAAATAGATTAGAAGCAGATATTGCACTTTTAAAAGTGAAAAAAAGTTTTCCAGAAGCTATTGTAACCAAAGAAAGAATCAAATAACAACCTAATGATAAGATTTTTAAATCCTTATAATTATTTTTTATAACCAGCGTTTCGCTTTTTTGTTAAAATTATAAAATGGTAAAAATAGGAGATGTTGTTTTAAATGACTTTTCATTATTGCTTGCCCCTATGGAAGATGTAAGCGACCCCCCGTTTCGTGCACTTTGCAAAGAACAGGGTGCTGACTTGGTTTATACCGAATTTATTTCCTCTGAAGGATTGATAAGAAATGCTAGCAAAAGCTTAAAAAAGCTAGATATCTATAAAAATGAACGCCCTGTGGGTATTCAAATCTTTGGAGCAAACCTTGATTCAATGCTTCAAACCGTAGCAATTGTAGAGCAGTCAAATCCAGACATGATAGATATCAATTTTGGATGCCCTGTAAAAAAAGTGGTAAGCAAAGGAGCGGGTGCTGGAATATTAAAAGACATAGACTTGATGGTGAGCTTAACCGAAGCGATGGTAAAACGCACCAAACTACCAATCACTGTAAAAACAAGACTTGGTTGGGATTCAGATTCCATTAGAATTGTGGAAGTAGCAGAACGATTGCAAGATGTTGGCTGTAAAGCCATCTCTATTCATGGCAGAACAAGAGCCCAGATGTACAAAGGTTTTGCAGACTGGGAACCCATTGCAGCCGTAAAAAACAATCCTAGAATGCACATTCCAGTTTTTGGAAATGGCGATGTAACTACTCCGGAAAAGGCAAAAATAATGCGAGACGAGTTTGGGCTAGATGGCGCCATGATTGGAAGGGCAAGTATTGGCAATCCATGGTTTTTTAAACAAGTGAAACATTATTTTCAAACAGGCGAACACCTACCACCAGTTCCTATTTCTGAGCGCATTAGAGTTGCACAAAAACATTTGGAAATGGAGATTGCTTGGAAAGAAAATGAGCAACAAGGAATCATTGAAATGAGAAGACATTACTCGAACTACTTCAAGAATATTGAAAATTTTAAAGAACACAGGCTTAAAATGGTTACCGCCACCACACTGCCCGATTTACAAGATGTATTTGATAGCATTCTGCAGAAATACGCTTAGTTCCTTTTAGTACAAACACAAATTTATTTTTACTGAATTTAGAAGTCCTATTTTTTTCTTTATCAAAGTAACATTTTGAAGCACAGAAAGCTATATGGAAAGAATATTTGCAATATTCAAAATTGTTGGAAAGGCTAATGACAGAGGTAACGGATGGCGTGATTGCAAAAATTCACAAACCTGAGGCAGAAACTATTATTCAGGGTTAAATTAGTTAAGTCACCCTAGCAATCATTAACAAAGCATGATTCTTTCGATGACTTTCTGCCCCATTTCTTCGTTTAGCATTTTAATGATTTTTTCTTTTCCATGCCCTAGTTCTTCTCTTAGCACAGAAGAGTTTAATTTCACAATCAATGTATTGTTTTGCAGCGTTACTTTCTCTGTGTAGTTGGCAACGCCATTGCCCATTAAATTTTTCCAAGCATCTGCTATTGATACTTGATTCAATCCTTTTTTGAGTTTGTTTTCCTCAATCACATTTTTCATCAATTCTTGTATGGATTGAAACTCTCTGGTGCGCTTTGTCATTTGTTGTAAAGTTACTGTAATTCAAATATTTTGTAATCTTTTTGAGTGGACTTGATCACAGATTCTGTTCGTTCTTTGTGCGTATCGCTGATAAAAATTTGTCCAAAATGATCGTTGTTTACCAATGCTATGATTTGCGCAACCCTTTTCTGATCTAATTTGTCAAAAATATCATCTAGCAGCAATATTGGTTTTGTGTTTGATTTGCTGGCAATAAAATCAAACTGTGCAAATTTTAAAGCAATTAAAAATGACTTTTGCTGTCCCTGAGAACCAAACTTTTTTACAGGATGTCCGTTGATTTCAAACAACAAATCGTCTTTGTGAATTCCTGTGGTGGTAAACTGCATGAGCCTATCTCTAGCTACATTTTTAGACAATAGTTCTAGAAAATCCTGCTCGTGCATTTGAGACTTGTAAATGATGTTTACCTCTTCTTGGTTTCTGCTAATCGATAAATAGCGTTGCTGAAATATGGTGGTGAAATTTGATAGAAATTCAGCCCTGGCATTAAATATTTTGGTTCCAAAGGTTACCAATTGCTCATCATAAATCCTCAAGTTTAACGCATCGAATGTTTTGTTAATTGCAAAATACTTCAGTAAAGCATTGCGCTGTTTTAGCACTTTGTTGTAGTTGATCAAATGCTGTAAATATGCCTTGTTGTTTTGCGAAATGATGCCATCTATAAACCTTCTTCTTATTTCGCTGCCTTCACCTATCAGGTCGCTATCTGCAGGCGAAATGATTACCAACGGCAGGTAGCCAATATGCTCAGAGAACTTTTCGTAAGCTTTTCCGTTTTTTTTCAAGGTTTTTTTGCTTCCTTTCTTTAGGCTGCAAACCACATTGTCTGTCCTGTCTTCAAATTGATAAGTGCCTTCTAAAAGAAAAAAATCATGATCGTGTTTGATGCATTGCACTGCCAGCGAATTGAAGTAGCTTTTGGAATAAGAAAGGCAGTAAATAGCATCCAAAATATTCGTTTTTCCCACGCCATTATCACCTATAAAACAATTGATTTTTTCATGAAAATCAAAGAAATTAGAGGCAATGTTTTTGTAATTTACCAGACTGAGTTTTTGTAAGTGCATATTTTGTTATTCTATATAAAAGTAATGCGAATTATCATTCCGCAAAGTAATTTTAAACGTTATGTATTTTTAAACCAATTGGTGCTATGGAAGTATGGCGCAGCTAAGTTGATGAATTTGAACGAAGAGAAGTTGATTTAAGATGCTTTTCAAACTTTATAAAAAGTCATTACGAGTCACAAAAATTGTTGTAATTTCAGCTTTGAAAAACGATAGAATAAATCATTTAATTAATTAGAAGTGTGTTAGTTTATAGCAGACTCCTTTTTTACTAAAAAAAATTATGGAAAATCAAACTCAAGCAACAAATCAAATATACCTTGACAATGCTGCTAGCGCACCCATTTTAAAAGAAGTTGTAGAAGTAATGTCGGATTCTATGCTCAATTTTCATGGAAATCCATCGGCTATTCATCAGGCTGGTCGAAAGTCGAAGTCTATTATAGAAAAAGCTAGGAAAAACATTGCCAAACACTTTAATGCCCAAGCAAGTGAAATTATTTTTAATTCTGGAGGAACAGAGGGCGATAGTCAAATCCTTATCAATGCGGTTGAGAATTTAGGAGTTACCAAAATTATTTCTTCAAAAATTGAACACCACGCAGTTTTAAACACGTTGTTACATCTTAAAAAAAAGCATGAATTCCTTGACTTGGAATGGGTTGTCGTTGATGAGGATGGCGGAATTGACTACGATCATTTAGCTACGTTATTGGCAAATACTGAATCGAAAACACTGGTAAGTTTGATGACTGTGAATAACGAAATCGGAAATATGCTAGACCTTGAAAAGGTGTCCAAGCTTTGCAAAGATTACCATGCTTATTTTCATACAGATGCGGTGCAAGCAGTAGGGCATTTTAATATAGATGTAGAGAAAACACCCATCGATTTTTTGGTAGCAAGTTCTCATAAGTTTCACGGACCTAGAGGGGTTGGTTTTGTATACATTAAAAAAGGAATTCCTGTAGATCCAATTTTATTTGGCGGAAGTCAAGAAAAAGGAGTGAGACCTGGCACCGAGAATGTTGCGGGCATTATTGGTATGGAAAAAGCACTTGAAATATCCATGAATTCGCTGGAAGACCATGCTTTTAAAGTTCTAGAACTCAAGAAACATCTTATCGGTGAATTAAATGTATTGGGTGATTTTAAGTTCAACGGAAAATCTGGATCTTTAGAAGAAAGTAGCTATACGATTTTAAGTGTAAGATTTCCTGTAGAAAACAGCTTATTGCTGTTTGAATTAGATTTAAAAGGCATTGCTGCTTCAGGAGGGAGCGCTTGCCAAAGCGGAAGCACAAAAGGATCGCATGTGCTAGGTGAAATTTTGAGCCCTGAAGAAGCCTCAAAAACATCTATTCGTTTTTCGTTGAGTAAATTAAATACAAAGGATGAAATAGACCACCTTGTAAAAATTATTGCTCAGGTTTTAAAAAAGTGAATTGCTGGAGATAGTTGTATGGATTGAGGGTAGGAGGCTAAAGATGTATTTTTTTGTTGTTGATTTCTTTGGATACAATACTTGTTACAAATGCTTACCATTAGCCAAAAGAATCATGTTTTAACAGATTTTGACGCTATCTGAAAGTAGAGTCAAAATCTGAAAAATGTTACTTACACACTTTATGGGATAGTGTGTTTTTCAGATACTTTTCGTGTTCATTTAGCAAGTCAGATTGATAATTTATTAAAAGCTTTGTTTTTTCTAAATACAATTTTGACTTTTTTAATTTCTCCTTTTCTACAAAAGATTTTGTCAATAATAAATTCATTCCAATTGCTCCATCCATTATTTGTGGTCTTGGTCTATTCCATTCAAGATTTATTTTAAATTCGTCATCTTCCTTTGTCAAATTATTCATTAAAATATCTTGCCAATTCCCATGAATAGAATGACTGCCTATGCCATAAAATATTTTGTAAAATTGGTTTCCTGCTACATACTCAGCTCTTTTTGCAATTGATTTCCATTTTGAACTCCTATTTACATTTTCTAAATCAAAATCAGACGAGTTAAAACTCCTTTCGATTGATTTTTGCATTCTTTCCTCAATATGTAGTTTTTCGTTATTTCTATCCTCTACATTGTCTTTTATAGTATTCCATAATTCTTTTTCAGTTATAAGTGAATACTTAATGTAGTTTCTTAAAACATTTTCTTCGCCTTCTACTATCATAAATTGTGTGTTAATAGCAGTTTCAGCGATACATCTATTGAGTATGTAACAGATTTCTAATTTACCATTGCAAATATTTTCAAGAAATGAAGTGTTTAATTTTATCAACCGAGTTAGGTTTCCTCCAATTATGGCTTCATTCCGATTAATTTTTCTTGGAATTCCTTCTTTTCCTTCGCAATATCTGTCTCCAACTATTAAGAATAGTAAATTGATAGTTTGCTTTAATAATTCAACATAAGCATCCATAAACTGATTTTCATCTTTGAATTCAGTTAATTCAGCTTTTGAATATTTTGGTTCTATTTGATGAAGTTCGTTCAAGGTTAGGTTTGAATTAATTCGAATGTTTTATGTTTCTGCTTCCTATTTAGAGTAAAGATTACATATATATTGTTGGACATATAACATCCCTTAATACCTAAATTTAATTTATTTAGCTTTTTGAATTCTGAACGTTAATTGTTGATTTCATTGAGATTGCTTTCTATTTTTTAATTGATTTTCAGTTTTTATCTGATTTTTTTAAGCTTGTTAAAATCATTGATATCCCATTATCATTTCATTAAATCTAATACCTAAATCTTTTTGAATATCAATCATTTTTTTCATTTCCCTAGGAATGATCAAGGCTATTGATTGCCCTGTTTTGCCTGCTCTAGCGGTTCTACCACTTCTATGCGTATAGTATTCCAAAAAATCTGGCAATTGATGATGTAATACAAATGCGAGGTTATTCACATCAATACCTCTTGCAGCAACATCCGTAGATACCAAAAATTGAAGGCTTTCATTTTTAAAAGCACGCATTACCTTTTCGCGATCCCTTTGTTGCATATCACCTTCTAATGCGCCAACAGAAAACCCTTCTTCTTGCAATTGTGTTGCTAATTTTTGTGCTCCTGCTTTGGTTCTACAAAATATAATACCTCTCTCGTTTTTTCTTTTATGAAGAATTTGTATAATTATTTCTAATTTATTTCTAATTTCAGTATTTATATAGTGATGCGAAATATTTTTATTTACGATTTCATTCTTATTTACTTCAACTCTAATAGCATCAACAGACATATAGGTTTTAATAATCTGTTTGATTGCTTCTGGCATAGTTGCAGAAAACAACCAAGTATTTCGTGTAGACGTATTGTATTTCAGAATTTTGGTTAGATCTTCTTTAAAACCCATACTCAGCATTTCATCAGCTTCATCTAGTATTAAAGTTTTAATATTGGTAATATCTAACGCTTTACGCTCTATTAAATCAAGTAAACGCCCTGGTGTACCTACCACAATATGAGTAGGCTTGGTTAAGGCTTTCATTTGTATTTCCATTTTCTCCCCACCATAAACTCCTTCTGCAAAAATCCTCTCATCAATGTATTTGGTAAATTTGAAGAGTTGCTTTTTTATTTGCTGTACAAGCTCACGTGTTGGGGCAATAATCAAGCCTTGCACTTCTGCTTTTTTAGGGTCAATTGAGTTTAAAAGAGGTAATCCAAAAGCTGCTGTTTTTCCAGTTCCTGTTTGAGCTAAACCAATTAAATCAGTCTTAGTTTCTAAAAGAGTTGGTATTACCGCTTCTTGAATTTCAGTTGGATTTACGATATTGAGTTCTTTCAGTGCTTTTATATAAGCCTTACTTATTCCTAATTCTAAAAATGTTGTCATAATTTTTTATTCTAGCACAAAAGTAATTTGTAATTTCAACAACCAATGGATTGAATGATAAAATTACGCTATTAAGTTAGATATCTACTCCATCGCTTTGGAAAATCTACATGGCATCTCCGTTTAAATACATTGAATTAAAAGTAATTATGAAATTATTGATGATTCCAAAGGTGCTAAAAGTCAATGATTAGGTAGGCTTGTGGCGAGTAAATTATAAAATTATTTTTTTGCATTAGATAATAGTTCTTTTGTATTTAAAGTAGTTTTATTCACGGAAGTTGTAAAGATTTTAGGCATTTTCGCAGTAGCTTCAAAAAGATTAAATACTTTACTGTTCGGTTTGATTTCTTTTTGTTTTCTTGGATTCAACCTTGAAAAAGTGAGAGTATGGTCTTCGCCACATCCGCATCCTGTTATCTCCTCGTCAACACCACCTCTCAAATCAATAACACAAGACCATTGTTATTGATAATGCTAGTTGTCATTCAACTAAAAATAGTAAAGTGCCTAAAAATATATCTCTATTAAGAACCCCTCCATACTCTCCAGAATTAAATCCACGTGAACAAGTTTGGCAGTGTGTCAAAAATAGATACAAAAACCAACGATTTGAAAATATAAAATCATCAAAAGAATGGCTGTATAAAACGGTAAAGAATATACCTGAAAATTAATAAAATCTATCACAGAAAATCATCATTTTTTGTATAATATTAACGTGGCGTTTAATAGTTAAATTGGTATTACAGACACTCAAACTTTGCATACTGATGCAGCTTTACTACTTTTGTTTAAACCAGTAAAATGACTCACACAAAATATATTTTTGTAACGGGTGGAGTTACCTCCTCTCTAGGCAAAGGGATTATTGCAGCTTCACTAGCAAAGTTACTTCAAAGCAGGGGGTATGAGGTAACGATTCAAAAATTTGACCCTTATATCAATATCGACCCTGGAACCCTTAATCCTTATGAACACGGCGAATGCTTTGTAACAGATGATGGTGCAGAAACAGACCTGGATTTAGGGCATTACGAGCGATATTTGAATACCCCTACTTCAAAATCTAACAACGTTACCACTGGTAAGATCTACCAAAGTGTTATCAACAAAGAAAGAAAAGGTGAATTTTTAGGAAAAACAGTGCAAGTAATTCCTCATATCACCGATGAGATCAAAGCCAGAATGACCAGGCTGGAAAAAGAACAAAAGTACGACATCATCATTACCGAAATTGGTGGTACGGTAGGCGACATTGAGTCTTTGCCATATATTGAAGCGGTAAGACAACTCAAATGGGAGCTAGGTAGAGAAAATGCAATGGTAATTCACCTTACCCTTATCCCCTACCTTTCGGCAGCAGGAGAACTAAAAACAAAACCCACACAACACTCTGTTAAAACACTAATGGAAAGTGGTGTAAGCCCTGATATATTGGTGTGCCGAACAGAGCATGAACTCACAGAAAGCCTAAAAAATAAACTAGCCCTTTTTTGCAATGTTCAAAAAGAAGAGGTTATTCAAGCAATTGATGCAGAAACCATCTACGATGTTCCAAATTTGATGCTAGATGAAGGGCTTGACAAAGTGGTTTTAAAAAAACTAGGAATGCCCGTAGGGGAAAAACCCGTAATGAAGGTTTGGAATGAATTTCTTCATAGATTTAAAAACCCAAAAAATCATGTCCGCATAGGGTTGGTAGGCAAATACCTAGAACTTAAAGACTCTTACAAGTCTATTTTAGAGTCATTTATTCATGCTGGTGCCGTAAATGAAGTAGCTGTAGAGGTGGTGTGGATTCATGCAGAAGCATTGGAAAAGGAGGGTTATCACGAACAATTTAAAGATATAAATGCGATTTTAGTAGCTCCTGGGTTTGGCAAAAGAGGCGTAGAAGGAAAAATCAACGCAGTAACTTATGCTAGAGAGCAAAATATTCCTTTTTTAGGTATTTGTTTTGGTATGCAAATGGCTATTATAGAATTTGCTCGAAATGTTTTGAAACTAGCCGATGCCAACTCCATAGAGGTAGATGAGAAAACGTCAAATCCTTTAATATCGCTCATGGAAGAACAAAAAAGCATCACAAATCTTGGCGGAACTATGCGTTTGGGTGCTTGGGAATGCAAGCTGAGCGATGATTCACTGATCAAAGAAATTTATGAGCAGGAAACCATTATGGAACGACACAGGCATCGCTATGAATTCAACAATAAGTATTTAACACAGTTTGAAGAAGCAGGTATGAAAGCTTCGGGCAAAAACCCAAAAGCACAATTAGTTGAGGTAATTGAACTTACTGGACACAAGTGGTTTGTTGGCGTTCAATTTCACCCTGAATATAAAAGTACTGTACTCAATCCGCATCCATTATTCATAAGCTTTGTAAAAGCGGCATTAGAACATCAGAAAAACAATATTTAATTCCCTATTTAAAAATTTTATCATGCCCAGCAAATTCGATAATATCAACGCAACAAAAACTGGAAAAAGAGTTTTAATCACTCGCTTTTCTGCACTAGGCGATATTGCCATGACTGTTCCGGTAATACAAAAATTCGTTGAACAAAATCCAACGGTGAGCGTTACGGTAGTTTCCATTCCGTTTATGGCACCGCTTTTCGAAAAAATACCCAATGTAAACTTTGTAGGAGCAGACATCAAAGGAAAGCACAAAGGCCTGAAAGGCCTTATAAGACTGGCAAATGAACTTCGCGAGCTAGGCTTCGATGAAATTGCTGACTTACACAATAGCATTCGCAGCAGAATTATACGATATTTGCTAAGGTCTAGTGTTGAAAAAACTGCGGTAATTTTTAAAGACCGAAAAGGCAGAAAAGAACTTACAAGACCTAAAAACAAAGTTTTTAAACCTCTAACATCAATGCACGAAAGGTATGCAGAGGTGTTTGAAAAACTCGGCTACAATAGGTTAGATATAGCCAAGCCAATGCTTCTAGAAAAAGAAGATCTTCTTCCTGAACTCAAAAGCATATTAGGTGAAAAAAGTGGTGTTTGGATTGGTGTTTCTCCTTTTTCTCAAATAGCCTCTAAAGAATATCCCATAGATTTATTAGAAGAAAGTTTGCAGCTTTTTCTGAAAAAGAACAATACTGCAAAAATCCTCTTTTTTGGAGGTAAAAATGATTTAGAAATTTTAGATCAGCTTGAAAAAAATATCTCAAACAGCATCAACATCTCCAAACACATTAGATTCAAACAAGAAATAAACCTTATTCCGCACTTGGATTTAATGGTGGGCATGGACTCTTTTAATGGGCACTTTGCAGCTATTTACGGCATACCTGTTGTTACAATTTGGGGAGCAACACATCCTTATGCAGGCTTTACACCTTTTGGTCAACCCATAATAAACTCCATCATTCCCGATCTAAAAAAATACCCTGCACTCCCTTCCTGTACTCATGGAAAAAACGTGGTAAAAGGTTATGAAGAGGTAATGAGGAGCATAAAACCCGAAGAGGTAGCTGAGAAAATATTTAATATATTAAAAAGATAGTAATCACTTAGAATTTTAGAAAGATTATTTTTGTGGTAAAACAGTTATTCTAACACAGATTTATGAAAAAAGCACTTAAAATTACCGCTGCTCTTGCCATTCTATTGATTGTAGTACTGGCTATTATTCCTTATTTCTTCAAAGGAAAAATCAAACAGCAAATCAAAAGCAGTATCAACGAACAGGTAAATGCTCAGGTTGATTTTAGCGATGCTAATATTTCGTTGCTCAGCGGATTTCCTAATATTACGCTAACAATTGAAGATTTAAAAATTATAAATTTTGAACCTTTTGAAGGCAAAACCTTGGCTGAAATTGAAAAGGTTGCAGTAAGG